>Ga0316603_10000008_pt1 | contig 339011 bp, 278 predicted proteins | sample OWC_soil_day10_n_FD_207649 | JGI IMG/M metagenome (GOLD analysis project Ga0316603, IMG submission 207649) | Wetland soil microbial communities from Old Woman Creek delta, Ohio, United States - OWC_soil_day10_noCT | ecosystem: Environmental > Terrestrial > Soil > Wetlands | place: USA: Ohio...
GAATCCCGCTACCCCGACGAAAAAAGTCATTGCAGAAATGTGATGACTTTTTTTATTTTACAGTGGACGGTTAGCACATCCCGATGGGAATCGGGAGGGTCGTGGGGCAAGAATCCCGCTACCCCGACGAAAAAGTCATTACAGAAATGTGATGACTTTTTTTATTTTTACAATGGACAGTTAGCGCATCCCGATGGGAATCGGGAGGGTCGTGGGGCAAGAATCCCGCTACCCCGACGAAAAAAGTCATTGCAGAAATGTGATGACTTTTTTTATTTTACAGTGGACGGTTAGCACATCCCGATGGGAATCGGGAGGGTCGTGGGTTCGAATCCCGCTACCCCGACGAAAAAGTCATTACAGAAATGTGATGACTTTTTTTATTTTTACAATGGACAGTTAGCGCATCCCGATGGGAATCGGGAAAAGTTAAAACGAAAACACTCAATCTTACTCACTAATTTATTTTCAAATGATTATTATTATAAAACAAAAAACTACAGATTAGCAACTTACTAAATCTGTAGTTTTTGTTTTTTGTAATTATACAGTTTTCTATTTATTCCATACCCTTGGCGAAGGAACAGGCTTTAGAGGCTCCCTGTTTTTAAGCTCCTTGGTTACTTCTTCAATAGCCTTGTTCAATTGTTGATCTTCTCCATTAAATTCTTTTATTGGATCATTATCTATCAATATGTCAGGGTCAACTCCATGATTTTCAATAATCCAATCGCCTGTTTTAGCATCGTAGCTTGTAAAGAATGGTACGCGTATGTCGGTACCATCTATAAATGGTAGCGAACCTGATATTCCAACAATACCTCCCCAGGTGCGCGTTCCTATAAGTTTGCCTAAGCCTAATGCTCTGAATCCCCATGGGAATAAATCGCCATCCGAAGCTGAATACTTATTTATTAAACACACCTTAGGTCCTACCTGAACTGCATCGGGCACTGTGCCAATGCGAGTTGAACCACGGCGCATAGTAAGACGATAGGGCTCGCGTGCGAGTCTTTCGAGTATCATCGGCGATACATTGCCACCTCCATTTGCCCGGTCGTCAATAATCAATCCTTCTTTGTCAAGTTGCGGATAGAAATAGCGCGTAAATTCATTAAGTCCTTCAGGCCCCATGTCGGGAATATAAATGTAACCAATCTTTCCGTTTGAGGCTTTTTCTACTTTTTTGATATTATTTTGTACCCATTCATATTGATACAGTGTACTCTCTTCGGCCAATGGGTTAATTACAATTTTTCTTGCACCGGCCATTTGCGGTTTACTATTCAATAATATTTCGGTAGGCACATCTGCTTTACCTACAAGCAGTGCATATAAATCATTTACCGTATTGGCAGCTATGCCATCAATACCCACAATGTAGTCGCCTGTATTGGCATTTATACCGGGTTCTGTTAGCGGCGATCTCAGTTTTTTATCCCACGACGCACCCTGCAAAATTTTTTCTATTCTGAAAAAACCGCTTTTATCACGCGAGATTTCTGCTCCAAGTAAACCTGTTTTGATTTTTTCGGGTCTATCAGCTTCGCCGGGACTTACATAGGCATGTCCACAGTTTAGTTCGCCTATCATTTCGCCAATTACATAGTTGAGATCGAGTCGGTTTTTTACATAAGGTAATAGCACTTCGTATTTTTTCTTAATTGATTTCCAGTCTACTCCATGCATGTTTTCCACATAAAATCCGTCGCGATATACCCGCCAGGCTTCGTTGAATATTTGATTCCATTCCTGAGAGTAGTCAGTGTAAATTTTTACGTTCGAAAGGTTTACAGCACTTTTCAGTTCTGTTTTTCCGGTAGGGATATTGGTTACATAAAGCTGCTTATCTTTGAAAAACAAAGCTTTTTTACTACTATAATCTATTCCCATTGAGGCACCGTCGACAATAACTTCTTCTTTTGCTGTACCAAGGTCGAAAACGGCCACCGAACCTTGTTTTGCGTAATAAATTTTATTTCCGTCCATGTAAAAATTCCAGTATGTGCCGGTAGGAAGCGGAAGTTTCACAATACGATCCGTTATTCCATCAAAATCAAATTTTACTGTTACAATGGAGTCTTTCTTTTCAGGAGTTTTCTTTTCGTTGACTACAGCATCTTTTTCGAGAAAAGGGGAGGGGGTAGCTTTTGAAAGCAAACTGAGGTAAATTCCATTGGAGTAATTGTAGATGTGATTCCACTCTTTTGATCCGTAAACAGGATTGAAATCGCGTGAAGACGAGAAAACCAAATATTTTCCATCTTTACTAAAAGCAGGATCTGAGGATTCGTACCATTTGTCGGTAATGGCATATTCTTTTTTGTCGATGATATTAAATACATAAACAACATTAAAATCGTTAGATTCCATACGGCTGTATGTCAACCATTTGCTATCAGGCGAAAACGAAACTCCACGTGGTTCGCTTACCGGATCTTGAAGCAAAGTAGTTTTTTGTTTTGTGGATACAATCAACAAATTGATGCGATTTTTACGGTCGGTATACACTATGGATTTCGAATCGGGACTCCAGATAAATGAACGGATATATGTGTCGTTATTCTTAGTCAGTTGAGTAGCTTCCGAACCTGTTGCGTCCTGAATATACAGCTCTGTTTCGCCCGAAATATCCGAAATATAAGCAATCGACTTTCCATCAGGCGACCATTGTGCATTTCTTTCATGAGCTCCGGGAGTACGTGTGATGTTTTTTGTAACTCCTTTGTCGGCAGGTATATTAAAAGCTTCACCGCGTGTAGTAACTACAAGTCTTTCACCATCAGGCGATAAACTTGCATCTGTAATATATTTACTGCCATCTTTTACTTCGCTACGGGCATATATATTATCCGAAGTTAATGCAATATTTATCTTTACAGCTTGTTTGTTAGCTATATTTAGTTTATAAATAAATCCGCCATTTTCGAATACAATGGTATTACCATGATAACTGGGAAATTTCACATCGTATTCAGTAAAATTTGTAACCTTTGATGTTTGTTTGGTCTTGGTATTGTAAACAAAGATATTCATTGTTCTGTCACGATCCGATATAAAATAAATATCATCGCCAATCCACATAGGCATTATATCCTGAGCATCATTGTTAGTAATGTTTTGTACCGATTTTGCGGCGGCATCGTATATCCAAATATCATCAGCCATACCTCCTTTGTAATATTTCCACGTACGGAACTCGCGCATTACTCTGTTGTAAGCCAGCTTTTTACCATCCGGTGAAAAACTATTAAAACCGCCTTCGGGCAAGGGTAGGGGATCGGACAAACCACCATCTTTACCTACAAGGTACAAGCGCCCTACAAATCCATCACCGATACGACTCCGATAAACAATTTTTCCACCATCGGGCGACCAGCCGGTTACTATGTTATTAGGCCCCATACGATCGCCTATATCATCGCGGTTATTGGTTGCAGTGTAGGTTATACGTAAAGGTTCGCCACCCGATGCTAAAACGGTATAAACCTCAGTGTTACCGTCGTACTGACCGGTAAAAGCAATTGTTTTACCATCAGGTGAAAATTTAGGAAACATTTCGTAACCAACATGCGATGTCAGACGCTGTGCAGTTCCTCCGTTAATTGAGACTTTATACAAATCACCTGCATAGGAAAACACTACATCATTACCATTAGTCGATGGAAAGCGTAGAAGTCGGGCTTCTTGTGCCTTAGCCATCAGCAGGAAAGTTGTAGCAAATAATAATAAAGCAATCTTTTTCATACAATACATTACTTATTTATGTTTTTATTTAAAATGAATTTACACAAAGGTAAAAATCTTTGCCATGATTTAAATCTTTTTTTAAATTATTTTAAACGTTGGAATTTCATGCGTTCATTTTTATTTTGAGTTTGTTGTTGCATCAAACTCACATCCGTATAGCTTACGGGATATTTGTTTCATGCAATCATTCAAATCTACATAAATACGTTTAAAATCAATTAAAGAAAAACTCAGGTCATTTTTCCTATAATTTATATTATATGTAAAATTAAGAATTATTAAGGATATTAGAGCTGAGACGATAATGGAATATTAGCCAAAAAAGGCTCAGGTAAACCATGTAATTCGCCATATGGTTTAAGATTAAATTTCAAAGACCGCATTTTGTCACGGAAAACAAGTAAATAAAGGAAAGCAGAAAAATTATAGCCGGTTCCGTGTAAAGCATATTCAACAAAAGAAGTTTTTAAATTAGAAACACCAATAGTAGAATCGCCCAAATAATTTAAGTCATTATAAGATACATCTCTTATTACAGGTACATTATTTTGATAACAATAGAAACCAAAACTCGGCAAAGAATTCATATAATCAACACCAGTTAATAAGGAAACATAACCTGCCTCACGATTAGATAAAAAATCAATCATAGGATTACCAATTTCCCCAACATCATTTGAAGAATCTAAGTATTGCAAACGGTACTCGCAAACAATATCATCAATGTCAAGTTGCAAAAGTCTTGCAGCCTCATTTTTATAAATTGTAATCAAATCATTCATATCAATCTTTTATTTTAATTTTAAAGAATTTACGAAAAAACAAATGAACTAAAACAGTAACAACTACTTGTATAATAACAATCAAAATAGCTCTAATAAAATCAATTGTAAATATTTGAGAAATTATACTTATATTTGCACCACAAGTTAAAAAAAACTCAATAAACAAATTATTACGCATATGAAAAAAAACATTTTAATTTTGATTGGTTTACTTAACGCAATCTTTACATTTTCACAGATTACAACAGAAGAATATGATTTGCTCAGAGGTGGGATTTACGGAGTATCACCACACCAAAATAGTATGTACAGAAGTAACGAAAAAGAAATTAAAGACTTTTACTATACAATATACATAAGTGATATAATAAGAAAATCAGACAACAAGAAAATAGCTACCGAAATAGTATTGAATAACAAAAACATCGAATATGAAAGTATTATTATAGCACATGGAGCAAGCAATGAAGATATAAACAAAATGTATATCGAAGACATAAACAAAATGTCAGATAAAGCAAGAAAAACATTGCTAACATACGTACTAATACTTAAATATACTGATTAAATTAAGCCGTGCTTTTTCAGTAACCAAGTCCAGTTAGTTAATACGTTTTTTTCAGACTGACTATTTTTCAACTCTGAACTAAGAACTTGATATAAGTTCCACTTTTCACCCCCTCCAAGTAGGGGGTTTATTGTTCCATCCATTTGACGGTATTTATAACCGCGCCTGTTCCACTCATTCCAAACAGCTATAGTATTCTCCTTTGCAGTGTTTTTCAAACGCAAAAAAACATCATTAACAGCTATCTCATCAGTACCCATATTTTCCATTGCTGTAAATAATATATCTACATAATTGGAAATTATTTTACTATCGATTACAAAAGTAGGATCGGTAAAATCTGATGCTTCGGGTGTTTCGCTCACGGATACTTTATTAAACTGATACTTAAACCACTCAACAATTTTAGTAAAATTTCGATATACAACATAAATCAAAATAAAAACCAAAGCAAAAGTTAATATTTTGGTGAAATTCTTTGAAAACTCAGCCAACAACAATTTATATTTAGACATACAATTTAGATTTTAAGTAAAACGGGGATACTTCACAGTAGCCCCGCTTTGGCATGAACAATAAACTTTTAAACAACTATTTAGATATAAAGAACAGATTACCACATATTACCATCACGGGAAAGTTCCCAAGCTATAGCCATTTGCGCAGCAGTAGGACGAATAGAATTTTCCATTTGCGACATTGCCACAATCAACTTTGTAGGCTCAACCTTATCAGACCAATCAATAGGCTTATCCAATAAAATACCGGAATCAGAGGAAACAAAAAACATGTAAGAACTCACATTATTACCGTCGCTTTCAGGAGCCCAAGTGCCAATAATTTGACGTATAGATTTTTTACCAAGTGTATTATTGTAATACCATAGTAATTTAATAGCCGCACGATAACCATATTCAATACTTTCAAACTTGCAAAAAGTTCTATCATCAGCACCTGTTTGACCTTTAAATTCATAATTTTTAGAATCACGAATATTCAAAGGGTTATTATTAACCAAATTTTTATTTTGGTCATTGTCCTGATTAAAGGCAGCAAATTTAATAGAAGAATCGAAAGTAGTAGTATTACCCGATTCGGTTTTAACCACAGTGACAGTTTTATTTTTTTTCACAAACGTATAAATCAAATAAATTACAAAAGCGACCAAAACAGAAGAAAAAAGAACTATATTTCGTTTTAAAAAGTCCATATAAAAAGATTTTAAAAATTACTTTTTCTTTTTCCAAACATAATAAACAACACCGGCAATGACAATTACAACAAGATACCAGTAAGTTTTAACGAGAGACATAAATTTTGACATTTTATTTCAATTTTGAGTTTAACACTACGATTTTTTACCAAATATCGACGTCGAATCTTTCGACAAATCAATTAACAAACTGCTAATATAATCCTTATTTGATACTGTCTTCAAAAATTCTGTTGAAATGAATGCTTTCACTTTTTCAGAGAAAAACAACCAAATCAAAATAATCAAAGAAACAATGACAAGAACCGAATATAAAACAGTCTGCGAAACGGAGTTACTTTGCTGCTTCATCATCACCTTTATACTTTTTCAATTCAGAAGTAAAGGTATCGACACCAGCAAGAAAAGCACGCAAAATATTAACAAAATCCTGAACCTTGTCAAGACTGTTGAGAATAAAAGAAATAAGTTTCATATTAATGATATTTTAAATTAAATAACAAATAAAAAAAAATCTGACATTATAAAGATTGAAAAGACCAGAGAAATAAACAACCAAAGAATGGCGGATTTTTTTTTTTAAGGTGTAAACAATAAACAGATTAACGTTTCTTAGAGATATGAGTGCCAAAGTAGCCGCCATTAGGAGCTTTCGGATTCGCAACCAAGTTAAATGATTTAATGTACAACTTATGATTATCAAGATTTAACAAACCCGAAGTTTTAACTTCTTGCATCGTCTGTTTGTTAACCAAAGTTACAAAGACATTCAACCATGTTTTACCGGACTTCGATGTACGTTGCTTACTACCTTTATACGGGCGAGCATATAATGACATCAGACCATTACGCCTTTTTAACCAGCCCGATATGACGGGAGCGCCATCCTCCATGATACGAATCGTACAACCGGATTTTTTACGAGGTTGTGAATAGCTACGAACTGAACGAACATATGGAAAAGAATTTGAACGAGTACGATAACCCGTTGAACCAAAACCACCACTGTAACGGTAAGTTTCGTATGGAGTGTATGTATAACTACTTGCCATAATAACGTTTTTTAGATGAATACTTAGAACCTTTTTTACCAGATAGAATCAGATAAAAAAAAACAATCACAAGAACAGGAATATACCACTTAGTTGTTAACCAAAGTTTGATTTTTCCCATAGTAGAAAGAGCCGAAGTATCAACGGTTAACTTTTCAGCCGATTCTTTCGTAGGGTCTGCTACAATCTGAGCGGCAGCTTTTTGAACTGCCTGAGTAAGCTCAGTTACATTCTTATCATTTACTGGCAAATTATTAGCCGCCAAAGTTTGGGCTACTTTCTCAGTTTTAACAGTACCCTGAACAGCGGCCTTTTCGGCCATAGTAGGAATCTTATCAACAAGATTACTTACTACACTGCCAGCACCCGGCAAGATGAGATTACCAACCGTGGCTACTGTCTTCACCACTGGTTTTTTGATTTTATTCCACAATTTAGCTACAAAAGTGGCCATATTATTTTAAATTTACAGTTACAAACTCGTAGTTATTAGCAAGGCCAATAATATCTCTAACGATAGTCAATGACTTGACGTCAACCAAATTGAGGACACAACAACGGAAAAAAGAATAACAAACAGGGAAGTCAGAGATACCTGTAACAGATGATGACTTAACAGCCGTTACATCGTTGGCACGGCTCATAATGTACATCAATTCTTCACTAGTCATCTCAGCGACTACACCACTTTTGTATTCAATACGAATACTATCAAATTTACCCTGATTAAAGTCAGGAAGAGCCAACATATCAACCTCTGACATGTCAAATGACTGACGAGAGGTTCCAGCCGGAACGCTTAACTTGTCATAACGAGCGACGAAATCAGAGTTTTGACCCAAAGTAATCGCGAAGACATCAACAGGACGTTGAGCGTTATCACCAAGAATAAGTTCGTAGCTCAAAAATTTATCATTAGACAAATTGAGATTAGCATCAGGGTTGAGCAGAAGCATGTAATACAACTTGTATTCAGTCATGAACACAACACCCTCACCAAAGGTTGCAATTTCTGAAAGAGTTAAACCATCGGCAAAAGGAACTATTACCTCACTTTTTCCAGTAGCGGAATTTTGGAGAGTAATGTTAATTTTAGGCGACTTATTACGCAAATCAGGCAAATTGAAATCCTGTACATTTTCAACGTCCTCCTGACCAATACCGAATAATACCGCATGGCAAGGTGTAAAGATTTCACCTTTAATAGAAGAGCCGGCAGCATGAGAAGCAATTTTCATTTAACAATAATTTTAATGATTAATAGATAAAACTTTTACATTTTTTTTTCTGAAACAAAAATATATGATAAAAAAAAAGCGGATACAGAAAAGTACCGCTTTTGATAGTTTTTTACATATTATTGCTACTCGAATAATATAGAACGTACATCAGATACAGAAAGGCGTTCATACATGCAAAGATGCAATATATGTATCCTATGTTTACGGGGCAGACCCAACGCTTCTTTTATTTCCTTTTTGCGAGAAATAGCCGTTTTTTCAGAACAGCAGTAAAACTTCATTAAGTCGACAGTGAAAAGTTCCATATTATTAACATTTTAATTGATTATTACAAAAATCATATAAATTAAGATGACGAACGAAACACAAACACTCTAATTCACCCTGAAAATAAAAAGATAAAATAATATCTGTACGAGGACTATATATTACATAAACATCAATATTTAATAATTGAGTTTTATAATACTTAAACTTCATGTTAACAAATTTATAACGTGATTTAATTCATTTCTATTATGACAATAATACAATCGATTACCAGACTTTTTATCAAATATCTCAACGCCTGACACATACTGGCTATTATGATTCATACACCATTCTAAAGCCTTTGATATAGTTTGACATGAACGGAAAGTAGTAGGATACCTATCTTTATAAAAGATTCTAACTTTATAAGCAATAAGGGTTTTTTTGTAGTTATGTACAATCATAGGCTATTAGTGTTTGTACTTTATTAAAATTAAAATTCTCTTTAAAATCACATAAGGAAGATATAGCACAATCAACAAGGGTATTAGTAAAATCATGAGCAAATGATGAAATGTGATAATAGTATTTTTCATATAACTGATAACATGAGTTAAAAAATTGTTTGAAAGAATGTAATACTGTTGTAAAACGTTCATCATCAAAGACTTTTATATTTTTATTAGATTTAACAAGATAGCTAACTTCATCCAAATATGTATCCTCGGCAACTACTATGCACTTTCGCGCTTTACTTATCGTTTGAGAACATTGCCAAATTCGACCATCTATTTTGTAAAAAGTTTCATAAATGGCCGGTGATATATCAGATTTCGATGAATATTGAGAAATCTGTTTCTTAATATCGCTTTCCGTATGTCCATGAGATTTAGACATGTATTTACATACATAAGCAGCTACATTTTTGACCTTATAAAGCTTTTGTATATCAGTCGAATTTGGATTTTTCCAGTCTTCAAAGTGATTAGCATGAAATAAATGCAAATAACGCTCAATTTCAGCATCATCAGGAAGTATTTTATGTTTCCGTTTATAGTCCTTTATACGCAGGGCAATATAATCCGAAGCACTTAATTTTTTCATTTTATCGGAATATCTATCAACAAAGCCCAAATTATTTATACATGAATTCCAAATATCACGAATCGAACGATAATCAATTTTTCTATCGAAAAGAATATGAAAGTGTATAGAACCATTTAACTGTTTTTCAGCGACCCAAACAAAAAATTTAACTTCAAATTTTTCTTTAATAATAGTCATAAAACTATTAAAAGCAACACGTTTGATTTGCTTGTCAGTCGCATGATATTCAATACCAGTTGATTTAATTGATTTAATCTGAGAAGATGGTAATGTTAAAGTGCAAAATGTTACATCATCAGTATGCTCATTTTTAATCAAAATATCAGGATTCACCATATTTAACATAGTATATATAGAACGTTGCAAATTTCGACGACCTTTATCGCTCAATGTACCTTTATGTGATGTAAATACAGGAGGTTTTATAACTTCATCTACAGTATTCAATTCCCCTGTCTCTTCATCAACATATTCAACCTTCTTAGAGGTCTTATGATAGCAACCTTCTAGCTTATCAAAGGTTCTTTCATAGATTGTTGTTGATGTGGGAGAGAGAGATAGAAACTTATGTCGAATGAATCTATCGTTATCCTTATTATATGAAATTGCTACTGCCATAAAATGCTACTTGAATTGTGGGAGATAAGACGAGCCAAAGCCCATGCGGATTTAACCGCGCATATTATGTTAATAAAACAGAGTTATTTTAAAGCAAGCTTAACCGGGGGTGTCAAAGTATCTGAAGCTATACGGACACCCTTTGAATTAAACAAATGCGGAGCATTAGCATCAAATGAACAGTCATTACAATACCAGTGACTAATGACAGAATGACTGAAACGAGCAGTTTGTATGTGCATATATTTTTCGACACGTTTAACACCGCATTTATAACATGTATGTCTTTTTTGTGCTGTTGGCATATTATCGATAATTTGGATATTTTTTTTGAAAATAAGAACGTTCGTTTTTATACCATTTCAAATACTCAAAATAAGTATCATTAATATAAGAGGGCTGACCAATAGTAAAAATTTGAAAAGTTTTTGAACTATTGGTATATGTTAGAAGTTTGACACCGCACAAATTATCAGAAGCAATTTGACGTAAGACAGTCTCAGACATTTTATCGTAAACAATAAGTTTGTCATTAACTACAATATCATAGCGAGGACGATAAAATAAACCCATATTACAACAATTTAATTAAATAAGTAGAAGCCTGATTTTTATCAAAAATAATCTTTCGACCATTTGGTAAAATACAGTCATAAGTATGATGTTCCTCATTGAATTCTAAGAAAGTCAATACGTCAGGAAAATCAAGACCGGAAGCAAGCAAAAATTTTTGACCTTTTGTCAAATCACGAATAGTAAGCGGATTAAATTTACTTGTAGACATAATTTATTGTTTTAAATTTAATAGTTGAATTAATAGGAGAGGGGTATAATGTTCTTTTATTTTCAAAAAACCATTCCTGATGTATTTCACATCTATTTGGGTTTACAGAAGTAAATCCATGCGAAGCAAGTATTACAAGAATCTGAGATAATGAAAAGACACAATATACATAATATTCCTGCTTATCGAGTTCATTTACTTTCATTATACCGGATTTAGGAAAAACAACAACTTTCTGAAAATTTATATCAAAAATAGCATTCCCAGACACACGATATTTTATATTACGTTTACGCAAATAAAACATTAAGTGTAATTGTTCAATAGTTTTAGAAGTCATAAAAAAAAAGTTTTGCACCGTTTAACAGATGCAAAACTAATAAAAAATTTTTCCTATAATTTATATTATGTCAAATAGGAAATTATTATTTAGATATACAAACTTAAAACGGAGAATTACCTCTATCGGCAATTCTCCGTTTAATTTATTTATTCTTTTTATTGTTCTTCAAAAAAGCTTACTATCTCCATTCTGAAATCGAACATTTTTTTTATGTCCTCAGGCGAATCTACTTTTCCATCGAACGATTGCAGATAATTAATATAACTGTTTCGAATTTTCTCGTAATTGGTATGCGATGATAATTTTTTGAAAACATCTCCTGATAACATGTTCGGTTCACGACCGAGACTCAATGCTGTTAAAGCTTCTACAATAGCTTCAGCTTTATCTTTTACTTCTTTTTCAGTCATAACAATTAATTTAACGTTATTGCTTGTCTTTTATATCTATTATAAGATTTAATTCATCTAATTGCGCTTGATCAATCACAGAGGGTGCATCCAGCATTACGTCTCTACCAGAGTTATTCTTAGGAAACGCTATGCAGTCGCGTATACTGTCTAATCCGGCAAAAAGTGATACAACCCTGTCTAAACCAAAAGCTAAACCACCATGAGGTGGCGCACCAAAACGAAATGCATTCATGAGGAATCCAAATTGTGCTTCGGCTTTTTCCGGAGTAAATCCAAGTAACTCAAACATGCGATTCTGCAACTGACTATCATGTATACGAATTGATCCTCCACCAAGTTCTACTCCATTGATAACCATATCATAAGCATTGGCTCTTACCTTGCCGGCATCGGTGTCAAGATAAGCAATATCTTCGGGTTTTGGTGATGTAAACGGATGATGCATAGCATAATAGCGTTGCGTTTCTTCGTCCCATTCAAATAATGGAAAATCAATTACCCAAAGAGGTGCATATATGTCTTTGTTTCTTAAACCAAGCTTTGCTCCCATTTCCAGACGCAACTCACATAAAGCTTTCTGTGTCTTGTGTTTATCTCCGGCTAAAATAAGTATAAGGTCTCCCGGCTGTGCGTTAAACTGATTGGCTATGGTTTTCAAATCATCTGCTGAATAAAACTTATCTACCGACGATTTTAAGGTTCCATCAACATCATACCTGATGTAAACCAGCCCCTTTGCTCCTATCTGCGGACGCTTTACAAATTCGGTCAGTTCATCAATTTGTTTGCGTGTATAAGTAGCACATCCTGTAGCACAGATACCACCTACATAGGCCGCACTATCGAAAACTACAAAATCATGACCAGAAACTATTTCTTTAAGCTCAACAAATTTCATCTCAAAGCGAATGTCTGGTTTATCCGAACCATAATATTTCATGGCATCGTGCCAGGTCATACGTGGGAATGGTTCGTTAAAATCAATATCTTTTACAAATTTGAACAGGTGCTTCATCATACCTTCAAAAATTTGAAGTACGTCTTCCTGTTCTACAAACGACATTTCGCAGTCTATTTGTGTAAATTCCGGCTGGCGGTCGGCACGCAGGTCTTCATCACGAAAACATTTGGCTATCTGGAAATACCGGTCGAATCCTGAAACCATCAGCAGCTGCTTGAGCGTTTGTGGCGACTGTGGGAGAGCGTAAAACTCGCCCGGATTCATGCGCGATGGAACTACAAAGTCGCGCGCTCCTTCGGGGGTCGAACCAATGAGTATCGGCGTTTCAACTTCCAGGAAACCAAGCTGATCAAGATAACGACGTGTTTCAAAAGCTATCTGGTGACGCAATACAAGATTGCCACGAACATTGTTTCGACGAAGGTCTAAATATCGGTACTTCATCCGAAGATCATCACCACCATCGGTATTATCTTCTATGGTAAACGGAGGTGTTTTCGCTTCATTCAAAACCTGTAGGTTTTTTGCCAGAATTTCTATTTCGCCTGTTGGTATATTCAGATTTTTATTGCTGCGTTCTGCCACGATTCCTGTTACCTGAATTACGTATTCACGACCCAGTTTGTTAGCCTGGTCACAAAGATCAGCATCTGTGTCGTTATTAAATACTAATTGTGTAATTCCGTAACGGTCGCGAATATCAACAAAGGTCATTCCTCCCATTTTTCGTGTGCGTTGTACCCAGCCGGATAAAGTCACCGTCTGGCCGCTATGAGCAGTTCGCAAATCGCCGCAAGTATGTGTTCTGTACATGTAAATAATTGATTATAAGAATAATAAATTAATGTGCTGTTGTTTCTTAGTTTTTTTAAACAGAAAAACAAAAATACAAAAAAAATTGTATGGATGATATAGTAAAGCAGTCTGTTTCAAAAATTTATTTTTATAAAAAAAAGATGCAGAGTATTACACCCTACATCTTTAGTTTTATATGCAAAAAAAAGATTAACCTACAACTACGTCCGGACTAATTTTCTTTACAAGGCCTTTGAGTACATCGCCCGGACCGAGTTCAAAAAACTCTGTAGCTCCATCGTTTACCATATTTTTTACGGTTTGCGTCCAACGAACCGGCGCTGTAAGCTGATCAATCAGGTTTTGCTTAATTGTTTCTGGATCTGTTTGTGGATAAGCATTAACATTCTGATATACAGGGCAAACAGGTGTTGAGAATGCTGTAGAATTGATAGCTGCTTTCAGTTCTTCGCCGGCAGGTTGCATAAGTGGCGAGTGAAAAGCACCTCCTACAGGGAGTTTCAGCGCACGCTTGGCACCTTTTTCTTTCAGCAATTCACAGGCTTTATCAATACCCTCAATCGAACCTGAAATTACAAGCTGTCCAGGACAATTATAATTGGCCGGAACTACCACCAAACCCGAAATAGAATCACAAACTTCTTCTACCACATCATCACTCAATCCAAGTACAGCAGCCATGGTCGATGGCTCTATTTCGCAAGCTTTCTGCATAGCCTGAGCGCGTGCTGATACAAGTCTCAATCCATCTTCGAACGATAGAGCACCAGCCGATACAAGAGCTGAGAACTCACCCAGTGAGTGGCCGGCTACCATTTCGGGTTTAAACTCGTTGCCTAATACAATAGCTGAAATTACGGAGTGCAAAAAAACAGCGGGTTGAGTAACTTTTGTTTGTTTGAGATCTTCGGGAGTTCCTTCAAACATCAGGTCGGTAATACGAAAACCGAGAATCTCGTTGGCTTTCTCAAAATATTCTTTGGCCAATGGCGATTGGTCGTACAGGTCTTTACCCATGCCTACAAATTGTGCTCCCTGTCCGGGAAATACATACGCTTTCATTGATACTGTATTTAAAATTATAAATTTATGTTCTTTGTTTTTCTCGCAAAAACGGTTGCAAAGATAAAAATTAAAGTTCGTAATTGAAAATCTAAGGAACTTTCGTAAATTTGTGTAATCATTTTTAAAATTCTAACGCATCAGATTAAAAGTAATATGCAAATAATAAAACAATATTTTGAAGGACTTACACCACAGCAAATCAGTCAGTTTGAGGCCCTATACGACCTGTATTACGACTGGAACTCGAAAATAAATGTAATATCCCGAAAAGATATTGAGAATCTTTACGAACATCATGTGCTTCATTCCCTTGCTATTGCCAAGGTAATAAACTTCAGGGCCGGAACGAGTGTTTTAGATGTAGGTACTGGTGGAGGCTTTCCGGGCGTACCCCTTGCTATTCTTTTTCCCGAAACTAAGTTTACTTTAATTGATTCTATTGGAAAAAAAATTAAAGTGGCATCAGAGATTTCCACTGCTATTGGATTGCAAAACATTGCATTAAAGCATGAAAGAGTTCAGGATGAGAAAGCCAAATTTGACTTTGTGGTAAGTAGAGCTGTAATGCCTCTTGAAGAACTTGTAAAGCTTGTAAAAAAGAATATTGCCAAAGAAGGGCGAAATGCACTCCCTAATGGCCTTATTTGCCTGAAAGGCGGTGAATTGCAACACGAAATTCATCCTTTCAGGAATATTGCTGATGTTTTTGATATAAATGAATTTTTCGACGAGGAGTTTTTTAATACTAAAAAGGTGGTTTACGTAAGTCTCTGATTTATTGTACTATATTTTTTTATATCACAATAATAACAGATGAATTTAAAACCAAAAGACTCATAACAAACTACTTAAAAACAATTAAAATGACAATAAAAACATTTACATTTAATCCGTTCCAGGAAAATACATACCTTATATACGACGAAACCGGCGAAGCAGCTGTTATAGATGCCGGGTGCTATAATGAAACAGAAAAACAATTGATTAAGAACTATTTAGCAGACAATAATCTTGTTTTGAAAAAGGTGCTTAATACTCATTTGCATATCGATCATCAGTTTGGCAATAAGTTTTTATTCGAAACTTATGGTTTAAAACCTGAGGCGAGTAAAGAGGATGAATTTTTACTTGAAAATATTGCGGAACAATTGCGTATGTTTGGTTTACCTGCTGGAGAAGGTGTACAAAATATAGGATCTTATATCGAAGATAATCAGGTAATTAAAGTTGGGAATATTACTCTCAAAGCCATCCATGTACCGGGACATTCGCCGGGTAGTATGTGCCTGTATGCCGAAAACGATGGTGTTTTATTTGCCGGAGATGTATTATTCAGGGGTTCGATTGGTAGAACCGACTTACCTAAAGGTGATTATGCAACGCTTATTAACGCTATTACGGAGCGATTGCTTCCTTTGCCCAACGAAACAGTGGTATATAGCGGTCATGGACCAACTACCACCATAGGCAACGAAAAACAGCAAAATCCGTATTTGTAATAAATTAGAATTATGCTTGATAAAGCATGTTTTCTTCAATAAAATCCATTACATCAGGATGTAACCACTGGCTTACATCCTTTTTTTGTGCAATCGATTCGCGAATTTGCGTTGATGAAATGTCGTAAAATGGAGTTTCGAGCAAGGTCATTTGCGGGTATAGTGACACTACATCAGCAAAATTATACCCGCGACGCGGATAAACAAAAACCGGATAGTTAGTGAGTATCTCATTGTAATTCTTCCATTTATCAAATACCAAAGCATTATCACTCCCGATAATTAATGAAAACCGATGCTCAGGAAAATCAGTGCTTAATTTGCTTAATGTGTCGATGGTAAACGATGGCAAAGGCATGGTAAATTCCACATCACAAGCTTTGAATGCAGGCTCACCTTTTATGGCCAGTATAAGCATATCCAGCCTCAGGTATTCATCAAGCAAATGATGCTGATTTTTAAGCGGATTACAGGGAGAAACCACGAACCAAACTTCATCAACAATCTGCTTTTCAATAAGATAACCTGCAAGCGATGTGTGACCTCTATGAATAGGGTTGAACGAACCCGAATACAGAGCTATGTTCATAGAAATTTTTTGTAAGAGTTAGTCTTTCAGAAAATTGCAAATAATTTTTTCGGCTTCCGACTGAGCTGTTTCAAGTACATCGTTTACGATAACTACATCAAAATGAGTAGAAAACGACATTTCGTACTCAGCCTTACCTACTCTTTGCGCTATCATTTCAGCACTATCGGTTGCTCTGTTATTCAGCCTTTTCAATAATTCGTCGATGCTTGGCGGGGCAATGAAAATTGCTAAAGCTCTGTTGCCAAACTGTTTCTTTATATTCAGGCCTCCTTTTACATCAACATCAAAAATAATATTGTTGCCTTTGGCGGCAATACGGTCAATTTCGGTGCGCAGGGTGCCGTAATACAAATCATCGTAAACCTCTTCGTACTCTATAAATTCATGATTTTCAATTTTTTGTCTAAATTCTTCCGGGCTTAGAAAATAATAGTCTGTTCCGTGCTGTTCGGCACCTCTTGGCTTACGACTTGTAGCCGAAACAGAGAATTCGAGTGACTGAATTTTACCTAAAAGGTAGTGTACTATGGTACTTTTACCTGCTCCCGATGGAGCCGAAAATATTATAAGCTTGCCTGCCATAAACCCCTAATCCTTATATGAGAGGATATTATTATTGTTTTATCTTTTATTTCTATATTGAATGAGATGGTATATACTTTTTACAATATATTTAAAACCTGCTCTTTGATCTGCTCCAGCTCATCTTTCATCATCACCACAATTTTCTGCATTTCGCTGTGATTTGACTTTGAACCGAGCGTGTTGACCTCCCTGCCAATTTCCTGAGCAATAAAACCAAGTTTTTTTCCGGGAGATTTCTCGTGCTTCATGGTTTCGATAAAATACTTCAGATGATTACGTAAACGTACTTTTTCTTCGTTAACGTCTAATTTTTCAATATAATAAATCAGTTCCTGCTCCAATCTATTAGTATCGTAATCAATTTTTTCAGAAAGAGTTTGAAGATTTTCTTCAAGTTTAACTTTAATTTTTTCAACCCGTTCCGATTCGTACGGAGCTATCTGGTTGAGGAGATCATCAATGCGGGCAATTTTTGTAACAAATACATTTTCGAGCGATTTACCTTCCTGTATACGAAAGTTTTTCAGTTGCTCAACGGCAGTTGCAATAACTTTACGTATTTCAATCCATTCATTCTCATCAAGTTCTACAGTTTCGGTTTTAAGAGCATCGGGCAAACGGAGTAATACCTCAAACCAGTTGCCCGGAACTTCAATTCCAATGTTTTCCGAAATTTGCTTAATCTGCTGATAATAAGCTTCAATTACCGATTGATTAATCTGCGAAACGGATTCTTTTCCTGAATTATCAATATAAAGTGTAAAATCAATCTTACCCCGCTCAAGCTGTTGCGAAAGCTCGTTACGTACTTCAATATCTTTTTCGCGATAAAGTCCCGATATTCGGGTTGAAACATCTAACTGTTTGCTATTTAACGACTTAATTTCAACTACAATTTTCTTATTTCCATATTCGCAAGTAGCTTTACCAAAGCCTGTCATTGACTGAATCATGTCTATTACTTTATAATAAATGATTAATTTTCAAGAAAAATTCTTGTATCACTGCAAGAAACTGACAACAAAAGTACAAATTATATTTTAAAGTATCGGCTTATTGCGTAATTCTGAGCGATTTGATATTTTATGAGCTGATTTGATAATAAAATCATCAGGAATTACACTAAATATCTCCTGATTTTAAAAAATAATTATACCTTTGTAAATAAAATAATAGATGAGATGATAATTCATTTGAATTTATGTTTTCTTACGCACTTATGGCGATGGTTACTTTGTAGCAAATTACAATAGAGCCATCAATTTTTTATGTTCAATACTCTGATAATAAAACTATATATGCCTGTTGTAAAAGCAAATACATCAGGCATTTTTTATACCAAATAATTTTTTAAGTATTATGGAAAAAACAAAAAAAATTCTGCTTCCTGAAAGCGAACTACCTACGCAATGGTATAATATTCTGGCCGATTTGCCTAATAAACCAATGCCTATGCTTCATCCGGGTACCAAACAACCTTTGAAACCGGAAGACCTTTATCCTCTGTTTGCCAAAGAATTGGCTGATCAGGAAATGAATCAGACCGATGCCTGGATTGAAATTCCTGATGAAGTGAGGGAAAAATACAAGATTTATCGTCCTACTCCGCTGGTACGTGCTTATAATCTGGAAAAAGCGCTTGATACGCCGGCTCATATTTATTTTAAAAACGAAAGCGTTAGCCCGGTGGGTTCGCATAAACTGAATTCGGCTTTAGCTCAGGCGTATTTCTGTAAAAAAGAAGGAGTTACCAATATTACCACCGAAACCGGAGCGGGTCAGTGGGGCACCGCTTTGTCGTTTGCAGCTAAAACTTTTGGGCTGGAACTGGCTGTATATATGGTGAAAATCAGTTATGAGCAGAAACCTTACCGTCGGTCGCTTATGCAAACCTGGGGTGCGCAAGTGATACCTTCGCCAAGCATGTCAACCAAGGCCGGCCGCAAGGTTCTTACTGACAATCCAACGTATCAGGGTAGTTTGGGAACTGCCATTTCGGAAGCTATAGAGCTGGCAATGAGTACGCCAAACTGTAAATATACACTGGGCAGTGTTCTTAATCATGTGTCGCTTCATCAAACTGTTATCGGTCTCGAAGCGGAAAAGCAAATGGAAATGGCCGGCGAATATCCTGATGTAGTTATCGGATGCTTTGGCGGTGGATCAAATTTCTCGGGAATTTCGTTTCCTTTTATGCGACATAATATTAAGGATGGCAAAAAAACCCGTTTCGTTTCGGCAGAGCCTTCTTCATGTCCAAAATTAACACGTGGCGTGTTTCAGTACGATTTTGGTGACGAAGCTGGTTATACACCACTTATTCCGATGTTTACGCTCGGACATAATTTTGCTCCTGCTCATATTCATGCCGGTGGATTACGCTACCATGGCGCCGGAACTATTGTTAGTCAGTTGATGAAAGATAACATGATGGAGGCCGTTGATATTGAACAACTTGATTCTTTCAGAGCTGGTGTGCTTTTTGCTCAAACCGAAGGTATTGTACCTGCGCCCGAATCGGCTCATGCTATAGCTGCTGCCATCAACGAAGCGCTCAAAGCCAAGGAAGAAGGAACTGCAAAAACAATCTTATTCAATTTATCAGGCCATGGGTTGGTAGATATGACTGCCTACGACCAATATCTGGCAGGTGATCTGATGAACTATTCACTTACAAATGACGATATTGAGAAAAATGTAAGTCAATTAGAAAAACTTATATAATTTTTATTCCAACAAAAAATGCGCTGCAATTAACTATTGTGGCGCATTTTTATGTGAATTAATTCGATCAATTTCTTCAAGTAAGTCTTTAACCGAAAAAAGCTCTTTACCATCACCTACCAGCCACGATTTTTCCAAAACATGAATCCTTATTTCTGAATCGGGAACTACCAGATAACCAGCTCTTGCCAAAGCTCTTAGAGTCCAGTATGTGCGGGTTTTATCGCCTTCCACCCAAACTTTTTTCTGAAGTGGGTAATTCATCGAAAAATTACCATTCGACGCATTAAAATAATAAGCCTTACTCTCGAAAGCTCTGCTAAAGCTGCCATTGAAAACTAAATCCTCAGGAACTCCGCATTCAATACCAGTATCCTTAGTTATCAGCCAAATACGGTCGGCTGCCTGCAGCGCAATATCCAGTTCATGCGTTGAAAGCAAAATAGCTTTACCGGTTGTATGAGCCAATCTGTGTAACAATAACATGATTTCCACCCGATTAGGCAAGTCGAGATGTGCAGTTGGCTCATCAAGCATAATCACAGGTGTATCCTGAGCCAGCGCCTTGGCAATCATTACCCTTTGTCGTTCTCCATCCGAGAGTTCGTTTATATTACTTTCAGCTTTATCGTCTAAATGAACCAGACTAATTGCCTCATTTACAAATTCTTTATCACCACCGGTTGGTGTTCCCCACCAGTTACTGTGCGGATGCCTCCCGTATGCTACAATATCTCTTACCGTAGCATTATCTATCTCCACTCTATCAGTCAACACCAAAGCTATCTGTAAAGCCTTTTTTTGATGTGATAGCTGCGTAATATCCACATTATCAATCTGAACCTTTCCTGACAATGGCTTTTGAAGTCCGGCAAGTGTGCGTAACAAGGTCGATTTTCCAGCACCGTTCGGGCCGATAAGGCACACCAATTCACCCGCTTGCAACTTCAAATGCAAGTCGGTCTGAATAGTATCTGCTTTGCCTTTACGCAAATAGCCAATATTCAGATTTTGAGTGGTTAAAACGGACATAGATAGATTGTTTGTTTAATATAAAAATATACGATTAATGCTTTTTTAATATTATCCACAAAATGATTGGCGCTCCAAATAATGAGCTTATTGTGTTGATTGGCAATGTATAAGCAGGTATTTGAGAAATTATATCGCACATAAGTAAAAGCGACGCGCCGCACAACACCGATCCGGGTAATAATATCCTGTGAGTTGACGAGCGAAAAACTCCCCGCACAATGTGTGGAATAGCTACACCTACAAAAGCTATAGGACCCGTAAACGCAGTTATACCACCTGCCAGTAAACCCGTGGCTATCACAATGATAAAACGGGTAGGTATGATTGAAATTCCCAGTCCTCTTGCATAATTATCGCCCAACAACAAACCATCAAGTTTTTTGTGGAGGAAAAATGCAATGCCAAGTCCTAATACCGATACCGGTAACAATACCTGCATATAAGCCCAGGTTACAGAGCTGAGACTTCCGAATGTCCACATTACAAAGAGCTTAATAGCATCAGGGTTACTGAAATTCTGAAGTACACTAACTACCGAACCGGCTATAGTGCCAAACATAATTCCGACAATTAAAAGCGATACCGAATTTCGTACTCTGAAAGAAACACCTACCACCAAAACCAAAACCAGAGCAGCTCCGGCCACAGCTGCTATAATCATTGCCCAGCCACTATTCACTAATACAGCAGGCAAAGTAGCTGATGCCATGGTTATTAGCGCCACACCAAGACTTGAGCCGGAACTTACACCCAAAATATATGGGTCGGCCAGTGGATTGCGGAAAAGTGTTTGCATCATTAGTCCGGCTACCGACAACGAAGCACCCGCCAGGATAGCTGTGATAGCTTTAGGCAGGCGAAAGTTCAACAATATTTCAGCATTGATGATATTATCTTTATGGCCAGTGAAAACATCCACAATCTCGCGGAGCGATATATGAATACTACCCCAGGCCAAATCTGCTATAAATAAGCCTATGAGAATCAGGCTAAGCACAAGAAATATTATGGTATTGCGGGATTTCAACGATATTGAGTTTATTTTTGGAGTTCCAAAGGTACAAATTTTTCGTGCAAGCTCAAAAATAATTGCTTTACTCAGACTTTGGCGAATATAAAAAAAAGATCTGCTTTTAAAAAACAAATCTTTTTTCCACAAAACTTAATTCTGATTAAAATCTGATTATTATTTCAGTTTCTCGGCGTATACAGTTTCGTAACCAGGCAAAATTTCGGGGTGTAAAATTGAGATTACATCACTTAACAATAGATCCGGACGAGCTACTGCACTTTCCCAGAAGTCGTTGGCCGATGACGGCAACAACCGCTTATTGAAACTATAAACCTTGCCAAGTTTTACAGGCCGAAAAAGCGCATGTTTAGCATCGGCTTTCAGCAGTTCATCCATGGATTTATAATTGCAGTTGAGCCATATATCTGTTTCTGAAAAATTTTTAAGCACAGTTTCAACATTGAGAGGCAAGCTACCTGCTGTTGTATCGTTAGCATAAAAATACTTAGCACCGGCATCGGCAAATAACTGTCCCATAAAATTTCTACCCGAAGGCATATACCACGTTCCTCTGAAATTGGAACCGGCCATTACCTGAGGTCTGTTTTTTACAGATAATGCCTTATTTTTCACATTATTATAACTTTTATTAATAACTGCGAATATGCTATCTGCTTCTTTGTCTTTGTTATAAAATGAAGCTACAAACTTTATCCATTCAGCTCGTGCCAAAAGCGATGTTTCCATCCATTCATTATTAAATATAACAGGTATGCCGGCCTGCGCTACCCGCTGAGCGAAAGGGTCATTCTGGTTATAACCGCTCATCATCAACGCATTGGGCTTTAATTGCAGAGTTTTTTCGATATTAATATTGAATGCATCTCCCAAATCAGTTATTTTGCCTTCGGAAATGCGTTTCTGAATTTCGGGATTATAAATGATGTTGGGCGAGCAAACGGCATTTACTGTTTGTAATTCACCAAGAAGCTTTAAAAATTCAAAATGTGTTACCGATGTTGCTGCCAGTGTTTTAATTGGTACTTTTACTTTTGTGCCGCCCGATGGTACCCGGGTACTTTCGTCGGTAACTAAATAATACCGCGCATACACAGTGCCCTTTACCCAGGGACTATATACCACAACTTCCTTATAATCATCAAAAGTATTGATAGAAAACCCCTTAGCATAACTCAGCCTTACCGAATCCTGCAATTCTTCAGATTGTTTTCCGGCTTGTTGGTTGGTACATGAAGCGAGGTAAATAACTAAAACCGGAAGTAGATAACTTAATTTTTTCATGAATAAAAAACAAAAAACGCGGAAAAACTCCGCGTTATGAATAATTTCTTTGTGGAGTAATATTTCCCGCAAAGATAGTTCTTATACTTATAAAATACGAATGTGCTCTGTTAAACTTATATCGTTTTACGATTTTGGGGTTTATCGTTTTTTACAAACATCCATAAAAATGCTGATATACCTAATGTTATAGCACAAATTACAAATACCACCGATTTATCGGCAGATGCATTTACAATTTCGCCCATTTTAAAGCTTGCGACTAATTGGGGCAATACAACCGATAAATTAAATATTCCCATGTAGAGTCCCATCTTGGTTTGGTCAACCTTTTCGCTCATAATGGCAAATGGCAATGAAACTACTGATGCCCAGCCAATTCCGGCAATTCCTATCATTATATAATACAACAAAACGGTTTTACCAAAAAACAAAACTCCTGCATACCCCAAGGCCATAATGAAAATACAACTGAGGTGAGTTTTGACCATACCAATCTGCTTTGCAAATCCATTTAACACCAAAACCGGCAAAATTGCACTTACCAGACTCAGAATAAAAAATGCGATGGAATTAATTCTTCCGGCATCTTCACCCAATTGCAATACTTCTTTCAGATAAAAGAATGCATAAATAAACATCGTTTGCACTCCAATCCAGGTAAAGGAGTGAGCCAACATCAGTTTTTGAAATTCGTTGCTATTCTTGTCGCTTTTCGGTAAATTGAAAAATACAGTTATGCCACTTACAATTAGCAACAAAATGGATATAAATTCAATAATACCAACCTCGTAACCTGAAAAATTGATTGTAACCGATGTGTGTATGTGTAATAGTTTGGCAAATATAACGTATATACCATAGACAAGAAAACCGGATAAGGGTAGTAAAGCTTCCAGAATATCTCTGACTGACGACTTGGGTTTTACTTCATTATCACCTTCTTTTTCAACTAATTGGCGAGGTTCCTGAATTAAAAATGCAGGAATGATGGATGCAAGTAAAGCTACAAAAACTCCAAAATAAATCAGAAAAATATTGCCCAGCGTACCACCAATAAAGTAAGCAAGTACTCCAAATGTACCTGAAACAGTTTGCATCCAGGTATAGCCCTTACTCCGCTCATTATGAGGGGTACAGTCGGCCACTAACGAACGTGTAGGATTGAAACTTACATTGATAGATAAGTCAAAGGTTAATGCTACAATAACAGCTATTGATAGCAATCCGGCCTGTGGATTATCACCTCCTATAAAAATTTTTTGTATAATTTCAAGGTTAGGTAAAGCAAGCATCATCAGCGCAGCAAGAATGCCGCCAATAACAATCCAGGGACGTCGCCTACCACCCATAAACCACAGTTTATCAGATATTAATCCTACAATAGGTTGGGCAATTATCCCGGCAATTGGTCCGGCGGCCCAAACTATTCCTATTTCATGAATGTCTAATCCGTATTTGGTTGATAAAATCCAGCTCAGGGCAGATATTTGTACCGACAGTGCAAACCCCATAGCTGTTGCGGGCAAACTTAGCAAAGCAAAAAAGGCATTGCTCATTTTTTTTTGTATATTCAGCATGGTATCAGATTTATGATGGTGTTTTATTACTATTCATTTATACTCAGATAGTTTAACTGATGCTATCAAGTTAATTTTCAGTTGTACAATAATAGTTGTTTTCGGGCATTATACTGATATAATTTGAAAACAGAATAGAAGTATTAGAGTGCAAACGTTTGCATTCCTTTGTATCTCACAAATTGATGGTAATTATGCAAGTTTAATTCCACTTTATTTTGTGTTTAATGTTTCATCAAGCACAGGAAACTGATCTATTCTTTGTCTGGTTTGCTGATCGAAATAGGTAAGCGATAAACTATCTTTTGAAGGAATCAAAAAGCGGGTAGGTTGTTTTATAAAATCCGGCGTAGGAATAAGGTGATACTGATATTTGTTATCAAGCATACCTTTATGCACATACACAGGTAGATAACTTATTTTTTCAATTCGTCCGGTAAATGTATTAATGTTTACTTTCACCATAATTCCACCATCCGTATGTGGCTTTCGCTGATTAGAGATAGAGTTGCCCAGAGAATAAAATACGGGTATCTGCTGTCCATTATCTGTGATATATTCAGCGTTCTGCACTACGTGAGGGTGACTGCCAATCACAATATCCACACCTTCACGAGCTAATATTCGGGCAAATTTTGCCTGTTCGTTGTTTGCTCTGAGCTGATACTCAACTCCCCAATGTACACACGCCACGATAAAACGGGCATTAAGAGTTTTCGCCCTATGTATATCACTGATAATTAAAGAACTATCCAGCATATTTACAATATTGGGAGAATATATTTTATTCTGATTTGTCCCGTATGTATAATTAAGTATCGCTACTTTAAAGCCTTTCGTTTCAAGTATCAGAGGATAAACCGAGTCGCGTTGTTGTGTACTTGAATAACTCCCAGCAAACTTTAACTCTCTGTTTTTTATTACATTAATAGTTCTTTCCAGACCATTTTTACCTCTATCTGCCACATGGTTATTGGCAGTAAGTATTACATCATAACCAGCATTTTTAAGTCCGTCGAGCAACTCATCGGGACTCGAAAAATTTGGATAACCACTATACGGAACACCAGCCAAAGGAACTTCCAGATTGGTAATCGCAAAATCTGCATTCTCAATATATGGTTTTACATATTTGAAACAAGCATCATAGTTATATGTCTTATTTACAGGATTGTACGCAGCCTTAAATTGAGGTGAGTGTCCCATAATATCACCCGAAAAAATCAACGAAACAGTCGTATCAAGCGCAAATTTACCCGATATTATTTGGGTATTATTCTGCAAAAAACTACAGAAAATGAGTAAAATACCCAACGATAACAATAATTTTTTCATTTTTAACAGTTATGTAATTTAAGATAAGGTGTATTCATAGTCCAGCTGCAAGTATCTAAACTTCCAGTGCACCAATAATTTCAGTTACGGTATTAATTTTATGTCTGATCAGATAATCTTCAATACCTTCAACTACTTTCACACTTACAGTAGGGTCAATAAAATTAGCTGTTCCAATTTGTACAGCACTTGCACCTGCCAATATAAATTCAATGGCATCAGTGGCGTTCATAATTCCACCCATACCTACTACAGGCACTTTCACTGCTTTGGCCACCTGCCATACCATGCGCAGGGCTATGGGTTTAACTGCTGGTCCGGATAATCCGCCTGTAATAGTAGATAAAACCGGTTTTTTCTTTTCAGCATCAATAGCCATACCTAACAGCGTATTAATCAGAGAAATAGAGTCGGCGCCTTCTGTTTCTACTGCTAATGCTATTTCTGCAATGTCAGTCACATTGGGCGAAAGCTTTACCATAAGTTCGTTTTTATACACTCTTCGCACTTCCTTAACTACCTGAGCAGCAGACAAACAGCTTGTACCAAAAGCCATTCCACCTTCTTTCACATTAGGACAAGATATATTCAGTTCTATTCCGGGAATTTTTTCCAACCCATTCAGCTTTTCAGCTGTAATTATATAGTCTTCTACGGTTGAACCCGAAACATTCACAAATATACTTGTATCTACATCTTTTATTGTAGGATATATGTGCTCAATAAAGTAATCGACACCCTTATTTTGCAGTCCCACAGCGTTTAACATGCCCGATGGCGTTTCTGCCATACGTGGATAGGGATTTCCCTGACGTTCGCGAAGTGTAGTACCCTTCACAATTATACCACCAATTCGCGATATATCTATGAAATCGGAATACTCTGTGCCATAGCCGAATGTACCTGAAGCGGTCATTACCGGATTTTTCAGTTGTAATTTGCCTAATTGTACATTTAAATCTACCATTTCAACTTTGTAATATTAAACACCGGTCCTTCCGTACAAACGCACAGATGACCTTCAGTGGTATCGGTTACACAACATAAACAAGCTCCGATACCACATGCCATGGTATTTTCGAGCGATACTTCACAAAACACATTATTTTGAGCTGCATAAGCTGCTACCGCTTTCATCATCGGTGTAGGACCACAGGTGTATATAGCATCAAATTTTTCTTTTAAAATTGAATGGTTGGTTACAAAACCTTTTTCACCATACGAACCATCTTCGGTGGTGGTGTATATGTTTCCATAACGTTTAAACTCATTTAACTGTAGCAAATTGGCTTCTGAACGGCCACCAAGCAGAAAATCACAACTATAACCCCGTTGGTTGAGCCAGGCGCCCCAAAATAGCAATGGCGCTATACCAACGCCTCCTCCTACAAGAAGTATACGGCTGTTTTTATCAACTGGTAAACTGAAACTATTTCCAAGCGGAAGAAGCAGATTTACTGACTGATTAGGCCGAAGTTCGCACATTTTTCGGGTTCCTTCACCAATTTTCTGTACAAGTAACCAAAGTTCATTCAACTCATAATCAACATAGTTGATAGAAATTGGGCGACGCAAAAAAGTGGAGGGAGAATTGTCGACTCTTACCTCGGCAAACTGGCCGGGCTTCATAGCTGGCAATTTTTCAGATGAGGTAAGTACCAATAGTGAGTATTGATCGTTTAAAGTTTCATTTCTTCTAACAATCAAATCGAGCATGAATTTCTTCATCAGGATATTTATTTGTTATTCAATCAATTATATGCACTTAATTGTTCATATTAATTGTATTGCAAAAGTACATAAATATCGCGAAATAGGCAATAACTGTATTAAAGTGTGACTGAATATGACTAATAACAGATATTGTTTATTTCTCTTCAAACTCTTGAAAGGTATTGTCGCTATAATAGACAATTATCTTTTTTACAGATTTTGATTGCACTTCTGCTTGAATTTGTATCGGTTGCTGCACTTCGGGAAGCCTGTATGGTTCAGGTTCTATCGAATTAACAGTTTTATGCTGAAACGTGTCTTTTGCAATATCATTTTTGGGCAATATTTTTTGAGTATAATCCTCTGATTTTTCATCAGTTGGCAACTCTGTATCGAATAAAGTAGGAGCCTGAGACTGCTTTTCTTGCCGATACATCGTACCTATGTTCAAAATAAGCCACTCTGGGTTGACTGTTCTAAATCGATTTAGTATTTTTTTCAGAACATCTAAACTTGGTTTATTCCTCCCGTTAAGGATGTGCGAAAGAGTAGAGCCCTGAATTCCTATTTCCATGGCAAATTGTGCAGAATTCATATTTTCAGTCTGCATGATCTTTTCAATTTTATCACGTTCGTCCATTTTTAGCCAGTATTAATGTGAATGTATTTGAAAATTAGACTTCACAAAGATATGTGAATTGTTTTACATATGCAAATCATTTATGTTTGTGTAAATTCACGTTTGTATATTTACAAATGTACAGCAATGAAAATTTATAAATTTACTCTAATTATAATATACATACCTATTATTTAAATATTTACATCTAACATCCACTGATTATTGATATTAAATAAAAAATTTAGATTATATTGTATAATATCATTGATAATTAGTATTTTAAATATAAAATAACCGTAAAAACACTTATTGGATAGTCATATAATTACAATTGTACATTTATATTAAACATACAATTTAATTAATTTATATAAACAACTGATTTAGTGTATATTAGTCTCAATTATTTAATGTTTTATATAAAGGGATTAAGTGCAGGTTTACAAATATATTATTTATACTTATGTAAATTATTTCATTATATGTTTGTAAATTTCGAGGAATTACTATGGTAATACATGTGTAAATTTGTGCGATTACATTTGTAATCACACCATATATTCACAATTGTATACACTGAACTTTATAGTTTACATTACGAAATATGTAAACTACTGTAACTTTTAGATTTTTTTTGAAAAGTGCTATAATGATTTATACACAACGAAGGAGAGAGAAATTAGTGGCAGATGCTAAAAAGTGTAATCCTATATTACTTTTGCGGTTAAGCAAGACTATTGGATTAAGTAAAATAGATGAAATAGCAAATTGCATCGGAGATTTAACTTTTTTGTTTAGATTGAATAAATATGAAAGACAATATTATTGGCATAACAAACTACAAATAAGTGAATTACATGAAATTTCACCTTATGAGAATTTGATATTTGATTAAAACCTGTGTATTGGCACGTAAATATCGCATTCTAAAACAAAAAAGAGCCCGGGTAACCGGACTCTCTAAGTGAATTTTTATTGTATCGAATAAATTTATTCAACAGCAGTGGTAATTCCGGCAAGTTCCGGGTCAACCAATATACGACCGCAATATTCGCAAACAATAATTTTTTTACGCAAACGAATATCCAACTGGCGTTGTGCAGGAATTTTATTAAAACAACCACCACAAGCATCACGCTGTACATAAACAACCGCTAAACCATTTCTAGCATTTTTGCGGATACGTTTAAAAGCAGTTAACAAGCGAGGTTCGATAAACGCTTCGATTTGCTTTGCCTGTTCGCGAAGTTTTTCTTCTTCCTGACGAGTTTCAGAAACAATTTCATTCAACTCTCCTTTTTTCTGCTCTAAATCAAGCTTGCGTTCAGACAGTAAATCGGTAGTTTGTTTTTGTTCGTTTATTTTAGTTTCTTTTGCAGCAGTAAACTCACGAATCCTTTTTTCGCAAAGTTCAATTTCCAGAGTCTGGAACTCGATTTCTTTGGATAGATTATCATATTCGCGGTTGTTACGTACATTTTCCTGTTGTTCTTTATAACGATCAATTTTTGTACGTGATTCTTCAATCTCTATTTTCTTAGTTTGAATAGCTGCTTGAATATCAGCAATTTCTGTTTCAAAATGTTCAAGTCGTGTATTTAAACCGATGATTTCGTCTTCAAGATCCTGTACTTCGAGTGGTAGCTCTCCACGCAGGGTTTTGATTTCATCGATATTAGAAACTACTTTTTGAAGATCGTACAAAGCATACAACTTTTCCTCAACGGTAATTTCTTTTTCTACTTTTGGTTCTGTAGCCATATTGATTACAAATAATTTATGGGATTTGTTTTAATATCTGAAATTCGGACTGCAAATTTAGGCATTTTTTTTGTAATTATCTCATAAAAAATGAGTTTTGTGAACTGTTCGCTTTCAAAATGCCCAATATCTGCAACAATTATTCGGTTTTCGGCCTGAAAAAACTCATGATATTTTATATCGCCCGTTATGAATATATCAGCTCCTTGCGATAGCGCTTCGGAAATAAGAAAGCTTCCCGATCCTCCACATATGGCAACTCGCTTAATTTTACGATTAAGTAGTTGAGTATGACGGATAACAGGCACATCAAATTTTTCTTTTAGTTGTAAAAGAAACTCTTTATCGTCTATCGCCTCCGGCAGTTCACCAATTAAGCCGGCTCCAACTTGCTGCCAGCTATTCTTCAGGGCAATGATGTCGTAAGCTGGCTCTTCGTAAGGATGAACTTCCAACAAAGTTTTCAGCACCGTATTAAGTTTATACTCAGGCAAAATTACCTCAATCCGAACTTCGTTCTCAGTGTGTAATTTATTTATCTCTCCAACGAATGGAGTACTCTCCTGCCCTGCCCTGAATGTTCCGTAACCATCTGAATTATAGCTACATGAATCATAATTACCAATTACACCTGCTCCCGCGCTAAACAAAGCCTCACGAACAATATCCGACTGAGCAACAGGTACAAATGTCACTAATTTAACGAGCACTTCACTGGCCGGCACCAATACTTTTCTATTGTTTAAGCTCAAAACATCGGCAATTTTTCCGTTTACGCCATGAATCACATTATCAAGATTAGTGTGAGCTGCATAGATAGCTATATCAGATTTAATAGCCTTAATTACACAACGTTGAACTTCATCAGCACCTGTAAGTTTTTTCAATCCTTTAAAAATAAGAGGATGATGCGCTATAATTAAATTGCAATGACGACTAATAGCCTCATCTACAACAGCTTCAGTTACATCGATTGTGAGTAATACACCCGAAACCTCCATGCGCGGGTTACCAACAAGTAATCCGGCATTATCGTAATCTTCCTGAAAAGATAACGGTGCTTCAGTTTCGATAAGATGTGCTACTTCACTTACTATCATTGAATAAGTTTTTAGTTCAGACAGAAAAATTAAGTTAACTATGCCTTAGCTTCATTTGGTTCTTCAGAGGTAGATTCAGCAACAACAAATTCAGTTATATTATTGGTAATAAGAATATTGTACCAGCTTATCAATTTTCTGATATCGCTTGGATAAACGCGGTCGCGATCATAAGCTGGTAAAATTTCGCTCATATATTTTCTCAAAACATCATTATCAGCTTTTGAATCTACCGATGCTACTGCTCCCTTTTCCTTAACCTTAACTTTTTCAAGAACTTCACTTAACGGAATTTCCTCAGTTTCGGTAAACATAGCAATATCACCTAAAGATACAACTTTATCCTTGGCATAAGCAGGTGCGCGCTTACCATCAACTAACGATTCAACAATTAACATGTTTTTACCTTGCGATACAAGTTTAAATAATCCGGGTTTACCGGTAATTGATAAAATTTCTTTCAACATAATTGTTTTTTTTAATCATTTTCGTGTATTTTTTCGAAGCGTTTAAGATGTTTTTACTCCTGAAAAATTTAATTACATACACAAATTTAATTCTTTTTTCTAAGTATAAAATATAAAAATATAAAATCAAATTACAAATATGCGAATTGATACTTACTATAATCTATTATACGCAATTCGCAACAATAAAACAATAAATTATATTACTGATTTTTAGCAATATAATCAGATATTTCGACCAGTGAAATTTTTCCTTCGTAAATAGCCTTTCCGGTAATAACTGCAGGTACGCCAGCCTCATCCAGATGCTCAATATCGGCAAAAGAACTCACTCCACCACTCGCTATAAGGTACATAGCCGGCTGTGAATGAAGCATTTTCCGATACAGCTCGGTTGACGGACCAGCAAGCATACCGTCTTTGCTTATATCGGTACAAATCACTTTAGAAATTCCGGCTTTCATATAGTTTTCAACAAAAGGAATCAGTTCAAGGTCGGTACTTTCAATCCAACCGCCTACCGCAATTTTTTCATTTTTTACATCGGCACCAAGAATAATTTTTTCGCCACCAAACTGCTGTATCCAACCGGAGAATATATCCGGATTACGAACAGCTATACTCCCACCCGTAATCATCTGAGCACCACATTCAAATGCAATACGTAAATCATCGTCACTTTTCAGTCCGCCACCAAAATCGATAATCAATCCGGTACGCGTAGCTATCGTTTCCAGCACTTTATGGTTTACAATATGATGAGCTTTCGCACCGTCGAGGTCAACCAGATGCAGGCGCGTAATGCCGGCATCTTCAAACATGCGCGCAACTTCGAGCGGATTTTCGTTGTATACAGTTTTCCGTTCATAATCGCCCTGCGACAAGCGCACACATTTACCATCTATCAAATCGATAGCAGGAATTATTTCTATCACTTTATGAAATTTTTATATTAAATACCCGCCATAAAAAAATGTTGATAAAATATTTTTTGTATTGCGGGATAGAACTTATACAAAATTAATAAAAAAATTGGTAGTAGGTACGCTTGCAAACATCATTTTTATTCGTAAGAAGTATGAATTAATACTTGTTTAATATTGTTTATTTACTAAAATAAATATACTTTTGCGATAATATAATGAAATATTTTTATGAGAAAATTACTGATATTATTTGTTGTTCTCCAGAGCTTTATAAGCTCTTACGGTCAGATACGCGACCTTGCAACCATGGCGGTTGGTAAAATTGTTTATAACTCTATTCTGTACGATGATGATAACAAGCTATTTGGCTATCTGTACATCTACGAAAAAAATGTAACAGAACGGAGTAAAACCATGGAATATGTGATGCTGGATAAAAACCTGAACAAAGTATCAAATGCTGAATTTGAGAATGTTACATTTAAATCTGTTAGCAACGAATACTATGACTGTACTTTAATGGGCGATTATATTATCCTGAATAAGTATTATTACTATGTCAATGGTTTTAACGGTGCTACACGTATTTTGCTGACTTCTTTTCAGATTATCAATCTAAAGAACAATGCCGTATCGAATGATTATACATATGAAAACGGGAGTTTTAAAAATTTAGATGCTGACTTTGAAACTATGAAAGCTGATTATAAAGGTCAGCCCGTAAAATATGGAGTCAGTTGTTTTAATAACGATAATCTGAAAGGTTTCTTTATTACCGAAGATCAAAAGAAAGATTATTATTTGGAAAAAGATTTGAGATTTTTTGACGAAAATAAAGAATTACTGTGGACTTATAATTACAATGAAAACGCAACTAAAAAGGATTTCAATACATTCAGATTTTTAGCGTCGAAAAAAAACACTTTGTACCTGACTGTAAGCCATTGGAAAACAAATAGTTTAAGCGGATTAAAAATTCAAAACTACTATATAGTTGCTCTAAACCTAAAAACCGGAGACGAAATTTTTAAATACCAGATAGAACAACGCTCTGATCCATACGGACATTCAATTACGGCTCGGGAATTTGATGATAAAATATATATTACAGGCAGATACTATTTAAATAACGCGTTATCCACTGCCGATAATTATTATCTGGGATTTTACAGGTTAATTTTGGATAAAAATGGTAACGAACTGGAAAAAACATATTTACCCTGGGGACAATTGAGCGAGCTAATAGATATCAATGCAAATGGGAAAGTTGAGAAAAATTTTAAATTAAACCCTACACGTTATTTTATTTTTAAAGACGGATCGATATCCATATTAACCGAGAAATACAAAATTGGATATGCTTCGGTATCAGTTACCGATTTTGTGTTATTTAATTTTGATGATAAATTTTCGCCCAAGACGGCCAATATTATTGAAAAAAACAAATCGTATTTTTCAAGTGATTTTCTTTTTTATCAATACATTAAAGATGATACAGGCGTAGTGTTTTTTTATACCGACATGCTTAAGAATGCCGATGAAAACGGAGCTAAATCTATTTTGGGAATTAACACCATCATCAATGGAGAGCTTAAAGAAGAAAAAATTCCTTTGTATGTAAAAAAGAAATTTTTCATTCAGCCATACCCTGCCAAAGAGGGTTATATAATGCTCCGCGAGTACAACGAAAAAAATGAATATAACCAAATTAGGCTTGAAAAATTAAATTATTAATATAACATTTGCGAAAAAAGAATGCATCCTGAACAAACTTTAGGATGCATTCTTTTTTTTAAACCAGAAGAGTTTATCGAACAAAGTTATATTTTAGCTTTTAATAAATCTGGCATAATAATCGGCAATATGCTTTATATCGTCTAAACTCAAATTCCATACAAAACTGAGAAACTGTTGATAATCCTGTGGTTGAGTTTTAGGATCGATACGGTCGACGTAACGGTTTAAGCAATATCGCTTACGGGCATCGTAAATTTTAGCAAAATACTTGCCAAGCCATGATTTATAATAATCGGGCGACTCATCATAATAAAGGTTATAAAGACAAACATAAAGCCCGAAACCGTAATCTTCTGAAATCATAAAAGATACAGGCTGTTCGTATCGCAGTACTTTTCTGAGACTATCAAGAATTGGAGACACTGTATCAGACATCTGATTATGAGCAAGTTCAGGATATGTGTTTTTTAAGCGATCTATTCGTTCTTTCATTTCAGGGTGAGAACTTAGCGAGTCGGCATTCAGCTTCTCCGTGCTTTTGGAATAATCGTACGACGAAAAATCCTCGTTTTGCAACCAACGGGAATTAAACGGATAGTCAGGCAAATTAAACACTTTACGATAAATAGCAGTATCAAGCGACTCAGGTCGGATACTATCATACAAAACCATCAGTTTCAAGGAATTGATATAATCGTGCGGCGGGTAGCCAGCCTTAACAAACAACTGATAACCAAGTGAATCGGCTTCAAATTCCTGATTCTTTTTCATACGGCCACTTTCGTATAAAATATTCTTGTATTTATCAAAAGCAATACCACCACGATTATATCTCTGTTCCGAAATGGACCGAACATCTGCACGAACAGATTTTGATTTTTCCATTTCAAAATTACTTACTATGCTTTTAACCGAATGTTCCTTTATTAAATGCGCCATTTCGTGGGATAAAACTGCCGCTATCTGACCCTCGTTAATCAAGTAATAAAATACGCCGCAATTGACTATTATACTATTATTTCCGAGGCTCATCGCATTCAGTGTTTGATTGCGCGACACATAGAAATAAATATCTGATGATATATCAGGATTATGCTTAAGCAACTGGTTCTTAACCCGATATAGAACTGAGTCAAAGCGAGAATCAAATATCATTCGCGTACTCATGATATCTTCATCCATATTCTTATTCACATCTGCATATTGCTTTTTAATAAATGATGCCACCCCACCTTTGTATTTTTGAGTCACATATTTATCAAAGCTAATCACTGCTGATTTATAACGGTTTTTTTCTGTTTCGCGCCTTGCTACGTTAGCAGTATCGATGGGTGTATATAGTTGCTGAGCCGAAATGCTCGTTGATAGCCAAACCAAAAGAAACAAATAGTGCTTCATGTCAATATAATTAATACTTTACGTCAAAAAACTACAATAATCATTTTCTCTGTTTTTAAAACCACCATAGTAATAATGCTACGATAACTAAAGCAGGTAGCATATTCATAATCCGTATTTTTTTTATTTCTAATATATTAAAACCCAAACCGATAAGGAGTATACCCCCAACACTGGTGAGACCAAGTATAATTTCGTTGGTAAAAAATGAGCCTGCATACATGGCCAATAAAGTAAGCGCACCCTGAAAAACAAACACCAACAGCGCAGATACCACTACCCCAAAACCAAAAGCAGAAGCAAGCAACATTGCTGAAAAAAAATCCATCAACGATTTGGTATACAGCAAATCAGGCGACCCTCCTGTACCCTCCTGAATGGTACCAACTATAGTCATGGAACCGATACAAAAAAGCAAAAATGCGGTTACCAAGCCTTCCGAAAACTTTTCGCTTCCGATTCGGAAGCGTTGCTTCAGGTAATTACTCATACGCTCTGCTCCTGCCTCAATATTGAGCCACTCACCAAGCAACGATCCTACAGCCAGACTTCCTACCACAATTAGGATATCTTCCATTTTTACTACCATACTGATACCAATAGCCAATGTAAATAAGCCAACTGCCTGAAAATAAATAATGGTTACCCTTTCGGGCATCTTTTTTTTAAGAATTAAACCAATTGTACCACCGGCAATGATGGCAACAGTATTCACGAGGGTTCCTACCATATTAGTCATTTTAAATTTTTACAAAAATAGAAAAAACAAACGAAAAGACAACGGTATACGGCAAACACACATCTAAATTTGTGAATATATCGGCGGCAAAATCATCCTCCCGTTTGCTTTTATTCTTCGATAATACAATGATTATCGCCCTGACTTTTATCGCACACATTAATAACACATAGTTTTTTATACGAAAAATGAAAACTTTAAAACAATATATCTAAAAAATTTATCAGCTATCAATCTGACTTTGTGCTGAAAAAAATTTACCTTGTTTTCATTGTCATTTGTCATTTCTTTACTAACTTAGCACATTAAATGAATCACTTTATTAAGTTAACCGCATTTTATTGCTTTCAGATTGAAAGTAGCTTAAGTTTCTAATTACCAATATAATTATTGTAAAATGGCATCATTTCTTTACCGTGTAGCTGACAGTTTTTATCGGCACTATTATGCTGAAATAAGCCGTTTTACATTCGTTTTTCCCAACCGGCGTGCCGGGCTGTTTTTTCAGCGTTATTTATCTGAAGTGGCTCAAAAACCTCTATTCTCACCTGAAGTTATCACTATCAACGAATGTTTTTCATCTGCATCGGAATGGGAATCGGCCGACAGACTTGCCAATCTTTTCAAGCTCTATCGCATTTTTGTGAAACATAGTGGTAGCGATGAAACTTTTGATTCATTTGTTTTTTGGGGCGAAATGTTGTTGTCTGATTTTGAGGAAGTTGATAAATATCTGGTGGATGCCTCACAACTCTTTACAAACGTTACAGAGCTAAAGGATATCGACCGGCTTTATAACTACTTTACCGAAAAGCAAATTGAAGCCATCAGACAATTCTGGACAAACTTTGTACCTGTAAACGAGAGCAGTACGCATGACGAATTTATGGCGACATGGAAGGTGCTTTATCCTGTATATCGCGAATTTAGAGACGAACTTATAGCCGAGGAAATTGCTACCGAGGGTATGATATGCCGCCATGTGGTGGAACGGTTAATCAAGGGTGAAGATATGGAGGCTTTAAATGGGAAGCAATTTGTTTTTGTTGGTTTTAATGCGTTAAATCCTTGTGAAAGGGCGCTAATGCATGAATTGAAAAAACGCCAACAGGCTGATTTTTATTGGGACTACGAAGCTGCTGAACTACGCGATCCTGAGAATCCGGCCTCGATGTTTTATGCTGAAAATATTCATGTTTTTCCATCATCTATTCCTATCGCGCCCCAATGTGAGAGCCTGCAAGATAAAACCTTTAATTTAATAGCAGTACCTTCTTCAACCGGACAAGCCAAGCAAGTTTACTCGGCCTTAAATACGCTCTATCCTGTTAACGAGAATCGTCAGGACTGGATAAAAACGGCAGTAGTTTTGCCTGATGAGAATTTACTTGTTCCCTTACTACATTCGCTGCCTTCGCAAGTTGGAAAAATAAATATTACCATGGGGTTTCCCGTTAGCGCTACACCTGTTTCGGGACTTATTGAGCATATTTTTGAGCTCTGGCGACGGGTACGTACATCGGGGCAAAAAACCTCGTTTTACCATCAGAACGTAACGGATATACTTAACCATCAGTACATTTCGTCGGTATGCAAAGATGAAATAATGCTAATAACTACGGAAATGACGCGGTTGAACAAAATCTACATCGATGCTGCTGAACTCCAAAGTCACCCGCTTTTAAGTGCTATATTTGACAGAAACACAACTGATGCAAATTTTATTGCCTATTTGCTGAAAGTGTTGAAAAATTTACAATACTTCCAGTCGGCTATAGGAGAAAAAAGTGAAAGTTCCCGGCTTGAAAATGATTTTTTGTACCAGTATTACATATCCATCAACCGGCTTCACGATATCATAAACGATGCCTGGAATGACGAACCATTAGCTTTAGATACACAAATCAGACTTATCAGGCAACTGACGGCCGGCGTTAGTATTCCGTTTATTGGCGAGCCTCTTGATGGTCTTCAAATTATGGGAGTACTTGAGACCCGTGGTTTAGACTTTGAAAATCTGATTATTACATCTTTCAACGAAGGCGTTTACCCCGGAAAAGGCGCCACCAACAGCTTTATACCATACAACCTCAGGCGGGGATTCGGATTGCCTACCTACGAATATCAGGATGCCATTACATCCTATAACTTTTACAGACTTATACAACGGGCAAAAAATATCACATTTATATACGATTCGCGTACCGAAGGTATGCAAACCGGAGAGGTTAGCCGCTTTATTCATCAGTTATACTACCATTACGGCATCCGGTTCAACCGCAAAACCGTCACCTACGATATAGGCTTTGGTAGTGCCGAGCCCATCAGTATTGAAAAAACACCAGCTGTAGTTGAAAAAATCAGTTGTTTTTTGTCCGACGATGATAATGCGGCAGCGCTTTCGGCCAGTTCTATCAAGGATTATATTGAGTGTCCGCTAAGGTTTTACCTTACCCGTGTGGAAGATATGGAACAACCTGATGAAATTACCGAAACTATTGAGGATAATATGTTTGGAAATCTGTTTCATGCCACGATGGAGTATATATATCAACCATTTAAAGGTAAAATTATTACTACCGAAGATTTTGAACAAATCATATCCAACCCATTACTCATTGATAAACAGATAAATAAAGCTTTTGCCGTAAAGTATTTTAAACTCAGAAATACCGACACCGTAGAGCTCGAAGGTAATAATCTGCTTATAGCACATGTAATTCGGAAATATATAGTACAGGTTTTGCGTACTGATAAACTGTATGCTCCTTTCAAATATGTTGATTCTGAGTATAAATGCCGTATACGCATCCCAATAAGTGTTGGCCATGTTAATATCAAGGGTTTTATCGATAGAATCGACGAAAAAGAAGGTCGTATTCGTATTCTTGATTACAAAACAGGTAGTGGTAAACTGGAGTTCAAAAGTGTGGAAGAGGTTTTTGAACATAATAACGATAAGCGTCCGAAATATGTACTACAAACTTTCCTTTATGGAATTTTGTATAAAAGTCAGGCTCAGGGAAAAACTATTGTTCCGGGTATTTATTATATGCGTGATGTATTTAAAGACGGTTTCATTACCGAACTACAATACAAACAAGACAGTAAAACCAGAGTGGCTGTTGAAGATTTTACCGATTTTGAACAAGAGTTTATGCAACATCTTACAGCTTGTCTCGAAGAATTATTCGATCCATCAACTCCCTTTGTACAATCGGTTAGCTCCGAACCGTGCAAATATTGTCCGTTTACCGGAGTATGTAAAAGATAAGCTTAAAACTATTGACAAAATATTTTTAAAAACAAATAAAAATGAACGAAATAGAGAGAAAATTTTTGGTGACAGGTGATTTCTCGCCAGATATTATCAGGTCATACAAAATTGCTCAGGGCTATTTATCAACCGACCCGGAGCGAACCGTGAGAGTTCGCCTGAAGGCCGAAAAGGGATATATCACTATAAAAGGAGCCAGCAATGCTTCGGGGCTTACCCGGTTTGAGTGGGAGAAAGAAATTTTGCCGGAGGATGCCAATGCGCTTCTTGAACTTTGCAAACCCGGAACTATTATTCTGAAAACAAGGCATGAAGTTGTGTATGCAGGTAAATGCTTTGAGATTGATACTTTTTGTGGTGAAAACGAAGGTTTAGTGATTGCTGAACTTGAATTAAATTCCGAAAATGAATTATTTGAGTTGCCCGAATGGATTGGTAAGGAAGTAACCGGCGACCCCAAATACTATAATTCCTTCATAGCTGAGCATCCATACAAAAAATGGGCTGAAAATCTATGATTTTTCTATGTATTCAGGCAAGCATATCAGTTAATTTAAATCAAAAAACTCACTTTTTTATGTCGCTACAACATAATTTTATCCCAAATATCCCGATTTTACCCCAAAATCGGGGTTTATTCCCCACTTATTTGCTGAATGTCTATCCTGTATTTTTCTTTGTATCCGGGAAGTTCAGGAAATGTATTTTAAAATTAAAATTTATTTAAGAACTATTCATTATTTATTATCATGAAAAAATCGTTATTTGTATTATTGGCCCTGATTGTTTTTGTGGGTAGCAGTGTAAAAGCTCAACAAGATCTTTTTTTAAAAAAGGAATTCGTTTATAAAAATGACACTTTGAAGTATCGTATTCTCTTTCCTGAAAACTACGACAAAAATCAAAAATATCCTTTGGTTATTTTTTTGCATGGAGCTGGTGAGAGAGGGAATGATAATGAAAGTCAGCTGGTACATGGCTCATCCTTGTTTTTGACCCCCGACAACAGAAAAAATTTTCCGGCTATCGTGGTTTTCCCACAATGCCCTAAAGATAAGTACTGGGCGCCTATTATTGCCCGCGACAACGGATTTACGTATCCTGAAAAAGCAGAAGCAACCGAACCAATGCAGCTGGTTTTACGTTTGATTAAAGAACTAAAGAAAAATGAGGCTGTTGACAGTAAATCTATGTATGTTACAGGCTTGTCGATGGGCGGAATGGGAACATTTGATTTGATAAGCAGATACCCGAAAATGTTTGCGGCAGCGCAACCGATATGCGGAGGTATTAATCCGGCAAGGCTCGAAAAACTTGGAAAGATGCCCATAAGAATTTTTCATGGAACTGCTGATAATGTAGTATCGCCTGAACATTCAAAAGAGGCTTACAATAAATTAAAAGAAATTGGTAATACAAAAGCAAGTATTATTTTATACGAAGGCGTTGGACACAATAGCTGGACTAATGTTTTTGCCGAACCCGACTACTTAAGATGGATGTTTGCCAACAAACTCAAATAAACGGCTGATTTATAAGCTTGTTGTTATTAACACAGAAATTACAATAACCTGTTGAAGTAATAAAAATTATTCGAAGCAAAGTGAAAAAACAACAAATACTGCACAGTTTTTATATTTATGTGCAATATTTATATACTTTTGCAACGGAACTTAATTATAAAAGAAAATAAAATGGCAAAATTTAAAGGCGCGATAGTAGTAAATACTGAACGTTGCAAAGGGTGCGACTTATGTGTAGTGGCTTGCCCCTATACAGTATTAGCTCTTTCGAGCGACGCTAATTCCAAAGGACTTAACTTTTCGTATATGCAAACACCCGACAATTGCGTGGGTTGCTCTGCCTGTGCCACGGTTTGTCCGGATGCTTGTATCACTGTATACAAAGTTAAAGCAGAATAATTACTCAATTATATTCATTCTCATAAAATTAAAAATGTCAACACAAAATCAAGATAAAGAAGAAGTTAGATTAATGAAAGGTAACGAGGCTGTTGCGCATGCGGCTATCCGCTGTGGCTGCGATGGCTATTTTGGTTACCCCATTACACCCCAGTCCGAAATACTGGAAACACTCATGGAACTTGAACCCTGGAATACCACCGGAATGGTTGTATTACAGGCCGAAAGCGAAACTGCATCTATCAATATGGTTTACGGTGCGGCTTCGTGTGGTAAAAAGTCAATGACCTCTTCGTCCAGTCCGGGTGTCAGCCTTATGCAGGAAGGTATTTCCTATATGGCTGGTGCTGAACTACCGGGTGTTATTGTTAATGTAATGCGTGGAGGACCTGGTTTAGGTACTATACAACCAAGTCAGGCCGACTATTTTCAAACAGTAAAAGGCGGCGGACATGGCGACTACAAAATGATTACCCTTGCTCCGGCTTCGGTTCAGGAAATGGCCGACTATACTGTATTGGCTTTTGATTTGGCTTTCAAATACCGTACTCCGGTTATGATTCTGGCCGATGGAGTTATCGGACAAATGATGGAAAAGGTGGTACTGCCGCCTTTTACACCTCGCTGGACTGAGGAGGAAATCAGAGCTAACACTCCCTGGGCAACCTTAGGTAAGCCTCACGGAAGCAAGCCTAATGTAATTACATCGCTCGAACTTCATTCGGAAGAAATGGAGAAGATAAACCTCAGATTGCAGGGACGATACAGAATAATTGAAAAAGAAGAAGTTAGATACGAAGCAATATCGTGCGACGATGCCGACTATGTTATTGTAGCATTTGGTACTTCTGCCCGCGTATGCCAAAAAGCAATGGAAATGGCTCGTGCCGAAGGTATTAAGGCTGGACTACTTCGACCAATAACACTATTCCCCTTCCCTACCGAAATTCTTAGCACGCTGGGATCCAAAGTAAAAGGGATGCTTACTGTAGAAATGAGTGCCGGACAAATGGTAGAAGACGTAAGACTGGCCATAAACGGTAAAGTTCCGGTAGAATTTTACGGTAGAATGGGAGGAATTGTACCATCGCCCGATGAAGTACTTGAGGCGCTGAAAAGGCAACTTATAAGATGAAAACGGGAGTTTGTGTACTTTTCGTAATGTATTAATTTTCAAACAAAAAAAAGAATTATGAATGTAAAAGATATAATCAATCCGGCCAATCTGGTTTACCAGAAAACGCCTGTGATGAACGACTCCAACATGCACTACTGTCCGGGTTGTAGCCACGGGGTGGTTCATAAAGTTATGGCCGAACTTATTGAAGAAATGGATATTCAGGACAAAACTATCGGTATTGCTCCGGTTGGATGTGCTGTATTTGCTTATAAATATATTGATATCGACTGGCAACAAGCTGCTCATGGTCGTGCTCCGGCTTTGGCTACAGCTGTTAAGCGCCTCCTACCCGACCGTTATGTGTTTACATATCAGGGCGATGGCGATTTAGCTGCTATCGGCACAGCCGAAACTATTCATGCCTGCAACCGGGGTGAGAACATCGCTATCATATTTGTAAATAATGGTATTTATGGTATGACTGGCGGACAAATGGCACCTACAACGCTCAAGGGTATGAAATCGTCGACATCGCCGAATGGACGCGACATCCCCATGAGTGGCTATCCACTGAATATCACCAACCTGCTTGCTCAGCTCGAAGGCACGTGCTACGTGACCCGGCAGGCTGTACACACTGTGGCCGCTGTACGCAAGTGCAAAAAAGCAATACAAAAAGCTCTTGAAAACTCGATGCTCAACAAAGGAACATCCATTGTAGAAGTAGTATCTACCTGTAGCTCAGGATGGAAAATGACTCCTGACGAATCGAATAAATGGATGGTGGATAATATGTTTCCTGAGTTTCCGCTTGGCGATTTGAAAAACATCTAAAACACAATCAGTACCTGTTTTTAATTATTATTTACTGCATCAGTTTTGTAAATACTTTATTAAAAAACAGGGTACTTTAGACAAACAAAAGAATTATGACTGAAGAAATTATCATATCGGGATTTGGAGGACAGGGCGTACTTTCGATGGGGAAAATACTGGCCTATTCAGGTTTGATGCAGGGACAAGAAGTAAGTTGGATGCCTTCTTATGGTCCTGAGCAACGTGGTGGTACAGCCAATGTAACCGTAATTTTAAGCGACGAACGCATCAGTTCACCTGTACTTAACAGTTACGACACGGCCATTGTGTTAAACCAGCCTTCGCTCGAAAAATTTGAGAGCAAAGTAAAGCCCGGCGGAACGCTTATATACGATGGAAACGGCTTTCATAAGTTTCCTACGCGTAAAGATATTAACGTATATCGTATTGATGCCACTGAATATGCTTATGCCAATAATGCTGCTAAAACGATGAATATGATCATTCTGGGCGGCTTACTGAAGGTAAGGCCTATAGTTCAGATTGAAAATGTACTCAAAGGACTAAAAAAATCCTTACCCGAACGACATCACCATCTGCTTGGCATGAATGAAAAAGCCATTCATACGGGCATGGAGCTGATTAAAAAAGAAAATTAAAACGACTCAAATTTAATAAGGCTGTATCATTTTTTTGATACAGCCTTGTTTTTTTACGATAAAGAATTTAAGATGTCGGGAGTAAAGTTGTATTGCTTATTTTTTCACTGTCTTTACAACCACCCAATTATTTTTTTCTTTGTAAAATTTCATTTCTAAGCCATTGAGGTTAGCTTCAGCTTCTATTAACGGGATGTCTTCCTTATAAAAACCACTCATATACAGTTCACCACCCGAACCCAGGCAAGCCGCGTATTTCTCCATATCGGCAAGTAGAATATTTCTGTTGATATTAGCCAGAATAATATCAAAAGATAACCCATCAAGCTGTTCTGCACCTCCAAGTTTCACTTCAATTCCGCTCACATGATTCATGGCTATATTTTCAATGGAATTTTCAGTACACCAGGTATCAATATCCACAGCTAATAAAGATTCGGCACCACGCATGGCAGCCAGTATAGCCAGCACTGAAGTACCGCATCCCATATCCAGAACTTTTTTACCCTCCAGTTCCATTTCCAGCAATTGGCTCAACATAAGGCTTGTTGTTTCATGATGTCCTGTACCGAACGACATTTTAGGGTCAATCACTATATCATATTTCGCCGAAGGAATATCTTTATGAAATGAACTGTGAATTACACATTCATTCCCGATAATGATTGGTTGAAAATAATGTTTCTCCCATTCTTCGTTCCAGTTTTTCGATTCAATTTTTGTAACTTTGTATTCTATGCTGGCCTCTATCACAAAATCAGAGATAAGCTCATCCAAACCTGTATGGTCAAATTGAGCAGCTGGTATAAAAGCATCGAGTCCGGTATCTGTAGTAACAAAACTATCGAAACCAATTTCGCCAAGTTCGGCGGCAAGCACATCGATAACATAATCTTCGGTGGGACTCACCTTAAAGTTAACCTGTATAAATTCCATTTTTGTTATTCGTTTTTTTAAATAAAACAATTCGACAGAAAAACAACTATTTCGCCACAATGCGTGTTTCTTTGTCTGAGGTACAAAACAAAAATAGAACTTTTTCCTGATAAAAAACATTTAATTCGGAAAAAAAGTTACTATATCCGGCACATTATTTATCTTATGGCATAATTATTGTTATTTTCAAAAACAAAAAACTATCCACAATATAGGAGGTAATATTATGAAAACTAAAGTATTAATTCTGGCTTTCGCGCTTTTGGCACCCGTAATTACATACGGACAGAGCAAAGAATCCTTTGACGACATCTACTTTAAAAAGAGTGATGTGGTAAAAAAGACAAATAAAAGCGACAACGTACAGACCAACAGAGGTCAGGCCAAGCAACCATCTTATAAAAACGGCGCTAAAGAAATTATCTTTACCGACCGCGACACCGTTGAGTTTATAACTCCGGATAGCACCTATCTGTTTGCAAACAACAACGACAGTATTGATGAGGAAGGTCACTACCTCCATGAATTTAAAGGAACGCAAAGCGACCTGGAGTATGCTGAACGTATACGTAAATTCCATAATCCCAGATTCACCATTTCTATAGGCGACCCTGCGTATAATGATATTTACTTTCTGGACAATTGGAACTGGAATGTCTACGTAGATGGTTCATATGCCTATGTAACACCTACATGGACTAATCCTTATTGGTTCGACTACATGTATAGTCCTCACAGTTATGGTAGCTGGTATTGGCGCAATAGTCTGTACTGGCCATCGTATGGCGGCTGGGGCGGTTATTATGGTGGGTTCTATGGCGGTTACTATGGTTGGGGTGGTTATTATGGTTGGAGTGGATACCCTTACTATGGTTATGGTTATGGATATGGTTATGGATACGACTATTATTATCCCGGTGGATGGGGATGGGGATATGGTGGTGGTGGTGGATACCATCACGACTATGCCAACCAAAACAAACCGGTTAGAAGAACATACGGTGAAGGTAGCCGTTCATCATCTCAAAGCGTAGTTGGCGGTAGCAGAATGTCGTCGGTTGATGGTAGCCGCCGAAGCAACTATTCCGCTCTGAGCGACGATAACAGCAACAGAAGATCTATGACTAACTCGTTGGGATCACGCAATGTAAGAAGCGCAGCAAGCTATAACGAACGTAGTGCAACTACGGGCAGCCGAAGTTCTTTAAATACCACAGGCAGAGATTCCTACAGCAGTAACGGCAGCCGTTCGGCATCAACTATCAATACCCGTCCGCGTACGGCATATTCCGACGATAGTCAGGCATCTGCAAGCAGAGGCTCAAACTATTCGTACGGAAGCGACAATACGCGTGGCTCACGTGATAGCCAATCGTCGTCATATTCGGCACCACGCTCAAGCAGTAATAGCTCCGGCAGTGGAAGCCGTTCATCATATTCTTCGTCGGGCTCACGCCCATCTTATTCTACCGGTTCGCCTTCTACCAGCCGATCAAGCAGCTCTTACAGCTCTTCTTCATCGTCATCAAGAAGCAGTTCAAGTAGTTCAATCAACTCAAGTAGTTCGAGCAGTTCATATCGTTCATCCAGCTCGTCGTCCAGTTCATCATCCGGCTCATATTCAAGTGGAAGCAGCAGTAGTAGCAGTAGCGGTGGTTCGCGCGGCAGCTCTGGTGGCGGTGGAGGCGGTGGTCGCCGATAAGAAATGCTGATTTTAAGTTATCCTATTTATTGACTTTAAAAAAACAAACTATATGAAACGCATTTTAGCAACATTAGGTATAGCAGCAATCAGCTGTTCTGCTATGTTTTCCCAAACTCTTTTCGATGGATTGAAATCTTCGGAAACAGATATTATAGGTACTGCCCGTTACAGTAGCATGGCAGGAGCTTTCGGTGCGCTTGGAGGCGATGCTTCTGCCATCAAAGATAATCCTGCAGCTTTAGGGATTTATCGGAAATCAGAACTTTCGGTAACAGCCAACATGCTTATGCAGACCAGCAATTCCAGTTGGTTAGGAGCATCTTCATCTTCCGATTTATATAAGATTGGGGCTGATAATTTCTCACTGATTCTTGCTTCGCCCACCTGGCGCAGCGAATCCGGAGCCTCGGGATTACAAAGTTCAAATTTCTCGTTTACTTACAATAAACTCAGGAATTTTAATCGCAGTCTGGAAATTAAAGGTGGTAACTCGTCATCTTCGCTAACCGATTATATGGCTTATTTCAGCAATGGATTAACCGGCTACAATTTAGCTTATGTTGAGGGCGAATATGAGCCATTCGACCAAAGCAGCATACCCTGGTTATCTATTCTGGCTTTTGATGGTTATATGATTTATGAAACAGGTAGCAACACCAAACAATGGGAACCGCTCCTTGCAAGCGATGAAAAAGTAGTTCCGTCTTATACCTCTGAAGAAACCGGAGGCATACACCAGTATTCTTTTGGCTGGTCGGGGAATTTCAGCAATAAATTTTTCTTAGGATTTACTGCAAATCTTCAAACTATCAACTATTCGCAAACAAGCTACTACAAAGAAGCCTTTAGCAATAACGGTGGTCTATCGCTTCGCAACAATCTTACCATGACCGGCAGCGGAGTAAATTTTAGCATGGGAGCTATTGCTGCCCCTACAGATTTTGTTCGGTTTGGATTCTCTTTTCAAACGCCAACTTTTTATTCGATAAAAACATCTAATTACGGTACACTTGATTATGACACCGAAAAGTTAGGATATGTTCAGTCGCCCGTTTATACTTTAAATACACAAACGCAGACTCCTTTTCAGTTCAATGTAAGTGGAGCTTTTATAGTTGACAAACAAGGCTTAATCAGTGCCGAATATATCTTTAAAAACTATAAAGGTATGAGGCTTTTGGACGAAGATGGAATAAGTCAAACTTACAACCTTGAAAATGGCGACATAAAAGCTATGCTAAACAATTCGCGAACCATAAAAATTGGTGGAGAATACAGGCTCACTGATAACTTCTCGCTCAGAGCAGGCTACGCCAATGTAAGTAGCATAGCTAAAGAGGATGCCACTAAATGGGTGAGAGACAATACAAAAAGAACAGATACGGAATACTTCCTGCACAATCGTACTGATTATTATACTGCTGGATTTGGGTATCGCGAAGCCAGCTGGTATATCGACTTTGCTTATATGCGTAAAAATAACGATGAATCGTTTTATGCCTATAATTCAACTAATATGGACGAAAACCGTGCTACTACCCCGGCTAAAGTATTGACCAAAAACAATAACATCGTTGTTACTTTAGGTCTTAGATTCTGATAAACATACAATTTTTTGACGTTTAATTTTATATGAAAAGGATCAATCACTTTGTGGTTGATCCTTTTCTTTTAATCATGTTTCTAAAAATCCAGATGTTGTATGAATATGTAAATAAAAATACTATATTTGCAATCTGAAATTTTTAAAGGTATACAGATTACACACTTTTTTATATGTCACTAAGATCCCGTTGCACCTTAGTTCTTTATTTTGTGTTGTTAAGTTTCAATATGGTTGCGCAAACCAAAAAAACTGTTGAAGCTCAACGCATTTCACATCCTCTTGTTATCGACGGATATTTAAACGAAGCTGCGTACAGCCATGCTGTACCTGCTAAAGATTTTGTGCAACTGCAACCATACAATGGCAAACCCTCATTTCAGCCAACTGAAGCCTATTTTTTTTACGACGAAACAGCATTATATGTAGGAGCTATACTGTACGACAGTAACCCCGACAGTATTTTCAATTTTCTTACTGAAAGAGATAATATTGGAATGTCTGACTATTTCGGCGTTTACATCGACCCCTACAATCAGGGACAAATTGCCTATGGATTTTTTATAACACCTGCCGGTGTGCAGGTAGATATAAAAGCGGCCAAAAGCAGCGATGATATTGAAGATGGCAACTGGAATGCAGTGTGGGAAAGCAAAACTCGTATTGCCGACAATGGCTGGATTGTGGAAATGCGAATCCCCTACTCTGCGCTTCGTTTTTCCGACAAATCGGGTGCCACCTGGGGGCTCAATATGTTCAGAAATATCAGACGATATAATTCAAATAATTCTTGGAATTTCGTCGACCGTAAATTATCTGGCTTTATTCATCAGGAAGGACAACTCACGGGGTTGAAAAACATAAAACCTCCCGTAAGACTGTCTTTAAGTCCCTATATGGCAAGCTACTTTGAGCCCAAAGCAAATGGCAAATCGTCATTTATGTACAAAGCCGGACTCGATCTTAAATATGGTATAAATGATGCTTTTACGCTGGATATGATGGTAATACCTGATTTTGGCCAGGTACAGGCAGATGACCAGGAACTTAACTTATCGCCTTACGAGCTGTACTATGACGAAAAACGGCAATTCTTTACCGAAGGTACCGAACTGTTCGACAGAGGAGATGTGTTTTATTCCCGAAGAATAGGCGCTGCGCCTAAATTCAGCGCAGACAATTCATTGAGCAATAATGAAAGTATTGCTTTTAACCCGGCTGAAACACAACTTGTAAATGCAACCAAAGTTTCGGGCAGAAACAACAAAGGCTGGGGACTCGGAGTTTTGAACGCCATGACGCTACCTGCCTATGCAAAAATTAAAAACAACCAAACTGGCGATGAGCGCAAAGAAATGGTACAGCCATTTACCAACTACAACGTGCTGGTGGTGGATAAGTCATTGAAAAACAACTCATACTTAAGCATTATCAATACCAATATGGCCATGGCAAACAACCCCTTTTATGCCAACGTTACGGCTACGGAGTTTGAGTTGAAAAACAATTCCAAAACTTATGCCCTGAAAGGAACAGGGGGCGTTAGCACACGATATAATGATGGCAAACAGAATGGTTTTGGTGGTAAGTTAGGTGTAGAACGAATCAAGGGAAAGCTATACTGGGGACTTACAGAACATATATACACCGACCAGTATAACCCGAATGATTTGGGGTATTTACAACGAAACAACCGGGTAACTACCGAAGCATGGGTGATGTATCAGATCATAGAGCCATTCTGGATATTCAGAGAAATAAATGGAGATATATGGTGGAACTACAACCGCATGTACAACCCGAATGCGCTTTATGACAATGAAATGGGCTATGACCTGAACATGAGACTAAAAAACAATTATCATGTTTCGTCCAACTTTTTTATTCGCACCAACCAATACGATTACTACGAACCACGGGTTGCAGGACGTTTCTTTTATGATCCATACTCCTACTATTTTAATTTTGAAGTAGAATCCGATTTCAGAAAACCGCTCACCGTAAATCTTGAATACAAATACAGTTACCAGCCAGCCTTAAAGCATTACAGCAACGAATACGAAACCGACATGACCTGGCGAATTGGTCAAAAACTCAACCTGAATTACGAAATGAATTACAGCAGTTCAAAAAAAGAGCAGGGTTATGCTTCGATGATAAATTCTACCGATTCAATAGTTTTTGCCCGCAGAAACGTATACACGCTATCCAACACGATAGAAGCCACTTATGTGCTGAACACCAAAAGCGGACTTAGCCTGCGCACCCGACACTACTGGAGCGGAGTGGAAAATAACCGGTTTTACCTCCTGCAGAATGATGGAAAACTCAGGGATTTTGATGATTTCGGCGGAAGTGCCGATCAGAACTATAATGCCTTTACGATAGACCTTGTGTTCAGATGGATATTTGCGCCCGGCTCCGAAATGTCGCTTGCATGGAAAACCCTGTCGTACACCAACGGTGAGACAACGGATTATCATTACTGGAATAATTTAAAAACTTCGTGGCTCAACAAGAATAATGTTTTATCATTAAAAATATTATACTACATCGATTATAATAAAATATTTACTCCCAGAGCAAATACCAAACGGAAATAACCTGTTTCAAAAATAAGCACCTGTTCAGTATTAATATATTGAATTTTTATACATTTTTAAACTTCAACATATACCTACAAATCAACACATTACATGTTTGTAGTCATTTTTTGTAATCTCCACATTGCAAAATGGATTTTTTATCGTATTTTTGTAGACAAATAATTGCACATGGAGGCATTTTACAAAACACACCAGTACTTGGTTGAGCATGTCCAATCGCCCATTCGCCGACAGCTTATGGACGAAATAAACTGGAACCACCGCCTGATAGGAATAAAAGGTTGTCGTGGTGTGGGAAAGACAACATTCTTGCTTCAATATGCTAAAGATAATTTTGGCACCGACAGGAGTTGCTTGTACATTAATTTCAATAATTTCTACTTTACCCAACATACCCTTGTTGAATTTGCTGAAAGATTTTGTGAGCAAGGTGGAAAAACTCTGCTGATAGACCAAACATTCAAATACGAGAATTGGTCCAGAGAGTTAAGAGAATGCTACGATAAGTTTCCTGAACTGCATATCGTTTTCTCCGGTTCATCTGTCATGCGGCTTATCGAGGATAACACTGATATTAAGGATATTGTGGCATCATACAACTTAAGAGGATTTTCGTTTCGGGAATATCTCAATAACAGTACCGGCTGCAATCTGAGTTCGTATACGCTCCAGGAAATTCTTCAAAATCATGTAGAGATAGCCGGTAAAATTTGCAAAGAAGTACAACCGCTTGATTATTTTCAGGCATATTTGCATCACGGTTTTTATCCTTTTTATCTCGAAAACCGAAACTACTCTGAAAACTTGCTTAAAACAATGAATATGATGCTTGAGGTGGATATTTTGCTCATTAAGCAAATAGACCTGAAGTATCTTTCAAAAATAAGGAAATTGCTTTATATACTCATGAACAGTGCTCCTGCCGGCCCCAATGTAAGCCAGTTGAGCGTAGAGATTGAAACCTCCAGGGCAACCATCATGAATTATATAAAATACCTGCAAGACGCCCGTTTACTTAATCTGTTGTACATGGAAGGCGAAACATTCCCGAAAAAGCCCAAACAGATTTATGTTCAAAACACCAATCTGATGCACGCCATATGTCCGGGAAATGTAGACAGGGAAGCCGAATACAAAACCTTTTTTTACAATGCCCTGCATGCCAGACATAAAGTGAATATGAGCCGGTATCAAAATGACTTTCTGATTGACTATCAGTTTCACTTCAGATGCGATGCAAAACGACAGCAAAAATATCAGGCAAACAATAAAATATTTTATGCTACTGCCGATATTGAAACAGGAAATAAAAACGAAATACCATTATGGCTTTTCGGATTCCTGTATTAAGGTTTTTTACATGTAGTCTTTTATAAGCTGAAAAATTAAAATATCTATAATACATTAATAACAAACAAAATGGCTAAAACGAAAAAATTCTTAACGTGTGATGGCAATCAGGCTGCTGCTCACATCGCTTATATGTTTAGCGAAGTGGCTGCAATTTACCCAATCACACCATCGTCGACAATGGCCGAATACGTTGACGAATGGTCTGCTACCGGCCGCAAAAACATGTTCGGTGAAAAAGTTCAGGTACAGGAAATGCAATCCGAAGCCGGTGCTGCTGCCGCTATGCACGGTTCTTTACAGGCCGGTGCGCTTACTACCACCTTTACCGCTTCGCAGGGTCTGCTGCTTATGATTCCTAATATGTATAAAGTTGCAGGCGAGCTGCTTCCGGGTGTATACCACGTATCTGCCCGTGCACTGGCTTCGCATGCTCTTTCTATCTTTGGCGACCATCAGGACGTTATGGCCGTTCGTCAGACTGGTTGCGCAATGTTTGCAACAGGTTCTGTACAGGAAGTTATGGATATTGCTGCTGTGGCTCACCTTTCAGCAATTACTACCCGCGTTCCTTTCGTTCACTTCTTTGATGGTTTCCGTACTTCGCACGAAATTCAGAAAATTGAAGAAATTGACGCCGAAGCTGTTCAGGCTTTGGTTGATCAGGAAGCACTTGCCGAATTCCGTCAGCGCGCCCTGAACCCTGAACATCCTGTGGTTCGTGGTACTGCCCAAAACCCTGATATCTATTTCCAGGCTCGCGAAGCCAGCAATCCTTTCTACGATGCCATACCAGCTGTAGTGGAAGACTACCTGAATAAACTGAATGAAATTACCGGCCGTAAATACGGACTGTTCGATTATTACGGAGCTCCTGATGCCGACCGTGTGGTTGTGGCTATGGGTTCGGCTACCGAAGCTATCCGCGAAGGTATTGATTACTTAACCGAAAAAGGCGAAAAAGTAGGTTTGATTTCGGTTCACCTGTATCGTCCTTTCTCAGCTAAACATTTCCTTTCGGTATTGCCTAAAACAGCTAAACGTGTTTGTGTACTCGACCGTACTAAAGAACCGGGTGCCGGTGGCGAACCATTGTACTTAGATGTAAAAGATGTGCTTTACGGTAGCGAAAACCAACCTTTGGTTGTTGGCGGACGTTATGGTCTTTCGTCAAAAGACTTTACTCCTGCTCAGGTATTGGCTGTATATCAAAACTTAACCCTGCCATCGCCACGTAATGGCTTTACGGTAGGTATTGTTGACGATGTAACATTTACATCGCTTCCTCTTGGTGAAGAAATTCCTATGGGTGGTGAGGGTACTTACGAAGCAAAATTTTACGGTTTGGGTGCCGATGGTACTGTAGGAGCTAACAAAAACTCCATCAAAATTATTGGTGACAATACCGATAAATACTCGCAGGCTTATTTTGCGTACGACTCGAAGAAGTCAGGTGGTTTCACTTGTTCTCACCTTCGTTTTGGTAACACTCCTATCCGTTCTACTTATTTGGTAACTACTCCCGACTTTGTGGCTTGTCACGTTCAGGCTTACTTACGCTTGTACGATGTAACCAAAGGATTGAAGAAAAACGGTACATTCCTGTTGAATACAATTTGGAGTCCTGAAGAAGTTTTGAAAAATCTTCCTACCAAAGTAAAAAAATACTTAGCTGCCAATAATATCACATTGTATATTATCGATGCAACTAACATTGCACAGGAAATTGGTTTGGGCAACCGTACCAACACCATTCTTCAATCGGCATTCTTTAAAATTACCAACGTAATTCCTTACGAACTGGCTGTTGAAAAAATGAAATATGCCATCGTAAAATCTTATGGTAAAAAGGGTGAAAAAGTTATCAATATGAACTACGCAGCCGTTGACCGCGGTGGCGAATATACAAAAGTTGAGATTCCTGCCGAATGGGCTAACTTAGCTGAAGAAGATGCGCTGATTACTTCAAATGTTCCTGATTTTATCAAAAACATTGTTGTTCCTGTCAATGCGCAAGCTGGCGATGATATACCCGTATCCGGTTTCAAAGGTCGTGAAGATGGTACCTGGGATCAGGGAACTTCAAAATTCGAAAAACGTGGGGTAGCAGCTTTTGTTCCGGTATGGGAAAAAGAAAACTGTATACAATGTAACCAATGTGCTTACGTTTGTCCTCATGCTGCTATCCGTCCGTTCCTTTTGGATACTACCGAAGCTGCTAAGGCTCCTTTTGCTGCTGACACTTTGAAAGCTAACGGTAAACAGTTTGCCGATATGAGCTTCCGCATTCAGGTAGACGTACTCGACTGTATGGGTTGCGATAACTGTGCTGAAGTATGCCCGGGCAACAAAAACGGTAAAGCGCTTAAAATGGTGCCTATCGAAACTCAATACGAAAATCAGGATAACTGGGACTTCTGTATCGAAAACGTTAAAACAAAACAAAACCTTGTGGATGTTAAAGCCAACGTAAAAAATTCGCAGTTTGCTACTCCTTTGTTTGAGTTCTCGGGTGCTTGTGCCGGTTGTGGTGAAACTCCGTACGTAAAATTAGTTACTCAGCTGTTTGGCGACCGTCAGATGGTTTCTAACGCAACAGGCTGTAGCTCAATTTACTCGGCTTCTGCTCCTTCTACTCCATATACCACCAACGACGAAGGTCGCGGACCAGCGTGGGCAAACTCATTGTTCGAAGACAATGCTGAATTTGGTTTGGGTATGGTGTTTGCTTATGATAACATGCGCGAACGTTTGGTGCGTTTAATGAACGAAGCTATAGCTGAAAAATGCTGCTCGGATGAGCTTACAGGCTTATTCACAGAATGGCTGGAGTTCCGTAACGATGCTGATAAATCGAAAGAACTATCGGCCAAAATTACTCCGCTTGTAAAAGAAGCTAAATGCGATAAATGTGCTCAGATTTCGGGATTGACTCAATATCTGATTAAACAGTCGCAGTGGATTATTGGTGGCGACGGTTGGGCTTACGATATCGGTTTCGGCGGATTGGATCACGTTATTGCTTCGGGCAAAAACGTAAATATCCTTGTACTGGACACCGAAATTTACTCAAACACAGGAGGTCAGGCTTCTAAATCTACTCCGGTAGGTGCTGTAGCCAAGTTTGCCGCATCGGGTAAAAAAGTCCGCAAAAAAGATTTAGGTATGATTGCAGCCACTTACGGTTATGTATATGTAGCTCAGGTAGCTATGGGTGCTAATCAGGCTCAAACACTGAAAGCTTTGCGCGAAGCCGAAGCTTATGATGGACCTTCTATCGTAATCGCTTACTCTCCTTGTATCAGCCATGGCTTAACCGCCGGAATGGGTCATGCCAACGATGAGCAGGAAAAAGCTGTTAAATGTGGATACTGGCATTTATATCGTTACAATCCTGATTTGGAAGCCGAAGGAAAGAACCCAATGCAGTTGGACTCGAAAGAGCCGCAATGGGATGAATTCCAGAACTTCCTCAAAGGTGAAGTACGTTACACTTCGCTACTGAAACAATTCCCTGCCGAAGCAGAAGAACTGTTTAAAGCTGCCGAAGAAAATGCCAAATGGCGTTACAACTGGTACAAGCGTACTTCTGAACAAGTATATTAATATCCTCACAACCTCTTCAATGAGGACTTAAGATAAAATCTCCGGACGACGAAAGTTGTTCGGAGATTTTTTTTATCGAAAAAATAATTTAATATTATTTGCGGTAAAAAAACACATAACTATGGATACTAAATTGTAATTTTATACCGTTGATATTATCATTATAAAAAAACAGATAAAAGTTTATTATTATGGGACTGTTTAATATATTTAAAAGACAGAATTCTGACTCCAATAAAAAAGCGACACCTGAAAGCGGTTTGAATGATATACAGGAAAACACGGTCAACAAGCAGGACGAAGCCAACAATAATCTGGTGGCTGCAATGCCTATTGATGAAATATATAAATACCTGCAAACCGACTTTGAGAGCCGTGGGTATGATGATGCGCTATGTAACCCGGACATTTCGTACCGCGACATGAACAAAAAACTGATTGTAAGTAACCTGAGAGTGCTTTTTAAACAGGTAAAACAAATATATACCGATAGCCTGAGTAATACGGAATTTCATATCAAATCGCGCCAGCAAGCCGGACTGATCGATATTGTGGAATTGCTTAAAAACAGAAAAGACACCTTGGATTCCCATTTGAAAGAAGTAGAAAAAATGGAACAGGATTTAGATAAAGATGAAGTATATATGGTAGGTATGTTACTTTCGTACGAAAGAGGTTTTCTCAGAGGATTGGCTGCTTTATCGTTGGAAACACTTAATATTAAAAAGTAAACATTATGAATTGGTGGACGAGAGTTAAATGTTTCCTTATAGGATGGAATCCGGAAATATTGAAAAATTGCAGTGAAGCAAGCTACAAAGCGCTGAAAAAATACAGCTCTTCTATACTCATCCTGTTATTTATCTGGGGTGCAACAGGTTATACTTTTGCGCAAAGATATTTGTCGATACAGTCCTGGTGGGGATGCGCCATTACTGCGTTGATTTTTATTGTCATTGTTATTCAAATTGAGCGACAGGTGATTCTCACTGTTGGCAAAAACACAGGTATCGTGGTTTTCAGAATTATTCTGGCTGTTCTGATGGCTGTAATTGGCTCTACCATTCTGGATCAGATTATTTTCAAAAATGATGTGGAAAAAGTATTGGTAGACTTAAGAACTGATAAGGTGAACGAGATTGCTGCTAAACGCCAGAAAACTATTCAACTTGAGATAGATAAACTGAATGGTATTATTGATTCGTTGGAAACAATCAACTCCAGACTGAACGACGAAGTGGCCAAAAAACCTACCATACAGGTAACCAATGTTAAGACTGAAAAAATTCCGGTACGAAACAACGATGGTTCAAAATCTTTTGACACCAAAAGTACAGTTGAAACTCAGCATGTTGCCAATACCAGAATAGAACAAATAAAAACCAACTACGAAACAATCAGTAAGTGCCGTAACCGACTGGAAATTTTGTACGATCAGAAAATAAATATTGAGCAAACCGTAAGAAAAGAGCTCGAAGAAAATTCGGGATTTTTGGAAGAACTTAAGGCGATGATTGTATTGATTAAATCGGAATCGCTGGCTGGTGCATTTTACTTTTTACTGTTCAGTTTTATTATAGCGCTTGAACTGCTGGTAGTAGTGAGCAAAATAGGCGATAAAAAATGTGATTATGATATGATTATTGAATATCAGCTGAATGTAAAATCCGATTCTTTGAAAGATATGGTAAAAAACAACAAATGATTTTCAGTAGTATTTTAAGAAATTACCACTTAAACCCTAATATATGGTTGGATTATGTTAGCTTAAATCTATAAAAAAAACACATGACTTCTTAACAAAATGATTATTAATAACATAGAATATCCGGAAACGGATAGAATCTGTATTATTCCGCTAACTTACGAAGAACTTTGGGCGTATCTGAAAACAGATTTTTCGCTCGAAACCATGCTCGGCGTAGTTCATTACCCGAGACATACCCCTGATTTTTTCAGGGAAATTATTGAAAGTTCAGTTATACCGGTGATTAAAAACTCTGGCAACGAATACCGATGTTACAATACCATTTGGGTAATCATTGATAAAGAAAAACATGTAATGGTGGGCGATATTTGTTTTAAAGGCTTACCAAACGCTAAAGGAGAAATTGAAATTGGATATGGCATTTATCCTGATTTTGAAAGTCAGGGCTACATGTCAGAGGGTGTAAGGTTACTGGTGAAGTGGGCATCAACGCAGCCCGGAGTTGATGCTGTAGTGGCCGAAACGGATAATGACAACCTGGCGTCGCACCGCGTACTTGAAAAGAACAAATTCAGAATTTTTAAAAGTGTAGATAGCATGCTGTGGTGGCGAATTGATGTACGCAAACCACGTAAAATACTATAAAATAAGCATAAACAAGTTTAGAATCTCACCCCAATTCTTAAATCGGCGTAATGAAGGCGAATGCGCTCTGATTCGTTAAACCTTGGATAAGAAGTATAGCTGTATTCAATTTTTGCATAATACTTAAGCCGTCCTGAAGTGTTCATATTCACGCCCAAATCAAACTGAGTCTGATGCCCAAACAAAGATCCTTCAGTATCGGTTATCCTCATATTATTAAGTAACAAACCATAAGCTACAAACGGGGTCCATTTATGGCCGTGCGATAAATCGTGGCGAACTGTCCAGCCATAATTGAGCATATGTACACTTTTGGACTCAGGATTATCAGGCATCAATACAGTATAACCCAGTGGAACAGACAAATAAACAGGCGATTTCTTCCCATCAAGTCCGCTCAACTGCCAGGCATAATCGAAAAGCATACCGTAACCATGAGTAGATTGGTTCACAAAGTTGGATTGCGCAAATAAATTACGGTACCCAAACTCAAAGCTATATTGCTTAGGCACTTTGGATATAAATGTTTGCTGAGCCATAACTATCACATTTACAGCTATTAAAAGTAAAATCAATGTCGTTTTTTTATTCATCGGTTTAAAAGCCCCTCCATCCTCCCCCAAAGGGAAGCTATCCGATTGATTGAGCTGATGTCGGATTTGTTAATCATTCCTTTGCGCGAGCAAACTTACTCACAAGTGTTTTATATCATCATTCAATTAAACTACTAAAAAAGATTACTCATAAGGTCGGTTGCTTAACCTCAAAACAGTAAATTACAATCGTTCAAGTCACGCACCTACAAGTCTCGGTCGGTGAATAAAGCCACCCTTTTTGCTACTTCTTTAGCCTGTTTCACCCGATCTGCCATTCCTATTCCGCCACTCATACTTCCGGCAATAATTAATCCGGGAAACTCTTTCTCAATTTTATCTATTGCATTAAAACGAGCTTCGCTCTTAATATCATATTGAGCTATAGCGTGTTTATGTTTATGAATACGTATTAAATCAGGCTCATTGGTAGTTTTCATCGTCAGGCGGATTTCTTCTTTCAGAATCGCTATTATTTCCTCATCAGGCAGATTAATCATTTCCCGGTTCTTAATACCTCCCATAAAAACCGAAAGCATAGCGCCTCCTTCGGGAGCTCTGCCACTAAAAATAGCCGATGGGTATAGCACACCGAGAATTCTTCTATTTTCGCGAGCTGGGATAAGGCCTCCAAAACCATCGAGCTTCACGCCTGTCCAATGTTTATATCCTACAGCTGCATGTATTACAGGCGAATAAGTAGTATCAGCTAAAGTATCGGTTAAGCTTTTGTCAATGTATGGCAAAAGCTCAGGCAGTGCATAGCCACCAACTGTAGTTACTAACACAGATGTACCTATTTCAACGGATTGGCCAGCAGAATTGGTGAAGTTAATCTGGTATTCACCGTTTTTAAACTCCGTAACCATGTTATCGCAACCGATAATACAATTTTCAACCCCAATTTCATCAGCCAGTACTTCTACCAGATTTTTTAAACCACCATTTACCGAAAACACCTCACGCGTAGGATGATTAGCATGAGATTTAGGCGGTTGTTTCTTTACATTTTTGTGCAAAGCAATGGTTCCGCGAATAAAACCTCCGTGATTATCTTCCAACGCATAAAGTTTAGGCAAAGCATGGCGCGTAATTAATTGCCATGGATCGCCGGCATAAACACCTGACACAAAAGGATCAACGGCATAATCAAGGTAGCTCTTACCTAACCGGCGAACCACCATCGAAGCTACAGGTTCATCAGGATAACAAGCCTTCCTACGGAAAGGTTCGCCCAGTATCCTGAATTTATCATACCATGTAAACAAAGGTGTTTTGATGGCAGCAAACAGCCCACCCGGCAATGCTTCCCAATGATTTTTTTTCAGGATATATCTTCTTTTGGAATCATTGCCTGCTATTTCAGGTTTACATCGGTCAGTTATACTGCTGAATAGCTCAGCCAGTTCCGACGAGCTTAATACTCCCGTAGAAGGGCCGGTTTCGTAAATAAACCCATCCTCGTTCATGGTATTGATAACACCTCCGGTACGGTTGGATTTTTCAAGCAATAATACCTCCTTACCAGCCTTTTTCAGAAAATATGCCAACGACAATCCGGTAAGTCCGGCGCCAATTATTACAATCTGCTTTTTCATGCGTAAATTTTAACTTTCTTGATAGTTGTAGTATAAAACGAGCGCCCGGAAAGTTTTCGGAATGCTCGTTTCATGATATTCATATAAATTCTTTAAACATCTTTACCAGAGTTGCATCGCTTTCAGGTATATTAACCCGGCAAATATCTTTAAATCCGCTTATTTTTCGGGCTTCGGGAATAATTTCGGTATCCAGATCGTATCGGGTTTCCAGATTTTCATTAATAAAACTTAGCGGTACAACTACCACCTGGTCAACACCTTCGCTCCTGAGTATTCGCAGATATTGGGCTGTATAAGGCTTAGTCCATGCTATGGGTCCTATTTTCGACTGGTAGGATACGGCATAAGGCAAAGCTAATGCGTCGGCTATAAGCCCGGCAGAACGCTCCATTTTTTGGGCATACAAATCGCCTCGCTTTATAAACGATTCGGGAATGGCATGCGCACTAAAAAGCAGGTAAGGTTTCTCGTATAACTCTGCATTAATTTTTTGTGCAATATTTTTTGTCCAGAACTCAATAAACAGAGGGTGTTCAAAATAATCATCAATAAACTCAATTTTCAATTCAGGAAATTTTTTGCGAATTTTTTCAGTATCACTTATTAAGCTTCCGGTAGTAGAATAACTGGCTTGCGGATACATCGGTATTACTGTAACTTCGCGGATACCCTCATCGAAGATCTGCTTATAAACATCGGCAATAAATGGTGCGGAGTATGAGTAAGCGCATAACACACGATACTCGCTACCCAAAACGGTACCAAGTTCCTGAGCTGTTTTATCCATAGATGCGTACAATGGAGAACCGCCTATCAACTCATATTTTTTCCACGACGATTTGTACCGAACATTGCTGATTAGTGTTGATACTACCTTACGAACCCCAAAAGGCGCGTAGATAATGGCTTTATCATTAAACATCCGTTTCAGAAAAATCTTCATTTCCTTTTCTGAGTACGGTGCCCCCATATTGGCTAAAATTACTGCTTTCATGGTTTATATTGATTATTATTCGCTACGATAAGTGGTTTTTCTTAGTATTATATTGTTCTTGAATATTGATTCAGCCCCGGAACAAAAGCCGGATCAAAAGCCACAGCCACATTACGTACCACAAGCATGCCCGTAGCCGTTACGCTCAACGATGTATCGGTAAGTTCTACCAAGCCATCCTGCAACATATCTTCAATTTTATCAGGGCTAAATCGGGTTATTTTAAAAAAATCGTCCTTATTCAAATGATATTTCCCGGCCATCCCGGTAAAATGAATGTATCCGTTACACATAATTTCATTGATGGTATCACGTATCAACATTTCGTCAGAACTAAGTGCATAACCTCTTTCAATAGCCCAGCCTTCCTGCTCTATCTTATTCATATACTGGTCAAACGACTTTACGTTCTGTGCAAAACAACTGTTGAGCTGACTAATGCCCGATGCACCAAAGGCATATACCTGTCCTGTGGTTTTTCGGGTGTTGTATCCCTGAAAGTTCCGATGCAGATTACCCGTTCGTTTGGCTATAGTCAGTTCATCATCGGCCAATGCAAAGTGATCCATTCCTATAACATCGTAACCATTTTGCGAGAAATAATTAATAGCAGAAACGAGCATCTTAAGTTTCTCGGCAGGCTCAGGAAACCGATGTTTTTCCATCAGTTTCTGTGCCGGATTGAACCACGGAATGTGTGCGTACGAAAACGTGGCAATCCGGTCGGGCTTCATTGCTGCTGCGATGCTGAGATTTTCTGCAAACGATTCTATTGTCTGCAAAGGCAATCCATATACTAAATCAATGTTTAAACCCTTAAAGCCTTTGGCTCGCAGGTAAGCCAACATATCCTCCACCGGATGTTTCGGACCCTGACGATTAATGGCGTCCAATACCTCTTTATGAAAATCCTGAATACCCAGGCTTACACGATTGAAGCCCATTTCGGATAAGCTGTCAACATCGGCATAATCAAGGTATGCCGGACTGCATTCCATAGCTATTTCGGCATATGGTGCAAAAGTAAACTCCTCGCGGAGCGTATCCATAATCTGGCGTATATATCCAAAATCAATAGAGTTAGGAGTACCTCCTCCCCAACTAATTTGTGTTACGGGTCTCCTTTTGTCTATTAGTTGAGCCACTTCGCGTATCTCTTTTTTTACACAGTCCACATACCTGCGCACTACATTTTCGCTTTGATAAAGTGCTGTATTGCAACCACAAAAGTGACAACGCTGTGTGCAAAACGGAATGTGAATATATATCGAAACTCCCGATGGTTCATCAGTATTGGAACGAATAATGTGTTTTACAAACTCATCCTTAGTAAAAGCTGTGTTGAAAGCTGTAGCCGGAGGATAACTGGTGTATCGTGGCACTGCTTTATCATATTTCTGAAAAATTTCTTCCATCCTGCTTAAATATTCATCCGTAAAATTTCTACCTAAAAGAAATTGTAATTTTTAATTCTTAATGGTACTGCCTGTTTTTCTTGTAGCACCATACACCAACAAAAAAACCATGGAAGCCACGGCTGCCTCGCCAAAAAACAGCGCGGTATAACCTGTTTCGTGAGCTATTTTTCCACTCAGTGTAGCTACCAGCAAACTCCCTATATGCGTGAGTACTATCTGTATTGTAAAGTCTGTTCCCTCGCGCCCTTTGCGTACCTTATCCATAGCCAGCGTGTAAATTGCTACTGTTGATAATCCGTAAGATGCCCATACCAGCCCGATACCCCCATACAAAGCCACAAGCGATGGTAAGGCTTCCGATGACATAAAGCCCCAATAAAGCCCGGTTATCACACTCAAAGCCAGAAACATGTACAACGATACTTTCCTACCTATCTTTTTTACGATAAACCCGCCGGCAAAAGTGGCTGTTGCAGCTGTAAGCGTACCAAAAATACCCGACATAAATGCAATATCTTTCACATTATATCCTAAATCCACCAAATAGGGCTTAAGCATAGTCATAATACCGATAATTCCGGCATAATAAAACAACAGCATCAGTATGTGAAAAACCTTACCCTTCTCACCAAAAAACGATAAGATATCCTTCAATCCTACTGTTTGTTTTTTCTCTTCGTTTACAAACACTTCCCGGCGCGATAAAGCAAACGGCAATAAAGCCAGCATTATAAAACCGGCTAACATAAACAGGATGACCGACCATCCAAAGTAATAATAAGCCACCAGCAAAACACCGGTACCAAAAAAAGAACCAATAAAGCTACCGCCCGACTGCATGCTGTTACCCACACTGCGTTCGCCGGGCTTTAAGGAAAGAATGGCATACCTGTCTACCGCTATATCCTGCGTGGCTGATGCAATAAAAGCAATGATAACCAGAAAGATAATCAGTTTAAAATCTGTTTGTAAATCGAAAAATGCTATAGCGCAGATAACCAGAGCATAAAACCCTTCCGATAAAAAAACCATGCGTCTTAATGCCCTGGTGGACTGAGCTTTGTTGTCAACAAGGGGTGCCCAAAGAAACTTCAGTATCCAGGGAAGCTTTATCAGTTGCAACAGTCCAATGGATGTTAGCGAATAATTTTCCTGTCGCATAATCACAGGCACTACCGTTGAAAAAAAGCTCATCGGGATGGATTGCGCAATATAAAGGAAAAAAAGTACCGGAAATTTATGCCAGTTTTTTTCTTGCATGATTTTTTATGATTTACTGTTTATTGATGGTTAATATGCTTTCATCTAAAAATTTACCAGAAGCTTCACTCCTATTTGCATTGGTTTTCCGGCTTGTACATATTTGCGACCCAAAGCCTCAAAATAAAAGGCATTGTACTGAGTTGCCATTAAGTTAGCTCCCCATATATCAAGCTGAATATTTTTGCGAATAAAACTGATTCTCCCATCCATTAAGCTGTAAAAATCCTGTTTAGATGAATTTGCTTCGTTCCAGTAAATATCGCCAACTCCCTTATACATAAGGCTTACAACTACTTTTTCAAACAAATCGGGTTGATTTACATACATTGTTTTCCGAATTTGTGCCGAAACCGTATTTTGGGGTACATATGGTATAAAATTGCCGCCATAATCTGTTGTTGCATTGAGTACATTGGTTAAAAACTTAGCTTGAGTATAGCCATAATTAACAATAACATCCAGTCCTTTCCATGGTGTAGCGGTAGCTGCAAATTCAGCTCCCTTACTAACCGAGTGCCCTGCATTTTTCAACATAGAGCCTTTTCCGCTTGGCACTGTATGATAAATTTGCTGATTTTTCCAATCAATATAAAACAGCGATGCTTCTAAAAAAAGTTTCTTATCCAGCAAGGTGGTTTTGGCTCCAATTTCGTAATTCCAGCTGTATTCTGGTTTAAAGGTAAGATCTTCGGGACGCTCAAAAGTAGAGTTAAAACCTCCTGTTTTATAACCACGTGATATCAAAGCATATAAATTGGTATTCTTTAAAAAATAGTTGAATGCCACTTTAGGTAAAAACTCTACCCCCGAAAGCACAGGGTAAATGGTATCAGTCAATTGTTTTTTTACACCTTGAGTTGTACTATGATATATGTAGCCCAATTGATCGGTTTCGGCATCAATCCGGATACCAGCAGTAAGATTCATGCGCTTAACCGGAAAATCACGAAGGGTTGATTCGTGAAAAAAAGCATAACCAGATATGATATGATCATATTGTTTATCGCTTTGAGTTTTTGCTGAATATGTATCAACTATTGACTCATTATCAAAAAGTTGTGTAAATCCATAAAGTCCTGCTATCCAGCTATAACGCTTTGCTGCCTTTGATCGTGCAGTAATTTCTTGCGAAAACGTATGCTGATTTTGAGTTTGCACAATAAAATACAGTGAATCTTTCGTAAAGTCCTGGTCAATATACTGTTTATCATTCATATATTGATATGCCGTAACCGATTTTATCTCAAAATTGTCTGCATCGTATTTCACTACTAAAGCGTCGGAAAGCAGGTCTCTGTTGTAACCGCTTTTCTGATTGTACGAGATAGGTAGCGCCGATTTTGTTGCAGCGTCGTACACTGCATACGGATATCCACCCTGCTCACTACGTTCAAACGACAAGGTGTTTTCAATACTCAGCTTACTATTGGGCGTGAATATGAGTCGGTTTCTGAAACCATACGAATTCATTCTGTCTACCTTTTCATCCAGATATTCATTATCAAAAAAACCATCCTGATGCCTGTAATTTAATGATAATGAATAGGAAAAAGTTCGGGCTGGTTTGGCATAATGCGACAAACCCAGCAAATATGTTCCATAACTTCCGGTTTGCATCATCAGGTCGGTACCCTGATAAATTTCAGGCGACTTGGTGAGTATATTTATCAACCCTCCCATGGTATTGCGCCCGTACTGCGTTCCTTGTGGTCCGCGCAATAACTCAACGCGGTAAATATCAAAAAAATCAAAACTGAAAGCCGATTTTTCAAAGTAAGGTACATTATCTACGTACATACCTACCGATGGTGCATTAATACGTGAGCCTACACCACGGATATAAACCGGCGATGTAAGCTTTGAGCCATAGTCGGCCATATAAAAATTGGGTGCAAGAGCAGCCATTTCGTTAAGCGACTGTACACCAAGAGATTCTATTTGTTTTGAAGTAAACAGCGACACCGACAATGGTAACTCCTTAAGTTTGGACGAAGTACGCGATGCGTTTACAACCAACTCATTGAGTAGTACCGTATCGCTAACCGTTGGGGCCGGATCTACTCCATAAACAAGTGCCGGAATATGCCAGAGAGCCAATACGGTAAATATTATATTTTTATTGCTCATTATATTTTTTTATAATTGGTATACAATAAGATAAAATAAATATCTTAAAGTAATGCTTTATTTTTTATACTGAATGAAAAACTGAAAGTAAGTTGGCCTGAATAATTTTTATCAGTCAACGGATAGCACAACTACAGAAAAGGTGCTAATCAGCAAAAAAACGAAGGAGGAGGACGTGAAAATAACTTGTAACAATGCCTTTCGCCCGGCGAAAACGTATTATCAGGAAAAGCTTGTTTCCGGAGGATATATCCGGTCTGGAAAATCTGAGAAACATATTCATTATCAGACTTTTCTGCTTTCACAAAATCGTGAAACGAGACTACCGATGATTGCTCAATACTTACGCGCTCGGCATGGATATAGTTGATTACAAGAGCTTCATGGTTTAGCTCAGGCTTGGTGTACGATGTGGGAATAAGGCATGTCAAATATCCCACAAACAGAAGTATCTGAGGAATAAATGAAGCAAATATAGCATTATCAAACATCAACATGGCCAACCCTTATTTTTTAAGTGGATGTGAGCAGAATGAGCCTTTTTGGGGACTCGAACCCCAGACCTATTCATTACGAATGAATTGCTCTACCAACTGAGCTAAAAAGGCTTTTTTTAAATTGCGATGCAAATATACGACTAATTTTTATACCCCATAAAAAAACAGCCGGAAATTATCTCTTTCCGACTGTTTCTTTAAAAACCCATCATATTACATTCCTAATTATCAAAAACTTCCTCTTCTTTAATTCTGGAAAACTCCTGATTTCTGAAAAGCGATTCCAAATAAGAGTTTACAATGGCCTTGGCTATCACTCTAAGTACATCACTCTTATAGTTTTCAATGTCGGTCAGGTTGATACCCCGCGTTCGCAAGCGAGGCAACTCTACCACCGATCTTTTGGTTTCCAGCAGTTTTTCAAGCTCATAACAAGCTATAGACCTGCTGTTCAAATCATTCACCCAGTTTTCAATATCAAACCTAAGGTCTGATACTGCCTGACGCGCATCTTCACATATTGCATCCCGGTGAGTCGCAAAAGTCGACCGGTTCAGGTGGCTTATTTCGCGCTCAAATTGCAAATCAATTTGCTTTAAATCAATTCTTGACATGATATATAGTTTTAAAGGTTTGTTATTTATAATGACACTTCAAATCAACTCATTTCATATTACATAAACAAATCAAAAGGTTTAAAGTTCATTGAAAATCAGTATTTTAAAAGCTAAATATAGTTAAATTGCGCATTGATAATAAATAAATTTTAAACATCGATGCTTTGCTGTGCCCGTTTTTTCCGGTTTTGTGTTTTTAACATCAAAAATTCTTATTTTTGTCCTCAAACTTTACACCCATCAAATGTCGGATACTTATAAAACTATTCAGAAATCAACAGAAGGAATTTACAAGGAGAAAGGGAGTAAGTTTTTATCTTTCGCTATTCCGGTTAATGATACTGATGAAATAAAAGAAATAGTAAAAGAGTATCGCAAGCGTTTTTTTGATGCACGGCATGTATGCTATGCCTATATGATAGGAGCCGAGCGTGAAAAATTCAGAACAAATGACGATGGCGAACCTTCGGGTACTGCCGGAAGACCTATACTGGGGCAAATAAACTCCCGCGAACTTACCAACATACTGGTGATAGTAATCAGGTATTTTGGAGGTATATTGCTGGGTACAGGCGGACTTGTAGTTGCTTATAAAGAAGCTACTGCCGATGCGCTTGACAAAGCCGAAGTGATTGAAAAAACTGTAGATGTAACAGTTACCGTTTATTTCGGGTACGAAATTATGAACGATGCCATGCGCGTAGTAAAAGAAACCGGAGCAAATGTTGTGAAACAAAGCTTTGATAATCTGTGTGAAATGAAATTATCTATCAGAAAAAATGATGCTGATTTATTGGTTTCAAAACTAAAGAATATTCAGGGACTTACTATTGAAGAAAACAATGAATGATAGTAATCTGTTAGAATAAAACACATTGCTTATTTTGCCTGTATTTATTCATCTTACATAAAAAAACTATGAACCAATCTAATAAATCTTTTTCCTCTGTTGATGAGTACCTGACTGCTCAACCAGAAAATGTCAGGCCGCTTCTCGAAGAAATACGTCATATAATCAGAAGCACTGTTCCTAATGCAGTGGAAACAATTAGTTACGGTATGCCCGCCTACAAGGTTCATGGCGTATTGGTTTACTTTGCTGCCAATAAAAACCACATAGGCTTCTATCCTACCGGTAGCCCCATTGAGGTGTTCAAAGAGGATTTAAGTGCTTTCAAAACTTCAAAAGGAGCCATTCAGTTTCCATTGCAAACAGGTGTTCCGGCTGATTTGGTAAAAAAAATCACTTTGTACAGACTGCGCGAAGATGAAGAAAAGTTTTTAATGAAGGCAAAAAAATGAGTGGTTTAAAAATTTCGACAACCCCAAAGAGAAACTTATCAACAATCGTAAAAAATCACCTGAATATTTGTCGGAAATTTTATATCTTTGTAACCATAAAAAATGAAATCAAGGAATTATAAATATCTTTTCGATCAGCGCAGCTTTCATTCAAATAGTTGCATAGGTCGAATTGCCTTATTCAATATGAAACCAATGTAAATCTTTAGCGGATTTGTGTTGGTTTTTTTTATAACTGTATACCTGTCTCTGCGGAGCGGACAACATGCGTCAGCAAACAATTAAGTTGTAATAATAATTAATCATAAAGCCCCTTAAGGGGTATGGATTTCTATGAGTAACAATAGTTTAGTATCCATATCGGATTACAGCAAAGAAGAAATATTATCCATTCTGGACTCGGCTGCCGAATTTGAAGCCAATCCCAACCGTAAAACTCTGGATGGAAAAGTGATAGCTACCTTATTTTTCGAGCCTTCCACCCGTACGCGACTTAGTTTCGAAACAGCGGTTATACGGCTCGGAGGTTCCATCATCGGTTTTTCGGATGCGGCTACCAGTAGCTCGTCGAAAGGAGAAACGCTCAACGACACCATTCACATGGTGAGTTCGTATGCCGATGCCATTGTAATGCGGCATCCGCTCGAAGGAGCAGCCCGATATGCAGCTGAAATCTCACCCGTACCAATTGTAAACGCCGGCGATGGAGCCAACCAGCATCCGTCGCAAACATTACTGGACTTGTATTCTATACTAAAAACGCAGGGAACGCTCGAAAACCTGAATATCTGTCTGGTAGGAGATTTGAAATACGGACGGACTGTTCATTCACTGATTATGGCCATGTCGCACTTCAACCCTACTTTCAGATTTATTGCTCCCGACGAACTGAAGATGCCGGAAGAATACAAGATTTTCTGCAAGAAACACAATATCAAATATACTGAATCGATAGAATTACACGATAATTTCAACGATGCCGATATTCTGTACATGACACGTGTACAACGTGAACGTTTTCAGGATTTGATGGAATACGAACGGGTAAAAAACGTTTATACGCTCAAAAATGAGATGCTGGAACACTCTAAACCCAATTTGCGAATTCTGCACCCGCTACCCCGCGTGACCGAAATAGACATGGACGTAGATGCAAGCGAAAAGGCGTATTATTTTCAACAGGCACAAAACGGGCTGTACGTAAGACAAGCGATAGTGAGTAAAGTGTTGGACAATGTGCCAATTATTTAATGTGCCAATATGCCAATCAAGACTCAGCAGTTATGGGGATAGAGATAAAACTCACAGGAAATAAGATTGTTGATTTGACTTTTGCTTTTTCCCTGAAGATCATTACATTTACAGAGCTACTTGAAGAAAAAAGAAAATTTGCTGTTGCCAATCAATTACTAAGAAGCGGAACATCGATTGGTGCAAATATCAGAGAGGCACAAAATTGTGAAAGCAAAGCAGACTTTATTCACAAGTTTAAAATAGCGGCAAAAGAAGCCGAAGAAACCGAATACTGGTTATTATTATGTCAGCATTCTGAAAATTATCCTTTTGATAGCCAACTATTGGAAGAAATAAAAGATATTCAGAGAATCATTAATAGTATCATCAATTCATCAAAAGCCAACACAGCCCAATAATCGGCATATTGGCACATTAAATAATTGGCAAATTTATTATAATGGAAAAGAAATTAAAAGTAGCGGCACTCAGAGACGGAACGGTGATTGACCATATTCCGGCTGATAAATTATTCAAAGTAGTGCATATCCTGCATTTGGATACCTGCGACAATCAGATTACACTGGCCAACAATCTGGAAAGCAAAAAAATCGGATTGAAAGGTTTGGTGAAGATAGCCGACCGAGCGTTGGCCGAGAACGAAACCAACAAACTGGCTCTTATTTGTCCGGATGCCAAAATCAATATTATCCGCGATTTCGAAGTGGTGGAAAAACGTCCGCTGATTTTACCGGACGAAATACGGGAAGTGGTGCAATGTGCTAATCCCAACTGTATCACCAATCATCAACCTGTGGTAACCCGCTTTATCGTTATAAAAGAAGATGAACAAGTGCGTTTGAAATGTCGTTATTGCGAACGGGAAGTGAAAGCCGAAGAAGTGAAAATAAAATAGTTTGTCATTTTAATGATATTATCTTGAAAAAAGTAAGTTGGAAACCCGGCACCATGATTTATCCGCTGCCTGCGGCACTGATTTCGTGCGGTAGTAGCGAGGCAGATTACAATCTCATCACGCTTAGTTGGATGGGGACTATCTGTTCCAATCCGCCTATGTGTTATATCTCCGTTCGTCCGGAGCGGCATTCGTATCACATTATTAAGGAAAGCGGAGAGTTTGTGATTAATCTGACAAACGAAGAAATGGCTTATGCTACCGACTGGTGTGGTGTGAAAAGCGGGCGCGACTTCAATAAGTTTAAAGAAATGAAGCTCACAGCGGTGCCCGGCGAGAAAGTAAAAGCTCCTGTGATAGCAGAATCGCCTTTAGCCATCGAATGTAAGGTAAAAGAAATTATTCCCTTGGGAAGTCACGATATGTTTATAGCCGATGTAGTAAACGTGCAGGCCGACAGTCGGTTTATCGATCCCTTAACCGATAAATTTGATTTGGAAAAAGCCAGACTCATTGCTTATTCACACGGACATTATTACAAACTGGGTGAAGAAATTGGAAAATTCGGGTGGACGGTAGAGAAGAAAAAGAAATAACACTGTTTCTTGAAAAATAATATCATGGCAAAAATCAATGTAAAAAACACAGATGTAACAATCATTCAAATAAATGATGATGATGATGATTACATTTCTCTTACAGACATTGCAAAACATAAAAATAGTGATGCAAATGCTGTAATTGCTAATTGGTTGCGAAACAGAAACACAATTGAATTTCTTGGTATTTGGGAGTATCTGTATAACCAGAATTTTAAACCCCTCGAATTCGAGAGGTTTAGACGCGAAGCCGGTTTAAATGCATTTACACTTTCACCTCAAAAATGGATTGAAACGACCAATGCCATTGGAATAATCTCTAAATCGGGGCGTTACGGTGGAACTTTTGCTCATAAAGACATCGCCTTCAAATTTGCAAGCTGGATTTCTGTTGAATTTGAGTTATATATCGTCAAAGAGTTTCAACGTCTCAAGGAAGAAGAACAGAAAGCACTGGGATGGACTGCAAAGCGCGAGCTGGCAAAAATCAATTATCATATCCACACCGATGCTATCAAACAAAATCTTATTCCGCAAGAACTTACGCCCATGCAAATTTCATACGTTTACGCTAACGAAGCAGATGTGTTGAACATGGCACTTTTTGGAATAACGGCAAAGGAATGGCGCGATGCAAACCCGGATTTGAAAGGGAATATTCGTGATTATGCAACTATCAACGAATTAATTTGCCTTTCGAACATGGAAAACTTAAACGCTGTTTTTATTAACGATGGACTTCAGCAAAAAGAACGACTCATTAGATTAAATAAAGCTGCTATTCAACAAATGACTGTTTTGCAGGAAAAGAATGAGAATAAAATATTGAAATAATTTTTAACTTATGAAAAATGAAATCGACATAAAAAACTGGAAACGCCGGGAGCATTTTGAATTCTTTAATCAATTCGATGAGCCGCTTTTCGGCATTACCGTAAAGGTGGAGTGCGCTTCGGCTTATCAAACAGCTAAAGAAAAAGGGTATCCGTTTTCACTTTATTACTTATATTTGTCGCTGAAAGTGGTGAACGAAATAGAAGAATTCCGGTACCGTATTGAGGATGATAAAGTGTATTGCTATGCATCCGTTGGAGCCGGGCCCACTATCTTCAGGGAAGATGAAACCTTCGGATACGGATTTTATTCGTTTTACGAAGATATTGAGGCATTTATGAAAAGCGCCCTGCTCGAGAACGAACGGGTAAAAGCAAATACCGGATTATGTTTCTCCGAATACAGAGAAGACATTATCCACTACTCTACCCTACCCTGGGCCGACTTTACAGCGGTAAATCATGCCCGGATGTGGGATGCAGCGCGGAGTGTACCGAAAATCACTTTCGGGAAAATCACCCGCGATGGCGATAAAATGTGGCTTCCGGTGGATATTCACGCCAACCATGCATTGCTGGATGGTTTTCATGTAGGGAAGTTTGTGGAAAGATTTCAGGCATTGCTTCATCAGGCATAACGGCCTTAGAGCAATAAATCATAAAACAATCGGTACGAATTCTGAAAGACGCTAGTATCAGTTTATGAAAGCATACCGATGATATTTTTGTTTGTTGTACATCTGAGTAAATATCAGATATACATCATAGCATATATTAGATGTACATCTAATGAACAACATGATATACATCAAAAGTAAATTTTGTAAGCAGGAGTTTGTAATTTTGTAGTGTAGAAATATAATTTTCATTCTTAGCTTTATGTCATTTCGTTACAGAGTAAAAACAAAACGGAGCGGAATTGGCGAAAAAACAGCCAAATACTATGCCGTTCCTGTGCGGTCGGGCGAAATATCCACCCGGCAACTGGCAAAAGACCTGACCAAAATCAGTTCGCTATCCGAAGGCGATGTGCATTCAGCACTTATAGGGCTTTCGGGGTTGATAGAAAAGTATTTACAGGAAGGTTACTCGGTACGGCTCGATAATTTGGGCTTGTTCAGCATTTCGGCAACGAGCGATGGTTTCGATACACCCGAAGAATGCACGCCTCACCGCGTGAAAGCAAATAAAATATGCTTTCGGGCTGAGAATGATTTGAAAAGCAATCTGAAATATGTCAGGTTCGAAAGAGAGAAATAAAAATTAATAATTAGTATAGATAAAATGAAAAGAGACCAGATTATTTTTGACATCATCGCACGTGAAAAACAGCGTCAGATGAAAGGTATTGAATTGATTGCGTCGGAAAACTTTGTGAGCGACCAGGTAATGGAAGCGATGGGTTCGGTGTTGACAAATAAATATGCCGAAGGTTATCCGGGCAAACGCTATTATGGTGGTTGCGAAGTGGTGGATCAGAGCGAACAAATCGCCATCGACCGACTGAAAGAAATTTTCGGAGCCGAATGGGCCAATGTGCAACCTCACTCGGGTGCTCAGGCCAATGCTGCTGTATTTTTGGCTTGTTTGAATCCGGGCGATACTTTCCTTGGTTTGAATCTGGCGCACGGTGGTCACCTTTCGCACGGTTCGCTTGTAAATAGTTCGGGTATCCTTTACCGTCCTACCGAGTACAATGTAAGTCAGGAAACCGGACGTGTGGATTACGACCAGATGGAAGAAGTGGCTTTGCGCGAAAAACCAAAACTCATTGTAGGTGGAGGCTCGGCTTATTCACGCGAATGGGATTACAAACGTATGCGCGAAATTGCCGATAAAGTAGGCGCGTTATTGATGATCGATATGGCTCACCCTGCCGGACTGATTGCAGCAGGCTTGCTCGAAAATCCTGTAAAATGGGCACACATTGTCACTTCCACTACCCACAAAACGCTTCGTGGTCCTCGTGGTGGTATCATTTTGTTGGGAAAAGATTTTCCTAACCCATGGGGAAAAACCACTCCTAAAGGCGAAGTAAAAATGATGTCGGCTTTATTGGATTCAGCCGTATTCCCCGGTATTCAGGGCGGCCCGCTGGAACATGTGATTGCCGCTAAAGCCGTGGCTTTCGGCGAATGTTTGGAACCAGAATACAAAGCATATCAGGCACAGGTACAGAAAAATGCTGCTGCTTTGGCAAATGCATTAATCAGCCGTGGATTTACTATCATTTCAGGCGGAACCGACAATCACTCCATGTTGGTGGATCTTCGTTCTAAATTCCCTGAACTGACAGGTAAAGTGGCCGAAAAAGCATTGGTAGAAGCCGATATTACTGTAAACAAAAACATGGTGCCGTTCGATAGCCGTTCAGCATTCCAGACTTCGGGTATCCGCCTCGGAACGCCTGCTATCACTACCCGTGGAGCAAAAGAAGACCTGATGGAACTGATTGCAGAACTGATCGAAACCGTACTTTCGAATGTTGAAAACGAAGCAGTCATCGCTTCCGTTCGCGAAAAAGTAAATAAAACAATGGAGGCATATCCGCTGTTTGCGTACTAATAATAGAGGTAAGAAAGTAAGAGGTAAGAAAGTAAGTAATTTGTAAGCTAAATGATTTTTAGAATATGTCAGAAGTTTTGGATTACAATGAAAAGTACCGACAACGAACTAAGAAATTTGCAGTGGCAATAATTTTGTTTTACGCAAAATATTGTAAGCAATCAGAAGAGTTACGTGTAATCGGGAAACAGCTATTGAGGTCAGGAACTTCTGTGGCGGCAAACTTCAGGGCTTTTACCCGTGGAAGGTCACATGCTGAAAGATTCTCTAAAATGTGTATTGTAGTGGAAGAGATTGATGAAACACAATTTTGGTTTGAACTGATTGAAGAGGCTGAACTTTTAGATAAATCTGCTTTTATAAATCTTAAAAATGAGATTGATGAACTTGTAAAGATTTTTTCAGCAAGTAAAGCAAATATGAAAAGATAACAAATTACTTACTTCTTACTTTCTAACCTCTTATTCCTGTATATATTTATGATAGAGCAAATCTTTGAACTCTCCGAACATACCGACACCATTGTTTTTTATGGTGTAAACAACAGCAATGTCCATACTTTGCGCAATTTGTATCCTAATATCCGCTTCACTGCTCGCGGGCATGTATTGAAAATATCAGGAAACGAAGAAGATACAGAGAAGTTCATTGATAAGCTTCAAAAGATGGAACGTTATTGCATCGACAATAACAGTCTGACCGAAACCAATATCATTGAAATAGTGAAAGGTGGAAGTCAACCTGCCGAAATGAAGTTCGACCATTTGATTCTGCATGGCGTAAACGGTAAATCCATTACGGCACGCACCAAGAACCAACAAAAGTTAGTCAAAGATTTTGAAACCAACGATTTGCTTTTCGCTATCGGACCAGCCGGATCGGGTAAAACTTACACCGCTATTGCGCTGGCTGTTCGCTCGCTGAAAAACAAAGAAATTAAAAAGATTATCCTCAGTCGTCCCGCGGTGGAAGCAGGCGAAAAGCTTGGTTTTCTGCCCGGCGATATGAAGGAAAAGATTGATCCGTACCTCCAACCGCTTTACGATGCTTTACAGGACATGATTACGCCTGTAAAACTAAAGGAATATATGGAGAACGGCACCATACAGATTGCTCCGCTGGCTTTTATGCGCGGACGAACACTGAGCGATGCAGTGGTCATTCTGGACGAAGCTCAAAACACCACTACCTCGCAAATCAAAATGTTCCTGACCCGCATGGGACTGAACACCAAAATGATTGTAACAGGCGATATGACCCAGATTGATTTGCCATACCAACAAAAATCAGGTTTAATTGATGCCCTGCAGGTACTCAAAAACGTAAAAGGAATAGCTAAGATAGAATTTGATGTGAAAGATATTGTACGGCACCATCTTGTTCAGCGAATTGTGGAAGCGTATGAGAAACAAAGCCCCCTAAATCCCCCACAAGGGGACTTAAAAAGGGGGAAATGATATATTATTGAAACAATTTAAAATTAATACAATTTAAAAGCCCCTCCTTTGGAGGGGTTGGGGAGGCTTTATGAACGCACTTACAAACACCGATTTCCATTTCGATGGACAGAAAAATGTATATCACGGCAAGGTACGTGATGTATATACAGTGAAAAACGATTTACTCGTTATGATTGCTACCGACCGTATCTCGGCTTTCGATGTGGTATTGCCCAAAGGTATTCCTTACAAGGGACAAATGCTGAATCAGATTGCAGCCAAATTTCTGGATGCGACTGCCGACATTGTTCCCAACTGGAAACTGGCTACGCCTGACCCTATGGTCACCGTAGGTCTTCGTTGCGAAGGTTATCCTGTGGAAATGATTGTTCGCGGTTATCTTTGCGGAAGTGCCTGGAGAGCCTACAAAAGCGGCGTACGCGATATTTGCGGCGTGAAGATTCCCGACGGAATGCTCGAGAACCAACGTTTCCCGCAACCGATTATCACCCCTACTACCAAAGCGGAATACGGCCTGCACGACGAAGATATTTCACGTGAAGAAATACTGAAACAAGGCCTTGTTTCGGCCGACGAATATGCCATGCTGGAGAAGTACACCATGGAATTATTCCTGCGTGGTACTGAAATAGCTGCTAAACGAGGTTTAATTCTCGTGGACACCAAATATGAATTCGGTCGCCGTGATGGTAAAATTTACCTTATCGACGAGATTCACACACCGGACTCATCACGTTACTTCTATGCCGAAGGTTACGAAGAAAGATTCGAGAAAGGAGAAGCTCAGAAACAGCTGTCCAAGGAGTTTGTACGCGAATGGTTAATGGAGAACGGGTTTCAGGGCAAAGAAGGTCAGAAAGTACCTGAAATGACGGAAGAAATCGTTGCAGGCATCAGCGAACGCTATATCGAATTATTTGAGAATATCAGCGGAGAAAGTTTTGATAAGGCCAATGTAGATAATATCCAGGCCAGAATAGAAAAGAACGTTACTGAGTTTCTGAAAACCATATAACTAACTTTTCGCAGTCCTTAAAAAAAATCCGGCGAAGCAATTATCATAAATTGCTCCGCCGGTTTTTTATAATTCAACTATAACTCCTGAAGTTTATTATTGCTATCAATTTGCTCCTGAACTAAAGCATCAAGTACAGCAATCGCGGTCATATTCACAATATCGCGTACAGAGCTTTCTACATCCAAAATATGAATTGGCTTATTCAAGCCCATTTGGATTGGGCCTATAGTTTCGGCCAGCCCCATCTCTATCAGCATTTTATAAGCCGTATTTGCAGAGCTTAAGTTCGGAAAAATCAATGTATTAACATTCTTACCTGCTAACTTTGAAAATGGATATTTCTGGTCGCGCAATTCGCGGTTAAGCGCAAACGTAACCTGCATTTCACCATCTACCACCATCTCAGGGTAGAGCTGGTGCAAGGTTGATACCACTTCATGTACACTGGCAGGACTTCCCTGCTTATCCGAACCAAAATTGGAATATGACAACATAGCCATCACCGGTTCGTGATTGAAAAACTTAACCGTATTGTGAGTCAATTTAGCAATATCTATCAGAGTTTCACTACTTGGGTGACGGTTGAATAAAGTATCGGCCAGAAAAAAAGTACCTTTCTTGGTATTCATAATATGCATAGCACCAATATGTCTGAGGCCATCGCGTATTCCTATCACCTCTTTAGCAGCTTGAATCGAATCGGTATATTTGGTATAAACTCCCGTTATCAGAGCGTCTGCTTCTCCAGCTTCAACCAACATCATCCCAAAATAGTTGCGTTCATACATTTTTTCATAGGCCTCATCGTATGTCATCCCCTCCCTGCTCCTCTTTTCGGCAAGTTTAGTGGCAAAACGTATCCGGCGTGCTTCTTCTCTATCGTTTCGCAGGTTTATAATTTCTATGCCATTTAAGTCGATGTGGTTTTCAGCAGCAATATTGGCTATTTTCTCCTCGTTACCAAGCAATATGGGGTAGCAAATGCCTTCGGCAAAAGCTGCTTCGGCAGCCTTAAGCATATTGATATGGTTTGACTCCGAAAATACCACTCTTTTCGGATTCGAGCGGGCAGTATCGTAAAAACGGCGCAGCATTTTATTGTCATGCCCCATCATTTCGCGCAATTTATCGTTATACGCCTCCCAGTCTGTGATGTTTTTACGAGCTACGCCCGATTCCATCGCTGCTTTGGCTACAGCCGGAGCCACAGTGGTAAGTAGTCGCGGATCAAGTGGTTTGGGGATAATATAATCGCGTCCGAAACTCAATCGTTTAATATCATAAGCAGCATTAACAACGTCGGGCACTGCCTTTTTAGTTAATTCAGCAATAGCTTTTACAGCCGCTACCTTCATTTCTTCGTTAATGCACTTGGCTCTTACGTCCAAAGCCCCTCTGAATATGTATGGAAATCCCAGTACATTGTTGATTTGATTAGGATGGTCAGAGCGGCCGGTAGCAAAAATAATATCTTCGCGCGCCGACATAGCCTCTTCGTACGAAATTTCAGGGTTAGGATTAGCCAACGCAAAAACAATAGGATTATCGTTCATGCTCTGTACCATTTCTTTGCTCAAAACGCCGGCTACTGATAATCCCAGAAAAACATCTGAATCTTTAACAGCTTCGGCCAGCGTGGTTATTTTGCGGTCGGTTGCAAATGGTTTCTTTCTGTCGTTCAAATCGGTGCGTTGCTTATTAATTACCCCTTTTGAATCTACCATTACAATATTCTCAAGCTTAGCACCAAGCATCATGTAGAGCTGAGTACACGAGTTAGCAGCAGCCCCGGCACCATTCACTACTATCTTTACTTCTTCAATTTTTTTTCCGGTTATTTCTAATGCATTAATCAATCCGGCCGATGATATAATTGCTGTCCCGTGCTGGTCGTCGTGCATTATTGGAATATCAAGCTCAGCCTTAAGTCTTTCTTCTATTTCAAAACATTGCGGAGCTTTAATATCTTCAAGATTAATACCCCCAAAGGTTGGCGAAATGGCTTTTACTACCTGTATAAATTTCTCCGGGTCTTTTTCATTCACCTCTATGTCGAACACATCTATTCCGGCAAAAATCTTAAATAACAATCCCTTACCCTCCATAACCGGTTTGCCGGCCATAGCACCTATGTCGCCCAGCCCGAGTACAGCAGTTCCATTTGATATTACAGCTACCAGATTTCCTTTCGAGGTATATTCGTACGCCGCTTCCGGATTTTGTTCTATTTCCAGACAGGGCTCAGCCACTCCCGGCGAATAAGCCAGAGACAAATCGCGCTGCGAACTGTATGGTTTTGTTGGTGTTACCTCTATTTTTCCGGGTTTTCCCTGCGAGTGGTACAAGAGTGCATCCTCTTTAGTTATTTTAGCCATAATATTGAATATGATTTGTAAGTAATAAGTACTGTTTAATGTAAATTTATTGCAAAATTACAAATAAAAACTACAACTTACAGCTTTTAAGGTTTTTTATGACTACTTTATTTGATGCAGTAAATTAAGGATATTACTTCTCAAAATGATGATCGTCATAGCTCCTTGAAAAACTATGCCCCCACCTGAATCCTTTTTCTTTAAATTTGTTGACTACCGGATGTCCGGGATAGAATGTACCGGCCACTTCAGGGTTGTATGTGGCACCGTGAGGCTTATTTTTGCGGTTTGTATAGCCATCTTTCCAGCGCAAGGGATTAAAAAATGGGTTAATATCAATGGCCATACCATAGGCATGTTTTGAATAACTAATATCTCGATAACAAAAGCTGTAACTATTATTGGCTTCCATCGATAAATCATCGTCCCAATCGTACTTTACAACCGGAATTACCTGATGTACGGGAAACTTCTGTTGGAGCATAAAATCAAACATCTCTGTTATTTCATCGGCTATATGTGTATTGGTCAGTACCTGCCCACGGTGAATTTTTCCGTCAGTGGAATAATACTCAACCTCTATGAGCTTCAGGGTACGAATAACCGAATCGGGAGCTTTGGTTCCAGCTATGGCCTCATCAAAAGTATAATTACAGTCAACAATCACTGTATCAGAATTTAATGGTTGCGTTTTCTGATTCATTGGGGCTACATATCTCTTTTCTTTGGGCATATCAGTACATGCGCATAACCATACCGAAAGCGCTATCACCACAAATGCCTTATTAAACAAATGCATAAATAAAAACTAAACTTATTACTGCTATGAAAAACCACAAGGTAACTCCAAGTATCAAAGGCTTAAAACCCACGGCCTGTAAAGTTTTTCGCGAGAGACCTGCGCCAATCAAAAACAGTGTGAGTGTAAGGCATTGTCTGCTTATTGCTACAATGTCGGTGGTTATAAGTTTTGGAAGCGGCAGGTAACTATTGGCCAGCATAGCTACTACAAATAAAAGAATAAACCAGGGAATGCTTATTTTTTCGCCTTTAACCCGGAAATGAAATGCTGTGTAAAAAGTGAGCGGAATAATCCACAAAGCCCGGGTAAGTTTCACGGTGGTGGCTACCTTCAAAGCCTCTTCGCCATAAGTAGCTCCTGCTCCTACCACTGAGCTGGTATCGTGTATGGCTATAGCTGCCCACATGCCAAATTGGTGCTGACTAAGATCCAACCAATGCCCCAACACCGGAAATATAAATAAGGCAATGGCATTAAGCACAAAAATGGTGGCAAGCGATACCGACATTTCATTGTCGTTGGCCCGGGCCACCGGCCCAACGGCTGCTATGGCACTACCTCCGCATATGGCCGTTCCCGAGGCTATCAGATACGACTGTACTTTGCCGGTTTTTAGCCACTTGCCAACCAAAATTCCCATTACCATCACCGTTACAACAGAAAAAATGGTAAACAGGATACCATCCATTCCAGCCTTGACCGATTCCTGAAAGTTCATGCCAAAACCAAGTCCAACGATAGATATCTGTAATAAATATTTAGAGAATTTCTTGTTAAAAGATGGAAAAGGAGACCCAAAAACCAGAGCAAATATCAAGCCTGCGAACAACGCAACCGGAGGTTTTACAAACGAGAATAAACATAACACTGCTAACAGAACGTATAAAATACGACTAAGTAAAATAAGCTGATTACTTTTCATGCCGATAAATTTTTTTGATGGGCACAAAGTTACAATTATTATAATTTACCGGCGAACAAAAATGTGGAATTTAGCATTAGTTTAACTACAAACGATTATATGGTTTTCAATTCATACATAATTTTTCTATCTTTGTAAAACAAAAAAATCCCGTTTTCATGCGCCTAAATTCAATTTCAATAATTAATTACAAAAACATAGGTGAAGCCGAACTCAGTTTTTCGCCTAAAATTAATTGTTTTATAGGCGACAACGGCATGGGGAAAACCAATCTGCTCGATGCCATTTACTATCTATCATTCTGCAAAAGCCACTCCAACCCTATCGATACACAAAACATTTTACACGATGCCGATTTTTTTATGGTACAGGGTAAATATTCTTTAGGCGATAAGGACGAAGATATTTATTGCGGCATGAAGAAAAGGCAAAAAAAACAGTTTAAACGCAATAAAAAAGAGTATGACCGCTTATCGGACCATATAGGCCTTATCCCTCTGGTTTTGGTATCTCCCGATGATTCTGCACTCATTTCGGAAGGTAGTGAGGAGCGCCGTAAATTTGTTGATGGAGTAATTTCGCAATACGACAATACTTACCTTCAGCACCTGCTTCAGTACAACAATGCGCTGAAACAGCGCAATGCACTACTGAAACTTGAACAAGAACCTGATGTGTCGCTCTATGAAATATGGGAAGAACAAATGCTTATTTATGGCACCTATATTTACGAGAAAAGAAAGCTGTTTATCAATGAGTTTACTCCTGTTTTTCAGAATATATACGAAGAAATATCCGGTGGAAACGAGGTTATAAGCCTTAGCTACCAGTCGCAGTACGACAACCGGGATATAGCGCAAAGCATGAAAAACACCCGCGAACGCGACAGAATACTGGGCTACTCCACTCAAGGCATTCATAAAGACGAGCTCGAAATGCTGCTTGGCACCTATCCTATCAAACGTGTTGGTTCTCAGGGGCAAAACAAGACCTATCTCATTTCGCTCAAGCTTGCGCAGTTCGATTTTCTCAAACGTGCACATAATTTTTCACCAATACTTTTGCTCGATGACATTTTTGATAAATTAGATTCAAACCGGGTAAAAAAAATAATTCAACTCGTATCCGGTGAAATGTTTGGCCAGATATTTATTACAGACACCAATCGGGAACATTTAGACAAAATGTTATCTCACTTAGGTAACGAAGCCCGTATTTTTTCTGTTTCAAATGGAAATTTCCTTCAATTAACAGCCATTTAATTTACATTTTTTCATACATACAAAAAAATGTCAGATTTTTGTATTTTTTTACCAATAAATATTATAAAAATATTTTTTGGAAAACTTTCTTGTCAATTTTTAAAATTAAAAATTTAATATACTGATAGTTATGTATTTTTTTTGGAAACTTTGAATTTTTTATTTGAAAAATTATTGATTTAATAATTGTATAAGTAAGAAAAATTATATAACATTGTAGTCCGAATTCATCGGACATTATTTATTCCTAAAACGTTTATTCAATTCATTTTAAGATTATCTGTATCGTGGAAACAAAAGTTTATTCTCAAGAAGAAATACGTGAAGCATCCTTTGAATTCTTCAAAGGCGATGATTTAGCCACAAAAGTGTGGACAACAAAATATGCTCTTAAAGACTCGTTTGGAAACACATATGAGCTCACTCCGGACGATATGCACCGCAGGCTGGCTAAAGAAATTGCCAGAATAGAGAACAAATACCCAAATCCTCTCAGCGAAGATGAACTTTTTGAATTATTCCGTAACTTTAAATATATAGTTCCTCAGGGAAGCCCTATGACCGGTATTGGCAATAACTTTCAGGTAGCTTCTTTGTCAAACTGCTTTGTTATTGGATTTGATGGCGACTCTGATTCTTATGGTGCAATTATTAAAATTGACGAAGAACAGGTTCAGCTTATGAAGCGTCGCGGAGGGGTTGGACACGACCTTTCGCACATCCGACCCAAAGGCTCACCGGTAAAAAATTCGGCGCTGACGTCTACAGGTATTGTTCCATTTATGGAAAGATACTCGAATTCAACGAGAGAAGTTGCTCAGGATGGGCGTCGTGGAGCTCTTATGCTCTCCGTTTCCATCAAGCATCCTGACTCTGAGTCTTTTATTGACGCTAAGATGGAATCGGGAAAAGTTACAGGAGCTAATGTTTCTGTAAAAATTCACGACGATTTTATGCAAGCTGCGCTTCAGGGTACGCCTTATCGCCAGCAATACCCGATCAATTCGGAAAATCCATGGTTTCAAAAAGATGTAGATGCCAATGCCATCTGGAAAAAAATAGTACATAACGCATGGCAATCGGCCGAACCCGGAATTTTGTTCTGGGATACTATTATTCGGGAGTCGGTACCGGACTGTTACGCCGACCTTGGATACAAAACGGTATCGACTAATCCTTGCGGCGAAATTCCGCTTTGCCCCTACGATAGTTGTCGGCTTTTGGCTATTAACCTCTACTCTTATGTGGTCAACCCGTTTACGAAGGATGCCTATTTCGATTTTGAGTTATTTGCCAAACATGTGGAATTGGCTCAGCGCATCATGGACGATATTATCGATCTGGAAATGGAAAAGATTGAGAAAATCATCGAAAAGATTGATTCAGACCCCGAAGATAATGACATCAAACTAACTGAGTATCAGCTTTGGGAAAAGATAAAACTAAAAACATCGCAGGGACGCAGAACCGGAGTAGGTACTACGGGCGAGGGTGATATGTTGGCGGCGCTTGGCTATCGGTATGGCACCGATGATGCTACTGATTTTTCCGAAAAGGTTCATAAATCTGTGGCTTTGGCCGCATACCGCTCATCGGTACTTATGGCTAAAGAGCGCGGGGCTTTTACCGTATACGATGCTCAACGGGAAATAAACAATCCATTTATTACGCGTTTGCGCGAAGCCGACCCGGCATTGTACGAAGAAATGGTGAAATACGGACGACGCAATATTGCTTGTCTGACCATTGCTCCTACCGGTACAACCAGCATTATGACTCAAACTACCTCGGGAATTGAGCCTGTGTTTATGCCTGTATATACACGTCGACGCAAAGTAAACCCCAACGACAAAAATGTTCGCGTAGATTTCGTTGATGAAAACGGAGATTCGTGGGAAGAATACGTGGTATTTCACCATAAATTTGTAACCTGGATGGAGGCCAACGGGTTCTCTACAACCAAACATTACTCCAAAGAAGAAATTGATGATTTGGTTGCCAAATCGCCTTATTACAAAGCTACTGCAAATGACGTAGACTGGCTTAAAAAAGTGCAAATGCAGGGACGCATTCAGAAATGGGTAGACCACTCCATCAGCGTAACCATTAACCTGCCTTCGGATGCTACCGAAGAGCTGGTAGGCAAACTTTACGAAGAAGCCTGGAAGAGTGGCTGTAAGGGAGTTACGGTGTATCGCGACGGTTCACGTTCGGGAGTATTAATAGCTGCACAGGATAAGAAAGACGAGAAGAAAGACGAGAAAACAGTTTGTTTCCCATATGACGAAGAACGGTTTATCCGCCCGAAAGAACTGGCATGTGATGTGGTGCGTTTTCAGAACTCCAAAGATAAATGGATTGCTTTTGTGGGATTGAAAGATGACAGACCCTACGAAATTTTCACCGGACTGGCCGATGACGAAGAAGGTATACTGCTACCCAAAACTGTTACTGAAGGCAAAATCATTAAAACACTGGATGAAAACGGGAATAAGCGCTACGACTTCCAGTTTATGAACAAACGTGGTTTCAAAACCACTGTCGAAGGTCTATCTCACAAATTCGATAAAGAGTTCTGGAATTATGCCAAACTTATATCAGGAGTATTGCGCTACGGAATGCCTATTGATCAGGTAGTAAAACTGGTTTCAGGTCTGCAACTGGACAATGAGTCGATCAACACATGGAAAGTGGGTGTTGAACGCGCGCTAAAAAAATACATACCTGACGGAACTCAAATTTCGGAGCAAACATGTCCAAGTTGCGGGCAAAAATCTCTTGTATACCAAGAGGGTTGCCTTACATGCAAAAGCTGTGGATACTCCAAATGCGGCTAATTTATCATATAATACAGCTGAAAAACGGATACAAAAGTATCCGTTTTTTGTTTTTAGAATTTCTCCTTGTATAATAATTTGTATATTTGCAAATAAAACGATATGATAATGAGAAAAACACTTGCTTTTTGCATTTCAGGTCTTTTGCCGCTTACAACATTAAGTGCGCAGAGCCAAACCAGCGGCTCGTTCAGCGATAGTGTAAACAATTTCTTCAGCCCTATTGTGAAGTTTTTGGATGCTGTTCTGTTTTGGGATCCGGTAGCTGCACTTGGAATTGATGCTGGTATTAAAATACCTTTTATCATTATCTGGCTCGTTTTTGGGGCTTTGTTTTTTACCATTTACTTTCGTTTTATTAACCTCAGAGGTTTCCGGCATGCCATCGAACTGGTTATGGGTAAATTCGACAAAGAAGGACATGATGGCGAAATATCCCATTTTCAGGCTATTGCTACAGCTACAGCATCTACTGTAGGATTGGGAAATATTGCCGGAGTTGCTGTAGCCATTTCGCTTGGCGGCCCGGGTGCTACTTTCTGGCTTATTGTAGCCGGTCTGCTGGGTATGTCAACCAAATTTACCGAATGTACATTAGGAGTAAAATACAGAAAGATAAATCCTGACAACACAGTTTCGGGAGGTCCTATGTATTACCTGAAAGAAGGACTGGCCAAGCGTGGTTGGAGTAAACTGGGCAAAACCCTGTCGGTCATGTTTGCCATTTTTGCCGCTATTGGAGCTTTTGGTATTGGCAATATGTTTCAGAGCAATCAAGTAGTGGCTCAAACCGTAATCACCTTCCCTCAGTTGGAAGGCTATCAAATATGGATTGGTATAGCCATTGCAATACTCGTAGGAGTGGTTATTATTGGCGGAATAAAGGGAATTGCAAAGGTCAATGACAAACTTTTCCCTATCATGGCTATTCTTTATATTACCTCCTGCCTGGTGGTAATTGGCATTAATTACCGCCATATAGACGATGCTTTTCTGACCATTCTCAACGGAGCCTTTAATGCCGACGCTGCTAAAGGAGGCTTTATCGGGGTAATGATTATCGGCTTCCGCCGTGCCGCCTTTTCTAACGAAGCCGGCATTGGTTCGGCAGCTATAGCACACTCTACCGTAAAAACGCAAAAGCCCGTTACCGAGGGCATCGTAGCACTGCTCGAACCGTTTATCGACACGGTGGTTATCTGCACCATGACGGCTTTGGTTATTATTGTAACAGGTCTGTACGATAATCCGCAAAACCTGAATGGAGCTGATCTCACTTCGGCTGCTTTCTCTACGGTTTCAAGCTGGTTTCCGTATTTACTTTTACCCACAATCATACTTTTTGCTTACACCACTATTATTTCATGGTCGTACTATGGAGCCACCAGTTTTGATTATCTATTGGGTGATACCTGCGAAAAAACTTTTGGCAAAAGAATTTATGCAACACGGTTTTATCAAATTATCTTTTTGATAGTTACTGCTATAGGTTCGGTATTAAGTTTAAGTGCGCTTGTTGACTTTTCGGATATGCTTATATTATCCATGGCGGTACCAAACATTATCGGGTTGCTTATATTAGCTCCCGAAGTGAGAACGGAACTGAAAGAATATATGAAATGGCTGAAAACAGAAAGAAAGTTGATGAAAAATAAAGCTTAGCACGCAAAAATCATAAAAAACAATGGAACAACAACTTACACAAACAATAACCGTAGACGAAAATCAGACTGCTGAAAACTTAGGGTCGGGTCTGCTCCCTGTATTCTCCACTCCTGCCCTTGTGGCATTTATGGAAAATACTGCCATGAAACTAATTAGTACCCCGGAAGGTAAATCGAGCGTAGGAACTGCCATAAGTGTAAAACACCTGAAAGCAAGCGCTGTAGGCGAACAAATTACCTGCACGGCCACTCTTATTGAAAACGAAGGACGACGCTATGTATTCGCCCTGACGGCAACCGATAGCAAAGGTAATCTGATTGGGGAAGGAACTCACGAAAGATTTGTGATTGATATAGAAAAATTTATGTCGAAACTATAAATATCTGACTGTAACGGAGTGTTTTCAGCATGTAAAATTTTCGCAAAAAAACGCAGGTTTTTATGAGTAAAAATTTGGGGTATTACATCAATCCACATGCCTCGTGAGCAAATTCGCATTTATCTTTTCATGGCTCTATCCATGCTGCGCTTATCTTCTTTTTCCTTGAGTGTTTGCCGTTTGTCGTAAGTTTTCTTACCTCTGGCCAGTCCGACTTCAAGTTTTGCAAGCCCTTTATCATTTACAAATAATTTTGTAGGTATGATGGTAAAACCGGTTTCGCGTGTAGCACGTTGCAGCTTACGAAGCTCACGCTTGGTAAGAAGCAGCTTGCGGTCGCGACGAACCTCGTGGTTATTATAAGTGCCAAAAAAATAAGTGGCTATGTGCATATTTTTCACCCAAAGCTCATCGCCAAAAAACGTACAATACGTGTCGGTAAGGGCAGCTTTTCCATCGCGGATAGATTTTATCTCGGTTCCGAAAAGCTGAATACCAGCCACGTAGCGCTCCACTATTTCGTAATCGAAAGTAGCCCGCTTATTTCTAATCAGAATATTGGATTTTGCAAACATAACTTTAAAAAATCAGGGTTCTAAAACGCCGGCAACATCAACCGGATAATTTTACTGATAAGACCCGGTAAAAAAACAATACAGGAGCTCATCATAATCATCATTTTTCCTCTATTGTCTTCATCGAGCACAAGTACAGTATTACATCCTTCCCAAACAATATAGGCCGTGTACACGTTCAGTATTTTCAGAAAAAACAAACTTGGAATAATATCCGTAATTACTTTGATAACAAATACCACTGTGAATGAATATGCCAGAAGTTTTTCGATATCCTGTCTGGGAACTACTTTGGATATATTGGCTGCAAAAAATGAAAAAGAAAAAGCCTTAGTCAGGAAAAAGGCAGCAAATAACGAAACCGATGTGATAACAGCATGCAGAAAACCGGTTTCCAACACTTTACTATCAGCATAAATTACGCCAAATACCAACGATACAATCGAACAAAATATAACCCACGGTGCAACGAAACTCCGGAACGATTCGTTAGTTCTGGTTTTTTCCCCGGCAATACCTTCCCAGGTTGGGGTTGTAGTCATCATTAATCCCCACGAACGGGCAAAAATCTTAGCAATATTCATTTCCATACAATTCGGGCGACAAAAGTACATATATTTTTCATTACTTGTTATATACATTCTCTATTTCGATGATTTTTCATCTATTATATGCTGATTTTTGGTATAAATTTCTTTTCGTTGAATAATTAAAGCGTAAATACTTATGAAATTATAATTATATTTGTTGTTATTTTCTCAAAAAAATTAAAATGGACAAGGTAATAAAACTTTCGATAACCGGTTTGGTATACAATCAGACTGTTGTTGGTACATACGGTCTGGTACTTAGCGAGGAAGAAGGTAACAGAAGGTTTTCGGTGATGATAGGTGAGCCCGAAGCTCAATCCATAGCACTTAAACTAAATAACAAACGCTCGCCAAGGCCGCTTACCCACGATTTGATAAATAATCTGTTGAATGTATTCAATGCTACGCTGCAAAAGGTTGTAATCTACAATATGGTCAACGAGGTTTTTTACTCAGAACTTCATATCTTGCACGATGGTAGCACAATCATTGTCGACGCACGTACTTCCGATGCAGTTGCACTGGCTGTACGTTCCGACTCGCCTGTTTACATCAAGTCTGAGATTCTGGACATTGTAGGTACAGTGATTGAAGCTCAGGACGAACCGAACAACGACGAAGAAGAAGCAAGCGTAAACGCTGAGGATCTTACAGCCGAAGAACTGGATTTATTGTCGGATACAGACTTGAACGAACTGCTCAATATGGCATTGAAAGAAGAAAAGTATGAACTGGCGGTAAGTATCAGAGATGCTTTAAAACGAAAAGAAAAATAAGAAAAATGTAAACGCTTTTATAAAAAAACTATTTATGGGATCAAAGTTTAGACTTATTGTAGTAAATTTTCTCCAGTTCTTCGTTTGGGGTTCATGGATGATGACTTTAGGGCATTACGGATTTATTGAAAAACAGTGGAACGGCGCTGAATTTGGACTGGTATTTTCGACGATGGGATTTGCATCGTTAATAATGCCAACTTTATTTGGTATTGTGGCCGATAAGTGGAAAGCCAATTATGTATATGCGATTTTGCACTTACTTTTCGGTATTACCATGTGCTTTTTGCCGTTTATCGACTCACCATTGACTTTCTTCTGGGTATTGTTAATTGCCATGTGTTTTTATATGCCAACAATAGGCCTTAATAATTCCATAGGATTCAAAGTACTGAAAAACGAAGGTAAAGATCCTACAACGTATTTTCCGCCCATACGTGTTTGGGGTACTGTCGGATTTATTGTGGCCATGTGGGTAACTAATTTATTTACAAAAGAATGGGGATTTGGGCAAAGTATTAAGGTATCTTTTATAATTGCAGCAATTATGGCGTTGTGCCTATCTGTGTTTTCATTTATTTTTCTGCCGGTTATAAAAAAAGAAGAAGAACTCCCAAGTACTAAGAAGAAATCTTTGGTTGAAAAGCTGGGACTGGAAGCCTTTGTTTTGTTTAAGCAAAAGAAAATGGCACTTTTCTTTGTTTTCAGTTTGATGCTTGGAGCTGCCTTACAGCTTACTAATGCTTATGGCGATAGTTTCCTGCAAGATGCCAGCGTATTCCCTAAGGGTGGGATAATCAATAATTTTTCTACCATTATCTTATCTATTTCTCAAATTTCCGAAACCCTGTTTATCCTTGCCATTCCTTTTTTTATGAAGAAATTCGGCATCAAAAACGTGATGTTATTCAGCATGATAGCCTGGGTGCTTAGGTTTGGATTATTTGGTTTGGCCGGGAATACGAGCATTGGTTTTATTTTAATCATTGCCTCATGTGTTATTTATGGCATGGCATTCGATTTTTTCAATATCTCGGGAGCCTTATTTGTTGAGAAAAATACTGACTCGCGAATTCAATCATCGGCACAGGGAGTATTTATGCTTATGACCAATGGTGTAGGAGCTGTTTTAGGAAATATTATAGCAGGGCTGGTTATTGCTAAATGGTTCGAAGACCCCATAACGCATTTAAAAGACTGGCCGGGCATTTGGGTATCGTTTGCCTCTTATGCTTTGGTAGTGGCCATATTATTTGCGGTTTCGTTCAAATACAAACATAATCCTTCTGAAATTAAGAACTCTTAATTCAGATATTGGCATAAAATAATAAACCCCGCTGGTTCAATAACCGGTGGGGTTTATTATTTCAGGTTTTTCTGAAAATCCGAACAAGTATAAACACCGTTCGGCATTATCAGTTGACCTGTACTTTTGGAAAATCACTTAATTTTAAAAAGGCGTTTCATCATTTCGGCCCCCTGCAAAAGGTGCAGCCGAAGGTGGTGGAGGCGTTAGTATCTGCCCTTCGCTATAAAAACCGGCACCACTCATATCATTCATTTTGGAAGATATTGTCTGGTAATTATCGCCAAACTGATTTTCATCATCGCTTATATCATCCTTATTCATAAACTTGGCATATACGCCTTTAAATTTCAGTTGTATATCTGCCGTTGCACCATTACGGTGCTTAGCTACAAGCACTTCGGCTACTCCAAGCAAAGAGTTTCCCTGAGCATCTTCTGTAATCTTATAATATTCCGGACGGTGAATAAAGCATACCATATCCGCGTCCTGCTCAATAGCCCCCGACTCGCGAAGGTCAGATAGCTGTGGCCGTTTTCCTTCGATACCGGTACGCCCTTCAACCCCACGATTGAGCTGCGACAAAGCGATGATAGGAATATCAAGCTCCTTGGCAAGCCCTTTCAGCGACCGGGAAATAATACTTACCTCCTGCTCGCGACTACCAAAACTCATCCCACTTGCATTCATCAACTGCAGGTAGTCAATAATCAAACACTGCACCTTATGCTCTTTTACCAAACGACGCGCCTTACTCCTCAGTTCAAACACCGAAAGGCTTGGCGTATCGTCCACAAAAATAGGCGCATCCAGCAATTGGTTGATATTTTTATCAAATTGCTCCCATTCATACTGCGTGAGCTGTCCGTTCTTAATTTTTTCACCCTCGAGCTGACAAACATTCATTATCAAACGGTTAACAAGCTGCACATTGGACATTTCGAGAGAGAACACAGCAACTGGCGAATTATAATCCACGGCCATGTTTTTAGCCATCGACAGGATAAATGCCGTTTTACCCATAGCCGGACGGGCGGCAATGATAATAAGGTCGGAACGCTGCCAGCCCGATGTAATTTTGTCCAACGCATGAAATCCGCTGGGGACACCACTGGCTCCCTGTTTGGTAGCAGCAAGCAACATACGGTTGCGTGCCTCTTCTATCACCGGGTTTATCTGCGTTACATCTTTTTTCAGGTTGCGTTGCGATACTTCAAAGAGCATACCCTCAGCTTCCTGCATTAAATCGTCAACATCTGTTTTATCATCAAATGCCTTTGTTTGAATTTCGGTAGAAATACGTATCAGTTCGCGAGCCAGAAACTTCTGTACAATAATGCGCGAATGGTACTCCAGGTGAGCAGCCGACGACACCTTGGCTGTAAGCAAAGTAATGTAATACGGACCACCAATCTCGTCGATAGTGCCATTTTTACGCAGTTGCTCCGTAACCGTATGCATATCAATTGGCTCCTGGTGCAATGCCAGTGTCATGATTGATTCAAAAATCTTTTGATGCGCAATTTTATAAAAGCATTCGGGCTTAAGAATTTCCGAAACAAGCGAATATGCATCTTTCTCTATCATCAGGGCGCCCAGCACAGCTTCTTCAAGTTCAGGCGCCTGCGGAGGTAGCTTACCGAACTCATTCGGAGCTATTGGTGCAGGAGCAGCTGGTTTACGGGCATAATTTCTTTTTTCGGCCATTGAGTGGTTGCTTGGTTTTTACAAATTTATGGTTGGGAAGAACTGACTATGTTTACTCAAAAATATTCGCAGATAATAAATTGGTTGCGTTACAAAAAACTCACAAATAGCATTAATTATTTTGTAATCAGGAATATACAGGCAAATAGTTCAACTCTATAATTTCAGAATCAAAAGTACACAGAAAGCATTTAATTATGGACAATATAAAATTGTTTTTTATAATTATTTTATCAACAAAATAACAAAAAAGCTGTTGATAACTATCTATCGAAAAACTATTAACAATGCTTATTCATGCGTATTAAGTACAGAAAGACTACAAATATCTCTAATCTGACCTGCCATGCGCTTAGATAAAGATGATTATTTTCTAACAATATTTTATCATATTTTTATTTTTAGTTACTTTTGATTCAAAAAAAATAAACAACAAAATAAAACGATGCGCACATTCCCAAATGCCAAAATTAACCTGGGGCTAAATATTATCGAAAAAAGAACGGATGGTTATCATAATATTGAAACCATATTCTATCCTATCGGCCTGAGCGATGTCCTTGAAGTTGATAAATCGGACTCATGCTCCGACTACAGTTTTTCATCCTCAGGTATCGCTATCGGGGGCGATACTGAAGACAACCTCATTATAAAAGCTTACAGGCTGTTGCAGACCGATTTTCATCTTCCGGCCATTGACATTTCGCTGATAAAGCAAATTCCTTTTGGAGCTGGATTAGGAGGCGGATCGGCCGATGCCGCATTTATGCTCAAAGCGCTTAATGAGCTGTTTGATTTAAAGTTATCTACCGAAGAACTTGAAAACAAGGCTGCCACACTCGGGGCCGACTGTCCTGTATTTATAAAAAACCAACCCGTATTCGCCACAGGCATTGGTAATGTGTTTACAGCCATCAACTTATCACTAAAAGGTAAATTTTTATTGCTTGTAAAACCGGATATTCATGTTTCTACCCCCGAAGCTTATGCGCTTGTAGTACCGCACAAGCCCGATTATTCGCTATTTGATATAGCTCAAAAACCTATAGAGACATGGAAAGAGCTGATGAAAAATGATTTTGAAGTATCTGTTTTTGCAAAACATCCTGAAATAGGACATATAAAAAACGAACTATACAAAATGGGAGCTGTATACGCCTCGATGTCGGGTTCGGGTTCGTCGGTATATGGCATATTCGAGAACGAACCTGAATATGTACCTGATTTTGGCAACAGCTTTATAACCGGCGGATTACTGGAGTAAAATAAGTCAACTGATACATTTGGAAAACAGATAAAAAAACAAACAAAAATTACATGCCTAAACGAAAAAATTAAGTAAATAATCCGCTTATAAATTTTCACCAGAAAGTTTGTGAAATCCGATTAAAAGCAGTAATTTAGTGCGATTTTTTCGACAATGACAAAAATAAAGTTAGATGATTGAACAAGACAGAATTATCAAAGTAAATATCGACGAGGAAATGAAATCTTCGTACATCGATTACTCTATGTCAGTGATAGTTTCGCGCGCACTGCCCGATGTACGTGATGGGTTTAAACCCGTTCACCGCCGTGTACTTTTTGGAATGAATGAGTTGGGTAACAACTCTGATAAACCTTATAAAAAAGCAGCGAGAATAGTTGGTGAAGTGATGGGTAAATATCACCCGCACGGCGATTCTTCTATTTATGGCACACTGGTACGTATGGCTCAGTCCTGGGCAATGCGCTATCCATTGGTTGATGGTCAGGGTAACTTCGGATCGGTTGACGGCGACAGCCCGGCTGCCATGCGTTACACCGAAGCAAGGTTACGTAAATTAGCCGAAGATATGTTGGAAGACATCAACAAAGATACAGTTGATTTTCAGCTTAACTTTGACGACACACTGAAAGAACCGCTTGTATTACCAAGCCGCATCCCTAACCTGCTTGTAAACGGATCATCGGGTATTGCAGTGGGTATGGCCACCAATATGGCGCCTCATAATCTTTCGGAAGCCGTTGATGCAATCATTGCCTATATCGACAATAACGACATAGATATTCCGGAACTTATTAAATATATCAAGGCACCTGACTTTCCTACGGGTGGTATTATTTACGGCTATGCCGGTGTAAAAGAGGCTTTTGAAACCGGTAGAGGCCGCGTGGTAGTTCGCTCAAAAGTGGAAATTGAAGCCGATGCGCAGGGACGCGAAAAAATCATTATCAATGAAATTCCCTATATGGTGAATAAGGTTGAGTTGATTAAGTCGGTAGTGGCTCTGGTTGAAGAAAAGAGAATTGAAGGTATTGCACATATCAATGACGAATCGGACCGCGAAGGTATGCGTATCGTGATAGACATCAAACGCGATGCCAACTCCAACGTGGTTCTGAATAAGTTATTCAAAATGACCGCATTGCAGTCATCGTTCAGTGTAAACAATATTGCACTTGTACATGGCCGCCCACGTATGCTCAACCTGAAAGATCTGATTCATTACTTTGTAGAACACAGACACGAGGTAGTGATACGTCGTACACGTTTTGAGTTGAGTGAAGCTGAAAAACGTGCTCACCTTCTCGAAGGATTCATGATAATTCTGGACAATCTGGACGAAGCAATTAAAATTATCCGCGACTCGAAAACGCCGGATGAAGCCCGTAACCGCCTGATGGAACGTTTCCAATTATCTGAAATACAATCCAGAGCTATTGTTGAAATGAGACTTCGCCAACTTACTGGTATGGAACAGGATAAACTTCGTGCTGAGTATCAGGAAATTATGAACTTAATTGAAAAGTTGAAGGAAATTCTTGAAAAGGTAGAGCTTCGGATGCAAATTATTAAAGATGAACTCCTCGAAGTAAAAGCTAAATATGGCGATGAACGTCGTACACAAATTGTATACGCCTCGGAAGAGTTTAATCCGGAAGATTTCTATGCTGATGACGAAATGATTATTACCATTTCGCATCTGGGATATATTAAACGTACTGCCCTGACCGAGTTCCGTGCGCAAAACAGAGGCGGCGTTGGTTCCAAAGGTAGCGACTCGCGCGACGAGGACTTTATAGAGTACATTTATCCGGCTTCGATGCACAATACCATGTTATTCTTCACTCAAAAAGGAAGATGTTACTGGCTTAAGGTATACGAAATACCTGAAGGAAGTAAAAACTCTAAAGGGCGTGCTATTCAGAATCTGCTCAATATTGAGTCTGATGATAAGGTAAATGCTTTCATTCGCGTAAAAGGACTTAACGACCCTGAATATACCAAATCGCATTATCTGGTATTCTGTACTAAAAACGGTGTTATCAAAAAAACCTCGTTAGAGGCTTACTCACGTCCTCGTCAGAACGGTGTAAATGCTATTACAATTCGCGAAGACGACCAGGTAATACAGGTGCGCATGACGGATGGCAACTCTGAAATTCTGATGGCTAACCGCAATGGTCGTGCTATTCGTTTCCACGAATCGAAAGTTCGCGAGATGGGACGCACCGCAACCGGTGTACGTGGTATGGATCTGGACGATGATGGTCAGGACGAAGTTGTTGGCATGATTTGTGTAAATAAAGACACAAAAGAGACTGTAATGGTAGTGTCGCAGCAGGGCTATGGTAAACGCACACTGCTCGACGAACGGGACGAGGAAGGTAACCTGATTTTGGAAAACGGAGAACCGGTTCCAGTATACCGAATCACCAATCGTGGTGGTAAAGGGGTGAAAACCATGAACATTACTGATAAAACAGGAAAACTGGTTTCGATCAAAAGCGTTAACGATGAAAACGATTTGATGATTATCAATAAATCGGGGATTACACTCAGACTTAAAGTTGCGGATATAAGAGTTATGGGACGTGCTACGCAAGGAGTACGACTAATTAACCTCGAAAAACGCAACGATGAAATTGCTTCGGTATGTAAGGTAATGTCGGTAAATGAAGATGAAAACCCGGATACTGAGGCTATTGAAAACGAAAATATTGACACCAATATTCAGGAACAATCGCAGCAATAATTGTCACAATATCTGATTTCTATTCTGTAATAAAAAAGTAAAATTTTATACTCATCATGAAAAAAGTATTTTTATCCTTGTCTCTGGTTATAGCATTAACCGGAACAACTTTTGGACAAAGTGCCAATGTAAAAAAAGCTAAGAACAAAGCTTTAATGGAAAGCCCTGATTTTGCCGGTGCGCGTCAGGACATTAAACCGGCGCTGACCGACCCTACAACAAAGGATCAGGCTCAGACATGGTATGTAGCCGGACTTATCGGTTACAAAGAAAACGAATCTTTGTATAACAAAATGCTTCTGCAACAACAGGTTGATCAGGATGTAAAAGGTAAAGCAATCGTTGAATCTTACGATTATTTTATCAAAGCCTACGACATGGATGGACTTCCTGACGAAAAAGGAAAAGTAAAACCTAAGTTCCAGAAAGAAATTAAAGAAAAGATTAAAGAGTACTATACTACTCAACAAAACCTGTTTGCTTATGGAGCTCAGCTTTTCGATAAGAAGGATTACGAAGGTGCTATCAAGGTTTTTGAAATTTATCTGGCTATTCCAAAATTGCCTATGATGAAAAATGAAATCAAACCCGACTCGAATTATCATATGATTAAGTACTTTACTGCTATAGCTGCCACTAATGCCGAAAAACATGAGAAAGCTATTGCCCTGTATGATGATTTGAGAGATGATGGTTACGAAGAAGTGAATGTTCATCAATTGCTTTATCAGGAATATCTGGCAGTAAAAGACACATTAAAGGCAATTAATACTTTAAAAGCCGGTTTTGAAAAATTCCCTAAAGAACCTTGGTTCCTGCAAAATCTTATTAACTACTATATTTATACCAATCAGTCAAAAGATGCTTTGGTATATTTGAACAAAGCTATTGAAGCTGAACCTAATCTGGCTCAATACCGCTATGTAAAAGGTAGTTTGGACGAGAGTCTCGGAGATTTTGACGCTGCTCGCGCTTCGTTTGAAAAAGCTATCGAACTGGATGCTAATAATGCTGATGCTTATGCCGGAATTGGTCGTTTGATTTATAACAGTGCTGTTAAACTATCGGATGCTGCCAACGAAATTAAAGACAATAAATCTTATATTGCCGCTAAGAAAAAAGCCGATGATGTATTTGTTCAATCGATTAGTTATTTCAAGAAAGCTGCTGAAATTAATCCCAAAGAAATGGAATACAAACGTACTTTGAAAAACTTGTACTACCGTTTGAAAATGGATAAAGAATACGATGCTATCGACAAAGAAATGAATCAGTAAAAATACACGTTTTATCATACAAAAAAACCGGTCAGTTCAATTCCGACCGGTTTTTTTTATGCTTATAATAATGCGTTTTAAAGTTTACCTAAAAGTTTAAGCTGTACTCGCTTACGAACTACATCTACTTCAAGCACTTTTACTTTCACATGCTGGTGCAATGATACAATTTCGGCCGGATTGGACACATACTTGTCCGACATTTGCGAAACATGAACCAACCCATTCTCCTTAATTCCAATATCGACAAAAGCACCAAAATTGGTAATATTGGTAACAATGCCGGGCAACTCCATATCGATACGTAAGTCCGCAATCGTTTTTACGGTACTATCAAACTCAAATACCTTAACCGAATTACGGGGATCGCGCCCGGGCTTCTCAAGCTCTGTTAAAATATCGGTTAGCGTAGGTAGCCCAACCTTTTCGTTTACATAGCTTTGTTTATTAATGCTCTGTATCAATTCTTTATTACGTACCAGTACTTCAACCTTTGTTTTCAGGTCTTTGGCCATAGCTTCTACAATTCCATAACTTTCGGGGTGTACAGCAGAGTTATCCAAAGGATTTTCAGCATCCGGAATCCGGAGAAAACCTGCACACTGCTCAAAAGTTTTAGCACCCATTTTTGGCACTTTCAGTAGTTGTTTCCGGCTTGCAAATGCTCCATGCTCAGCCCGGTAGTCAACAATATTCTGTGCCAACTGAGGCCCTAAGCCCGAAATGTATGTCAGTAAATGTTTACTGGCCGTATTCAGGTTCACTCCTACCCTGTTCACTGCATTTTCCACCGTTTGATCCAACGCTTTTTTCAATTGCGCCTGATCTACATCGTGCTGATACTGCCCTACTCCTATAGATTTGGGGTCAATCTTTACCAGCTCAGCCAGCGGATCCATCAACCGTCGCCCGATAGAAACTGCACCTCTGACCGTTACATCATAATCGGGAAACTCATCGCGGGCAATCTTTGAAGCTGAATAGATGGAAGCTCCATTTTCGCTAACTACAAACACTTTAACTTCTCTGTCGTACCGGATGTTTTGTATGAATTGCTCGGTTTCACGTCCTGCTGTACCATTCCCTATAGCTATTGCCTGTATATCGTAAGCTTCTACCATTTTCTGAATTTTGCGCATGGCCTGATGCTGCTCATTCTGGGGTGGATGTGGATAGATGGTTTCATTGTGAACCAGATTTCCCTGCGCATCGAGACATACCACTTTACAGCCTGTTCGAAATCCGGGATCAATTCCCAACACGCGCTTCTGACCGAGCGGTGGCGACAACAACAATTGCTTCAGGTTTTCGGCAAAAACACGAATGGCCTCAACGTCGGCCTTTTCCTTGCTTACTGATGCAAACTCCGTTTCAATAGCTGGTTTTAGCAACCTTTTGTAAGCGTCTTTTACTGCCTCATACACTACATCCCCCGATTCATTGTCAGCTTTCACAAATATCCTCTCAAGCCTTTCTAAGCAATGACTTTCGTCATCAGGACTTATACTTACACGCAAAAAACCTTCAGACTCTCCACGCCGCATGGCAAGTAATCTGTGCGACGAACAACGACTGAGTTTTTCGCTCATATCAAAATAATCGCGATATTTCTGTGCTTCTTCTTCTTTGCCTTTTACCAATTTTGAAGATATAACTGCCTCATAATTAAATATTTTTCGTACAGCTATACGTGCATTCTCACTTTCATTTACCCATTCGGCAATAATATCTTTAGCTCCTTCTACAGCATCGGCAACACTATCCACTTTATCGTTTACAAATGATAAAGCCAGACGCTCCACATCGTCGGAATTTTGCTTCATAATCATTTTGGCTAAAGGCTCAAGACCTTTCTCCCGTGCAATTTCGGCTCTTGTTCTCCTCTTAGGCTTGTAAGGCAGGTAAATATCTTCCAACTCCGTGCTGTTCCAGCAGTTTTCTATGCGTTTTTTCAATTCGTCGGTGAGCTTTCCCTGCTCATCTATCGATTTCAGAATGGTTTCCTTTCTTTTTTCAAGTTCGCATAACTTATCATACTGCTCCTTGGTATCTCCAAGCTGAACTTCGTCCATACCCCCTGTAAGTTCCTTCCGATACCTGCTTATAAATGGTATCGTTGCACCTTCATCGAGCAACTTAATAGCATTGAAAATCTGTTTTTCTGAAATTTGTAAAGAAACGGATATAATTTGTACAAATTGTTGAAGAGAATTAGACATACTGGTTTCTTAAAGTTATATCGTTAAATAAATAGTTTGATAAAAATTTATGAATAAAAATTAATGTAATATTTTAAATATAAGTTCCTTAAGCAATTCACCATCTTCTACGCCATTACTATCTATCCCTTTTCCGCGGGCATCAGTTTCACGTATCCAGGTAATGATATTCATCGTACGCCAGGCGCCGTACGCTTTGGATGCTTTTTCGTAGTCTTTCACAAAAAAAGGATTTACTTTCAGCTCCTGCGCTACTGCCATCTGACTTTTATCAGGCAGGTAATGATACATCATCAGGTTACTGAAAAAATTGAACAGTTGAGCCAGTACCATTACCATTGGATTGGCCTTTTTATTATCACTAAAATAACGTACTATCCGGTTGGCTTTTACTACATCCCTGTTTATCAGGGCTGCCTGCAGTTCAAAAACATTATAATCTTTGCTTATTCCAATATTTTTTTCCACATGTTCGGGCGTAATTCGGTTGACGCCTGCGGGTTTGGTCAGCAGTAGTTTATCCAGCTCATTAGCCACCTTGCTTAAGTCGGTCCCCAAAAATTCGGTAAGCATTACGACGGCTTTTTCGTCAACTGTTACATTCACATCTTTGGCATAACGACTAATCCATGCGCCCATCTCGTAATCGCGAAACTTGTCCGACTCAAACACAACGCCCGATTTTGTAATATCCAGCACCCACTTCTTTCTTTTATCGGGGGTACCGTATTTATAGGCAAAAACCAAAATGGTAGATTGCTGTGGGTGGGATATATAATACTGTAGCGGTTCCCAGTCTTTGATGTGCTGGGCTTCCTTTACTATCACTACCTGACAGGGCGACATCATAGGATATCGCTTGGCAGCATTAACAATGGCCGCCATATCCGTATCTTTACCGTAAACCACTGTCAGATCGAACTCGCGCTGACTTTCGTCGAGCACATTTTCTTGTATATAGTCCGAAATTTTATCAATATAATAAGGCTCTTCGCCCATCAACAGATACAACGGTTTATAGACCTTGCGTCTCAGCTCCGAAATTACCTGATCGTACGAAACTCCTTGCTTTGCCATTAAGAGATGGTTTATTTATGTTATTGAGCTTTTTGAAACTCTGTTGTTTTATTAATCTGCTTATGCTTTAACCTTAATTATTGAGCAAACAACACATTACTCAAAACGTAAGTGTTTGATTGTTTTACTGTTGTTCATCAACGACGATAGCGATTTTACACCAATCTTTATATGTTCTTCCACAAAGTTCGCTGTCACTTTCTTGTCGCTTTCGGCCGTTTTTATACCTTCGGCCATCAAAGGCATATCCGAAACAAGCAGCAAAGCTCCTATGGGTATGGAGTTATGAAAACCTACTGAAAACAAAGTGGCAGTTTCCATATCAATAGCCATAGCACGAGTGGCCCTGAGGTAGTCTTTAAACTTCTCGTCGTGTTCCCACACCCTGCGGTTGGTGGTGTAAACAGTTCCTGTCCAGTAATCTTTACCAAAGTCGCGTATATTCGACGACACAGCGCGCTGCAAGCTAAATGCTGGCAAAGCTGGTATTTCGGGAGGAAAATAGTCGTTGGATGTACCCTCACCCCGGATGGCCGCACTGGGAAGTATATAGTCGCCAACTACGTTTTTATCGCGTAGGCCGCCACATTTTCCAAGAAAAAGGACAGCTTTGGGCTGTATGGCCGTAAGCACATCCATAATAAGAGCCGCATTGGGGCTTCCCATACCAAAGTTAATTATGGTTACGCCGTTGGCCGAGGCATTGGGCATGGCACCGTCTTTGCCAAGTACAGGCACGTCGTACCACGAAGCAAAAAGGTCTACATAATTATTAAAGTTAGTAAGCAGAATGTATTCAGTAAAATCTTCAAGCGGACGCTTGGTATATCGGGGGAGCCAGTTTTCAACTATATCAAATTTTGTTTTCATATATATAACAATATTATAAACGGAATTAGTAACTTCGCATTATCCCTGCGCAATAATGCAGATATTATTCAAACAAAAATAATAAAAATATGTGGCAACTGAATCTACCAACCTGTAAATTTAGTATAAAAAAACAGAATGAAAAACCATATATATTTGATAGTCAAAGAAAAAAGTATGTATCATTAACTCCCGAAGAATGGGTACGACAAAACTTTATCCAATACCTGATTCTGCAAAAATCGTATCCGGCTGCCTTACTTGCTATTGAAAAACAACTAATAATCAACGGATTAAGAAAAAGATGCGATGCAATATTATATGACTTTTCAGGAAATCCTGTGATGATTATCGAATTCAAATCGCCGGGAGTAACTATCTCGCAGGCTACTTTCGATCAGGCTGCCGTATATAATCTGAAACTGAAAGTTGATTTTTTTATGATTAGCAATGGCATGCAACACTATTGTTGCAAAATTGACCATGAAAACTCAAAATACCTTTTTTTTGAAAACATACCCGACTTCAATACACTAATGAACTCCTGAACGGGCATTTTTAATACAGTTTACTTCCCCATACAATATTCTTGCACCTCGTATTTTATGTTTTACAACATAATTCTATTTTGTAACAGTTTTGTAATATACTTGCAAAACTATATAATTAATTGAAATTCAAATAAATAATAAATTTTACAATTATTAAAATATATAAAAAATTGAATAGATTGCAATTTAATTGCTAAAATGTTTGGAAAATATGTTGTAAAACATGTATTTTTGTATCGTAATAAGAAAATAAATTCTTATGACGATGTTAACTAAGACAAAGATGTACCTTGAAGAAAAAATCATAAGGGCGCTTTGTCTGTTTTTTTTAAGTGTAGAAAAGATTTTAGTTATCAAAAAAAAAAGAAAAGGTATGAAAAAGGTATTAGTTATTTTGGTTGTAATTTTCTCAACCATTGCAAGTGCAAGCGCACTTGAGCTTTACGAATATGGAGTTTACTACAAGTTGAACAACGAGAGAACTTTCAACTCGCTCAACAAGTATTTACAATTAAACGATTGCCAGCAAAGAAATCTGAAAACAGAATTTTTGCTCACCAGCGAAAGAATTAAGAAAGCCGTAGAAACCGGAAATGAAAAAGCTGCTTCAGATGCCATGGAGGCTAACCTGAATAGCCTGAAAGAAATTCTTTCGGAAGAACAGTACAGCATGTTCGTAACAGCACTGAATACGACTATTGAGAACAGCAGAACCATGGATTATTTGGCCGCTCAGTAACCAACAGTACGTTATTGCAATAAAAATGAGTTCTTTGGACTCATCTCTTAAAAAAGCTTCGGTAAAGAAGTATTTATTTTCAGAAAAAAATTAGGTATAAAAAAAATTGTGTTTATTTAAAAGTTTACAAATTATGAAAAGAATTTTTGCTATTGTAGTTGTTTTTGTAGCCATTGCTGCTAACAGTTACGCTCTTGATTTGAATGAGTATCGCGTATTTTACAAACTGACTAACGAAAAAACTTTCGACTCGCTGAATCGCTATCTCAACACCACAAGCGAACAGGAAGATCAGTTGAAGTATATTTTCTCGCTAACCGAAAAGAAAATGAAAAATGCGGTTACATCGGAAAATGAAAAAGAAGCCGAAAAAACCATGTGGTTTAACCTCGGAAACGTAAAATATGTTTTATCAAACGATCAGTACAAAAAATACTTGGTTGCCATCAACCTTTCGGTAAATTCAAATAATAATGAATTTTTTGCCGAAAACAAATAAAAAGGTATTAAACTCAGATAAAAAACTTCAGGAGTGCGATTTGATTCGTACTCCTGTTTTTTTTGTTATTTTTGCAGATAAAAAAGAAATCGGATGAACCTCAACGAAACTTTACAAATTATACCGGCTGCTGTTATCGGGCTTACCGTACATGAATTTGCTCATGCGTACACTGCGCTTAAACTTGGTGATAATACCGCCAAAAATGATGGCCGGGTAAGCCTGAACCCGCTTAAGCACATAGACTGGCTCGGATTTATTCTGATTATCGTTGCTGGTTTTGGCTGGGCTAAACCCGTAGTATTTAACCCTGAAAACCTGAAACACAAGCACCGCGACGAAATTCTAATCTCTATCGCCGGCCCTTTATCCAACTTACTCCTTGCATTGATGTTTTTTGGCATAGCCCGTATATGCTACGGCATACCTAACACCCAGCCCGATTCTGTCACTGTATGGCTCACTCAGTTGTTTTTCTTATGGGGAGTTATCAATGTAGGATTGTTTATTTTTAACCTCATTCCGCTCCCACCGCTCGATGGATCGCATATCTACCTTACTTTTCTCAAAGATATTAACCCGGGCCTGATGGTGAATTTATACAGATTTGGCACCTGGGCATTGCTAATCATTATATTAGTGGAAAATAATTCGGATATAAACATACTGCATATTTCGGATATGCTGCAAAAAGTTACAGGTTGGCTCTTAAAATTATTTAGTTTTTAAAATAACAAAAAAAAATCCGTCGGTCAATATTCCAACGGATTTTTTTTGTGAACATTTATTCTTAAGTAAACTAAAGCGTTACTCCTGTTTTGAAAATCGCAATTTCGCGATAATTCTTTTTCTCATTATTTACAAGTTCACCACTTGCAACGCTGATTATATACTGAATAAAGCGCTCTTTAACCTGTTCAATAGATTCTGTTTCAACAATAGTTCCGGCATTGAAATCAATCCATGAGCCTTTCCTGTTGTAAAGCGGCGTATTGGTAGATATCTTCATTGTAGGCACAAACGAGCCAAACGGAGTACCTCGCCCGGTAGTGAAAAGCACTATCTGACAACCACTTGCAGCAAGCGCAGTAGCCGCCACAAGGTCGTTACCCGGTGCGCTCAGGAGGTTCAAGCCCTTGGACTTAATTCTTTCGCCATACAATAGCACATCCTGCACAAGGGCCTTTCCACATTTCTGAGTACAACCAAGCGATTTTTCTTCGAGCGTTGAAATACCTCCTGCTTTGTTTCCCGGCGATGGGTTTTCGTACACAGGCTGATTGTTTTTCATGAAATAATCTTTAAAATCATTGATTAAAAACACCGTTTTATCGAACATATTGCGGTTTACACAACGATTCATCAATATGGTTTCGGCTCCAAACATTTCGGGAACCTCTGTCAGCACCGTACTTCCTCCCTGAGCTATCAGGAAATCGGAGAATACCCCTAACAACGGATTGGCAGTAATGCCCGACAAACCATCAGAACCACCACATTTCAGTCCGATTTTGAGCTCAGAAAGCGGTACATCTTCGCGAACATCTTTTGAAACAACCTCGTAAATCCCGCGAAGCAGCTCCATTCCTGTTTCGTACTCATCCTCCACTTTCTGGGTTTCCATAAATTTTATGCGCGACTCGTCAAAGTCGCCAAGTATTTCGCGGAAAGCTTTCACCTGATTGTTCTCACATCCAAGACCCACCACAAGCACACCTCCGGCGTTAGGATGTAATACCATATCGCGCAGCACTTTGCGCGTATTTTCATGATCGTCGCCAAGCTGCGAACAACCATAGTTGTGCGGATAAGCCACTATTGCATCCACACCTTTGAGCCCGGTTTCGGCTCGCAGCTTTTCGGCAAGCGCATTAATCGTGCCGTTTACACACCCTACCGTAGGAATAATCCATATTTCGTTGCGCACTCCGGTTTCGCCACTGGCGCGCTTATAACCCTTAAACGTAAGGTTTCGGTTGGGTATATCCAAACTAACATCCTGAGGCTTGTACTCATAATCGAGCAACCCTTCAAGATTGGTTTTTATGGTAGATTCATTTACCCAGTCGCCAAGGCTAATATCCATACGGGCATGTCCTATGGGATAGCCGTACTTTACGACATTTTGCTTTTCAGCAATATTGGCCAGCGCAAATTTATGACCCATCGGGATTTCGGCGTTCAGGGTAATCTCAACACCGTCCACCACAAGCTTCTCGCCGCTTGATAAAGCTTCGAGCGCAACAGCCACATTGTCGGCAGGATTTATTTTTAAATACTTCATCAGAGTTTATGTATGAATTGATTATATAAAAATGTTTAGCGGCTAAAATAATTAGTTTTCATCCACTATCCGGATGATAGAAACTTTACTCAGAAAGTTTTCCAATCAACATATTTTACCCACTAAAACTCATGTTTTATCCAATTACAGTCTTAACAGTTTCGCGCATTCCCTTTTCCTGAATTAGCGTAAGGTAAGCAGTAAGTTTTTCTGTAAGTCCGGCAAGCTTGTTCAGATTTTCGCCCCAGATAAATTCTGCTGCCAATACACCCTCAGCAACTTTGGCCACATCGCCTGTAGCCCACAAGCCGGTTAACAAATCGAGAATAGCCTTGTCATCGTTAGGAGTTATTACATCTTCGCCACGCTTACCACCTTTATAATAAGTAGTTATAGCAGCTAAACCTAATACAAGCCCTGCAGGCAACTCACCTTTACGTTCCAGATAAATTTTTAAGCCCGGCAAATCACGGGTTTTGAATTTCGGGAAAGAGTTAAGCATAATGCTGGTTACAAAGTGCTTCACAAAAGGATTGTTGAATCTTTCGAGTACAGCAGCTGCAAATTTTTCAAGTTCATCTTTGGGTAAATCCAGTGTTTCAAGTAGCTCATTGTACATAACCTGATTCAGGAACTTAGCAATATCTTCGTCGGCCAAACACTCACGTACGATGTTTAATCCTGAAAGATAAGCAACCGGCGCAAGCACAGTATGCGGACCATTCAGCAAGGTAACTTTACGTTCGTGGTAAGGTTTTTCGTTGGGTACAAACAGCACGTTGAGACCGGCTTTTGCAGCAGGAAACTCTTGAGCCACGCTTTCGGGCGCTTCGATTACGAGCAAATGAAAAATTTCGGCCTGTACCACCATGCGGTCTTCAATCTGAATCTGTTCAAGAATTTCGCCAATTGTTTCGCGAGGATAACCCGGCACAATACGGTCGACCAAAGTAGAATAAACACCGCAAGCGGTATCAAACCATTTCAGAAAATCCTCACCAAGATTCCACAAGTCGATGTACTGATGAATCGTTTTTTTCAGCTCAGTACCGTTATGAAAGATAAGTTCGCAAGGAAAAATTATCAAACCCTTATCGGCAGCGCCATTGAAAGTTTTGTAACGGTGATAAAGCAGCTGAGTAAGTTTACCGGGATACGAATTAGCCGGCGCATCATCAAGTTTACACGATGGGTCAAATGTAATACCAGCCTCAGTTGTATTCGATACCACAAAACGGATATCCGGTTGCTCAGCCAGTTTCAGATACTCATCAAACTGCGAGTAAGGATTCAGAGCACGACTAATCACATCAATCAGCTCGATGGTATTTACAGTTTCACCTTTGTCAAGCCCTTGCAAATTTACATGATACAAACCATCTTGTTCGTTCAGCATATCAATCATACCGGTAGGCAATGGTTGAACCACCACAACGCTCGAATTGAAATCCGCCTTTTTATTCATGTTATAAACCATCCAGTCGATAAACGCGCGAAGAAAGTTACCTTCGCCAAACTGAATAATACGTTCGGGATACTTAGAAGTGATGTTTGCTGAATTTCTGTTTAATCTTTCCATTTTGATAAAATAATTTTTTATTTATATGTTATTCTTTATAAGTTCTCAACCTACATGGCATTTCATAGTTTTAAGCGGTTTGTATCCTGAGCAAAAAAAACTTACTACACGAGTTACTATACAATTTAACTCATGCTATCAGTTTCAGGAATAAGCGCAGACAATAGTTTGCGAATCCGAATCAAAAATTTATTATTAGATTTTCAGGTCAGACAATGCTCATTTCATGATAAATAACTTACAAACAAGCAATGTAAATTTAGGTGCTCGCGCAAAACCGTGTTCGCACACGGGGCAAAAACGCCACAAATATAGTATAAATAAATCAAAAGAGAAAGCCAGTAGAGATCAATTAAGAAAAAATATCAAGACGTAAAGACATAAGAAATTGATATATAAATACATGGAAAGTATAAAATCAAAGAAAAAAGTAATTTATTAATCAAAATTAACACAAAACAATTTCAGCCATGAAGTAATTTGTAGGTGGCGTAGCTGCTGCCTGAACTGCTACACAAAACAAAAAACGAATTGCTATTAATAATCATTTAACACTTTAACACAACCCTGACATTGGATGAATGCCCCAATGCCTCCTCAAACAACATCAAGCAAAAAGCCTAATTATATAAATTAATACCATTAAAGTATTCAAAAGCCATGGACTAAATAGAACTATGAGTATTAATATAAAGATCATTATTTTTGATTTAATTAAAAAATCTTTATCAACGATTATAGTTACTCAATATATTGTGATATTAAGTCATAAAGAGGAGAATTACAAGTCGGGGTTATCAAAAACATCTATCAATTGAGTTTCTTTATCCATTTCTTTTCTAAAAATATACTCCCCTCTATAATCATCAAAATATATATAATAGTTATTTTCAAACATAATTTTTATTACTGCAATAAATCCTAAAGATGGTTGTAAAATTAGGTTATCTGAATTAATATCTTTCTCAAGATATTTATTGACAATATATAACAATCCATATCTCCTATATTCATTGTGAATTTTATCAAAGTTTTCATCAGTGGATTCACTCAACTTCGCATAATTAACAATATCAGATATCTCTCCATAAATAAGGGATTTTATAAATTCTTTATATGAATATCTATTGACATAATATTCGCGATACAAAGAATAAAGTTTTCTATTAGGAACAACCGCTGTTTTTTGTTTGGGCAATTGCACAACAATTACCCCACTATATTCTGGGTTTGCGATGTTTGACAAATACACATCTGATATTTTATTTTCACGGGCGCAATTAACAAAACAAAACACCAATATTAAGGTTATAACTTTGTTTATAAAATTAGAAATCTTCATTATTGCTATGTGTAACTTGAATAGGGTTTTAGTTTTCCAAATTTACACATCTTTTGTTTCAAAACAAATGTTTAGCAGTTTTGAATATACAATACAAGAAAGTCTTGCCTCTAAACCGACGAAACAAAAAAAAGATTTAACCAAGCATCTGCGAGTTAAACTATGCTCAACGAGTATCTGATTTGAAATTTCACACACATATAACTAACAATCTGAAAAACAGATTACATAAAACTCTCGTCATAAAACCAAGCACACCCAACACCCGTATATGTGTTGTATATAAATTATTTTCATCGTAATAAATATATAAATTTTAAAGCAATAAAAATGAACTAACAGGGTTATAGATATGTTTATTAAAAAAAACTATCACTATCATGAAAGCAAACATCGGATCGGCCGACAAAGCAATCCGCCTTGGATTGGCCATTGTTTTAATTGCACTGTTTTACACCGAAGTGTTGAAAGGCACAGTTGGTATTATAGCTCTTATAATAGCACTTTTGCTGGCTATTACAAGTTTGATCAACTATTGCCCGCTTTACCCGCTTTTAAAAATTAATACCGCAATTAAAAAAACCAAAAAGAAAGAATAGTAGCGTTTTTGGTATACATTTCATCCATTGAAACTATAGAAAATCAGCGCATAAAAGAATTTATTTTTTGTGCTGGACTTTCATTTTGCCATGTACACATTGCAATTCAGAAAAAAACTGTAATTATTTGTAGATGAATTTTGTCAATCGGATAGAAATTTGTAATTTCGCGTCGATTTTAAAAGGAACTCAATTTTAAACGATTAATAAAATGATTAAAGTAGGTATCAATGGTTTTGGCCGCATCGGACGTTTGGTTTTCCGTGCAGCTCAAGAAAGAAACGATGTACAAATCGTGGCAGTAAACGACCCGTTTTTGGATCTTGATTATTTGATTTACATGTTGCAGTATGATACTGTACACGGTAGATTCAATGGAACTGCTGAAAACAAAGATGGTAAATTGTTTGTTAACGGCAAAGAAGTTGCTTTCTTCGCTAACATGAATGCAAGTGAAATTCCATGGGGTTCGGTTGGTGCTGACTATGTAGTAGAATCTACTGGTGTATTCACTACTATTGACAAAGCTTCGGCTCACCTTGTAGGTGGTGCTAAAAAAGTAGTTATCTCTGCTCCTTCTGCTGATGCTCCTATGTTTGTTTGCGGTGTAAACCTTGACAAATATACTGCTGACATGAACGTTGTTTCTAATGCTTCTTGTACTACCAACTGTTTGGCTCCTTTGGCTAAAGTTATCAATGATAAATTTGGTATTGTTGAAGGTTTGATGACTACAGTTCATGCTGCTACCAACACTCAGAAAACAGTTGACGCTCCCTCTAAGAAAGACTGGCGCGGTGGCCGTTCAATCCTTGGCAACATTATCCCTTCTTCTACTGGTGCTGCTAAAGCTGTAGGTAAAGTTATTCCTGCATTGAATGGCAAACTTACTGGTATGGCGTTCCGCGTTCCTACTGCTGACGTTTCTGTAGTTGACTTAACTGTACGTCTTGAAAAATCGGCTTCTTACGACGAAATCAAGGCTGCTATCAAATCGGCTTCTGAAAACGAACTGAAAGGTATCCTTGGATATACTGAAGATTCAGTGGTTTCTACTGACTTTACTACTGACGCTCGTACTTCTATCTTTGATGCTGGCGCTGGTATTGCTTTGAACGGCAACTTCGTAAAATTAGTTAGCTGGTACGACAACGAGTGGGGTTATTCAAACAAAGTGCTTGACCTTATCGCTCACATGGAAACTGTAAAATAAATTCACAGTTTATCATATACAAAAAAACCTCTGCAACTTAATGTTACAGAGGTTTTTTTATATCAATAGGCTAAGCGCGTGACAAAAAAAGTTCATCTGCTTTTCAGTTCTTCGTACACCTGAACATAAGTGGGTGTTGCAACGCCATATCTCTTGCCTAAATCGATAACTATTTTTGTGAGCGTATTAAGTTCTGTATTTTTTCCTCCCTGGAAATCGGAGTGCATGGAAGCCGTGGTTCCGAACGGAAGCCGCTCGATATGTTTGATGGTTGTTTCAATAATATCATGCTCAAAAACTACTCCTTCGGATGCTGCCACTGCCGATACTTCGCGCATAAAATTAAGAGTTGTTTCCCGGCGCTTGTCATCGGTTAGCAAATCGCGAAATCCAACATTGAAATAGCTTGTTAGCGAAGCTGTGGTGGATATGAAAATAAATTTACGCCAGATAATCATTCTTATATTACGACTCAAATTGGCTTTGATGCCCGAATCGGTCAGCAGACGTTCCATAAACAACAACCGTTCCGAATCGCTACCATCGTAACCAAAAAACAAATCGTGCAAACCGCCCGAACTTTCAACTACACCCGGCTCTATCAAACGGCCTACAATGTAAACACATCCCTCCCAGACTTCGGTACCGGGTAGCAAATGCCTTATACGTTCGCTAATATCGGCTCCATTTAGCAATGGTAGAATCACAGTTCCGGAACCTACGCACGGTTGCAATTGCGCTATTGTTGATTCCAAATCATAACTTTTTGTACAAAGTATTATATAGTCAGCTACTCCTATTTCTGCCACATCATTGGTTGCAAGCGCCGGTTTTGTAACAAATTCACCTGTCTCGGTTTTTATTTTGAGCCCGTTCTCCTGAATTTTCTTTAAATGTTCGCCTCGGGCTACAAAATACACATCAATATCCTCGCGGTTTTGACAATGGCGCGATAAAAGACCACCATAGTACCCTCCTACTCCTCCGATACCTGCCACCACAACTTTTATTTTCATAATGCTTCTTCTTTAAAAAATTTCCTTTAAACGACTGCAAAGGTAGGGAATATCAGTAAAAAATGATTTATAAAAAAAATAAAAAAACCTCAGTGATATAAAATCAAAGAGGTTTTGTAAAACACAGTACTATTGTAAATAACTCACAATCAACGACCTGACTGCACAATATAATTCTTCAATTCTTCATTAAAAGCTTCGTCGGCAATTAAATCTTCCATATTGATATGAAGCCTGTACCGCCAGCTGAATTTTGAGTTCGACGGAACATTAATCCGTTCGTCATGGGGATTTTCCCGGCGTAACCGATCCGATATACTCAGCAAGTCCTGCATCTGAAAAATTGTCCACATGGCAGGCGAATACAAATGTTGCAACAGAATATCTCTGCAAATCCACCATTCGCAGAAGTAAGGCGCCTCGCCTAAATGACCTAACTGATGGTTGTAAAATCGCTGAGTAGCACCTCTATCTTCTTCCCACCATCCGCGTATGGTACTCATATCGTGAGTCGACGGGGTTACCACGGATAAATACGGAGCGTCGGCCGGATGAAAAAACTCAATCTGATTGGATTTGGGAGCACGCTGTACTTCAAGACTAAGAATACCCAGCTGTTTCATCACCTCGGTAACACAGTGGGTCATCATACCTAAATCCTCGCCGCAGATAAGCATGTTTGTGGCTTTTTTCAGAGCCGGAAGTTTTTCCATCCCCGACTGATACCAGTAGTTGTCCTGACGCCGATAGAAATAGTCTACGTAAAGCTCACGCAGTTTTATTTGTGTGTACGAATCCAACTCATGAAACGTTCGGAGCGACTCCATACCATAACGCGGATAAAACTGCGTACCTCCTGTACCTTCAACCTCAAAAAACAAAACATTAGAAATTAAATCAAACAAACCCCATTTAATTTTTTCAGAAATTGTTCCCTCTTCAAACATTCGCTGTACATCGGCCTGACAGTTGCAGAATGGTTTCAATCGAAGTACCCAGCCATCTTCTATCTGCAAACAATTAGCCTTGACCCACAATGTGTCCTCTCCAAAAATATCCCATAAAATCTGGTCGGTAATATAGGGTTTACAAAACCGGTTGTAATCGAACCACAGGCCTTTCTCCGAAAATTCGTTGATATGAACCGGAACTGAGGGGTAAAGATGCCCCATAATACCTTCGACCTGATTAACAGGTATTTGCCATATGCGGAAAAATCCCAAAATATGGTCGACACGGAATGTATCAAAATACTTGGACATCTGTGCAAGACGTTTTTTCCACCAATCAAATCCGGTACGTTTTATCATATCCCAGTTATAGGTTGGCAATTCCCAGTTCTGACCTTTAACGGCAAACATATCGGGCGGAGCTCCGGCCTGCATGTGCATCTGAAAAAGTTCAGGCCATACCCAGGTATCCACACTGTTTCGATTTACACCAATAGGGATGTCTCCTTTCAGTACCACTCCGTTTTCATGAGCATAATTTGTAGCCTTTAGCAGCTGAATATGAAGATGATACTGAACAAAATAATTCAGCGCCATATCATCATAGTCCTTGCCCGAAGGGTTATTTAATTCTGCAATTTTATCTGTATCAAAAGCTGAATATTCCGCCCATTGTCTGTAATCGCAGGTACCAAACCTGTCGCGCAAAACACAATAAGCAGCGTAAGAGACCAGCCAATGTTCGTTTTCGGAATAAAAGGCAAGGAAGCTCTTGTTTTTAAGAAATTTATCTTTCTGTAAATGAAAAAGCTCCTTTACATATCTTAGTTTGAAATTTATCACATCCAGAAAAGGCACAAGCGGTTGGGCGTTAAGCTCCGCCTGAGTTTGTAGGTACTCCTGTTGCAATGGGTGCGCACCCGGCAACTTGCCTACAGCCGACAAATTCAGAAATAATGGATTAAGAGCGAAAGCCGAGATAGCAGCATATGGCAGCACATCGGCATCGGTATGCGTACCAATAGTATCGTTGAGAGGGAGTACCTGAATGAGTTTTAGTCCTACCTTGCCGGCCCAGTCGATAAATAATTTTAAATCGCCAAAATCACCCACTCCAAAGCTTTTCTTTGTTCTAATACTGAACACAGGTATGCCTACACCTGCACCACGCCATAAATTAGTACTGCACCTGACAAACCCATCATCTATCATAACAATTGAATTTTTAGAATTGATAGTAGGTGCATAATGATCCGGACCATCCTCAAAACAACGAAACTTTTGTTCGGCCACATCATACAGTCCGTATTTATAATTTATGTCCGACGTCGTTTTAGCCAAATCCACTTCTGTTTGCCAGTAGCCATCGGCTGTACGCGACAACAATAGCGGCTTGGTAGTGGACCAACTCCCCAGCTTTTCGGTATTGCCAACAATGCACACCACCTGGTTTTCATCCACATAAGAAGATTTTACCTTAAAAACATGTGTAAACTGTCGGGATGTATTTGCATAATCGGCTTTATGCTTATCATTTAAAAGTACCTGAGCAAAAGGAGCTGTCAGAAATATATTATCCACACTGGCCGGAGAATTCCACTGATCAATACAAAAAATATGCTCAGGCACTTTAGAGCCAATATCGGCTATACATCGTTCCTCCCATTCTTCGGTATATTGTTTGTTGTTTTCGTCGTATAAAATGTATTTGTATTTCAGCCTGCTCAAACTATCAGGCTGAACATTAATTTCACCCATCCAGTCTTCCTTGTTCTGAAAATTAAGTGCTAAAGCTTTTGTAAAGTCTCCATTACCAAGTTCGGGTATATTGCCGGTCAACATCAATCGCTGTCCCCAGTTGGTATAATAGCAAATCTTGAAATGTATCTTCATAATATATTGATTATGTGATATATATACATAATATTAGTCATTCTCTGTTCAAAAGTAATGGTATTTATATAAATATGAATTTTGAAAAAAAGAAAAGTGGCGCTTTTTGATTTCAAACGTTTGCGGAAACATCTGAAAAAGCATTTTAAAAACTCAACAAGGCCAAATATCAGTAAGTGCGAATAACAAAACTGAATATCAAATACAAGTTACGCATATTAAACGCATAAAAATTCATTATGATTTTAATTATCAATTCGTAAAAAACTTTGAATATATTTCTGTACTTTTGCATAAAAATTACTATACAACTTAACCGACACGATTTCATGTCAACCACCGAATCCCTTTTCAAAGTTTTCTCAGGTACAAATACTAAATATCTGGCTGAGAAAATAGCTAAAAGTCTGGGTTGCGAACTTGGAAAAATGAAAGTTGAACATTTCTCCGATGGTGAATTTTCAGTTTCGTTTGAAGAATCCATTCGCGGCCAATATGTATTCCTTGTACAATCTACCTTCCCCAGTTCCGACAATTTAATGGAATTATTGTTAATGATAGATGCTGCCAAGCGTGCTTCGGCGTATAAAATCATAGCGGTAATGCCTTATTTTGGGTGGGCTCGTCAGGACAGGAAAGACAAACCCCGTGTATCAATAGGCGCTAAGCTGATAGCTGATATGCTGAGTGTAGCCGGCGTAGACCGCATCATTGCTATGGATCTGCACGCTGATCAGATTCAGGGTTTCTTTAATGTACCGGTAGACCATCTTTATGGCTCTACGATTTTTGTTCCTTACATTAAGTCGCTGAACCTCGAAAACCTGGTTATTGCATCGCCCGATGTGGGTGGGTCAAAACGAGCTGGTTCTTACTCTAAACATTTGGATGTGCCTATGGTATTAGGCTACAAAACCCGCGAAAAAGCAAACGTTGTAAGCGAGATGCGTATTATCGGAGATGTTGAAGGTAAGAATGTAATTATTGTGGATGATATGGCTGATACCGCCGGAACATTATGCAAAGCGGCCAATCTGATTATGGAAAATGGGGCTAAAAGCGTAAGGGCGGTTGTCTCGCATGGAGTTATGTCCGGTAAGGCTATTGACAATATTATGAACTCGGCACTTACCGAGATTATATTTACTGACTCTATTCCTTTTGAATCTTGCAAATGCTCTAAAGTAAAAGTACTCTCTATTGCTGATATGTTTGGCGACACCATCAAACGTGTGTTGGAACATAAATCTATCAGCGAGATGTATTTACTGTAAACCCTTGAGATTTGAACTAACGCTCTCAATACCTGAGCTATAATTGATATTCAACAAAAAACCCGAACGATTTTAAAGTCGTTCGGGTTTTTTGTTGAATAATACTGACTAAACTTAATAAACAAGGACATTTTTAACTTCCCAGGTAGCAGCATCGCCGTCGATACTTGAATATTTAAATGCAATACGAACATTGGCATTTCCGGCTACCGAACTCATATCAACATTGCCCGATGATACAAATGTCCAGTTGGTTCCGGCCGGATAAGTAGGTACCGTAAGCCTGGTCCACGTTGCAGACGAGGGTGCCCCCGACTGATAGTTGGTAGATACCCAAACCGATACATAATCGAGCTTATTGGCTGCATTGGCCACGTAATTAAGCGCATGATCAAATGTAAGCGTTGCCGAAGTAACAGCCGACAGATTGATGGCTGGTGATATAAGCCAGCTTTCAGAAGCATAGTCGTTTACTTTAAAACCACTGGCTGTCATTCCATAAGATGCGGTTGGTGTCCAGATATAGGTCAGAGCCGAAGGCAGATTTACGTTCTGTATCGTAAATGCACCCTGACTTGAACTGGCAAAAGTTTCGGTAAAAATAGCCTTAATAGGTTTTGTACCTCCTGTAGTTCCATTTTCGTGCTTATAATAACTTACAGTTTTTAGTCCCGGAACTCCAAAATATGCCGATAAAACTCCGTAAAGTGTCACTTTCTTACCGAAATTGCCTTTATTGTCTTTCAAATTCAATCCTGTACGAACAGCGCCGGCAGGCAATTGAACGGTCATAGTTTTACCAAGATAAATTTGTGACAAGGCATTGGTATCGGCTATAAGAATATTGGTAGCCTGAGTACAAGTATCAGCACTAAAATTGAACGAAGTTTGAGTACCTGACCACGCATAACCAACAATATAGCCCTTAACCCAGGCTGATATTCCGGTTTGCTTAGCAATACCTTCAACTACGGTATATGGTTTTTCTTCACTTCCATCGTTGCTTACTGTTATTACAGCTTCGCCCTTCTGTACCAGGAAGTTTTTGATTTCCCAGGTACCAGCCTTGGTCGATGTGGAAATGTACTTAAAGGCTACCCTCACCTTTTTGCCTGCATAAGCCGTAAGACTGATTTGTCCTGATGAATTAAATGTCCAGCTATTCAGGTCGGCAAAGTCTTTGGTGGTAAGTTGCACCCAGGTGGCCGTTGCGGGCAAACTGCCGGTTACATAGTCGGTAGATACCCATACGGTAGCTTCTGAAGCAAGGTTTGCAAAATAACGGGTTACGTGGTCGAAACTTACGTTGGCCGACGCAACATCCGTCAGATTAATTTCAGGAGAGATAAGCCAATCTTCATTGGCATTATTTGCCGAGCTTACATAGCCGGTCATCATGGCATATTTGCTTGTATTGTAAGCCCAAGCCTGATCGCCCGATACACTAACTGCAGTAAAATCGCCCAAATCGCTCTCAAAAGTCTCAGAATAGATGACTTTTTTGTCAGAGGCAGCTATTTCATAAGCCGATTCGTCCAAATTGGAACATCCCGCCAGTGTCAGCAACAATGCACCTGCCAGAAAGTTATATTTAATGAGTTTGTTTTTCATAAAAATCTATATTTATCAATATTTTTAAAAATATGGTTCTTTGAATTGATTTTTTGTCAAAAAAACGATTGATTTATTTAACACTAACAATATAATTCTCGAACCCTTTTCCTAAATCATTCAATGTACGTAAGGAAAGCTGCCATGTACCCGAATCATTTGTATAATTACGATACCAGCCTACAATAACAGTAATGTTGCCCCTATAGGTTGAAGCAGGCAGTTTATAATCGGCAAATTTGGCGTATATGCTCGAAGCAATAGAAATAGTTCCCGTTGCGTCAGCTATATCGCGCAAAATAGGATACGTAGCCTCTGTATACGATGGTGCAAAATACAGATCTCTGTCGGCCAGGAAGTCACCTTCACTTTTACCGGTGAAATAAGCATTTTTAATACATACAATTTTGTTTACCAGTGTTTTGTAATCCTTAGCTTTCAGTTGAGCTATGGTCAGGGTATCGGGCACAATAGCATTAGCTTTAGGCGAGCCATAGGTGTGTATGTGTTTTTTAGCAATTACCAAAGGCATACGTCCCGGTTCAATGCGATAAATTGTGTCGCCGGTAGATTTTTTAATCTTTACCCTTTCGGTATTTACATACTTCACCCCGAGCTGAGGAGTTTCGCCATATTTACCTATATACAGACCATTACACCGTATCCATACTTTTTGCCCGAGCGGATATAAAGCCGTTAAACCCGAAGCATCTATAGATATTTTCAGGGCTTGTCCGTTAGTTCCGCTTTCCTGAATTACAAAGTTTTTGTAAAAATTGCCTTCCACATCAGTAGAAGTAACATACCCACTTATAACCACATCATTCGCACTATTTATTAAATCGGCTGTGTACAAGCCTCCTAAATAATTTACGGTATCCGAATAGGCATCGTTATTGGTCATAAACTCAGCTTTGAGCTGAGCTATGGTATAGGTGGTAACCAGCGAGTCGCCCTTGAGTTTATCGGCAGAAATAGCGTCAAAATCAGTTTCGGTACACGAAGTAAAAAACAGAAGCCCGGCGAATAGCATTCCGGCCATTTTTCTAATATTCATATATATATTTGTATTTACGTTCATAATAGTTCATTATTAAAATTTATAACCAACATTCAGGAACATATTAAAGCCCCATGCGTAATAATACTTGTTTGGAAACCTACTGAGACTTGTTGCATCAATAGCGCCATCCGACAAGGGTAAGCGGGCTTGTTGATAACCTCCGGTAATCATTTTAGTATTATTCAGGATATTGCTTGCACTCAGGTTAATATTGAGCGAACGGCGGTTTTTCAGATATATCATTTTACCTACAGAGGCATCTAATAAAAATCCGCCTTTAAGTCTTTCCTGAGTTCCAAGCGCTTGTCTAATTTCGTCAGTGGTGTACAATGCCATAGTTGACTTCATAAAGTGAATAGGTGCAAAATCCAAATAATTTCTATCGAAATAATTCAGGGTTACATCGGCAAACCACATCTTTGGATGGAAATAATCCAGTGTAATGTTGGCAGCCAACTGCGGACCGCTTGCTATTTTAAGATTTTTAATCAACACATCGTCTTTTTCATCAGGCATCGAACCATTTTCGGCGCTTAAAATACCGGTACCATTGCTCGCATATTTGTAATCGGCATAAGTTCCGGCCATCGATACTGAAAAACTTCCGTTGAGCTTAACCGATAAACCAGCTTCGATACCCTGATAAAGTTTACTTACATCAGATAAAATGAAGTTTACAAATGTCTGACCTGCATCATCATAATAGCTATAAAGATCAGAGCTATTCTGAGTTTGCGTTCTGAAAGCTGAAACTCGTCCACGTACGTTAGGATAAGTGAAAGAGTAACTTAAATCGGCCGAAGCCACTTCCTCGTTCACCATAGGTACTGCAGTATCTTTGATACGTACCGACACATAAGAATTGTTAGCCTGCGGAGCACGGCTCTCAATAGTACCATTGAAAGACAGGCGATTGCGTCCATCAATTTTATAGGTTACCCCACCTTTGAATGCCGGATATACCGTAAACCATTCTTTACCTTTACCATACGACTGCACATTCAGATATTCTGCCCTACCATTACGCATGAAACCGTAACGGTAAAAACTGTTATAACCAACATTTAACGCATAGTAAATATCAAACTGAGGCAAGTTCCATTCGTTCTGAATAAATGCACTGGCGTGTTTTACAATAACATCGTAATTGTATCCAAAAATATCGCCTTCGTGAATTACTTTGTTGGGATTATTGAGGTCGTTTTGAATTATATATGTGTCGGCAGGAAAGTCGCGTTCCGAAAACTGGTCAACATCAATCAGTTGATTACCTCCCAGAAGGTCGTCCATGGTTTTATAGTGCATGGCCTTTGATGTTTTGGCTTGCACACCGGCTGTTAGCTTAAATACTCGCGATACCTGATTATTATACGTAGAGTTAAAAGCCAGCTCTGCTAAATTGTTGTGACGGCGTTCTACAAAATACTTTGCACTTGAGTAGGGCGAAGCATCATTATTTTGTTTATTGGAACGATAGAGCATATCCCAGTCAATCTGAGATACCGATTTATCGGTTTTCCACATCTCTATTAATTCGTTTTTCAAATCCTCATTATCCTGAAAACTTGGCATATAGCGGTAATAGTCCGGACGAGGATCCGGTGCATTGTAAAAGCTCAATGCCGAATTGCTATACATACTGTAGTGATAAGCAATACCGGTGCGCAGTCTCTGATTTTGACTGATTTTAAAGTCGTGCGAGAAAATTACAGTAGGGTCATAACTTTTTACGATACGGGAGTTGCGTACTTTTCCATCCTGATAACCCCAGTAAGGATTATAATAAATACCTCCGCCCAGGTCAAAACCCTCCTGCGTAACAGCAGCCTGCTGAGCCCTTTCGGTTGGAGCGCCGAAAGTAACCAACGATAAGCTGTGCTGATCATTAATAACCTTCTCGGCCGACAAGAAATAGCCTACTGACTGATAAAAAGTTCCTTCCACAATGCCCTTATCGGCCCATCGTACCACGGCCGATGCTGTAAACGCCCATCCGTTGGGCTGCAAACCTGTGGCGTAAGTGTATTGCCCGCGGAGTTTGTATGCCCGGTTGGTATAGGCCAAACTAACCTTAGAACCTGCAGCATAAGCCGATGCTTTAGTATTGATATTGGTAGTGCTACCTAAGTTGCCATAACTGTACGAATTGGCATTCAGCCCAGTAGTTTCATCCTGATTACGCATGGCATCATTCAGTCCACCCAAACCGGAATAGTTAAACTCACCACGTTCCAGTCCATTAAACAGAACCCCATTGATATAGGTCGATTCATAATTCTGATCATAGCCGCGGAAACGAAAACGCATCGGACTGAATGAGTAGCTGGTTTGCGAATTGTAAACATCGCCTTTGGACGACAGCGAAGCCGAAGAGCTACGCGACCTTGAGTCGTCATCGTCATCGAGCATGCTTTCGCTTATTTGCAAAACAGTTTCCTGTTTTATCTCCTGGTGCGAATCCATCACCAGATAAACGGTTCCAAGGTTAGTAGTCTGATCTTTTTGAATAGTTACAAGCTTGATTTGCGTAAAATATCCCTGACGAGAGATACTTATCTCTTCTTCGCCCGGCTGTATATAGCTCAGCGTAAACTCACCGTTCTGGTTGGTTTGCGAAGAGATATTTTGTTGTAATAATGTAACTTTAGCGCCCTGAATGGGTGTCTCACTTCCGGCTACCTTCACCACACCAGTCACTCTTGTTTGAGCCTGAGCTGTAATAATTGCCATCAATGATACAAGAAGTATCAACGAAATTTTTCTCATACAATTAACTCTTAATAATGATTTTTTAAACGTTTCACATAATAAAACTTCCTCTTCAACCATTTTTTTGGCGAAAAAGGAATGCAAGTTAGTATCTTTTTAGTAATCTGCTTTTATTTTTTGTACATTTTTTTTGATTTTTATACATTCAGATTTCATTTCTCAATGCAATATCTTTTCACGAAACTATAAAACAAACTAACAATCAATCAATTAAACAAAACAAATGCTTCATCAAAAGCAACAACAACTTTGAAACACCCATTGCCTTATTTAAAAAAATATATCGGCACTGAGTTTTTTCTTGGTGTGCATTTCTTGTTCTCATATTTTTTTCTCACTTTTGTCTACTGAAAAAAAAATAACAGAGATATGATAAAAACAGTTCATAACAAAACTACTTTAGTTCTGACATTATTATTAGTAATTGCTTTCTCTTGCTCTGCAAAAAAGAAAATTACTAAAGATGCTACAAGCAGTCAGAAAGTTAACATTGAGGTGCATAGTATTGCCTTTTACAACCTCGAAAACTTATTCGACACCATCAATAATGAAAATAACGACGAGGAATTTCTTCCCAACGGTGCCATGAAGTGGGGAGCAATGAAATACAAAGCCAAACTTAAAAACATGTCTTATGCCATTTCAAAAATTGGCACTGATGTCTCGCCCGCAGGACCTGCCATTCTGGGGGTTTCCGAAATTGAAAACCGCGGCGTTCTCGAAGATCTTGTAAAACAACCATCTATAGCCGATCGCGCCTACCAGATTGTACATTACGACAGTCCCGACCGACGTGGCGTTGACGTAGGACTACTCTATAACCCAAGGTACTTTACGGTTACTAACAGTAAATCTTACAGGCTTCATACTGCCGACACAGCCTTTCTCACCCGCGACCAGCTTATGGTTAGCGGATACCTGATGGGAGAAAAAATACACGTAATAGTAAATCACTGGCCATCGCGCTCGGGAGGCGAAGAGCGTTCCCGTCCTAAACGCAATGCTGCAGCCGGACTTACACGCTCTATTGTTGATTCTTTATTCAGAGTTGACCCGCGTGCCAAAATTATTGTAATGGGCGACCTTAACGACGATCCGTTCAACGAAAGTTGCGCCACTATACTGGGCGCTAAAAAGAATGCTGAAGATGTAAAACCCGGCGAACTCTACAATGTATTCTGGAAAACACTGGAAAAAGGTAGCGGCTCCTTAGCGTACAACGATCAATGGAACCTTTTTGATCAGATTATTTTATCTAACGAACTGGTAAACGGCGACAAAACCAAAGTGCGTTTCTGGAAATCCGAAATTTTTTATCGCGATTTTCTGATACAACAGGAAGGCAAATATAAAGGAACACCGCTTCGTACACATGCTGGCGGAGTTTGGCTCAACGGATACAGCGACCACCTTCCAACAATTGTATATCTGGTAAAAGAACTCAAAAAGTAAAATAGCAAACCCCAAAAAATACAATTTAGAAAAGAGTTTAGAAAGGCTTTGGCTTTTTTGAACTCTTTTTTTGTTTTTATTGAGGAGTTGCACCTCCATCGGCAAGCTTATTTTATCAAATAAAAAAAGTATTCGACCAAATATCTCACTTTAAAGCTATTCATTTCAAAAAAATAGTTATTTTTGTATTGAATCAACAGAAATATAACAAAAATGGAATATCCAACCCTGGAAGGGAAACTTTTAATGCCTGAGTATGGGCGCAATATACAACAAATGGTGGCTTATGCCCTAACCATCGACGACCGTGAAGAACGCACGCGCTGTGTGAAAACTATTATTAATATAATGGGAAACATGTTTCCGTACCTGCGCGATGTAAATGACTTTAAGCACAAACTATGGGATCATATTGCCATTATGTCTGATTTTAAATTAGATATCGATTTCCCTTACGAAATTGTACAGGCCGAAAATTTATATACCCGACCCGAAACTATACCTTACAAAAACTCAAGAATTAAATACCAGCACTACGGACGCACGCTGGAAGAAATGATAGAAAAAGTGGGCGACTACCCTGAGGGTGACGAAAAAAATGAATTGTTGCGCTTAATAGCCAATCAGATGAAGAAATGCTTCCTGACATGGAATAAAGAAGTAGTGGACGATAAGAAAATATTTGACGACCTGCGCGAACTGTCAAATGGAAAATTAAATATCTCCGAAGATTATTTTAAACTTGTGGAGTCGCGCGATGTATTGCACAACAAAAAAAATAAAGCTAAGAAAAAATAACCAACTATAAAACTCACTTATTTATTAAGTTTTATCGATAGATGGCATCATTCAAAATAGAAGGTGGACGTAAACTAAAAGGAGAAATTGTACCTCAGGGAGCTAAAAATGAGGCGCTACAGGTACTTTGTGCTGTGCTGCTGAGTCCGCATGAAATCGTTATTAAAAACATACCGGACATTCTGGATGTTAACAACCTGATACTTCTTCTCGAAGATATGGGTGTGGAAGTAAAAAAGCTGGATCAACACGCCTATTCGTTCAAGGCCGAAAAGATTGATCTGGAGTATCTTGAAAGCGAAAAATTTTATCGTCAAAGCGCTTCGCTCAGGGGTTCGGTAATGATAGTAGGTCCTTTGGTGGCGCGGTTTGGCAAAGCGCTTATCCCAAAGCCAGGAGGTGATAAAATTGGACGACGCAGGCTCGATACACACTTTTTAGGGATACAAAAACTGGGCGCAGAATTTACCTACGACCCTGATTTAAAACAATATAAAATTTCGGCGGAAGAGCTTAACGGTTGCTACATGCTGCTCGACGAGGCATCGGTAACAGGTACTGCCAACATAGTAATGACAGCCGTACTTGCCAAAGGCATCACCACCATTTACAACGCTGCCTGCGAACCTTATGTACAGCAACTGTGTAAAATGCTTAACCGCATGGGAGCGCGAATCACGGGAGTTGGATCAAACCTGCTAACCATCGAAGGTGTGGAAAAACTTGGTGGATGCGAACATACTATACTGCCCGACATGATTGAAGTAGGTAGCTTTATTGGTATGGCCGCCATGACGGGGTCTGAACTGAGGATAAAAAACGTGTCGTACAATGATTTAGGTATAATTCCTGATAGTTTCCGCAGATTGGGCATACAACTTGAACAACAAAATGACGATATATATATCCCATCGCAGGATAGTTTTACGATAGAATCCTTTATCGATGGCTCGATAATGACCATAGCCGACGCACCCTGGCCCGGACTTACGCCTGACTTGCTCAGCGTGTTTCTGGTAGTGGCTGCCAAGGCCACAGGCAGTATACTTATACATCAGAAAATGTTTGAGAGCCGCCTGTTCTTTGTTGATAAACTGATAGATATGGGAGCGCAGATTATTCTTTGCGATCCGCACAGGGCTACCGTGATAGGCTTAGGGCAAAACCTGCATTTAAGAGCCTCTACCATGAGTTCGCCCGATATCAGAGCCGGTATAGCGTTACTTATTGCCGCCTTGGTAGCTGAAGGTACAAGTATTATTCACAACATTGATCAGATTGACCGTGGTTACGAAAAAATAGACGAAAGACTGAATGCACTGGGTGCGAGCATACAAAGAATAGATTAAGTGCAAATCGGAAATCAAGCGGATTCAATAACTGGAGATTCGGAACAATCGTTTAATGTGTTAGAATAACGGACAACAGAGGTAGAAATTTTATAACAAGGGGTTAACAACCCGTTCTCTTGTTTTACTCACCCGTATAAAAAACGGGATGTTTTTTTGCTAACTGAGCCTACAGACAAAATTCAGATAACATATCGGGTAAATTTGCAACCCGTAACTTGTAACTAAATGTATATTAACTCTAAATAGATATTAGACGATTATGTTGAATAAAAAGATTACAGAATTATTAAACAGCCAGATTAACAAGGAATTTTATTCCTCGTTTCTGTATCTGGACATGTCGAACTATTATTATGACAGTAGTTTGAACGGATTTGGAAATTGGTTTGCCATACAAACTCAGGAAGAATATGCGCATGCTATGCTTTTCCTGCAATATCTTCAGAACAACGGCGAAAAGGTTATTCTTGAAGCTATTGACAAACCTGACAAGGTGTACGCCAACTTTAAAGACCCACTGGTAGCTGCTTTTGAACATGAATTGTTTGTAAGTAAATCAATCAATGAAATTTATGCAGCTGCTTACGACCTGAAAGACTTTAAAACCATGCAATTTCTTGACTGGTTTGTGAAAGAGCAGGGTGAAGAAGAAAAAAATGTGGACGAACTGATAAAACGTTTTGAACTGTTCGGAACTGATGTACGCGGATTGTATATGCTTGATAACGAACTGGCTTCGCGAACATTTACTGCACCTTCGCTCGTACTGTAACAAATATTTAAAAATTTAAAATGAAAGAGGAGTGTTATTTTTTTATAGCATTCCTCTTTTTGTTTTTTATTAGAAAAAATAAATACCAATAAAGGCTTTTATTTTGTAATATTGCAAATAAAAAACTTAAAAATATAACGCATGAAACCTGTAGAAAAAATTTCAGAAAACAAACGGTACACAGCAGTAAGTGTTGGTAAGCTAAGTGAACTTATGCAGCATTCGCTCATTCACCCGGTAAACAAAAGAATAATTGAGGGTAAAGTATTTTTGAAAGAACCTACCGGAGCTACCGGCACCGAAATATCGTTTCAGAGTCTCCCACCCCATACCGAATTGTCGTACTTCCACCGGCATCGTAAAAACGAAGAAACCTATATTTTTTTGCACGGAACGGGACTGTATCAGGTAGATGACGATTGCTTCGCTGTATCGGAAGGAAGTGTGGTAAGAGTTGCACCTGATGGCATTCGCGGTATTAACAACACCTCGGATGAACCCCTGATATATATTGTGGTGCAATCCAAAGAAAACTCGCTCGAAGAATATTCCACGGCCGATGGGGAACGCATAGCGCATAACCCGCAATGGTAAAAAAAAAGGAGAGGTCAAAAAAATGCCTCTCCTTTTCGCCACCAAATAATTCTAACCAAAAAAGTCCAATTAATTGATTAGAAAAGTTTTTATATCTTACTCAATAATAAGTTTTTGGGTTTTGTACTTATGATTCATATCTTTTACAAAATAAATACCGGGAGCTAATGCGGAAATATCTATAGTGTTGTCGGCTGATGATATTTCTTTTTGAATTTTCAGCGCCCCAACTGTATTAAAAATAGCAACCTGCGCTGGTTCATTAATTTGAAATAACACGTTTCCTTTCGCCGGATTATTAAACGTAAATGTATCTTTATCTGTAACATACTGATTTCCGGTAGTGGATGCCAACTTATATAACACGCCACGCAACATTAACTTAGATCCGTCACATCCAACAACATACATTTTATTGGCATTCACAGCAAAAGACATAACCAAGTACTGATTAGATCCGGTAGACTGTATAGCCGCTGTTCCATTCCAGGTTGTTGTACTATTGTTATATGTATCGTAAACGGACGGGGTTGAAAAATAGGACGCAGTACCATAAATGGAAGCCCCGGTAGTATAACTTGAAGTCAGCGTTGCAAGACTGGAGCTATTTGGACACTCAGAGCTTATTTCAAGAACAAATGTTCTTTTTGCACTACCCATTTTAATAGATAAATCTAATGTACCATTTGCCGTTGGCTGAAAAACGAAGTACATGCCATTTGTGCTACCTTGCAAATATGATGCGTTTGTCCAGCTAACTCCATTATAACTAACACTTGGAGCACCAGAGTCGGTTTTGCCGGTAACTCCGGCTCCATCTGAATGCGACACTGACAGACCTGTTATCTGGGTATCAACACTTGCACCTGCAGCCACCAAAGATTCGGTTCCAACAGCAGACCATGTGCCTTGAGCATTAGCCGATACTCCTAAAAAACACATGAATACAAATAAATAGCATTTAAAGTAATTTTTCTTCATAATAATTATTTTTTTAAGATTCAACATAAATGTGGTATTGAAAACAATACCTCACAGTACAAAAATAATTTTGAATTTGTTTTCCATTGTGTATTATCTGCCAACAAGTGTAGACAAATTGACAAAAAAAACAAAAAGCATATAAAATGACATTACTCACTTTACATGCTTTAGCTATCAAATTGGCAATAATCTGTCTGTCAGAGTTTATCAACTAAGCTATTCAGATATACCTCCACATTGGTGTAGTGCTTACACAAGCTATATTTTCCTCCATCCGATGCGTCCTGAGGGTTCAATTTATTTTTCGTTTCCCAATCGTCGGGCATACCATCATTATCGCTGTCCACAACAAGTTGTTTCTGCTCATAGCTGTAAGCAGGCCATCCTCCAACATCTTCCTGAGTATCAATAATTCCGTTTTTACTTCCGTTAGATCCAGTAAAAGTATATGTGCCAGTCTGCACCTCCCTGACTATTCTTTGATCTACCGCATCGCGTACTAAACTGGCTCCGGCATGCAGCAATACAGCATCGTAAGCTTGCTGTGCAGTTTGGGGCTTAAATGTAAAAAAAGGAAACTCTGTGGCTGATAACAACTGAGCTGCTGTAGTGGTTTCGCCTGCGCGTAAGTTGGGTTGAAAACCTTCCGTATTGTTTTTAGTAACTTTTGCATATCCTGCCACTACATTACCCTTAACATAAAATTTACCCCATACTCCTGCGGGCTGATTATTGGTACCATCGTCGGAGTTTGGCGCAAAAATACGGTAAGTCATTTTGCCTCCATGAGCCAATGTGGCCGGACCCGGCTTGTAGTAATTGTGTACGATATTATATTCGCCACCTTCGCCGGCATAACCGCTGTTGCTTCCCCAATTGTATATCACGTTATTTCGGAAATCCACCTTTTCGAGCTCGGGAGTATTCGTATAACGGCTTCCGCAAAAGCGGGGATTACGACTATCGTGATGCGCCAAAAGATTATGGTGAAACGACGCTTTTTTACCGCCCCAAATGCCTCCGTAACCGTGCGCCCCTTTTTTATGCACAGAGTTTCGTAAGCTTTCTGATATTATACTCCATTGCAGAGTGAAGTTTTCGTTATCGTAAAACGAAGCACATTCGTCGGTACTCCAGCTCATCGAACAATGGTCGATAATGATATTTTTACGCTTATTCGCTTTCAGCGCATCATCCTGTACATTATTCACGTTACCCATGCGGAAACGTAGAAACCTGATAATTACATTATCGGCGCTTATCACAAACGGATATCCTTTGATACAGATTCCATCGCCTGGTGCTGATTGACCCGCTATGGTTACATTGCCTTTTGTGATTTTCAGCTCCGATTTCAGATTGATAATTCCAGCTACTTTAAACAGAATTAGTTTCGGGCCTTTCTGTAGCAGTGTCCAGCGCAAAGTACCCGGAACCGAATCGGCATCGTCAAGCGATGTTATGTAGTACACTTGAGCTCCTCTACCGCCTGTGGCATATGCACCTCCCCCTTCGGCACCCGGAAAAGCAGGTACTAACTCAGTAGCAAAAATTGATGCCGGTATAAAGCCTGCAGCGAGCCATAAAAGAAATTTAAAAGCAAATTTTTTCATCGCAAAAAATTATATATAGAATTAATATATCCGATAAAAGTAAAAACTAAGAGGTTTTACAAAAAATATGCAAAACCTCTTAATGTAAATATCGATCAGGATAGGAAATTAGTACCAGCGTAAATCTCCTGCTACACCCTTACCTGCAAATGCAGCATCTTTCAGCGTGAAGTCACCATTAGCCGGATTGTTCCATAAATCGGTTGAGGATCCATTAAAAGCTGTTGAATTTGCAATAGTAGCAGCCGATGACCAGTCGGATGTAATATAAACTTTCTCAACATTTAATGCACCACCAGATTTTCTGATACCTCCCGGTGTGTTGGTTGCCATTGTTTTTGCAAAAATAAGATTTTTCAGCGTTATATCTATCGAAACAGTACTGGAACCTCCTCCATCAATCAGATAACGAACAGATGTAGTACCTCCTAAAACATTGTAGAATGTAGAGTTTTCAATGGTGATAGCGCTTACAATATTCGTAGTGGTTGAGCCCGATGCTCCCGGTACATTCAATAAGCTATGCGAAACCCCATTAAATGTAGAGTTTGTAATTTTGATGTTAGTAATATAACCATTGTCGATATTTGAGTTGACAAATGCGTATGTACCATTACTTGGCATTGCCGAGGCTCCATTGCCACAGTTGGTTACAATGGCGTTGTTGACAATGAAATTAGTTATGCGCTTAACGCCAGTGGCATTCTGGAAACGTAGAATATTATTACCAAAACCAGATAAATTACAACCATCGAACATAAGCTTGCCTACCGACGACGCAGCCGACTGATTAATAAAATAGGCTGTATTAGAAGCTGTAACGGCTGTAAAATCGATATTGGTCATAACGATAGAATCGGCTACAGCGGGCAATGTAAGAACTACTGTATTGTTTTGAACATTCACTTTTGTTCTGTTGGTTTTATCAATTCCTTTTATAACCAACGAAGTACCGCTCGGGCATACACTGGATGAACTTAACGAATAATTACCGGGCTTGAGCATAATAACGTATAACGAACCGGTAGCTGCTTCGATAGCAGTTTTTAAGCTTTCACCTTCCGACAGGAATACATCGCCTTCTACTTTCAGGGTAGTTGTACCACGCAGAACTGTTCCGTTGTAAATACGCACGGTGTATTTTACATTATTACCGGCAACTACACATGATTTCAGGCCTGCAGTTGCTTCATCGGTGGTTATATCAAAACTTTCGGCAGAGCCTCCCTCCGCTTCCATTTCAATCCGGGTAGCTTTTCTTTCGGCTTCCCAGGCAATCTGAACAGTTTTTTGAGCCGTTACAAGTATCTGATTAGTAATAAGAATATTTTCGCCGGGTGTGGTAAAAGATAGCTGGTTGAATTTTGAATTTTTATCTTCTACCGAAGCATTGGCTTTAACGCGGGCAAAAAACTTGGTTTCGCCAGCAAATTCCTGTTTGTAACTCAGGTCGGTAGAAGTAACATCAACTACGGGATTGGAAAAATCCAGACTATCGGTACTTACCTGAAAGGTGTACGATACAGCATCGGTTACCGGAGCCCACGAAAAAGTGGCTTCTGTCTTATTCATCGACACGTTAAAGTTGATTGGCCTGAAAAGATATGGCAATTCAAGCGCAGCTTCGTCTTTACAAGCTGTAAATGCCGATGCTGCAACAACAATCGTTAGCAAAGCCTTTATAAATGTTTTATTATGAGTTTTCATTTTTGTATCAATATTGTGTTTGTTATTTTGTCATTAATTATCATAGCCATAATTGTTGGTAAGCATACCGTTACTCACAATGATAATCTGATGCATTATAGGCAAGAGTTGACGCTTGTCAGGGTCGCCAAGGTACATGGAGTTTATAAATCCATCACTCAAATAAAGTTCGTTGGTTGATGTTTTAGCGTTGGTCCATTCTTTCTTAGTCCAGCCACCGTTAGGATCGGTAGTGGTTTTTACATCGGTTTCACCTCTTTGTAGTCCATAAATAACAAGTTCCCGTTCGCCGGCCGACACCGCATTGTTCACAACATATTTATAGTATAATGTATTAGGAACATCAGCATACTCACCGGTACCATCCCGCAAGGCTATCATTTTTTGTTTAGCTACATCCATGGCCGACTTGAGTTCACCCCAGCGAATCAGGTCGTACTTTCTGATATTTTCCCCTGCAAATTCAAAAGCTCTTTCTTTTTTAATATTATCGAGCGTAAGCGGTAAATCGTAGGCCGAAACGGTATTTAATGGCTGTCCGAATGCACGACGTCTAACCATATTGAAATACTCAGAACCTTCTGTTCCGTTCAGGTACAAATCGGCTTCGGCAAACATCAACAACACATCGGCATATCTCAAAACTATAGGTGCTGTACCATCATCGTTACCCGAAATGTATGTTTTCATCCACTCGGCACGCCATTTACCAAGATTAAAACCTGTAACGCCCGACGACAGCGACTGTTCCATGGCATTAAGTGTTGTATTTTTAACTACTTTGTAAGGTACTACTGTTATATCTCTACGCAAATCATTGGCATTATAATCATAATAAAAATTTGGCATTATCTTAAAATATCCACCAATAGCTATTGAGTTGTTCAAATCAGTAAAAGTACTGAACTCAGCTTCGCGGGGTAGTGCAAAATAACGAAGCATCTGACCACGTAATCCGTAGTTGTAAGGTAATTGCCATATTGCCTCGCGTCCCTGTGTCTCTATATCCTGACATTGTTCATAAAAAATGTTTTTAAAGTCAGCATCCAAATGATATTTACCATCGGTAATAATATCGCGACAAGCCTGACGGGCTATTGTATACAGCTCATTGCGGCGGGCATCTGATACCGATATTTTAATTTCGGCATCGGTTGTACCTACAGGGTGCATTGAATAACCCGCTGCCGACAGACATACACGGGCTAACAACCCACGGGCTGCATCTTTGCTGATACGTTTGGTGGATTGGGTATATTTTTCGCCGGCTCCCTGCAAAAGCGAAGCAGCTTCCTGCAAGTCAGTGATGATTTGATTGTAAATTTCGTCGCGATCGGTTTTTCCTAAATAGATATTCGACTCACTAACCGGTTCGAAGCGGGCAGGAACATCGCCCCACCATTTAATCAAATCGTAATGAAAGAAAGCACGCATGGTGAGCGCTTCGCCCAGGAAATGCCCCATGGCATTGCCGGCGGCAGGACTTCCATATTTACGGATTCCGGCTATAGCCAGATTAGCCCGTTCGATACCCTGATACAAACGACTCCAGGGATTGGCATTGTCGCTATTGCTGTATCCATCACCCATGGTTGAGTTGGTTTTGTATAATGCAATCAAATCGTCGGATTTTGTGGAAGATAAAACAGCTCCCGACGACCAGCCTGAGCGGTATTCGATATCGGTGTTTACCCCCATCTGTAACCACAGGCGATTTCTATACGAATTATTTTGTCCAATAATATCATAAATGGCTCCTATGGCCTGATTGGTTGAATCTTCGTTACCAAAAACTACATCATCGCTCAGTAAAGAATTACTCGGTACTTCAAGTAAATCGGAACAAGAGCTGAATGCCAGAGATAATACAAAGACTGTAATAATTGATTTAATATTGAAATTTCTCATTGTACTTTTAAATTAGAAAGTTAAGTTGACACCCAAATTATAAGAACGGCTCTTAGGATAAGCCGAGTAATCTACACCGGGAGTTGCAGGTGTAGCACGGCGACTATCTACCTCAGGATCATAACCAGTGTATTTAGTCCACGTATAGAGGTTATATACTGTACCGTAAACTCTGAATTTTTGGATATGGAATTTTTTGGTAAAATTAGCTGGTACTGTGTAGCCCAATGTCAGGTTATTCAGACGAAGGAAAGACCCATCTTCAATAGCCCACGAAGTAACCACATAACGTCCGGTAGGAGCCGCCCACATATTAGCACCAGCATTCATGGAGGTAAGCAGGCTTGTATCGGTGATGCGGTTACCGGTTGCCCAGTCAATCTGAGTGTATGAATTGCTGGTTAATGCCAACATATTTCTGTGTTTATAATAAAGCGACGACATTTCAACTTTGTTGGCATTATAAATATCGTTGCCATATACCCAGTTGAAACTTACTGATGCATCGAAACCTTTGTAATCTCCACTAAATGTAAATGAACCATAATGTTTTGGGTTGGTATTTCCGATAACCTTTCTGTCCAAATCGGAGATTATCCCATCTTTATTTGTATCCTTTAGCTTGATTGCCCCGGGGCCCCAGCTATTTCCGGCTATGGTTGCATTATCCACAAATTTATTTCCGTCAGCATCGTAATAAACCTTATCTGTACTATTGTATTGATATTTAGCGCTGTTTGGTATCCATTTACTTCCGTTCCATTCAAAATCGTCGGCAGCATACCAACCATCCGTTACAAAGCCATAAATAAGCCCGATAGGCTGACCCGGAGTAACAATGTAGCTATTGGAACCTTCTGACATACTCGTCCAGTTTTCGTTGAATGTGTAGCTTGACAGATTACCTATATTGATCACATTGTTTTTATTGGCACTTATATTGAAAGCAAAATTCAGATGGAAATCCTTTTTACTGATAAGAGCAGCATTTAAGCTTAGCTCAGCGCCTTTGTTGGCTGTAGTAGCTGCATTCTGCCATTGGTACATATATCCTACTCCCGAGATTGGCATTTTGATAAGCACATCCTCAGTTTTGTTGGTATATAATTCAAACGATCCGTTAATTCTGTCCTTAAAAAACCCAAAGTCCATACCTATTCCGCGGGTAATGGTAGTTTCCCATTTCAAATCAGGATTGGCCAAAACTTCGCCGGCAGTAAAAATTGAAGATGACATGTTCGGTGGTAAATTGTTGGAATTGGATGAGGTATAAGTTCTCTTAAAGGCAGAGTTATCAATACCGTTATTTCCTGATTCACCATAACTTGCTCTTAGTTTCAGGTTAGATAACCAGCCAGCCGTAGCAGCCATGAATTTTTCCTCGGTAATACGCCATCCGGCCGACACTGATGGAAAATATCCCCATTGGTTGTCGCCCGAAAATTTGCTCGAACCGTCGGCACGAAAAGTAATGGCTAACAGATATTTATCAAAAACATCGTAGTTAACGCGTCCAAAGAATGAAATCATCCTATCATCCATATCCTGGAAAAGCTTGGCGCCATAACGATTAGTTCCGTCCTGCAAATTATTCCAGGCTGTGTGCGAATCATAATCCAGAGGGAATGCTTCAATATTAGTGGTAGTGTTTGATTTTGCTTTGTTATAAGTTTCCTGACCCAACACTACTGATAAATTTTGACCCTTAAAGATATTATCTTTTTTATAATTCAACACATTGGTATTCTGAAAGATGGTAATATCAGAGCTTGTTAGCAACACGGCCGGAGCTTGCTGATTATCTCTTTTCAATGCACCACCTTCACGTACATAGTAAGTTGAAAGTCCGTAAAAACGCTTATCATCCTTATCGGTTTGCGTTAAACTCAAGGTTGAACGGAATGAAAGGTCTTTTGTAAAGTTTACGCTAAATCCTCCGTTGACATTGAAATCGGTGTTACGTTGTTTTCTGTCGTTATCGGCTGTAGTTTCCAGCGGCGAGTACAAACTGGCCGATGCCTCAATATCATCGTCCTGCGATATCAGATTGGTGAGCTTTATGGGTGTAAAAATAACAGCGTTTTTTACACGCGAATCCGAAGTTGATTTTTCGGTACCGGTTTGGTCATTAGCCCCCGAACCATTAATAGTAGTCCCGGCAAAACGGGTAGAGAAATCCAGCTTCAACCACTTAATAGGCTGATAATTGAATTTCACACTAAAATTATCGCGGTGATAATCTGACATAGCCATAATGGCCTTGTCGTCGATACGGCTATAACTGGCATTATATTTAAACGCCTTAGAACCACCGGTTAATGTAAACGTATGGTTCGATGTAAAACCGGTACGTCCGAAAGTTTCAGTCTGCCAGTCGGTTCCATTCATATAATTATATAGCTCAATATCGTTATAGCTACCGAAGTATTTTTCGTAATCGCTGCTTACAGTACCGCTCCACACTGCTCTCTCATATTGTTTGCGTGCAAATTGATAGGGACTGAGTACACTAAGCGTTTTAGTTATTTGCTTAAAACCAACATATCCGGCATAAGTTACCGACATTTTACCCTGCTCACCTGTTTTGGTGGTTACAATAATAACCCCGTTGGCTCCACGCGAACCGTAAATAGCGGTCGAAGAGGCATCTTTCAACACATCAATGGTTTTAATTTCGGATGGCGAAATGTCTTTGATACCATCTCTGGCAAAACCATCCACAATATAAAGTGGTGAGTTGCTCTGGGTAATAGAGCCGCCTCCACGAACCCTGATTTTGATTTCAGCATCGGGCGAGCCTTCGGTGGTGGTTACCTGTACGCCCGGAAGCTTTCCGGTTAGCGCCTCGGCAACCGTAGCTACCGGAACATCTTTTAATGATTTTTCGCTCACCGACGATACAGAACCTGTAAGGTCTTTCTTGCGTTGGGTTCCATAACCGATTACCACAACGTCGTCGAGCATTTTAGTGTCATCTTTCAAGGTAACATTTATTACATTACCCGTGATGGCAATTTCCTGGCTTTGCATGCCTACGTAAGAAACTACCAGTGTTTTGGCATTAGCCGGGACGTCCAGTTTATACTGTCCATCAAAATTAGTTACTGTGCCGATGGATGTACCCTTGACCATTACGGTGGCCGAAATAATGGTTTCGCCGGACTGGTCTTTAACTACTCCTGTGATTGTTTTGTTTTGGGCAAATATATTGCCTGCAAACAAAAACATAAGACACAGCGAAATAAACATTTTTGAGACCTGATTACTGTTCTTTGTTTTAATTTTCATTTTTTGCATTATCAGACTACGATTAAACATAAATTGATATTGTAATTAAGCATTTATTACAATGTACAAAAATAAGCCAGACTTTGATGTTGGGTGTGTAAAAACTGACGATAATTTGTGTATTTATTGACTTCGTAATGTTTGACTAAATAAGCCAACAACCCTGATATTATCTGTAATATAGCAGCTTAATAAACACTTTTTTATTATAATAATTTATTTATCTTTGTGTATCGAACTTATATAATTCTGAACATACACTTTTTATTTAAAATTTATGCTTATACCTGATGATTATGCTTTATTTAAAAGCAAAGGCATTTCTGCCGAACAAATTTCGGAGCAATTAAATTCTTTTCAGCGGGGCTTCCCTTTTTTAGAGATAATTCATGCTGCTGAACCCGGTAAAGGAATTAAAATATTTGATGAGAATGAATTAGAAGCTTCGTTGCAAAACTGGAACGAATTTCTGAAAACCGATGCCGGAATTTTAAAGTTTGTGCCTGCTTCGGGTGCTGCCAGTCGCATGTTCAAAGATTTGTTTGAGTTTCTGGATGGTGATGTTGACACCCCTGTAAAACCGGCCGAGATAAAATTTTTTGAAGAAATAAGTCATTTTGCTTTTTATGAAGAGCTGAATGACACTTGCCTGAAAAATAATGGACAAAGTATAAGCGAACTGATTGCCGCTAAAAAATTCAAAGTCGTTGTTGCCAATTTATTGCTTAATACCGGACTGAACTACGGAGCGCTGCCCAAAGGCTTGCTTCGTTTTCACACCTACGCCGATGCCAAAAGAACTCCTATGCAGGAACATCTGGTGGAGGGTGCATTGTATGCCAACAACAATGGTCAAGTTAATTTGCATTTCACCGTTTCGACCGAACATAGAGCGCTATTCGAAAAGCATCTTGACAGTTGCCTCCAGACCTACGAAAAACAATATAAATGCCGGTTCAACGTCAGTTTTTCTGAACAGAAACCATCTACAGATACCGTTGCGGCTGATGCCGCCAACCAACCTTTCAGGGAAAACGGACAAATTATTTTCCGACCCGGTGGACACGGAGCTCTTATAGAAAATCTGAACGACCTGGAGGCCGACATAATTTTTATCAAAAACATTGATAACGTAGTACCCGACTCGCTCAAAACGCCTACCATCACCTATAAAAAAGCGCTGGCTGGCTACCTTACCGGATTGCGCAAAACTATTTTCGGCTATTTACAGGAACTGGAGAATGCGTCTGTAAGTGCTGAAAGACTGAAAACAATAGAGGCTTTCTGTAGGAATGAGTTGAATAATACGCGTCCCGGCATCGATAAACTATCACAGGACGAGCTCCGGGAATATTTGTTTGGCAAACTGAACCGACCTGTAAGGGTATGTGGCATGGTAAAAAATACTGGTGAACCGGGAGGTGGCCCTTTTATTACCGTGAATCAGGATGGTACGACCTCGCCGCAAATACTGGAAAGTTCGCAAATAGACCTCGCCAACCCAACCGAAAAAGCAAAAATGATGCAATCCACTCATTTCAATCCGGTTGATTTGGTATGCTCGGTAAAAAACTATCAGGGCAAAAAATTTGATTTACTTAAATACGTAGATAAAAACACCGGGTTTATATCTTCCAAATCTAAAAATGGAAAAGAATTAAAAGCGCTGGAACTTCCGGGGCTTTGGAATGGAGCCATGAGCAACTGGAATACGGTGTTTGTAGAAGTACCTATAGAAACTTTTAATCCGGTAAAAACGGTAAATGACCTCCTACGCCCGCAACACCAGTAATGACGGGAATACGCCGCGCTTAAAAGTTATTGATATTTGGGCTTATTTTCAAAAAAATTGATAGTAGCTTCCATAGCATAATGATCGGACAGGTTCGTGTAACTTTGTCCGATTTTTTCATAAAAGGTATTTATCTTTCTTTCGATACGGTCAACCCATTTCTCGTTCCGAACCAGAATATAGTCAATAACCCGCTTTCTTCCGGGCGATTTGCTTACCAACGTATTGTCGACCTCGTCGTAGGTAAATTTTATATCTCCGCTTATGTCGCCGTTTTGAGCTTCCAGCGTGGTAAGCATGGCGTTATAATTATCGTTGTCGTGCATGTCTATATTAAAATCACCGCAAATAAACTGAGGGGTCTCTGCCCTGAAATATCGGTTAAGCAACTTATCTTTAATCTCGCGGCATTGTTTACGACGCAGCACAGGCTCTCCTTCGGCTTGCAAATGCGTGGCCAATATCTGGAACGACCGTCCCTGAAAATCGCCTTCAAAAAGTACTGCCCCCTTGCGGGCTATCATATCAAACCCACGGCTTAACGAAAATCTTATTTGACCTAACTCGGTGAGAGGAATTTTGCTTACCACCCATAACCCGCTGTTTGTCATTAGCGATAGTAGTTTTCCCTTATTGGCCGGACCATACTGATACGGATAAGCCCCTTTTAATCTGCGGGAAAGAACCCTACGGCTTTTTTTGGTAAAAGCTTCCTGAAAAACTATAATCTGATAATCAGAATCTATCAATTTTTCGGCTATTGCTTTAGCTCTGTTTTCGTTACCATTAACCATACCCAGATAAGGCAACATGTAGATATTCCAGCTTAATATTTTCAGCGATGTACTGTCAGCTGGAGGTGCGACTTTCAGGGTTGTTTGCGAATTGGTAGTGAGAGGAAATAAATGTAGTAGCATAAATATAAAAAGTAGATTTTTAATCATAAAAACTGCTTTAAAATTTCTGCTGCAAACTAACTACTCTGACTTTACAGAACAGTGAAGAAGAAGTGACTAAGCCGTGAAAGACCTGTGAAGATTATTTTATAAAAAAAATCCCTGTCAATAGTTTTTTTAAACTAATAACAGGGATTTAATGTTTTGTGCGGCTGAAGGGACTCGAACCCCCACGCCTCTCGGCACCAGATCCTAAGTCTGGCGCGGCTACCAATTACGCCACAGCCGCTCAGTGCGTATTTGCGGGTGCAAAGTTACATTCTTTTTTCGATTTTACAAGCCTTATGGCTTTATTAATGGTAAATTTATTTCTTTTAATGACAAAACCATAGAATATCAGACTCTTACTGACGCAGAGTTTTTTGCATCCGTAGGTTGATATCGGTAAATGCCGGCTTAATCCAGGTTAAATCGTTCGATCTTACCGGGTTTATATCAATGCCCCCACGACGGGTATACATGGCTGCAACCATTAGTTTACCGGGTTTAAATTTATCCTGAAACCGCTTATAAATCATCTCGACTACCTCTTCGTGAAAATGATTTTCTTTCCTAAACGACACAAGATATTTTATAACCGATATCATATCAACGTCGTATCTGGTTTCCATTTTCACAAACAAATCGCCCCAGTCCGGCTGATTTGTCACCCGGCAATTAGAACGTAACATATCTGTCCTGAATGCGTAAGTATGGATAACAGAGGTTTCTGTACCCGCCAACAGCTCTGGTGTTTCGTAAAAATGCCGGAACTTCCAACTCAACAACTCCTGAGTATCCACCAATTCAACCAGCGTTTTATATTCTGAATCGGCAAATGGCTTCACAACCCCACTACCTTCACCTTCAGTAAATAATTGAGCCTCTACAGCTTCTGTTTGGAGCAGATTTCTTAAATCGGTTTGTACAATAGAAATAAATTCGTTTTGGGCTTGCTCAATAGTTGCTCCTAACCGCTCCATATTGAAAGAATTCAGATACAGCTTCAACGATTTTGACTCCACCATGTATGTACTCGCTGCCGGATAAGCCAGTTTCAGCATACCTGCCACCGGCAAACCATTATCAGTCAGGAATGATACTTCGTAGCAGTTCCATACATCATAGCCTGTAAATGGCAGGTTATTATCGTAGAGGTCGTATTTGATACGGTTTTCCGACCGCGGAATGCTGAAAAGCAAAGAAGCATCGTACCGTTCAGGTGTCGATGCTTTTTTGCCAAGTAATGATTCGTTAAGATTAAATTCCATTTATTTTTTCAGAAAAGAGCATTTGCGTAGCAACCATTCCCGTTCATCACCGTCCAAATGTGGCGATAGTGTATCGTACACCTTTTTGTGGTACGCATTCAACCAGTCTATCTCGGCCTCGGTAAGCAGCTCATCGTCAACAAGCAGTTGGTCGATAGGGAAAAGCGTTATAGTTTCAAACTTCAGGAATTGTCCGAAAGAAGTTTTGTCGGCCTGAACTACATAAATCAGGTTTTCGGTACGTATGCCATACTGTCCCTCGCGGTAGAGGCCCGGTTCGTTCGACATAAACATACCGGGTTGCAATGTCACCGGATTTTCGTCCATACGGATATTTTGCGGCCCCTCATGTACATTCAGAAAATGTCCTACACCGTGACCTGTTCCGTGTCCATAGTTCAGCCCTCTGTCCCACATGGCTTTACGCGCCAGTATATCAAGCTGAGAACCGCGTGTGCCAACAGGAAACTGGGCTGTGGCTAACGCTATATGACCCTTAAGCACCAGTGTAAAATCAATTTTTTGCTGAATAGTAGGCGCTCCCAAAGCTACCGTCCGGGTTATATCTGTTGTACCATCCAGATATTGTCCGCCCGAGTCGAGCAGAAAAATACCTTCCGGTTTTAAAGTTGCATCAGTATCGGGGCTTGCACCATAATGTACAATGGCGCCATGTGCTGCATAACCGGCAATGGTTCCGAAACTTTCGCCCATAAATCCTTCCTGACTGCTACGGAATTCATATAACTTTTTATCTACCGACATTTCGGTTAGCTTGCCTGATTTCACGTGCTCTTCCAGCCACATGAAAAAGCGGGTCAGAGCCACGCCATCTTTTATCATAGCTCTGCGTACACCAGCCATTTCAACCTCATTTTTAAGGCTTTTCATTTTAAACACCGGCGACATCGTATTACGCACTACGCAACCGGCAGGTAGCGCCTCGTAGAGCGACTGATTCAGCTTGGTTCCGTCAATCAACACACCTGCAGCGACATCTACAGCGGCTATGGCTTTATAAATATCGTTGTAACCGGCTATAGTTATATGTTCCGATGCAAGGTACGCTTTGGTTTCGTCGGTCAGCTTATCCGAGTCCAAAAACAGAGTAGCTCGCTCCTGCTCTACCAGCGCATAAGATATAACTACCGGATTGTAACTTACATCTTTCCCTCGGATATTGAATAACCAGGCAATATCATCGAGAGCCGATAATATAAAAGTGCCAACACGTAATTTCTTAAGCTCGGCTCTTAGTTCTGTAAGCTTTTCGGTAGCCGATTTGCCTGTATATTGCGTTCCAAAAACGAAAAAAGGATCTTTAGGCAATGCCGGACGATCAGTCCATACCTGCGCCGGTAAGTCCACCGACAGTACTTCTATACCAAACTGAGCAAATTCAGCTTTCATGCCTGCAAAAGCATTTACCGAAAACATCTGAGCATTTACTCCTACTTTATCGCCACTTTTAAGTTCTGAACATATCCAGCTCAGCATATCGGGCGTTTCGGGCAAACCCATCTTCATCAGCTCATATCCGGTACCTTCGAGCTCAGCTGCTCCTTGCAAAAAATACCGTGAATCTGTCCACAAACCGGCCTTATCCAAAGTTAGCGCAGCTGTGCCTGCCGAACCTGTAAAGCCCGAAATCCACTGCCGTTCTTTCCAGTAACCGGCTATATATTCGCTGGCATGCGGATCGGTTCCGGGTACTATATAAGCCGAAACTCCGGCCACTTTCATAGCTTCGCGTAGCAAAGCAACTCTTTCTTTAATTTCTGACATATAGTGATACTTTTTGTTTTTACAAAAATAGTAAATACTTCTATATTATTTTGTTGCATAAACATAAATTAACCGGAAAATTATTTTTTCAAAAAAAATGGAACTGCACATTTCAACAGGCGTAGCAAGCTAATTTTTTTCGGCATTGTAACGTGTAAAACCGCACATGACATTAGCATTAACATATTAACCATTAAACTATTGCACATTAATTTCTACTCAACCTAACCTAAAAAAAGATAAGCAGTAAAAAGATTATCTCATTTCATGAACAATGATAAAGCAAAAATGTTAGAAAACATAAGATAACATTATGCAATAAAAAAATTAAATATAATTGATTCAAAAAATGGGAGAAAAACATTCAATTAAAACAAGTTGGAAAGGTGGAATGGCCTTTGAATCGGACATTAACGGTCATAAAATAACTATGGATGCGCCAGTGGAAGCCGGTGGAGAAAACTCTGGTCCCGGACCCAAAAAACTGCAATTAGTATCGCTGAGCGGTTGCACTGGTATGGATGTGGTTTCGATATTGCAGAAAATGCGGGTCGATTTTAAAGCCGTTGACATTGAAGTGCAAGGCGATGTTACCGAAGAACATCCGAAGCACTACAACAAAATGCATGTGATATACACATTTACGGGCAAAAACTTACCGTTGGATAAGCTTGAAAAGGCAGTCAGAATGTCCGAAGAAACATATTGCGGTGTAGGCGCTCTTTACCGCAAAGCCATTGAAGTTAGCTCTGAGATTAAAATTATTGAGGCATAGTTTTTTTATTGATAACGCCTTAAAAAAATCAGGGTGTACGGAAGTTTAATTTCCCGGACACCCTGATTTTTTCAAAAATAAACTATTTATTTAGCTCTCACCGTACCGCTACCCCTAATTATTTTTTCAACATGTTGCGGATTGCCGTAATACACCACATCACCGCTACCGGCTATTGATACTTTGAGTTTTTTCAAAACATACACATCAACATCGCCGCTACCAACAATTTGGCAATCAACACTTTCTGACTTTAGATTTCCCAAATCAACATCACCACTACCTTTAAGCGATACCATCGTATTGCGCGCACTTCCGTTCACTTCTACATCGCCACTACCCGATACACTGATATTCAAATTATTATAATGCTCACCAGTAGGTAGTTTTATATCGCCACTGCCCGAAATAGCGAGTTCTTTCAGGGTATTTAATTTTTTCACAACCACATCGCCACTACCTGTTATTTTTACCGAATACAAAGGTCCTGGCACAGTTATCTTAATTCTTGCTTTGCTATTGCGAATTGAGATATTGGGCTTTACACCTATTCTGAGTACATCTCCTTCGCGTCTAAAAGCATGTGCATCTATCAGATTCTCATAATCGGTAAGCACTACCGAGTATGTATTACCACGACTTATTTCTACATCGGCCGATGAAGTTAACACTATGGCATTAAAATCAGCCACTTTAACAACCCGAGTCATCATTTTACCCGAGCCATTGATACTCGCTGCGTTAACATGATTATACAGAAATAGCGTAAGAAAACAAGAAAGGATTAAAAACTTCGATTTCATAATTTATTATTTTTTAATGATTCACTTTTATTATATGACGCTTAATAAGGTTGTTTATTACATTCAAACAAGTAGTAAATCATAAAATTGCATTAGAAATAACAAGATTTAACTTTTTATGCGTATTTGCAGATATAATTCCGAAAAAAAACAGCTTTGAAGTCAGATAAAGTAAATATGCAATTACTCACAATTTTAAAATATAACCAACTTTAAAAAGACATCCCAAGATAAGAAAAACATTTATTTATCTTAAATTTTAATATTAAAAACCGCATGTACCCTAAATGTACCTCGAAATCTCAAATTCTGTACCCTAAATGTACCCTGATTATTTTTGAAAGTTCTTTCATTTATATATAATTTAGCAGTTGAAAATTTATTGACTATTATAATTTTTTGAATTGTAAATAGTAATAATATTTGTTTCAATAAAATGGGAGTTACCTGAAAATCCTTGTTAAAGAGTAAGGGGAGTATATCGAAAATCCTTAAGAGTAGATAAAAATTTAAATACAAAAAATTATGAAAAAAGTTTTTTTAATTGTCTCAGTTCTCTTGTTTGCTTTCACACTAAGTGCTCAAGAAGCAGGTAAAATTCGTGGTGGTCTGGATGTTGGCTTTAGTCTTCCGAAAGGCGGTGGTGGCTTTTGTTACGATTTAAATCTGGCATACAATATTACTGACAATATGAATGCCGGAATACGCTATGGATCTGCTATTATGGCAAAAACAGTTGGAGAAGAGTCCGCTGAACTTTCGGCTAACGCATGTTATCTTGGCACTTTCAACTACTATTTTAACAACGGATCAAGCTCTTTTGCCCCTTTTGTAGGTGCCGGAATGGGTTATTATGCTCTTGGCAAGATTAGTATGAGTGATGACGATACCTCAGTGGGCGGTGCTGGTAAATTCGGAGGTTTAATTACTGCCGGATTTGAATTATCTAAACTCCGTTTTGGTGTTGAATATAATCTTATCCCAAAGACAGAAGTACAAGCCATACTTGGAGGAACTACAACAAAGGTTTCAAATAGCTATTTAGCTATTACTATAGGTTTCTACCTTGGTGGTGGTAAATGGAAAAAATAACTACAAATAAACCTTAACTATTAACCTCCATAATAATTTTAATTAGACAAGTCAGGGAGAGTAATTATAAATTACTCTCCCTGTATTTTTGTAGCTAAAAAATGGTATTTTAATTATATAGTAGCTCAATATACTGTAACAAACAAGAAGCTAAATAAATGAATATATATTATTTAGAAAAGGTATATTTGCTTATCTTTGTTATAAATAATACTGAAGGATTAGTTTTAAAATTACAAAATGGAGAGCAATATAAACATTTTGCAAGCTAACGCATACAGCTGATATACAACAGAATATATTTATATTGATTTTTTTCTCTGCCAACGAAAAACAATTTACACCTATAAGCAGTTAGTATCATAAAAAAGGAAGAGAACATAACCATGAGTTCAAATCAGGAAAGTGCATCCAAGTGGCTTGGCAAATTAACGGCCGAAACTAAGCGCGCTTATATTTACGCTTCGCTTATGACTGTTGTAAGCGCGGGATGTTTTGTTGTATTCAGTTGGTATCTGTCCGCTTTTGCAGCTTCGTGGCTTACCGCGGGACAGGTTTTCCCTCACAAACTTCTATATGCTGTAGCAGCGCTCGGCGGCAGATATGTTTTTGCACATTTTGCCTCGCTCATTAATTATGGTGCGGGCAATATTATTGTATCTAAAATCAAGAAGAAACTTTATCCTGAATTACTTCACAATAGCCAGTCCGACTCTGTTTCGAGTACTTTATTAGTTACCCGCGCCTGCGACGATCTGAAACCATTCTTCGCTTTTTTCGTTCCTTACGCTGTGGCCTCGGTAATGGTGAGTATGCTGTTACTGGTATTTTGCTTTTGGGTTGATCAATGGGTAGGTTATATACTGATAGTTACCTTTATGGTTATTCCACTGCAAATGATAGTGATTGGGGTAGGTGCTGAAGCTTTACACAAAAAACACATCAGCCTGTTTATGAAATACTCGGCCGTGTTTTATAACCGGCTACATACTATTGCCGAAATAGTTAACTTAGACAATTTCAAACCGCAGCATCAATTCTTATCAAACAAAAGCAATGAACTGAACAATGCAACAACAAACGTAATGAGAGTGGCTATATTGTCGTCGGCCGTACTGGAGCTGTTTGTAACTATAGCTATTGCAGCTATGGCTATATATCTGGGCATGAGCCTGCTTGGAATCATGAACGGACCAAACTACGGTAAAGGTTACGATTTTCGCGACGCCTTGTTTTTGCTTATGCTCGCGCCATATTACTTCTTTTATCTGCGCAAATTTGTAAGTGCTTACCACGACAGAAACAGAGCGCTGGCTGCTGCTAAAATACTAATGCCGGTACTTAACAACCCAAACACAACTACGCCCGAAACCAATGTGGATGAAGCGCTCAGTAGTTTTGAAATCAGTCAGCTGAGTTTTGCTTACCCTGATTCGCCTGTAAAAGTGCTCCATAACATCGGGCTAAAACTACCAAACCGCGGACTTGTACTTGTAAAAGGTATCTCAGGCTCCGGTAAATCTACCTTACTTAAAATATGTGCCGGAAGTCTGAAAGTCAACGAAGGTTCTGTTGAAATAAACGGATATGATAACGAGCAGTCAGTGCACTGGCTCAAACAAAATACGTCGTACATGAATCAGTTTCCATTTATTTTTGATGACACACTTCATTATAACGTTTTTTTACACAACCAGACTGAACATAAAGCTGAATATCCTGACTTTATCAATAAAATTATCGACAAAAAAGAAGATGGGTGGAACACAGGTTTAACTCACAATGGCAAACAGCTTTCGGGAGGTGAAAAACAATTGGTAACCATGGCACGTATGATGATGTACCCTAAGCCCATAGCCATAATGGACGAACCGACTGCCAATCTTGATGCAGCGACTGTAGATGTTATTATCGAACAAATCATGCAACTGGCTCAGAACAGATTAGTGATTGTGGCTTCGCACGAAAATAAATTCGACGCTATGGCTACCACCATTCTGAATTTGAACTGGGGAGAACAAATGAATCGTCAGGCAGAAGAAACTGATCAAGTAAACTGAATAAATTTCCGGGTAAATAACGATGGACAAATTTTTACAAAAACACATATTTAAGCCTTTAGCAGGCAGATGGTTACTGGGTATTTCGGTATTACTGTTCTGGACGGTTGCTTTTGTAGCTCTGCCCGCCATATCGGGTTGGTTTCTGGCAGCTTCGAGTGTAGCTTTTGCTACGGCTAACATTTTATTTGCCTATCTGATTCCTTCGTCGATAATTCGTTTATTGACTTTACTACGCACCGCAAGCCGCTATTTTGAGCGTTTGGAAAACCACAAAACCACACTCGACGCGCAGCGCAGGCTACAGCTCACTATTTTCGAATCGGTTGCCCGCTTCCCTTATTTCAAAAAACAGGTCAATAACAACTCCGCCATACTCGAAAACAGCACGCATGGTATCGATTTATTGCTGAATCACATACTTCTGTGGCTTCTTCCATTCACAGCGCTGTTTATTGCCATCGTTATTTATTATATTTTTCTGGCTGTATTCTCGCAGGTTATCGCTATCGAATTTTTGATTTCATCTTCTGTACTTCTCTTTCTGGTACCTCAATTTATCTTTGCCAAAAACCGCATACTTTATAGCTCGCTTAAGTTACTGCGCGAAGAAAATAATCAGGCATTGATACAAAGCTTCAGAGGGCGCATAGAAATTTCGAAATATAACCTGGAAGAAAAAGCCATACGCCAGCATGAGGAAAGGATGCAGCAAATAGAAAAATTAGAAAACAAACTTCAGACCAACTCGTTTACACTACAACTAATTGCAGGTTTGGGGTTTAGCCTTATTGCTGCTTTTATTCTCTGGAATACCACCAATTACAACTTTGACCCATCGCTGGCCATTGGTATTTTCTTTGGAATCATGGCTCAGGCTGAATTGGCCGAAATGCTTTTCTCCGGCAAATCCGAAAAAAGCTCGGTAGCTCACCAACTCGATGATTTGGAAACAATTATAAAGCAGGGTGAACAACCCGCGGAAACTGTACAAGTATCGTCCGACTTTGAATCGCTGGATTTAAAGAGCTTGAGCGCCTGCATTCCCGAAACGCCGGTAACTACAGAAACAATTACACTAACCGTTAAAAAAGGAGAATGGGTAGCACTTTATGGCGAAACCGGAAAAGGAAAAACCACCTTGCTGAATTGCCTTTTTTATCCGGAATACCGCCTGCACGGAAGCATAAGCTGGAACAACGATTCAATATCGCACCTACCTGTTCCCAAAAGCATTTACGTTACTCAGAAAGCTTACTTACTTACTGGGACTTTACGCGAAAATTTCGAATCGTATCCCGACGACAACATAATACAGGCCTTGAAAACGGTAGATTTGATCAGTTGGTATTCGTTACTCCCCAATGGTTTAGACACATGGCTGGGCGAAAATGGAGAGACACTGAGCGGTGGTCAGCGAAAAAAACTACTGCTGGCACAGGCGCTACTCAAACAACCACAATTATTAGTGGTAGATGAACCCACAGCCGGTATCAGTTCCGACAATGCCATTGCCATATTCCGGAATATCAAACTACAACACCCTGACATTACGATACTTATGGCCACTCACCTACCCGACTTTGAATCGGCAGTAGATAAAGTTGTGAGAATATAAAAGCCATCGGCTACGAGGTTATCTATAAATAAGCTAACGGACTTACCCGGCTTCAAACTTCGCATATTATTGTGGGTTGTCTTAAAAATGTATGTTAAAAGGAGTTATTTCGACCAATAATTGATTGTACAAATAACTGTCGCTTTGATTAAAAGTAATAATATTTGCCTTGAGAGGTTTCAACGCATCGATTGCTGCATTTATTCCTTTAAATTCACGGTTCTGATTATCATGTGTAAGTTCGTAACAAACCTGAATTACTTCTGAAACTCTTCCATTTTCTACTACTACAAAATCACATTCATTTTTCTTATCATTGAAATAATAAATTTCTTTGTATTTCCGGCGCAAACACAAAAAAACAGCATTTTCCAATTTACGTCCATAATTATCAGAAAAAGAAGTACCTATAACATCAGCTAAACCAGTATCAATAGCATAAACTTTTCGAGGTGTGACTAATTGTACCTTTGGAGAATGAGAGAATACCGGTACAAAAAATATAAGATAGGCATTCTCGAGATGTGAGAAATATTCTAAAATGGTAGCCGTACTCTTAACAGTTAAAACTTGCTTGAGTTTAGTAGCCGAAACCGGACTACCAATATTAGTAAGTAGGTAAACAGCTAATTTTTTTAACGAAAATATATCTCGTATTCCAAATCGTACTGCAATATCGCGGTACAATATGTCGTCCAACAGAAATTCTAATACCGAATAATCAGCACTTTTCAAATATTCAGGAAAACCTCCGATTTTTAAATAGCTATTCAGGTTTGCATCCGTATTATCTAATTGTTTATACTTTAAAAACTCATGATATGAAAAAGGAAATAATTCCCTTGTCACATGTCTTCCGGTAAGCTTTGTGCCTAATTCCTTACTTAATAACGAAGCATTTGAACCTGTAATGATTACATGAAAACCTTCATCTAATTTCTCACGCACATACACTTCCCAACCTTTTACTACTTGAATTTCATCAAAAAATAATATCTTTTTGGACGTTTCATAGATTATTTTATCTAACAATCTAAAATCAATTAATTCGAAATTGAATAACTTTGAATTATCAAAATTAAGGTACAGAATTTCATCTGAATTTGATAATTTCTGCCAATAAATTAACACTGAGCTTTTACCACATCGGCGAATCCCAGCTATTATGTTTGCAAAATTTTCTTTTGACTGGTAATGTTCGAAATACTCACGCACTATAATTTCATTTTTAAAATTATTGCTTACATTTTGTATTTCAATAGTTTGTCTCAATATCTGTTCTTGAATCATAGTGTTTTAAATAAGTATTCACTACAAATATACAATATTATTCATTAGTAACAAACAAAAACATCCATTACTATCAAATAATTATGCAGCCTTATCCCTATTTAACTGCAATAAAAAAAAACGGACTTACCCGGTTTCAATCAAGGTAAGTCCGTTTTTCTTATTTAAGCCCCTTTAGGGGTTTGGGGTTCTTAGTCTTCCAACAAGATTTCCATAATAGTGCAAGCTGCTTTAGCTACCGGGCTACCAGGGCCAAAGATAGCCGCAACACCAGCTTTGTAAAGGAAATCGTAATCCTGAGCAGGAATAACTCCACCCGCAATAACAATAATATCTTCGCGACCAAGTTTTTTCAATTCTTCGATAACCTGAGGCACCAAGGTTTTATGACCAGCTGCCAACGAAGACACGCCTAACACGTGAACGTCGTTTTCAACAGCCTGTTTGGCTGCTTCGGCCGGAGTCTGGAACAAAGGTCCCATGTCCACGTCGAAACCACAGTCGGCATAACCGGTGGCAACAACTTTTGCACCACGGTCGTGTCCGTCCTGACCCATTTTAGCGATCATGATACGTGGGCGACGACCTTCTTTCTGAGCAAATGCTTCAGTTAACTCGCAAGCTTTCTTAAAGCTGGCGTCGTTTTTGGTTTCTGATGAGTACACGCCTGATATAGTTCTGATGGTTGCTTTATAACGTCCTGCAACTGCTTCGCAGGCGTCTGAAATTTCACCCAAAGAAGCACGCACACGGGCGGCTTCAACGGCAAGTTCCAGAAGGTTACCTTCGCCTGTACGGGCACATTCGGTAATGGCTTCCAAAGCTGCTTTTACAGCCGCTTCGTCACGGTTAGCACGCAATTGCTGTAAACGTTCTATTTGCTGTTTGCGTACTGCTGTATTGTCCACTTCAAGAATATCGATAGGATCTTCTTTTTCAAGACGATATTCGTTCACACCAATAATTTTTTGCGAACCTGAGTCGATACGAGCCTGTGTACGGGCAGCAGCTTCTTCGATACGCATTTTAGGAATACCGGTTTCGATAGCCGCAGCCATACCACCCAGTTTTTCTACTTCTTCGATCAACGCCCAAGCTTTTTCGGCCAGTTCATTGGTCAATGTTTCGATATAATATGAACCTGCCCATGGATCAACCTCGCGGCAGATTTCAGTCTCCTGTTGGATATAAATCTGAGTATTACGTGCAATACGTGCTGAGAAATCGGTTGGCAAAGCAATCGCTTCGTCCAACGCATTGGTGTGAAGTGATTGAGTATGACCCAATGCAGCACCCATGGCTTCGATACAGGTACGACCCACATTGTTGAACGGATCTTGTTCGGTAAGCGACCAACCTGAAGTTTGCGAGTGTGTACGCAATGCCAGCGATTTTGGGTTTTTAGGGTTGAATTGTTTTACGATTTTCGCCCAAAGTAAACGTGCAGCACGCATTTTAGCGATTTCCATAAAGTGATTCATACCGATTGCCCAAAAGAATGACAAGCGTGGAGCAAACGAGTCGATATCCATACCTGCGTTTACTCCGGCACGAAGGTATTCAAGACCATCGGCAAGGGTGTAAGCCAACTCAATATCGGCAGTTGCACCTGCTTCCTGCATGTGGTAACCCGAGATAGAGATAGAGTTGAACTTAGGCATGTTTTTCGAAGTATATTCGAAAATATCAGCGATAATCTTCATCGAGAATTTAGGTGGATAAATATAGGTATTACGCACCATAAATTCTTTCAAAATATCGTTTTGGATAGTTCCGGCCATTTCTTCCAACTTAGCTCCCTGCTCCAAACCTGCATTGATATAAAATGCAAGAATAGGAAGTACAGCACCGTTCATGGTCATGGAAACTGACATTTTATTTAATGGTATACCATCGAACAATACTTTCATATCCTCTATAGAACAGATAGAAACACCTGCTTTACCAACGTCACCTACCACACGTTCGTGATCGGCATCGTATCCGCGGTGTGTAGCTAAGTCGAATGCTACCGAAAGACCTTTTTGACCTGCAGCCAGGTTACGACGATAGAATGCATTTGATTCTTCAGCTGTAGAAAATCCGGCATACTGACGGATTGTCCAGGGTTGCATAGCGTACATCACGCTATACGGACCACGCAAATAAGGAGGAAGACCCGCAGCATAACCCAGATGGTCAAAACCTGCAATATCTTCTTTTGTATAAAATGGTTTCACCGGAATAAGCTCGGGAGTCAACCAGTTGCTTGCTACTTCAGGAGCTACACCTGTAGTAACATCTTTGATATTTATATCTTTAAAATTTGGTTTCATATTTTTTAATTTTAAACACGAAGACACTAAGACACGAATTAAAAATAACCATTAATTTTTCTTCTGATACCTTCTTTAATGATAGGTACATTGAAGTTTATAAGGTATCCTAACTTTTTATCAGCAAGTTTCATATAAGTCAATAATTGAACCTCATGTACAGGAAGAATTTGTTCTACGGCTTTAAGTTCAATGATAATCTCATTTTCAACTAAAATATCCATTATAAATTCTTTATCCAATTGCTTTCCTTTATAAACTACCGGTAATTTGATTTGACTGTTAACAGTCAAATTTCGTGACTTTAATTCTTCAATAAGACAATATTCATAAACCGATTCGAGTAAACCCGGGCCTAATTCTTTATGCACATGATAAGCTGCATCGACAATTTTAGCACCAATTCTTTCCAATTCAGGTTTATTCATTTTGTCTTAGTGGCTTCGTGACTTTGTGTTTATAATAATTTCGAATTAAAAGCCTTCAAAGTTTCCAACACATTCGACTTGACGTTAATGAAATGTTCTACACCAACCGCTCTTAAGTCAGCTTCGCAGGCAGGAGCACCGGCTACCACGAAGATTTGTTTTCCGTCGATAGCTTTGAATGCAGCAGGAGCAAGTTCGGCATATTCGTCGTCGCTTGAGCAAAGAACAATAATGTCGGCACCGGCAGCTTGTGCAGCAGCTACACCTTCTTCTACCGTTTTGAAACCAAGATTATCCACTACTTCGTAACCTGCACAAGCAAAGAAATTGCAAGAGAACTGAGCACGAGCCAGACGCATGGCAAGATTACCGATAGTCAGCATAAATGCTTTCGGACGTTTGGCGGCAGCTTCGGTAGCAAAGCGTAAAGCTTCAAACTCTTCAGCAGCGCGTACAGGAGCCAGTTTTTTTACTTCAGTATGGTCACAATCGCAATCGGCCTCTTTTTTGAATTCTACCTTAGCAGCAGCAAACTCACTAAAGTTAGGGAATTGATTGGTTCCCAGTAAAACTTCGCGACGGCTGGATACTGATTTCAGACGGGTTGCAGCAGTTGCTTTTACAGCATCCTGAACAGTTCCGGCTTTAACTGCGGTAAAGAAACCTCCTTTGTCTTCAACTTCAAGGAAGAGTTTCCAGGCTTGTTCAGCAATGTTATTGGTCAATGTTTCGATATAATATGAACCAGCTGCGGGGTCAGCCACTTTATCGAAGTGCGATTCTTCTTTCAAAAGTAACTGCTGGTTGCGAGCGATACGTTCTGAAAAGTCGTCCGAAGCTTTGTAAGTTGAATCGTAAGGAGTTACCGTCAACGAATTTACACCGCCCAACGTTGCGCTCATGGCTTCGGTTTGGGTACGAAGCATATTTACATTCGCATCGAAAATGGTTTTGTTGAATTCAGATGTCTGAGCATGAATGCGCATTTTGGCTGCACATTTACAAATACCATCTACAGTGTGTTGGCAGTTGGGTTTGATACATTTTGCTTTGTAAGCATCTACAATGTTAGCCCAGAGCAATTTAGCAGCGCGGAATTTAGCAATTTCCATAAAGTAGTTACCACCCACTCCGAAGTTGAATTTAATATTTTTAGCTACAACAGAAGGCTCACATCCGGCATCGATTAACGAAGAAAGATATTCATTTCCCCAAGCCAATGCATAACCCAATTCCTGAGCTACAAATGCACCGGCATTATTAAGCGTTGTAGCATTAACACCCAGAACACGGTAGAAAGGCAATCCAAGCGCAGCATCGAAAGTCGCTTTAGCCAGACTTACAAGCTCATCTTTTTCAAAATTCTTACCACGAAGCAACATTGCGTTGATACCATCCCAGTTAATAGAACCATGAAGCTTGGTTACATCATAAGCTTTGGTTTTGTAATAGTTGGTAAGGATAGTGGCCAAATCAGCCGAACGACGGGTACAGATGGAGAAGTTCAGCTCAACACATTCGGCTGCAATACCATCGAGTAAAGTTTCGATGTAAGCAGGGCTTAAATCTTTTTTGTTAAGCTTAAAACCAATAGAATCAACACCTTTATTCAGGATGTCGAGTGCTTTAGCATTGGCTTCTTTAGCATCGGTTACCACAATTTCCTGACGAATGAACCACACATTGTCGGCTTTCGTACCACGTACGAAAGGGAATTTTCCGGGAACCACGTCAGTTGTTTTAAGCGTTTCAATGTCTTCGGCACGATAGAAAGGCATTACATTGAAACCTTCGTTGGTTTTCCAAACGAGCTTTTTGTTGAAGTCAGCTCCTTTGAGATCGGCTGTGATTTTATCCATCCATTGCTGTGTGCTAACTGCTGGAAAATCAGCCAATAAATTCAGTTTTTTTTCTGCCATAATATATTATAGATTATCTAAATTTCTAAGCGAGTGCAAAATTACTATTTTATGTTCATTTAAAAGAGCTTTTTTGGCAAAAAGACTAATAATTATAGAAATTTTTCTCTAATTGGATTTTAAATAAAAAAAGGAGGTGAAAAATCACCTCCCGTTATGGGTATTTGCAGGGTATCGGATTGATTAAGTTGCTTATCCGATGATATTAGTAGCTGAATTTCGGAAAGCAACTTATAAACCAGCTTATAACAAAAACTCAATTTTATAAGTTTTTTTAATTCACCCTTTCGGCACTAATAATCCTTATATTATTGGTAGGACGGTCGAATTTTCCGGTTTCTGTTTTTGATATACGGTTAATTACATCAAAACCTTTTATAACCTCTCCAAATACGGTATATTCACCATCTAAGTGAGGTGTACCTCCATTGGTTTTATAATCTTCGCGCTGGCTTGCCGTAAATTTATACGCTGGATTTTGTTTTATTTTTTCCTGTACAACTTTTATCATCGAGTCCCTCAATTCGTCTAACTTTGCCTGATTGCGTTCCAAACGATATTTTTTTACTTCATCTTTTTTCTCCTCTGATAACTGAGCAAATAATTTAGCTTCCAGTTTTTTGCGATTATTAGCCTCGAGCGAATCCAGCTGTTGGTCGGTAAAAGTATGACCCTGCACTACATAAAATTGCGCCCCGGAGGATACTCTTTCGGGATTCACCTGATCGCCCTGACGGGCAGCAGCCAAAGCGCCTTTTTTGTGATAGTATTTCGGATACACTATTTCGGCAGGAATGGTATAAGGTACATCGCCTGAACCAAGCGCCTGAGTTTTGGTAGCAGTTTTTGAATCGGGGTCTCCCGCCTGTATCATAAAATCGGCAATTACCCTGTGAAACAAAACGCCATTATAAAATCCGGCATCAACTAATTTTACAAAATTATCTCTGTGCTTGGGAGTTTCAGGATAAAGTTTCACAACAAAAGTGCCTTCGGTAGTTTCAAATTTTATTTCCGGTTCCATATTGTTTTTTTCGCACGACGAAAAAATAAGCGTGCAGGTTATCATTAATAAAAATAGTTTTTTCATCATTTTGTTTGTAGTATAAATGAATTTTGTACAAAATTAATCATTTACGGATAATTGAGAAATATTGTATTATTAAAAAAAATATCATTTCATTTTATATCCACGCATAAGACTCAGATAAAGAATACTACTCCTTATATCTTTCACAACCATTCAGCTTGTTGACTGTGGGTAATTGAAATATTTTTATAATTTTGCTACAGAAATCTAAAAGACAGGATTATGTACGAATCTTTATCTGAACTCGATCCGATAAAAATCAACTTTTCGGCATCGGGTATGCACGTTATCAATAATGTGCTGAGTTTTATCATGTTTGGTGTTGCTCTGGGCATTAAACCTAAAGAATTCAGCACTTTAATCAAAAATCCAAAATCTACTATTATCGGTCTTATTTCACAGGTTGTTGCATTACCGTTAATGACATTTTTACTGGTGATTGCTCTAAGCAGCTTCATAACGCCTACCGTGGCTATGGGCATGATACTTGTGGCTGCTTGCCCGGGGGGAAATATATCCAACTTTATGTCGTCGTTTTCGCGGGCAAACACAGAATTATCGGTGGGACTAACGGCAACTACAACATTGATTGCCACCATAACCACACCATTTAACTTTGCATTTTGGGGTGGCTTATATACCAGATATATTAGTTCGCGGGCAAACTCAATGCTACAACCATTAGAAATTGACAACGGGCAAATGTTTGAAACTGTTTTTATTCTGTTGGGTATCCCATTAGTGGCCGGAGTAGTTTTTGCCCGCTTCTTTCCATTAATTACTGAAAAATTAAAAAAGCCTATTCAGATTCTTTCAATTCTTTTTTTTATTCTGATGATTGTTATGGCATTTGCAAATAATCTGCATTTATTCCTTCAATACATCTATCTTATATTTTTTATAGTATTAATTCACAACCTATTAGCTCTTACCACTGGTTTCACTCTGGCAAGTATATTTAAATTGCCCGAGGCCGACCGGCGTACGCTTACCATCGAAACCGGAATTCAAAATTCAGGATTGGGGCTCGTTCTGCTTTTCAATACCAAGATTTTTCCTCATGATATGCAGTTGGGCGGTATGCTTTTTATTACAGCCTGGTGGGGAATATGGCATATCATATCGGGACTGAGTATAGCCTTTTACTGGCACAAGAGAATTCCACAATAAAGCAATATCTTCAGAAATCATAAAAATGTCGAAAATTTACGATTTACCATTCACGTATAAGTTGTGCAAATTATACGTAAGCTGGGCTTTCAAGCGTTTTTACAGCCATTACATTATACTTGGCAGTGAAAACATACCTCAAAAGGGTCCGGTTCTTTTTGCCCCCAACCACCTGAATGCTTTGATGGACGCGCTGGCAGTAACCTCCGTTACTCCCGACCATTATGCTACTGTTTTTCTGGCTCGCTCTGATATGTTCAAGCAAAAAATGATAGCATCTATGCTCTATTTTTTTAAGATTATGCCGGCATTCAGAATAAGAGATGGTTATGCCACGTTGGGAAAAAATGCCGAGATTTTCGAAAAATGTATTGAAGTACTCGAACACGACAACGCAATGTGCATAATGCCCGAAGGAAATCAGGAACTTGAACGCAAACTCAGACCATTGGTAAAGGGAATTTTCAGGGTTGCATTTTCGGCTCAGGAAAGATTAGGTACAAGTCGTGATGTGAAAATTATCCCTGTTGGGATTGATATGGGAAATCTTGAAAAATCAAACACACCGATCATAATCAATTTCGGAGAGCCTATCAGCATTACCGGGTATATGGCCGAATACGGAGAAAATCCGGTAACTGCCACAAATAATATTAAAAACGAGCTTAAAGTCAGGCTCGAAAGTCTTACCCTGAATCTGAATTCAGAACAATACTACAATGAATTTGAGAGCATTACATGGCTGACTAATATCGCTGTACTTAAGGAACTTCAATTAGCTGACAATGCAGTGAACCGTTTTCATGCCCGTCAGGAAATTGCTGGAAGATTAGTTGCTCTGGAAAAGGGAAATGCATTATTGACTGAAGAAATATGTATGGTTATCCGACAGTTTGATGCTATAAAAAAGAAATATAACCTGCACTATCGTAACTTCGACATAGATGGACAAACAAATAAAAATCTTATAATCAAGCTTATAGCCTTATTATTTATATCGCCGATTTTTATAGCAGGGCTTGCTTTGAATTTGCTACCATTCTTTGCTCCGGTAGCTATACGAAAAGCCATGAGGGTTGAGTTCAGAGGATTTTACAGTTCATTGCATTTTGGTATTAGCTTAATCAGTTTTCCGTTATTTTATTTGTTGCAAACTGCTCTTTTTATTTCAATAAGTGGCGTATCGTGGTGGTCGGCCATCTTATTTATTCCTCTTCAGTTTATATTGGGCAAATGGGCGTTAAACATCTATAAACGTGCGAGAAAGCTAATCGGACAACTTCATTTTAATACTTTTAGAAAAAATAAAAAAGCTGCTTATGTTGAAGCAACAGAACTGCGGAGTAAGATACTTAAAATAATTTCAATAGCTAAATAGATCTGGCATAAACGCTCTGTTTTGCAAAAGGTATTAGAGATTATGTATCTATAAATCAATTATTCAACACCTTAAATCTTCGTTTCACTACATTACCTTCTTCGTCTTCTATTAGCAGGATATGTTTTCCTACGGTTGGGGCAACTTCTATTTTGTGAATGCCGTGCGTAGTGCGGATAAACTGGTCGTCGATATGCCAGAAAATGGTGGCATCCTTACGCCTGTGCACCGCCTCGAAAACGAGCATACCCTGTTCACCATCAATGCCTTTGGGTATATATACAGCTGTGTTGTTATCGGGTACAAGAATGTCCATCATTTGCTCATTGTGTGGTGCACAACCTGTCAGATACGGAGGTAATGGAGTGTACTCGGGGTGGTTTTGCCTGTAAAAATACTCTTGCGCCGGCGGCAACACAAACCACGATCTGATAAGCATTTTGCTTACCGGGTAACACTCGCCCGTAACGCGGTAAACGCCCGTTTCATCCAGAAAAACCGAACTGTGAAAAGGACAGGCTTTTACCTTAACACCATTGGTTGGTACCCAACGCTCTTCTGATTCGCACTTGTCGGTAGCACGAAAACCGCTCAGTTTACACACGGCTATTTTTTGCATATCCTGTTTGGGTTGACGAAACCAGATTTGAGGCTTCAATCGTTTGAAAATCTCGAACATAACAGGAGCTGCGTGAGTAACACCTGTGAGACCGGGACGACCTTCGCCGGAAGAATTGCCCACCCACACTCCTACCGTATATTCGGGCGTAACGCCAATAGACCATGCGTCGCGTGAACCGATACTGGTGCCGGTTTTCCACGCTATTTTATGAGTAGAAGCAAAAAAATCCCAGCCTATTTCGCCCCACGGACGATTGACAGTGGTGAGTGCCTCGAGTGTGTACCAAAGTGCTCCGGCACCCAAAGGCGGCGAAACCACCTTGTTTTCAGTAGGATAATCATTACTAACCATCCTGGCTTGCCGGTAATTATCAGCATAATATTTCTCGGACGCCAAATATCCGAGCAATGCCCTGCCCATACCGGCATAGGCTGCCGTGGCTTCGAGCAGATTCACCTCTGCTCCGCCCAAAATAAGCGATAAACCATAATAATCGGGGGTGCGGTTTATCGAAGTAAATCCTGTTTTTTGCAAAATGTGGTGCAACTTTAGCACTCCATACTGGTCGAGTTCGCGTACTGCCGGAACATTGAGCGAATGTGCCAAAGCTACATCGGCTGGCACCATTCCCTGATAAGTTTTTTCGAAATTTTCGGGGGCGTAAGCTCCAAAATGTGTAGGAATATCCGAAACCAGCGACGAAGGCAAAAGTTCGCCCTCGTTGAGCATGGCGGCATAAAGAAAAGGCTTCAGTATGCTCCCCGAGCTCCGGTTAGCGAGTACATTATCTACATAAGGCGTGTTTTGCAAGCCTTCGATATCCACATTGCCCACATAAGACCGCACTTCGCCCGATTTTGTATCCATCACCACTATGGCTATGTTATTGATATAATTCCCGGCATAGTAACGGATATATTTTCGCGCAGTATTAATGGTAAACTCCTGAATATCAAAAGAAATTGTAGAACGAATCGTTTGTTGTACGACACCATCATTGATTAGTTTATTGAGTAAATGAGGTGCCAGTTGGGGTAAAGCCTTAGGTTTATCGGGCAATGGTTCAGCCTTGGCAAGTTCGCAGGTGGTAGCATCGATAATGCCTTTTTTACAAAGTTTATCTAACAAACGGTTTCTTTTACGGAGATAAATCTGGTGATTTTTGCCCGGAAAAATAAGAGCCGGTGCATTGGGTAAAACTGCCAAAGCTGTGGTTTCGCCCCATGAAAGCTTAGAAGCCGAACGCCCGAAATAACGCCAGGCAGCAGCATCAAGCCCTACAACATTGCCTCCAAATGGTGCATGAGAAGCATAAAGTTTGAGAATTTCGGACTTACTGTAACCCAATTCTAAACGAAAAGCCAGCAACATCTCGTGAATTTTTGCCCAAACATTCCTGTTCTGATTGTTCAGACTCAGGCGGATAACCTGCATACTAAGCGTACTGCCACCGCTCACCACTTTTTTGGCCTTGATATTCTGAATCATTGCCCGTACAAACGACACCGGATTGACCCCCGGGTGATAATGGAAGTATTCATCCTCGAACAAACGAACAGCCTCCATGAACTTATAAGGAATGGTGTCCGATTCAGGAAAACGCCACTGATAATCGCCGGCAATACGTGCCGAAAGAAAATTGCCGTTACGATCTTCGAGAATGGTTGAATATTTTTGAGGAAAAAGTGGTCGGGGGAGCGAGAATGTAAACCACACCAGAAAAATAAAAAAGGCAATAGCTATCCAAAAACGAGCATGAGGATATACAAATCGGTGTTTGATACACCAAAGTTTAATTCCGTAAATACATTGATTAAAAAAAGATTTAGCCATTATCACCCGATATACACAAGCTACATTTAATATAGTCTGATACTTAATTCTAAATGACCATCCAAACCAGTTTCGACTATCTTTTGAAGTGTAGAAAGTCTTACCTCCTTGATATTATTTTCAATTTTCGAGATATAAGATTTAGTTGTCCCTGTCTTTTTAGCTAATTGCTCCTGTGTAAGACCCTTATGAATTCTGGCTTCATGTATCAATGCCCCTACTTTAAAACTTTCGTAACCAGCTTCGAGTTTATTACGCTCTAAGGTTCCACGCTTTCCGTAATTCTTTTCTTTAAACTGCTCTAATGTTAAGATATTGTCATTCATTTCAAAATTTATTTTCGTTTTCATACTCTGATTTAATTTTAAGTGCCCTTCTATTTCATTTTGAGGCGTTTTTTGAGATTTTTTCTGGAAACCATTAGCTAATACAATCAATTTCCCCTTATCAAAAAAGCAAAATATCCTAAAAATATCATTGCCATGCTGAATGCGAATCTCATACAAACCATCTGTACCTTTAATGTGCTTTAAATATATTTCAGGAATTATCGGTATTTCTTCTATTAGTTGCAATGTCCAGATTATTTTTTCTTTTACTCTATCTTTTTGTAAAATAAAAAAATCCTGAAAATAACTTTTATAGAAAAGAATAGTTCGTCTTGTTTTCATAGTTTATGCAAATATAGCAATAGTTTCACTAAAGTACAACAAAGGTCGGATTAATTTTAATAAACCGACCTTTGTTAAGTGGTTTTCACTTCAGCACCTCAACCCAATATCCTTTAGAATAAGCTCTTATTGAATTATCATACATGGCTTCGCACTGGATAGAAGGCAAATAATATTTTCCAAGATATGCGGCTTGCAGCAATACTTTGAAAGTTTTGGTTTGTCCTTTTGCAAGGTTGAAATACATGTACACACGGTCATCGCGAATGTCCTGATAATCGGGCTCGTCTGCTTTGATTGCTGCACTTTTTATATTATCCATACGGGCATTCAGAATTTCCCAACCCGAAGGGAATAACATTGAAACTGCCAAATCATTGTAATCCATACGAATACCGGGGTGCTTTACCGTAAGTGTTACATAGAACTGTGTTCCCTGCTTGATTGCGACCGGATTCAATGCCCGCCCTTTCATGTCGGCGTACGAAGCAGTCATTGTCAGGTTTTGAGACACCGCTTCCTGCCCGTTCATCAGTGGCACGCCTTGTGTTATAACCCGAATATACAAAGGTTGTTTCCCTTTGTTTTTAATCGCAATTTTCTTGTGATAACCTCCCGCAAAGCTTATCGCCGATTGAGCCATCACTTTAGGTGTATGAATCGTTGTATTTTTATTATCAATACTGATATCGCATTCCAGATTTTCGCCTTTGCCATTTCCGCCGGCATACTTTGATATTCCCAACAACATGTAAGCTGCGCTTTGCGTACTTAACCATTCGTCGGAAGAAAGACTGTTAGCCACATCGCGGGCTAAAGCATCAGCCTGCGTACGTTTTTTGAGCATCACGAGAGTTTCAAGGATCATGGCTTCGTCGCGGTCGTAACTACCGTAAGTACCGAAATAATCGTCACGTTTCTGCGGTTTTTCAGGAATTCCGCTCACAATTTGAGCTCCTATATCAGGTTTTCCGGCCATGCAATAAGCAGCAGCCAATCGCCACAGAGCAGCCGGATCAATTTCGGCCGTCTCCCGCATAAGATTCATGGCACTCATAGCAGGTTTTTTGGCTAATGCCAAGGTGTAAAGCCTGTAAGCCTGAATCATATCGGTTCCGTAATTCTTGCGCGAAGGTTTCCAGTTATTGGCTTCGCGGGTTTGATAAGACAGCCACGTATTGAGCAATCCCACAGGCAACTGATAACCTTTAGCCTGAGCTTCGAGCATAAAATGTCCGGCATAGTTGGTTCCCCAGTCGCACACATAACTGCTTTCGCCGGGCCAATAAGTAAAGCCGCCATTCACAAGCTGATAACTTTTCAGCTTTGACAAACAAGCTTTTACATTGCTCTCTATTTCGGCTTTGCGGACATCGGTCATATCCATTAAATCGGGTAGAAACAGTTGTGGAAAAGCTGCAGAAGTAATTTGCTCAATGCAACCATGAGGATATTGAATAAGATATTGCAGCCGTTTTTCCAGATTTACAGGATAAAGCCGGGAAATTTCCACTGTACCGGTATTGGTTCCGGGCACTCCGAATGCCGATACGGTTTGCGACCAGCTACCTCCCGGTTGTACGCTTGCCGTGATTACTTTGGCAGCGGGAGGATTGGGCAAACGAATGTTGAGAACCGTTTCGGAAGTTGAAACTTCCTTGCCCGCAACAGCTTTAATGACAATTCTGCCCGAACCGATTGTATTCTTAATTTTGAGGGTAAACTCAGTCATCTTTTCACCTATTTTGTCGAATGATAAACGACGGGTAGCACCATCAGCCACTACAAATTTACTGTCGGCCTGAATCTGCACGGTAACATTCCGTACATTCTTATTCATGGCAAAAACCGACACAGGCACTTTTATCGTTTCGGTAGGGCTAATTACCCGCGGAAGCGTAGGAAGCACCATCAGCGACTGGCGTACAGGTACCGCTTTCTCGGCAGCTCCGTAAGCTCCCTGATTTCCGGCTACGACCATTACCCGCACCGAACCGACGTAATTGGGCATGGTGAAGGTGTGTGTGCGGCTACCTTTGGCAGGAATAGAAAATGGTCCCTGAAACAGCACGACGGGTTTGAACCGATTGTTGTTTTCCTTGCCCTTGCGGTCGAAATACTGGTCGCCACCAATGGCATAAAGTCCGGCTAATTTACCTGTAAACGCTCCGGCAACGTACTTGTATAAATCCCAGGTACGCACTCCCAAAGCCTCGTGGGTATAGAATGCATCCCATGGATTGGGTGTTTTGAAACGAGTCAGATCCAGCAAGCCTTCGTCAACCACAGCAATGGTATATGTCATGGCTTTGCCGTTTGTTTCGTCAACCTTCACATTAAATTTCTGCAAAGGCTTTAATTCGGCAGGCATAGCAATTCTCGGTGTAAGGTGTGTTTGCGGATCTTCCACTTTCACAGCCTGAACGCCGTACATACGAATAGGAAAATCGTTTTTGCCATGATTATGAGGCTGAATATAAGTTACATGAATGTAAATATTCGGAGCCATCTCCGGTGTGGCTTCAAAGCTAAAGCGGGAATCGTCTTTTTCCGGTTCGAACCAATAGTTTCTCAGCACACGACTTCCGGTTTCGATACTAATCAGAGCCCGTCCTTTATGCGTTACCGGCAGGTCGACCGAGATTTTCTCGCCGGTTTTATATTCTTTTTTATCTGTTTGAAACATAAGCATTTCAGCTCCTCCGGGGTTATCATTTCCGGCATTGCTCCACCAGCCACGATACGAGGTATAGAACACACCTCCGGTGCTGTGTCCGCTTTCGGTGTCGGTTATGCGTATAAACTTACGTCCCCAATCCTGTGTTCCAAGGTTCATCTCGTAATATCCTCTTCCATTGGATATATTTACAAAATCAGTTTTTATGAGATTTGAATTCTGATTGGTAATATAACTTGCCAGGTTTTCTTCGGCTTGCTGTTCCCACCACCATCGCCAGTAAACGCTGTATATTTCCACTTTTACTTTGCCGGTTTTAGGTCGGCCATTTTCATCGACCAAAGCAAGAGGAAAAAGATTTTTTTCGTCCGAATTTAGGGCATTATTCCAGCCTTTTCCCTGCGGAATTTTTACGCCAACATACGATTTATAGGGCGAGTAATTGAACATGGCGCGGTCGGTACTGAAGTCGCCCCCACCCTCAAAAGCGGTAGTTTTCATTTGTACAGCCAACATACCGGGAGCATCAGTATTAAAATCGAAATTAGCACGAACAGCAGCTGCTCCATCAGCATTTAAGGTACCATTGAAAACAGTAATATCCTGCGAATTTACAGTTTTAGCCGGGTCGTCGAAGATAAAAGCCGGACATGACGCAAAAGCCGTTTGGGCAGGAGCTACGGTGGCATCAATTTTCACTTTGGCATTAGCTGCCGGAGCACCGTGAAGCCAGTTAACCTGCAAATTTCCATTCGCAGGAACGCCTTTTTTCAGCAACTGTGATCCAAAATTAAGGTTTATTTTCAAGCGATTAGGCTTAACCGTTTCGATACGCAGATTGCGGGCAAAAGTAGAACCGCCAACATGCATTTTCACCACCCAATTGCCGGTTGGCGCTGCCGCGTTGGTTTTCAGAATAAAGTTGTAGAAACCATTGAGTTGAGTCGTTTTCACCACCCTGTTTATGAGTTGCCCTGAAGGATTGAAAAGTTCCATAATTACAGGATGATTGGCCGGAATAGATTTATTTTTATCTTCGAGAATGAATGTAAGATAAATCATATCGCCCGGTCGCCAAACGCCCCGTTCGCCATAAATAAAGCCCTTGACTCCTTTTTTAAGTTCTTCGCCCGATACGTCGAACATACTGAGCGACAAGGATGAAGCATCGTCCAGACGGAGGTAACCTCTGTCTTTATCCTTTTTAGCAATCACTACAAAAGGCTTATCCTGCAATTTGATAGTACTGAATCCGTCGGAGTTTGTTTCGGATTTACCAATTACCTGATTCTGAAGGTTGCGAAACTCCAGTTCAATACCCGAGAGTGGCTTTGTGTCGCGTAAATCGGTAACAGCCACAAAAAAGTTGTTATCTGTACCCGCCTTGGCTACAATTCCAAAGTCCGAAGCCAGCACATTCCGGGCTACTTTATGATCATTACCCATATAATACGACGGTTTGCAAGGATCATCCCGCTCCTGCCAGTTGTAATTTTCGTAATCGTAATAATCGTCCTGATAATATCCCCATGCATCCGAAGCCGGCTCGTTATAATTTTCGTTAGGATCTTTTTCCTCAGAAAATTCGTCCTTATCTTCAGTATTTTCAACACAAGGATAAAGCGAATGTTTCTTGCGAAAACTGATCTCAACACGATAAATGGCGCCGGGCTCGGGCTCGATAAGTTTGGATAAATCTAACGAAAAGTTATTCCATTGCGAGTAGTCGATAGGATCGTTGGACGATAGTGCAATTTCGCGACTATAAACCACACGACCAACCCGTTTCAGCTCATTAGCATCGCTTAACTGATTTACCTGAAGAAACTGAACAATATTATTTTCAAAAATCTTAATCACCTTAACATCCACAGCCGAAAGGCTCACCGCCCTGAAAGGGAACAAAATGCCTTCACTGTTAGGCACAATCACGCCATCGCCAATAAGTTCAACTTGCGGTTTGAGGCTGACAAATTTCAGCTTGAAAGTTTGATTTACACCTGATTGTTTCTCAAATATATTTTTAATTCCGGCATATACCGTCAGATTCACATCGCCCGTAATCGATTGAGTAGGCATAAGTTTGACTACATTCCCGGTAGCCAATATCCCGAAAGGAACATTTCCCGAAAGCGAAAATAATCCATCCATATCCTGCATTCGGCTCAATGGATCGGAAAAATAAACTTCTATTTGGGCTTTTGGTACCGATACAGTTTTTACATGAATCACCTTAAACTCGTCGAGTCCAGGCATTTCGAAATCTTCAGAGCCGTTCTGTGCTCCTATTTTTTTTCCATTCCATTCAATGTTTATTTTATAAGGCGAAGTTTTCCGTTCCACACTGTCGAGCGTAAAACTATGAATTCTTCCATCTTTACTATGTATCCAGCGAACGTATTTACCCGCATCACCTTCAAATCCGACAATATCTTCAAACTCCTTTCCATCGATTACATCTGCGGTGGTAAAACTACCGTGGATTTTCTGCAATCGCATATCCGACTCATTAACAGGCTCAATACCATTGAATTCGTAAGATACGTTTTGCTTCATCACCTGAAAACGAAATTTCAGGTTTTTTAAATCTGATGGCACTTGCGCAAATTTATCCAACTCAAAATCAACGGTATAAATTTCGCCTGATTCTAATTTGGTATCCGGAACAAATTGTATGGTTTGCTTGTCGAGCCATACAGCTTTGCCATTTATACCAGGACTCATCGAAAATGGATTGGAAGACAGTTCCTTACCGGGAATGGCATCGGGGACTTCCTGCACTAACCGAACCTGAATTTTGGTAGTATTGGAAACCACTCCCGAAGTAAAAGAGATGACATAAGCAGCAAAAGCAGGATCGATATCCAGAGGCTTCAACTCTTTTTTGCATGAGAAAGTGAATGATAAAATCAATAGGGTAAGCAACCCGGAGGCTGCACGATAGGATAAATTAGTTCTCATAGAGTTAACGTCGTTTTGTGGGTTTTTAAATAGTTGGTTATTGATAATTTAAGATATACAAATGTAATCGTTTTTTTGATAGTATATTTTCCAAACAGAAAAAATTTAAACAAAAAAAAGGTATACAGGAATCTCCCGCATACCTTCCATTTTTTACAGGGAAATTTCTTATTTCTTATTAGGTCTTATCAAATTTACAACGCCTTTGGTAGAATGATTTACATTATCGATACCCACAGCTTCAATTACATATAAATACCCTCCGGTGCTTACAGGTTTTCCTTTGTATGTGCCGTCCCAGCCTTTCTGAGGGTCGTTCCAGTAATACAACTGTCGGCCCCAACGATTGAATATCCAGCATTTAAAACTCTTAAGCGAACGGTACGCCACTTTAAACTCGTCGTTATAGCCATCGTCGCCGGGAGTAAAAACCACCGGTACCTGCAGGGCCGAAACAGATACTACTATTTCAACCGAATCGGCATAAGTACAATAACCGCTGTTTACAGTAAGTTTTACTTTGTAGGTACCATCTACATCAAAAGTATAACGCTGATCTTTGTCGTTGCGGGTGTAAAGCAGACTACCATCTTTGAAAATTTCCCAGCTATAATACGAAGCTACCGGCACATTGGCATTGCTCTCGAACAAAATATCCAATGGTGCTGAGCCCGATTTTACCGTAGTGGCGGACGGACGTTCATCTTCATTCAGCGCATCGCGGGTAGAAGCAGTGGTTACAATGTGAGCTTCAACAGCTACCGCAGTGTATAGGGCAGACTCGACTGATGGCACTGGCGATAGATTTAAATCGGTTGCAAACTGATCGCCCTCAATCTTAAATTTCGTATCGCAAAGCGGCGCCTCATCAACATAAGTCAAATTATCAGGCAAAGTATATTGAGCGGATATTTCTACATCTTTCCATGCACCCGATGTCCAGCTTTTGGAGTTGTAGGTAAGCTTAAATTTGCGCGCAATGGTATGTGTAACTCCGCCGGGTGTCTGGTACTCAATAAGTGGCACAGAGGATTGTAAATTAAGAGTCAGACTTTTACATTGCTCTCCGGGTTTATCCTGCGGCACTAAAGAGTTAAATACCGGAAGATAATTTTTATAATCGATTACCCAAACTGTGGTTTTTACTCCATCTACATCCAAAATATAACCTGTAGCATTTTCAACATTAAAATTTTCAGGCTGATTACTGATTGACGAAGCCGGGTCGGAAAACCGATACCAGTTTACTGATGTACCCGCACCTGTATATTTGAGCGACGTGGATGCGTCAATTCCATAAAATACAAACAAATAATCGATACCCTGATAGGTATCTTTATAAGATTTATATACACCAGTAGCCGTTACCTGAGCTTGCAAATTTAAAACACAAATGATACCGGTTATAATCAATAAAAGTTTTTTCATAAAAGCAAATAGTTAAACCTTCTTGTCATTGCAAAAATACATCTTTATTATCAAAAACAAAAAAAACGTTGATTTATTACAAAGCTTATATCCTTATGCTGCATTTTTTGTACATTTGCACCTTACTGGCATTTATTTTGAGGTTAATTCTACACCAATATTCAGAGTTAAGTTTCATGGTTTGCCGGGAATAACACCTGAACATTTTAATTATTAAGTACTTTTGCTTTTAGGCATATTAATTAGTTATTGTATGAAAAAAATGATTTGGAAGTTTTTGCCTGTACTTTTTGTTTTTGTATTTGCATCTTCATATATCAGCGGACAGGTTTCGGGTACCAAAAAGGTAGGCGGAACCGAATATTACATTTATAAGGTGCAAGCGGGCGAGGGTTTATACGCCATAAGCAAACGCTTTGGCGTTTCGCAAGCCGACATCAACAACATTAACCCACAAATACACAATGGATTAAGAGCAGGTGAAGAAATTTTGATTCCGGCCACCGCTAAACAGATATTAAACTCTGATAATCAAAGAACTGAATCGTCCGGCAGTGTTGTTACAACACCGGTTGCTGCTAAAAAATACGAGCCGCAAGCTGAGCCACAGACTGAATCGGTTTCGTTTATTGAGCATCAGGTTCAAAAAAAACAAACCCTTTTTGGTATTTGTAAAAAATATGGTATTACTCAGGACGACCTTCAAAAGTACAACCCTGCGATAGCTTCAGGTCTGAAAGACGGAATGGTACTGAAAATACCGGTTAAAAACACCGCATCATCAGCCGTAAAAGAAAATGAGGCGGTAAAAAATGAGGTGGTAAGAAATGAGGTTAAAGCTGAAAAAGACGACCAAAAAGAAATTAGAAAGCCTAAAGCAAGTGATGTTAAAAATGAAATAATAAGCATTACTGATACTAATTATATAGTTCATAAGGTAAAGAAAAAAGAAACGGCATATTCTATCAGCAAAATTTATGGTGTTACGGTAGAAGATATTGTGAGTCAAAATCCGGGAGCTGACGAAAAACTGAAAGTTGGCAGCGAGTTACGTTTCAGGCGAAAAGTACAGGAACAACCTCAGGTTATTGCCGAAACGCCCAAAGCAGTGGTAAGTTCCGAAAATCAAACCTACAATACCCGCTTGCGCAATAAGGTAAAACCGAATAAAGAACCGGTTCGCATTGCTTTTTTACTTCCTTTTATGCTCGACAACAGTAAACCGGATGCATCTAATAATAAGTTCTCCGATTTTTATGCCGGTGCACTCATTGCTGTTAATGAGGCTAAAAATCTGGGAGTTTCATTCGAAATTTTCTCTTATGATACCGAAAAATCGGAAGAAAAAATTGTTGAAGTTTTAAATAACAACAACCTCCGGAATGCCGATCTGATTATTGGCCCTGCTTATACCAATCAGATTACATACGTTACCGATTTTGCACGCGAGAACAGAATCAATACGCTTATTCCGTTCTCTTCCAAAGTATTGGATTTGTCTGTAAATCCTTATGTTTTCCAGTTTAATCCATCGGAAAATACACAGGAAAATTTTATAGCTGAGCTTTTATCTGATAAGCTAAGCGACAATAAGGTTATTTTTCTGAATCTTCCGGATGTGAATTTTGGCGACGAAGGTAATGACCTGGCCAATAACATAAAACGCAAACTGACTTCGGCTAATATCAGCTACAAAGACATTGATTTAAATGGAGTTAGCGATATTGCTTCGCAAAGTATATTGAATACTTCGGGTAAAAAAATTATATTTCTGAATACCGATAAATTTTCACTTGCGGCCAAATATCTGGATGCGATCAATAACTTACCACAGGCATCAGATTTAATCGTATTTACGCAGTTTAGCTGGCAACTTAGCACCCGATACAGCTTCAAAACTTGCAGCGTTTCGCCTTTCAGACAATATGTGAACGATGCCGAATTGTCTGAATTTGAAGTGCAGTATTCAAAATATTTCAGCTTAACGCCCGGACAAAAATCTCCGCGTTATGATTTATTGGGTTATGATCTTACATCATACTTTATAGCTCAAATATACAGCAATGGAACTAATTTTGGCAATAATGAGCTAAAGTTGCCTGTTGGCGCTGGTATACAATCGGTTTTGAAGTTTGAACGCAACTCCGAACGCAATGGATTTATGAATAAGCAGCTGTATTTACATGTGTCCGAATAATCATTTTTACGCTATGCGAGTTTTACACTACCCCGTTAAAAACAATTCATATCGGATGAAACTTATTTACAAAACTCTATTTTTAATTGTACTTGCTACAGGGCTATCGTTCAATGCCCGGGCGCAAAGGGGAAACTATAAACCGGAAATGTATGTAGGCGCCACTTTTGGTATGACCGGGTCGATGATGTACCTGAATCCAACTGTAGATCAGGATATACTTACCGGCTACAACGGCGGGCTTGTATTCAGATATGTGGCTGATAAAAGTTTAGGTGTGCAGGCTGAACTTAACTACTCTGAAAGAGGCTGGCAACAAAAAGGTGGAGCATTTACCCACAGGTTAAGTTATGTTGAAGTGCCATTCCTGACTCATTTTAATTTTGGCGACAAGTTCAGGTTTTTCGTGAATATAGGTCCCAAAATTGGTTACCTGATATCCGATAAAACTACTGTTAACATCGCTGCAACTACCGAAGACGAGGAAGAGCAACGCTCTCAGGCTGTAAAATATCCGCTTGATTATGGTTTTTGTTTCGGGATGGGAGTATTGGTAAGCGCTGGCAAACAGGTTTTCCAACTCGATACCAGAGCCAACCTGAGCATGAGCGATGTTTTTCCGAACCAAAAAAAAGATTACTTCAATAATTCCAATAATTTATATGCTTCGGTAAGCTTTGCATGGCTTATCCGCATAAAATAATGATTTCCAAATGCAACTTACCCCTTTTTAATCAAATAATAAACTCTTTCTGACAATTTTTACATTATTGTTTTACTCCATTTTCTCTATTTTTGTAGACCGGATAAATTTTTTATTCTACTTTTTGCTTTAATTATTGCTTAGCATGATTTTTTTTACTAATTTTGGTCGACCAATTAAATTCGGCTGTTATAAATCAGTATCATGTTTAAAATACGAGCAAATTGGGTTAAAAAAATATGCTTAAAATAAGCTTTTAAATAAAGAATCTTCAGTGTAAGCTACATACTTCAATTACAAAGAAATAATAATAAAACATATGAAAACAAATTATGAAATTCGTTATGCATCACATCCCGAAGATGCAAAACATTATGACACCGCTCGCTTACGTAAAGAACATTTAATTGAAAAAATATTCTCTCCTGACGAGGTTAATATGGTGTACACCCTTTACGACCGGTTGGTGGTGGGCGGTGCAAAACCAGTAAGCGAGAAACTTACTTTGGAAGCTATCGACCCTCTTAAGGCAGAATTTTTCCTGTCGCGACGGGAATTTGGTACATTTAACGTAGGTGGCCCGGGCAAAATCACAGTAGATGGAACTGTTTTCGAACTTGGTTATAAAGAGGCGCTTTATTTAGGCGCGGGCGACCGTAATGTAACTTTTGAAAGTGTGGATGCAGCCAACCCGGCTAAGTTCTATTTCAACTCAGCACCTGCTCACAAAACCTTTCCCGACCGCAAAATAACCAAAGCCGATGCACAGGTTATGGAGTTAGGATCTCTTGAAACATCCAATCACAGAAATATCAACAAAATGCTGGTTTGCCAGGTGCTGGAAACATGCCAACTACAAATGGGTATGACCGAACTACAGACAGGCAGTGTTTGGAACACCATGCCTGCACACACTCACAGCCGCCGTATGGAAGCGTATTTCTATTTCGAGGTTCCTGAAGGTAATGCTGTTTGCCACTTTATGGGCGAACCTACCGAAACGCGCCACATCTGGATGCAGGGCGAGCAGGCTGTAATTTCGCCTGAATGGTCGATTCACTCGGCTGCCGCTACAAGCAACTACACCTTTATTTGGGGTATGGCCGGCGAAAATCTTGATTACAGCGATCAGGACTTTTACAAACATACTGAATTGAGATAAAAGCCTTCGTAGCTTTCTCTTTTATCACAGACTTTTAAATCTTTCATTTTAAAAAATTTATACGAAACATAATTCCCTTCAAGAAACTCCACAGCGGATATCTAAGGGCTAAAAAATTAAAAAAAACATCATGAGTCAATTTGATTTAAATGGAAAGATAGCACTTGTAACGGGTGCTTCTTATGGTATCGGTTACGCAATTGCCGCAGGTTTAGCTAAATCGGGAGCTACTATTGTTTTCAACGATATAAATCAGGATTTGGTAGACAAAGGAATTGCAGCTTATGCAGCCGATGGTATTAAAGCCCATGGCTATGTGGCTGATGTTACCAACGAAGATCAAATCAATGCGTTAGTGAAACAAATTGAGGCGGAAGTTGGAGTTATCGATATTTTGGTAAATAATGCCGGAATTATCAAACGTATTCCCATGCACGAAATGAGCGCTGCTGAATTCCGTCAGGTAATTGATATTGACTTGAATGGTCCGTTTATTTGTTCCAAAGCTGTAATCCCAAGCATGATAAAAAAAGGATCTGGCAAAATTATTAACATTTGCTCCATGATGAGCGAATTGGGTCGTGAAACAGTATCGGCTTATGCAGCGGCTAAAGGTGGTTTGAAAATGCTTACGAAAAACATTGCTTCGGAATACGGTGAATACAACATACAATGCAACGGACTTGGCCCGGGTTATATAGCTACTCCGCAAACAGCACCTTTACGCGAAATTCAGGCCGATGGCTCGCGCCACCCGTTCGATCAGTTTATTATCGCCAAAACTCCGGCTGCCCGCTGGGGAAATGCCGAAGATTTGGTAGGCCCGGCTGTTTTTTTGGCTTCCAAAGCATCCGACTTTGTTAACGGTCATGTGCTTTATGTGGACGGTGGTATTCTGGCTTACATTGGCAAACAGCCAAAATAAACCGGAGTTTACTCAATAATTTTATCAAAAAACGATTTTTAAAACTTAAATACCAAACATATACAATGAGAAAAATTGTTTTTTTTCTGTTATCCTCTCTCCTGCTCTTTCCTGCTGCGTATGCCGGAAAAAACATAGTAGTGACTAATAACACAGCTACTGACAGGGACAAGGAAATGGTTGAAGTAAGCATAGGTGTCCTTAAAATTAATCCAGCCAAAAAATCATACGTAATTAAAGATGAAAATGGCAGAGAAATTCCTTACCAGTTCATTTACAATGGTGGTAAAAAGGCAAAATCGCTTATATTTGCTGCCGATGTAAAAGCCAATAGCTCTGCCACATATACAATTGCAGCAGGCAAGCCGGCTCCTGTTGAACCGAAAACATCGGCACAGTTTGTTCCCGAACGCAAGGATGACTTTGCCTGGGAAAACGATTTGGCTGCTTACCGCATGTACGGTCCTGCTCTGGCCAAAGAAAATCCGAGCAACGGTGTAGACATCTGGCTTAAAAGTACGGATAAACTGGTGGTGAAAAAACGATACCACGATGAGCTTAAAAATGGAAAAACCTACCATGTGGACCATGGCGATGGCCTAGATTGCTACAAAGTAGGACATACACTGGGAGCCGGGGGTATTGCCCCGTTTGCCGACGAAAAACTTTGGGTAGGCAACCATTTTAATCATTATAAAGTAATAGAAAATGGGCCGCTACGCTCTGTTTTCAGTCTTACTTACGATTCGGTGGTGGTTGGCAACCATGTTTACAAGCAAACTATTACCATTACTGCTACTGCCGGGGCTTTGCTCAACAAAGCTGTGGTGAAATATACAGGTCCAAAAGCCAACATCAAGCTGGCTGGTGGTATTTTTCTGCACGATGGTAAAGGCTCACTCAAAGAAAACAGCAGCCAGGGCTTTATTGCTTACGCCGAAGATGCTGTTTCGGATGCCGGGCTACCTTCGGGACGTAATTACACAGGTGTGGTGATTCCGCTGGAGCACGTAACCAGTCAAAAAAACGGAGAACATATCTTACTGCTTGCTCCATACAAAACAGGTACTGAATTTACATACTATTTTGGTGGAGGCTGGAGCAAATGGGGCTTTCGTACCGATGCTGACTGGTTTAAATCAATGGCACGTTTCAGTGAAAATCTGAAAACTCCTTTGACAATTAAAATAAAATAACAAATATCTGTTTTTCAATGATTTCGTAATCACCTTCTGGTATCTGAATTTAAAACTGATACCAGAAGGTTTTTTTATGGCCAGGATGGAATGAAATAATATCCAAAAACGCTAACTTAATCTATCCAATCATCACGCCTCGGAGATACAGTTTTGGAAATAATTTCTATCTTTGTAAAAAAAAACTATGGAAGAAGTATCCTCATTTTACCACCTTGCCCGGGAATTTGCTGTATCAACAAACCGCAGTATTTTCCTTACCGGTAAAGCCGGTTCGGGTAAAACTACTTTTTTATATAACCTCCAGAAAGCCACAAAAAAACAAATGGCCATAGTAGCTCCTACAGGCGTGGCAGCCATCAATGCGGGAGGCACTACCATTCATTCATTTTTTCAACTGCCGTTTACTCCTTTTATCCCTACTGCCGATGGGAAAAAAAATCTGATTGAGAAAATTAAAATGCAACGTAACAGGCGTAAAGTTATTCAGGAACTTGAACTACTTGTAATAGACGAAATAAGCATGGTAAGGGCTGACGTGCTTGATGCCGTAGATACAATTTTGCGTCAGGTGCGTTACAATTACAAAGAGCCTTTCGGTGGCGTGCAGATGATATTTATAGGCGACATGTTTCAGCTATCTCCCGTGGCGATAGAAGAAGAGTGGCGGATGCTATCTGCTTACTATAAAAGTCCGTATTTTTTTCATAGTCACGTTATTGGCGAACAAAAGCCGGTTTACATTGAACTTGATAAGATTTTCAGACAAACAAATGCCGACTTTATCAGCGTGCTCAACGAAGTACGCAACAACCGCCTTTCGGAATCTGGACTGGCTTTGTTGCAAAGCAGATACAACCCGCTTTTCACACCGCCCAAAGATGATACCTACATAACCCTTACCACGCATAATTATAAAGCCGACCGCATCAATGCTGATGAACTGGCTCGGTTGAAAGGTAAAACCATTTCCTTTGCGGCTGAAATAAAAGGTGAATTTCCTGAAAAAAGTTATCCTACCGAAAAAGATTTGATATTAAAAACAGGCGCCAAAGTCATGTTTATAAAAAACGATACCGAAACTCCGCGGCGTTTTTTTAACGGCAAAATTGGTGTTATTGATACAATCAGTGATAAAGTCATTACCATTACCTGTCCAGGCGACGGCACTACCGTAGATTTGGAGCGCATGGTATGGGAAAATATACGCTACACCACCAACGAAAGCACTAAGCAAATTGAAGAATCTGTGATAGGAAGCTTTACTCAGTTTCCGCTCCGACTGGCATGGGCTATCACCATACATAAAAGTCAGGGACTTACATTCGAAAAGGCCGTAATTGATGCCGGCGATGCTTTTGCTCCGGGTCAGGTATACGTGGCGCTGAGCAGATGCCGCTCGCTCGAAGGTATGATACTCTGGAGTAAAATTAATCCGTCGAGTATTGAAAACGACCGCCTTATAGTAGAGCACGAACAGAACAAACAACCGGTGGATATGCTTGAGGCTGAACTTGCGGCTTCGCGAAGCGAATTCAGGCTCTTTGCCTTGCGTCAGCTATTCGACTTAAAAACAGGTACCGGACTTATATCCAGGCTACTACGAACTGTAGAAGAGGTATCCTCATCATTCAACGATGAAACTTTACATTACTTGCGGGATTTATTAAAACAAAGTCAGGATATGCAGGAAGTAGCCGGGAAATTTACGGTGCAACTGCAACGTATACTCATGGCCGAACGGGTCGACGAGGATTATTTAGCCGAAAGACTGAATGCTGCAGCCGATTTTTTCAAAACCAAAATAGCAATTCTTATGGATTCGCTACGACAATCGCCGGCTTCTACCGACAGTCGCGACAATGCCCGCGAATATAACGATGAATTACGTGTTATCTTTGGTTTTGTGGCTCAGAAAGCACATCTGCTCAAAAGCCTGAAACATCCGTTTACAGTGGAAGATTACTTTATTATAAAAAACACCTTCCTCCTGCCCGATTTTAGCGTAAATGCTTATGCCAAAAATGCAACGGAAAAACTGGCGGCATCGCACCACCCCAAATTATTCCATGAATTATTGACATTACGCAATCAGATTTGCGAACCGAATAATTTGCCTATTTATCTGGTAGCAAACAGTAAAACCCTTACTGAAATGACCAATTATCTGCCTTTAACCAAAAAAGACCTATTGAAAATTAATGGATTTGGGCCAGCCAAAGCAGAGAAATATGGCGAGCAGTTTTTAAAAATCATCCAAAAATACTGTCTTGACAATAACTTATCCAGCAATATTGCCGAAAAAACAGATAAAAAGTCTATAGAAAAAGAACCCAAAGAAAAAAAGCAAAAAGGCGAATCGACCCGACTCACATTACAAATGTATAACGAAGGTAAAACCATTGACCAAATAGCCACCGAACGAAATCTGGCTGTATCTACCATCTGCTCTCACTTATTTTCTTTTATCCATGTGGGCTTACTGGATATCGATCGGTTTATTTCGCCTGAAAAGCGAAAAAAAGCAATGAAAATAATGGATGAAACAGAAGAAAATGGTTCTGCCTACCAAATGTTGTCCGATGTATTGGATAAACATGAAGTTAACTTTTTTCTATCATGGAGAAGGAGCCTTAAAAACAACTAATCGCCTATGATTTTTTTCAAATTCTTTTGACAAATTATTAGGTAGTTATAAAAAAAATAACAATCTTTGTAAAAAACATTTCTTTAATCTAATCAAAAAACTAAAATGGACTTTATTACATCCTTGGAGCCTCTGCTAAAAACTTTCTGGTTTATAGCCATTCCTACAAGTATAATCTTTATTATACAAACTATTATGACATTTATAGGAGCCGATGCCTCTGATGGAACCTCAGCCGACTTTGACGGCGACATAAGCGACGGTGATGCTCCTTTTCAGCTTTTTTCATTTCGCAACCTGATTAATTTTTTGCTGGGATTCAGTTGGTCGGGTATTTCGTTTTACAATGCCATTTCTTCAAAACTGCTGCTTATAGTGGTAGCTGTAATCATTGGCTGTGCTTTTATATTTCTCTTTTTCCTGATTATAAGTCAATTGATGAAGCTTTCTGAAGATGCTTCATTTAAAATAATTAATACTGTAGATAAAACAGCGGAGGTTTATCTCACAATTCCAGCCGAAAAATCGGGAAAAGGTAAGGTGCTGGTAAGCGTAGGTGGTTCGGTTCATGAACTGGAAGCAATGACTGAAGGTGAACTACTCCCTTCGGGAAAACTGGTAAAAGTTGTAAAAATAGAAAACAACCAGATACTTATAGTTGAAAAAATATAAAAGCATTAAAAACGACAAACATTAAACAAAAAACAAAAAAAATGATCGAACCTATTTACATTATCATTGTAGCCGCCGTGGTGGTTTTTGTTACCATTTCGGCCTTGGTTTCGCGCTACAAACGCTGTCCTTCGGATAAAATTTTAGTTGTTTACGGTAAAACCGGCGGTACTTCCGCCAAGTGTATTCATGGTGGTGGTTCATTTATTTGGCCTGTAATTCAGGACTATGCATTTCTGGATCTCAAACCTCTATCCATCGAGGCCAATCTGACCAATGCCCTGAGCCGGCAAAACATCCGTGTAGATGTACCTTGTCGCTTCACCATCGCTATTTCTACCGAGGGCGACAGCATGAACACTGCTGCCGAACGTTTATTAGGACTCAACTCTGAGCAAATTCAGGATTTGGCTAAAGATATTCTTTTTGGCCAGTTGCGTTTGGTTATTGCTACCATGACCATCGAAGAAATCAACTCCGACCGTGATAAATTCTTAGACAATATCTCGAAAAACGTTGATACTGAGCTTAAAAAAATCGGCTTAAAACTTATTAACGTTAACGTAACCGATATCAAAGATGAATCTGGCTACATCGAAGCACTTGGTAAAGAAGCTGCTGCTAAAGCCATCAACGAAGCTAAAATTAGCGTAGCCGAACAAGAAAAAATCGGTGAAACCGGTAAAGCAATGGCCGACCGCGAAAAAGACACGCAAATAGCAGAAACTCACCGCGACCGAGATGTGAAAATAGCGATTACTCAGAAAGATCGTGAAGTAAGCATTGCCTCTGCCATGAAAGATGAGTCTATTGGTAAAGCCGAAGCCGAAAGAGATACCCGTATTAAGACATCGGAAGCTAATGCTCAGGCTATTAAGGGTGAAAATGAGGCTAAAATATCAATTGCCCAGTCTGACGCGATACGTCGCGAGAGAGAAGCCGAATCTCTTAAAATAGCCATTGCCTCGGAGAAAGTACAACAGGCAAAAGCGCTCGAAGAAGCTTACCACGCCGAACAACAAGCAGAAACAGCACGTGCCGACCGCGAACGTTCTACTCAAAATGCGAATATTGTAGTGCCTGCCGAAATTGCCAAACAACGTGCAATTATCGAAGCTGAAGCTGATGCGGAAAAAATTAGATTGCAAGCCAGAGGTGAAGCCGATGCTATTTACGCTAAGATGGAAGCCGAAGCTAAGGGTTTGTTTGAAATACTTACAAAACAAGCCGAAGGTTACAAAGAAGTAGTAGACGCTGCCGGCGGTGACCCAACTAAAGCTTTCCAGTTGCTGCTTATCGAAAAACTGCCTGAATTAGTAAAAACTCAGGTCGAAGCCGTTAAAAACATCAAGATTGACAAAATTACGGTATGGGATTCGGGCAATAATACTGAAAGTGGCAACAGCACAACAGCCAATTTCGTTTCGGGAATGATGAAAACCGTTCCACCACTCAACGATTTGTTTAACATGGCCGGACTTAACCTTCCTACTTATCTGAAAGGTCCGCAAACCGATGGAAACAAAGAGCCAGAAGAACAAACAATTGAAGAAGCTAAAAAGGAAGATACTAAAGAGAAAGCTTAATATAAATTAGACTCACAATGAAATGAGGGTGCTCCGAAAAATGGGCACCCTCATCTGTTTTCATTATTTTCGTTATTCTTATTATTCTCGTTTCTTTCGCTTTTTGCTCTTCATCAGTTTATCAAAAGTTTTATTGCGATTATAGTAGAATTCTTTGAGTATACTGCGGTCGTACATACCGGGGCATTCGCTACGCGTAGCATACAGAATGTTTTCTTTCCGTTTTTCCTCAAAGCGTGGTTGCATTTGCTCAAAATCTTTGCGAGCTTTAAGTATACTGCGGGCATTTTCCGTTTTCCCGGTAAAGAAAAACTGGAGAGCAGCCACATAATCAAGCACCTTACGCCAAAACATAATTTCATTCAGCAGTTTCTGAGGCATATTTTTATAAATCATCAGCAGGTTATTTCTGAAATTCAGGTAGGTTTTATATGGGTGTTCGCTATCCAAAGTACCTCCACCTACGTGGTAAACAACGCTTTCCGGATTACAAACCACTCTGTAGCCACGTGCATTAAGCCTCCAGCAAAGGTCTATTTCCTCCATGTGTGCAAAAAATTCATCGTCGAGCCCTCCTACCTTGTGAAATAACTCTGAGCGAATTACCAGACAAGCACCGGTCGCCCAAAACACATCCGTAATATCGTCATATTGCCCCTTATCCTCTTCCACCACTCCAAATACGCGACCACGACAAAAAGGATATCCCAGAAAATCGATAAAACCACCTGCTGCACCGGCATGTTCGAAACTGCTGCGCTTGTAGTACGAGCGTATCTTGGGCTGACAGGCAGCTACATCGCGATTGCTTTCCATGTAATTGATTAATACCTCAAGCCAGTTTTCGGTCACTTCCACATCTGAATTGAGCAATACGTAATAATCAGCTTCAATCTGTTGCAGCGCCTTGTTGTATCCTCCGGCAAAACCGTAATTTTGATCCAATACAATGGTTTTGATGTGCGGAAAATCGCGGGTCAGTAGTTCAAGAGAACCGTCGGTAGACCCATTATCGGCCACAATTATTTCCGCTTCGGGCAATTGAGTGTGTTTGATAAGTAGCGGCAAAAACTTGTTCAAAAAAGTTTCTCCATTCCAGTTTAATATAACTATAGCTGCTTTCATGCTTTAAAATAACCCTTTTCAAACAAAGGGAATGCTTTGATTAAGAAAAATAATATTTATAAACACCCCAAACAGAAAATAATCAACATACAGAATTGAGCTGTATGTTGATTATCCCAAAAAAATCAAGTATGTAAAGTTTATTCTTCTTCGTTGTAAATACCAATAGATTTGCCATACTCATATTCGCCTTCGAGTATAAGCTGAATTTCTTCGTCAGTAATTTCTATTTTGTCCTTTTTAGCGCATTTCTGAATGTACTTAAACATGTCTTCTTCGTCGATGCTGGCTTCTTCGGTTGAGTCTTCATCAATCAGACCATTTTCTTCGTAATACTCATATACAACATCCAGAACATATTCTATTTTAGTATCATCAATTCCGGCTTTAGCCTCTTCAGGTAAAAAACCAAGTATGAATTTCACGGCTTCATCTTCGTCGTATACCAGCAAATCGTCGTCTTGTGCTTTCATGTTTTTTAATTTTTTATTGGTTAATATCCAAAGAAATGTTTTCAAAGATACAGTTTTTTCTGCTGAATATATAACTGCACTTTTCTTTTATAATTTTTTATTATAAAAATATCTGCAACACTTTTCGTACACTCAAAATATTGCGCAAAACCTTACTTTTTGAGCGATTTATTAATGCTTTCGATGTAATTTAGCACCTCATCTCGCCCTATACCTTTCTCCGAAGAGCTAATAAAAACTGGAGGCAGTTCTTCCCAGTACTCAAGTAGCTGTTGTTTGTAAGCCTGAATGCTTTCATTGGAGCGTTGCCACGACAATTTATCAATTTTTGTAAAAATAATTGCAAACGGAACTCCGTTTTCGCCGAGCCACTGCATAAAATCCAGATCAATTTTCTGAGCTTCGTGCCTACAGTCAATAAGCAAAAAAACACATGTAAGTTGCAATCTATTAATGATATAGCTTTCGATAATGTCTTTCAGTCGCTCGCGTGTTTGCTTGCCAGCTGTAGCATATCCGTAGCCGGGTAAGTCCACCAAATGCCACTCATTATTAATAAGAAAATGATTAATAAGCAAAGTCTTACCCGGCTTCGACGAAGTCATTGCCAGCCCTTTACGGTTGCAAAGCATATTAATAAGCGATGATTTACCCACATTGGAACGACCGATAAAAGCATATTCGGGCAATTTGGTATCGGGACATTTCTTATAATCGGTGTTGCTGATAATAAACTCAGCTGATTTTATATCCATATTTTTTATTCTTATTTTTCCGTAAATTTACAACTATATTTATCAATTGAAAAATGCTTATTACAATTTGCAGGTCGAAACTTGCTACAAACCTGCAATTCTTTAGCAATATAGCTCAACCATATGGCAAAAAATGATGACCGTAATTGTTTTCATCCAACAATTAAACAAGCTCCACCTCCTTATTGCTTCGGAACAACCAAAGTCCGGCAAAAGTTATCAATCCATTGATTATAAGCAGTTCGTAACCAAACGTATATCCCCAATATGTTTTACTTACATAACTAAGTAAAGCACACAAAACAGGCGATACCAAAGCAATAAACGGTACCAGCTTATCGTTGGTACGTAGCTTGGTAAAAAGTCCGAACGCATACAAGCCCAGCAATGGGCCATAAGTGTACGACACAATGGTATAAATGGCATCAATTACACTTTTATTATTCAATGCCCTGAAAATCATTATTATAAAAATAAAAAGAACAGATATCGACAGGTGAATAATCATTCGTTTACGACGTGCCGTAAGCGCTTCTTCACGTTGTATTCCCAAAATATCTACCGAAAATGAGGTGGTAAGCGCTGCCAAAGCCGAGTCGGCACTGGAGAATGCAGCTGCAATAATTCCCACTACAAACAGTACTAATACCGTTTTGCCCAAATAAGTAGTAGCAAAAAGAGGTAAAATTGCGTCGCCATTTGTTGGGAGTGTAATATTATTCTGTGCTGCAAGCATTAGCAGCATAGCTCCCAATGTGAGAAATAAAAAATTAACCGGAATAAATGAAAATCCGTACCAGTACATGTTTTTCTGAGCATCTTTCAAACTCTTACAAGTCAGATTTTTCTGCATCATGTCCTGGTCGAGTCCGGTCATTGCTATGGCAATAAAAATTCCACTAAAAAACTGCTTAACAAAATTATCCTTCGACCACCAGTTGTCGAATACAAAAATACGCGACATATTGCTTTGAGATATATCCGTAATTATCTGGCTAAAAGACATATCAATACTCTTCGACACTTCAATCAGCAGCATAATCAATGCCCCTATCATAATAATTGTTTGTATAGTATCTGTCCAGACTATGGTTTTAATTCCACCCCTGTAAGTATATAGCCAAATTAGCAGAATGGTAACACAAACCGTAACGTAGAATGGGATGTTCCATGCATCAAAAATAATTTTCTGCAAGATGAGAGATACTATATACAGTCTCGCCGAAGCCCCTATTGTTTTGGAAATCAGAAAGAACCATGCTCCTGTTTTATAAGCTCGATTACCGATACGCTGCCCCAAATAGGTGTAAATTGATGTAAGATTGAGCCTGTAATATAGCGGTAATAGTACGGTGGCAATAACCAGATAACCAATAAAAAAACCCATTACAGTTTGCATGTATGTAAAACTTTTGTCACCGACCAAGCCCGGTACCGACACAAAAGTTACTCCTGATATGGATGTACCTACCATGCCGATAGCTACCACCCACCAGGGCGACTGACGATTGCCCAGAAAGAAAGCTTCATTATCAGAGTTCTTTCGCCCTGTGATAAACGAAATTATCAGCAATAACGAAAAGTAAGCCACTACGATAATTAAGCCTGAAAATCCTGACATATTTATATCTTTATATTTAAGGTGCAAAAGTACAAAAACGCTCCCAAACGGGCAAAAACTCATTTTTCACCCTCATACGGCTTAGGTATTGCAGAAATTCGTTTGCCCCGTATAAGGAATATTGATGATAAATCGTGGTTTTTTTGTAAATTTGCAGTTGAAAAAAAGATAAACAAATTTAAATTAGTGGCGCAGCAACTTTTTTCATCAGGTCTGCTCGAAAACGCGGTACAGGAATTTTCAAAACTGCCGGGTATAGGGCGTAAAACGGCTCTCAGGCTGGTACTTCATCTTTTGAAGCAACCTGAAAACGAGACCGAAGCTCTTGGTAACTCATTGATAAGCCTGCGCAAGAATGTTGTGTACTGTAAAGTGTGTCACAATATTTCTGATACCGAGGTTTGTAATATTTGCAGTAATGCGGCTCGCGATGCCGAAACAATATGTGTGGTTGAAAACATCAGAGATGTGATGTCTATCGAAAACACGCAACAATTCCGCGGTCTGTATCATGTACTTGGTGGAGTTATCTCGCCCATGGATGGTATTGGTCCTTCCGATCTTGAGATTGAAAGCCTGATACAAAGGGTACAGAGCGAAAAAATCAAGGAGGTTATTCTGGCTTTGAGTACAACTATGGAAGGTGACACTACCAATTTTTATATTTTCAGAAAGCTGGCAACTCTTAACCTGAAAATTACTACAATTGCCCGTGGTGTAGCTATAGGCGATGAACTGGAATATGCCGATGAAGTAACTCTTGGACGCTCAATTCTGAACAGAGTTGATTTTAACAATACCTTCAGGCAGTAATTATTTGACTTTATATAACATAAAAAAACAATATCTTAAAATGAAAAAAGTACTTCGTAACTTAACTATGGCATATTATGCCGTATTTATGTCGGCAATTGCATCGGCTCTGCTGGGCTTTTACATACTGAAAAGTGGCATTACCATCGATCCGTTGAGCTCTACCGGTATAGCTTTGCAATCGGTACTTATTGTACTTATAATTGGCTCGGTACCAGTATCTTTATTTATATTTAACCGCAGTGCAAAAAAATGGGCACAACTTACCGACACTGCGCAGAAACTTACAAAATATCAACGCGGATCTTATATCCGTTTGGCAATTATTGGTGCCGGATTGGTGCTTGGCGTGCTGTTTTACTACATAATGCAAAACCAATCCATGATTTTTTGTGCCGGTATAGCAGCTATTGGCTTGTTTTTTTGCAAACCGGCCGAAGTCAAAATCATTACCGAACTTAACCTGGAAGAAACCGACAATTAACATATCGGTTAACACATAAAGAAACAGTCATTTTTGATGTTTTAATTACTCCAAAGCTTTAGTAGCAAAGGACTCAATAATAAGTACATCTAACTTTGATTAGCTATTTTCTAACTCATTTATTTGAAGAAATTTTTATATGCTTACAATTGCTGTAGATTTTGATGGAACCATAGTTACGCATGAATATCCACGTATTGGTCGCGACATTCCTTTTGCCATAGATACGCTGAAACGTATACAGTCTGACTTTCAGACTTGCCTGATACTCTGGACTGTACGCGAAGGAAAGGAATTACGCGAAGCAGTAGAATACTGTCGCGAGCGCGGACTGGAATTTTATGCTGTAAACAGCAACTATCCTGAAGAAAAGCCCGAAAGTAAAGAACCACGCAAACTGAAAGCCGACTTATTTATCGACGATCGTAATCTGGGAGGTATCCCCGACTGGGGTATCATTTACCAAATGATTTCTTCGGGTAAATACCTGCAACCCATCCCTACCGACATTCAACCTGATTACCCTAAACCCCGAAGAGGTGGATTGATGGGTTTATTTGGCGGAAAATAACTTAATAACAGAGACGTAGTGAACTCAAAACATGGAAATATACGTTTGCGAGCTGTAGAACCTCAGGATTTGGAGTTGCTATATCTTTGGGAAAATGATCCGGCTTTATGGGAAACCGGCAATACGCGCCAGCCATATTCACGCTATGCGCTTAAAGAGTATATTAACCAGCAATTGGTCAATGATATTTACGAAAATCTCCAGTTGAGATTGATGATTACAGAATCTAAAGATGAGGTGACTATAGGTACGGTAGATCTGTTCGACTTTGATATACATAACAGTCGCATTGCTTTGGGGCTTTATATCGATACCAATTACCGTGGCAAAGGTTACGCACGCGAAGCCTTGCATTTGGTAGAAGAATATGTATTCGGTTTTCTGAAAATCAACCAATTATATTGTCATATAGCCTCGGGCAACACTGCAAGCCGCACCATGTTCGAGAAAGAGCAATATCAGTCTGGTGGCATACTCCGAAACTGGATAAAAACTCAGGGCGGGTTTGAAGATGTTATTGTATTTCAGAGATTTATAAAATAACAAGAACGGGTATCCAAAATAATTTGAGATACCCGTTTTCAGTATAATACCCTGATAATTTTTAAAATTTGCTATCTAACTTTTCATTGACTTTATCTTGTAAGCATAAACTTGAAGCTCATCCCGAAATTGGTTGATGATACCGGAAATGAGGTAGATACAAGGGGCGTACTCGACTGGCGATCGTAAAACAGCTGAACATTGACTTTGGAACTGAACACATAATCGGCCATAATTTTGAGCGTGTATAGTTTGTTACCGGTAGATGCCTGTGTAAGCCCTTCTTCTATTTTGCGCAATAGCGTTTTTACATCTTTGTATGTAAGGTCGGCGCTTATCTTCAAATCATTTTTAATTTTTGATTGCTTGTCATTTTTGAGTCTTAATATCACATCAAAGTCCTTTATAAGGTATCCTATCCCTACTACAATGTTATCAGAGCTGGTTTCAATAAGCTGAGTACTCGACAAGTTCAAAGCCAGTGTTCTTTCTTTTTGATATTCCAAACGAGTAGTCATACTGTTTTTCAAAGCCAGATTTAATCCTATAAGCGGACTAAAACGTTCGGTGATTGAAACCGTAGAAATATCGTAAGGTGACGAAGGTATAGGATTATCTGTCTGAATATCGCGTACATAACCCAGTGCATCGTTATCGTCGCTCATGGCTACCCAAGTGGAGTAAGACGAATAACTTCCGATACCGTAACGACAGGTGTAAGCATGCGTAATGTTTACAGATTTAAAGTGTTCTTTCACCCAGGGAATTCTCGAAAGACCATCGTATGTTAATCGCCAGTTGGGCAAAAGATTAAGTAACGATATAAACGGACTGGTATCAATATTTTTAGCATCGCTACCAGTATAGGCTGCAATAAATGCAGGGATAAGTACATCGCTTGAATTTCGGGAGTATTTACCCAAAGTTGAGTTATAATCTTTTCCGGCAATATTGGGGTTTTCTTTAAAAAAGCCTGTAGTTGGATATTTGGTATTTATATAACGGGAATTTAACCTATCAGCAATAATGTCGCGATTGGCCAAAAACTGATCATAAACCTCCGATGAGTAATTATCGTTTACTGTTCCTGTTTTCTTAAATGCAGTTTTCAGACCCACCATCGTCATATTAAAGCTACCATTCATCGTAGTAGGCATATCTTCGTACATATACCAGGTATTGCTATTTTTGGAAGTATAGCGTTTGGCATTGAGCTCAATTTTCATACCGGGCAAAGGCTCAAGGCTGGCTTTGATATCCAAGTCTGATGTAAACGCAGTTACAGCCGGATTAATAATCGTATCATTGCCTACATTCAACCAGTTACTTTTCACAGCATTTTCAATGGTATTGTCGTCAAAAAAACCAAAAGTAAACCCTACACCCGGTGCAAACACGCCATCCTTATCGCGTTTTTGTCCCATAAATCCGGGTTCGTACATAAATCCGGGAAGCGTCATACTGTTGGTCTGTCGGTACGAAATCGTAGCATTGCGGGTCATCATCAGTAAGCGTGCAGCAAAATCAGTTATCTGACGTGGTACACTCAAATCATTCGGGTCAACGGTTACGATATTAACAGAAACGCTATCAGCATCAAACTTAGGTGTGATTTCGAGCGTGGTGGCATTGATAGATTTATAGTTTACCGATAAAGCTTTACCGTTTTTGTCTGTTGCCCAAAAATTAAATTTTTCGCTACCTAATCTGTGTGCTACCGTTAGTTTTTTGCCTTTTTCGAACTTAAAAACCCTTTTGAATGTACGCGACTGGAACTTCTGATTGGTGGTGGTGGGCTGTGCTGCAAACCTACGATTCACCTCTTTCAGATATTTTGATTTGTTGTACAGGTTTACAAAATTTAGCTGCGCATCGCCTGAGATAGCACCCATGCTGATGGCAACATTGCCGGCATCTGACGAAGCCGAACGATTCCAGCTATAGGTAGAATTATAGTTTGCTGTGGCTGTTATCCAGTCCAGCATCGGTAGTTTATTGATTGGCAATGTCCAGGAAGCATTGAATACCTGCTGGTAACTGTAGGGCGTACCCAATTTACGGATACTGGCCCAAACCGTATCGCGCCATTGTTCATAATACTCTTTACCTATTTCGGGAGTAAAATGATATTCTTCAATATTGGCGTTCATGGCCGTCTGCAATGATAAATGCAGTGTACGGGTGAGGTCAAACTTAATATCAAAATTACGATTCCACATAAAATCTTTGCTGAAATCCAGATCAAAATCGGTTAACGATGAAGAACTTTGAGTCAGATCCCGTACTTTAACCTGAGAGAAAATACGGTTCATATCGCTATTGTAGCTGATTGACGAAGGCAAATAGTTGAAATTAAAATCTTTGATAATTTTAAACACCGGATTATCTAAGGCTTTTACTGTTTTAAATGGCTCAACAGGATTAGGACTGAATGAAAAATTATAATTCAGAGCTGCTCTTTCCTGCTTGTCCAGATTTTTTTCTATTTCGGCACTTGTTTGATTGCGCTCGCTGTACGAATACGTAAATGTGAGGTTAGCCGGATCGTAAAACTGCGGCTTTTTGCTGCGCAGATTCACTCTGGCCGAAGTAATATTGAAACTTTTTGAAGTATTTACAGATTGTGAAACTGCAAGTAACGAATCCCGCTCTGCTGATGTATTTAGAATACTTAAAGCGTCTTCCAGTTCAATATCTTCATCGAGCGGATTATATTTGGGCTTCACAGTTTCGTTCGTATACGAGAAATAAGCCGGCAACTGAATTTTAGCTTTTTCGGGTAAGAAACGGCCAAGATCCATGCTGGTAGAGAAATTCATCTGGTAAAGATCGTCGGTGCGACGGTCAAGCACATTGCTTTCAATACTTCCATATCCGGCAGTTTCTACCCTACCCGACAAATTCACCGTTCCAATATCGGATAATCCAACGGCCAGATTTCCCATAGCAGCCCATCCGCCCGACTCGTCAAATTCGCTCATTCTCAGCTCATTTACCCAAACTTCTCCATTTTTAATATCGCTACCATTATTGCGAATACCTATCATAATGTTTTCAACATCCGAAATAGACGGATTACCTACTACTCTGATTTTGTTTTTACCTTTATCGTAAAATGGAATTAAATCTGAAATATACGAACCATCCTGTTTCGACTTATTACGTTTAAGTTTAGCATTTGTAAGTACTTCAAACGGAAAATCAAACATGTTTTCTTCAGGCCAAACTGCCTCGCGATCCTTATCCGATTCGTTGGAATACACACCTTCGGCAGTTAGCTTCAAAGGAATTTCATATTCGTAATAATTATACATCAGGTCGGAACCAATACGTATATAGCAACTCAGTTCATAATCCTTCAAACTGCGGGTATCATCCAAAAGTTTCTCAGCATGTACATACATTTGCAGGCGCTTGTACTGGCGCATATCGTAAGATGTTTTCTTATATACCGCCCGCGCATCATTCGGCGACAATTCATTAACTTTCAGCACCATAGCCTGTTCATTAAGCTGTAGTATCTGAGTTTGACCGGGGTCGGTTTGGCGGGTTACTCCCGGAGGTAAAACGTAGTTTACAGGTGTCTTTTTTGAATTTTCTTCAATATTCACTGCTTGTACATCCAGAGTTCCGTTGCTGGTAGGTATATTATCTACCGTATAAAGATTTTTGGTATATGTGCGCCACTCACCACGCACCAACTCCAGCGAAGCAAAGCGCAGGTGCGATTCTTTTTCAAAATCAGTCATAAACATTCTTATAAAACGGATAGACTTGAAGTTGCGAATACTACCAATTTTGTCTTTATATTCGTAAATAGGAATTTTAAACTGATACCAGGTTACCTCTTCAGAGTTACCGTTCGGAAGATTTACCGTGGAGGTATAACTGTCGGTAATGTGGTTGCGGCCTATCTGCATCGAATCGCGACGTATAGCCACTTTATACTGAAAATATTTTTCATTCTCATTCAGTGTATTATCAGCATTAATATCCTCAATATCAGGATACGAAGTTGCAGAAGTAGTGTAATCTTCAGTAGATTGTGTGGCGTCGGGCGAGTTGCCTTCTGTACCGTTATAACGTTTGTATCGTGTTAGAATACCTGCATTTTCATTATCATAATCGGTAGATTTGTAGAAACTATAATTATCCCCGGCAGGGTCGTTGAGTGGAGAAAACCTATCCCCCGACATGCGTTCCAGAGCAGCTGGCGTAAGTTTGGCTTTCACCTGATTTACATAATCCTTGTAAGTGGGGAAATCAAATTCTTCCTCGGTAGACAAGCCATTGAGACCCACATCCTGCTTTGCACGTGCACCTGAAGTATTATCAAAAGCAATTACAGTAGACTGAGTTTTGGGCACCTTACCCCAAATTGTAGTTTCGGTACGTGTAGGGTCACCGTCGAGCGGTAAGCCATGCTCAAAGAATTTTTTTCCATCTTTAAGAATATCCTCGCTGATATCACCCAAATTGATGTATAAATCTCCACCTTTATCTGTACTGTTTTTGTCGTATATAAACGGGTCCATCATCCAAAACTCAATATATTCGATATTTGAAGTTTCAAAATCGGTATAATCGAGTTTACGCATAATACCACCCCAACGTTTTTTAGGATTGGTCAGATATCCGTTTTCATCCATTCCGTCAACATCTAAGTTATAAGGACCTCGTTCGGTTGGGTAATACGAAAGGTTCATAACCGTTAGCACTGAAGCATCGGTATATAAATAGCTTTTGTTCGGAAATACTTCTTTTATCTGAACGTTTCTGGTATAGTGATTCGATTGAGACTCGGTGTTATTTCTTAGGTTCACCGGAGTAGTACGTCCCGGATTTTTGGCATTCAGAATTTGATCTACATAATACCACGAAAGTAATGCCCTGTTTTTACCATATTCAGTAGTAGTTAAAGCGGCTTCGGGGAACAGTGCATTAGCATTCGGATTGTAAGGTGTTGAAGCCAGATACCAGTTGTTAGGAAAATGAATATCTATAGATGTTTTTGTTGATTCAAAATCATCCAGATATGCAAGTCCCTGCGTACCTACCACTTTAGAGTGACCCGGTATAAGTTGAGCAAACTCGGCATTGAAGGCTATGGTGGAAGGCTTGGTGGCATTCACAAAAGGTAATTTGTCAAGCACATTAGTTAGCCACTGCGACTCGCCACGCCAGGCAGCATTAAGTCCCCAAATGGTATTGGAGATAGGTTCATCGCCAGTATTTACTTTGGTAGTAAGCGGTGTTTCGGACAAGTGCATAATGGTTCCACCTACACTGAAATCTTTGTTGAACTGATATTCAAGATGCGTACCAACCAATGATTTACGCTGAATACTGAACGTAGATTGATTTTCCAGTTTAACATCTATATTCGTGCCCGATTCAATAATTGACTGGTTAAGAATCGTAACCGAACCCATGGTATAATCTACAGTATAGTCCACATTCTCAACCAAAGTAGCTCCGCCGGCCGTTACTGTAACCGAGCCCCGGGGCACGTTCATCGCATTCAGTCTTATTTCGGTTCCACTGGAGGCTTTATACTCTCCTACCAACTTGAATTTATTTTTCTCACTAAGTTCCTGTGCTACAACTAATGTAGAATCATATAATTCTTCAAAAACATATTTATCGGCTATCTGATTATTGCCGATAGCTTTTCTTAAATGGCTACCAAAAGGTTCGAGTACAGGGAAGATAATTCTCCCGGATGAAGATAGCACTGTAACATCTTCAACATAATCAAATTTACCATCCGGATTGCTGTTTTTTCTGCTATCGATACGATCCAGATTCATGACCTTAAGCAGTAACTTGTTTTTGATGTTTCCTTCATTCAGGTACCTCAATTCTGTTCCTACCGAATCGTTGCGATATACGACATCCAGTTTGAAGTTTTCTTCCTGAACCTGTAATGCCCCAAGCGAATACACGTTCTTCATCATCAAATCCCAGATGGCAAGCTGAGGCGATTGCACAGTCCCTTTCAACAGTTTCACAAAGAGCGCATTAGGAGCTGTTACCGCATCGGTTGAAAACTCACCAACCTGATATACCGAGCCTTTGTAGCTATATTCGTAGGCCACACCAAGAACTTCGTCGGGGTTAAGCGCTGTTTTTAGCGAGAGTATACCAAGCGATGAATTGTAGGTATACTCAGCCGAAGTCAGCTTGCGTGCGCTCTCAACTTTTTCAAAGTCCTCACCGCCAACCATCGAACTGTAAGAGCTTGTAATAGCCGTATTACTTTGCTGAATATCACGTACATTTGGCAAATCTTTCAGCGAAGAATATATGTTGTTCGCATTATTTCGGGGCTGAAATTCTGTTGTGGTGGCGTGCCAGTCAGAGTTATCTATTCTCTTAGCCTCGCCCAAATCCATCAGAGCAACGATATTGCGGGCTTCGTCATAATTACCGCGTTTATTGGTTACCCAAACTTCAATACGGGTGATGCTAACTCCTGAAGATATCAGTGGTATATTTGTTAACCAGCTTTCGTAATTATCCCTAAAAAAATGCCCGAGGAAGAAATGCCGGTTTTCGTCATAATTATCGGCCGACACCTCAAATTCCGTGGTCTGAGTTCCTCCTTTGGTTGATATGGTTTTACTTTCCGATTCCTGTTGCGATGCAATAGCCGAAACATTGAGCTTACCAAACTTAAGGTCTGTTTTCACACCGAAAAGAGCTGTACTTCCACTTATAAGAGAGCTGTTGAGCTGCATGCTCACATTTCCGGCCTGTATGCTCTGAATTATGTCATCTTCCTTACCTTTATAGCCAAGCTTAACCATCTTTTGGTCAAAATCAAAGGTTGATTCGGTATTGTAATTCATATTCAGATTTACCTTATCGCCCACCGACCCGGATACATTCATCTGTATCTTCATATCAAACTCAGGGGTGATACTGCTACGCATTTGCTCTGTCAGAGCCGGATTTTCAATGCGGTTGTTCTTCAATCCAAAAACGAGTTCGGCCGAACCCTGCGTTTTTACCTGTACACCACCCGGACCAAAAATTTTATCGGCAGGTCCTATATCAAACTTCAAATCCGAAACCGAAAACTTGTCCTCGTTATTTTTCTGTACACTATTGTTTTTCTCGCGCCAGTAATTTTGCATATCCCTCTGAGCCGAATACACGTTATACTCGCGTGCTGTCATCATGTAAGGGGTAGCTATTTCCATATTACCAACCATGGTTCTGAACACATAAGTATCCGTTTTAGGATCATATTCCACCACCGACTTAATATTATCCGGTTGTTTGGAGTCCATAGGATAGCTCTTGTTCAGGTCATCATAACTCGCAACATCATATTTTTTTACTGATATTTTTTTGTCTTTGCTTACAACCGTTGAGTCCGTTTGGGTTTCGGAGTTGTATTGCTCAAAAGATATTGGGGTATGATTAATTAATGCAAACGCCGTACTAAAAACTATAGTCAGGGAAACAATTAACGGTAAAAGTTTTCTTAAATATATCATAGATTTTCTTATGCTTATATTATTTGGCAAAGTCAGGTTAGCCGGTTTTTTACGTAATATATATTATTTATTTTCAACACTATAATAATTTCAAAGCTTGCTTTATTACCTGCTCCACTTTTAGCGAAGGATCAGTTTTAAACAGCTGATCTACCACCTTTTGCGATGCAGCTGACGAGAAACCCAGCATTACCAGAGCAGAAACCGCCTCCTCGCGCGTATCCGAGTTGGCATACAGCAAAGTGCCAGCAGGTGACGAAGTTCCTGAAATCTTAAGTATTTTATCTTTTAAATCAACAATAATTCTTTGTGCTGTTTTATTCCCAATTCCTTTAATGGCATTCAAAGCCCTATCGTTTCCTCCGGATATAATTTCCTGAATTTCCTGTACCGAATAGGACGACATAATCATACGAGCTGTATTGGCTCCAATGCCCGATACAGATATGAGTAGGAGAAACAACTGACGCTCAGCAGGATTCATAAATCCAAACAACAAATGAGCATCTTCACGAATGGCTTCGTAAACATAGAGCTTAGCCTCGGCTGCTCCATTCAGCTGCGTATAAGTTTGTAAAGTAATATGGATACAATATCCTACTCCATGCGCATCAATAACTACGTAAGCCGGATTTAGCTCAGCTATTCCTCCTTTTATATAATCAAACATAACTTATTATAATAATGTAATCTTAACTTGCAAATTTACTGAAATTTCGGTATCAATACAACAAGCTTTTACCGAAGAAGCAAGTATGCTCGCATTTTTTATCATTTCTATAACGTTGATTATTTGTAAAAAGTACAATCAAAACGTTAAATAGATAAAAAAAATAAACATCCTCTTCCGATTTCAATTTTTTTGTAAAACTTTGTACTCTGTTTATTGTTTTCAATGAATAATATCTTGTAGTCAATTTTTAAAAATTTCAATCGTATTATGAAACAAACTTTATTAATTATTTCCGTTTGGATTGCTTCCACATTTATGGCTTCTGCCCAGTTCCAGTTACCTGCTTTACCTTACGGGTATGCAGCTCTTGAGCCATTTATTGATAGCACCACTATGAATATTCATCTCAACAACCATCATGCAGCTTATGTTACCAACTTGAACAAAGCTCTTGAAAAGTATCCTGACCTGCAAAAAAAGTCTATTGAAGCGCTTCTGGCCGGACTGGACAAATTGCCTGCTGATATTCAAACCGCTGTACGCAACAATGGAGGCGGACATTATAACCATTCACTTTTCTGGAAACTGCTTGCTCCAGCAGGAAGTACGTCTATTTCACCGGAATTGGAAAAGAAAATTGTGGAAAGCTTTGGTAGCGTAGAAGTTCTGAAAACCGAATTTGAAAAGGCTGCTTTAGGACGCTTCGGATCCGGATGGGTTTGGGTTATTAAAGACAGTACCGGCAAACTCAAAATTGTTTCTACTCCTAATCAGGACAATACGCTGATGTCTGTTATCAATGTAAAAGGTAAACCGGTACTTGGACTGGATTTATGGGAACATGCTTACTATCTTAAATATCAATCGAAAAGAGCAGCTTACGTTAAGGCATTCTGGAATATTGTAAACTGGAAAGAAGTTGAGAAACTCGTTAACGAGTAATATGCGTAAGTAATTGCAATTGCATATACTTAACTAAAAGGCGTTGAAATTCAATTATTTCAACGCCTTTTATTGTGTATTATATTTTAATCTGCAAGCCTTTATCTGGCTTTAGTCCATTGCTTATCTCTTAAGGCATATATGCGTTCGATAATGTCTACCACCTTCATGCCTTCAAGTACATTACTGGTTATCGAATCTTTATCTTTAAGCTTATTCACCACGTTTTCAATTACATAATGATGGTTTTGCGCAGAGCCTTTATAATGTCCGTAGTCGTTTGGCGGGTTCGACGGTTGCAACTCTGGCATCTCGTAATTTTCAACATGGCAATATACCACCTCGTTCATGTACTGCCCGGCAACTTTCACCGTGCCTTTGGAACCTATAATGGTAATACTGCTCTCCAGATTTTTATCCCACACTGATGTAGAATAATTCAGCGACCCCATTCCTCCCTGTACAAAGTCAAACGACACCAATCCACTATCTTCAAAATCAGTCAGTAACTGATGATTAAAATCAGCAAAATTTCCACGTATATTGGTTATATCACCAAACAGCCAATACATGATATCGATAAAATGCGAAAACTGTGTGAACAAAGTTCCACCATCAAGTTGAGCATCGCCGTGCCAATCGCCTTTTTTATAATAACGGTCGTCACGATTCCAAAAGCAGTCCAGCTTCACAAGGTAAATATCGCCAAGTACTTTCTTTTCGATAATTTCCTTGAGCCATACCGAAGGGGGCGAATATCTGTTTTGCATTACCCCAAACACATGGCGCGACATTTCGAGCGACTTATGCAAAATCATTTCGGCATCGGCTTTGGTAAGGGCAAGCGGCTTCTCTATCACCACATGCTTTCCGGCTTCCAATACTTTAATGGCATACTCTGCATGGAAACCATTGGGCGTACAAATATTTATAACATCAATATCCAGCGACGAAGCCAGCAAATCGTCCAACGACGAAAAAAAAACTTCGCTTATTGCTTCAATCCCCAACTCTTTTTGCGACAACACATCACACACAGCCACAAGCTCTGAATCGGCATTACGGCGAATCATCTCAGCATGTCGTTTGCCAATGTGACCCTGTCCGATCACTGCAAATTTAATCATAAACGATGTTTTACTTTTTTTTGAAAACTTTATAATATCTAATATACCCTCACTACTTCGTTGGCGGTAAGCTTGTAAACCTGCCCCGTTTCAGGACAAATGGCTTTTCCATCAACATCGAAATTCAGTTTATGCCCGTTTTCGCTCACCCAGCCGGTTTGTTTTGCCGGGTTACCAACTACAAGCGCATATGCTTTTACGGGTTTTGTAATTACAGCTCCCGCTCCTACCAATGCGTACATGCCTATATCGTTACCGCAAACTACCGTGGCATTGGCTCCGATAGTAGCTCCTTTGCGTACCACGGTTTGTAAAAAACTATCCTTTCGGTTCACATGGCTTCGTGGGTTGATAACATTTGTAAAAACTACCGATGGCCCCAGAAAAACATCATCTTCGCAAATCACACCGGTATATACCGATACGTTGTTCTGAATCTTCACATTGTTACCAATTTTAACCAACGGCGAAATTACAACATTTTGTCCGATATTACAATTATTACCAATAAAACTACCCGACATTATGTGCGAAAAATGCCATATTCGCGTGTTTTTTCCGATAACGCATCCTTCATCTATTACTGCCGTATGGTGAACTGTATATTCCATCTTCAAAAAAATAATTTCAGATCAAACATTAACCTATTTAAGTAAACTATATTTTCTTATCCAAACGATATTGTTCAATTTTTGATATCAATGAACTTTCAATCCCAAAATTCCAGTATCGTAGTAGTTATGTAATGCAACTGCTGGTTGGTAAGCTCGGTATGCATAGGCAGCGACAGCACATTGCCCGACAAGTATTCGGACACCGGAAAATCTCCTTCTTTATAATTCAGATACTGATAAGCTTTTTGCAAATGTAGCGGTACCGGATAATATATCATGGATGGGATTTCCTTACTTTCAAGATATTTTTTCAGTTCATCCCGCTTAGTGCCGTTTATCCGGAGCGTATACTGGTGAAAAACATGTGTAGTATCAGCGGCTCTTACCGGAAGAATAATATCTTTATGATTAGCCAATGCTCTATCGTAGAAGGCGGCAGCATTACGCCGAGCGGCCGTGTAACCATCAAGATGCCTGAGTTTTACATCCAGAATAGCCGCCTGTATACTGTCCAATCGCGAGTTGACACCTACCCTGTCATGATAATAGCGTACTTTCATGCCATGATTAGCGATGGACTGTATTTTTTCAGCCAGCTCATCATTGTTGGTAAACAGAGCGCCGCCATCGCCAAAACAGCCTAAATTTTTGGATGGAAAAAAAGAAGTGCAGCCGATATCTCCCATGCAACCCGATTTTACTGTTGTACCATCGGAAAAAACGTACTCGGCGCCTATCGACTGGCAAGCATCTTCCACAACATACAAATTATGAGCAGCAGCTATTTTCAGGATAGTTTCCATAGATGCATTCTGACCAAAAAGATGAACCGGGATAATGGCTTTAGTGCGGGGAGTAATTGCTTTTTCGAGCGAAGCAATATCGATGTTGAAAGTAGCCGCATCCACATCTACAAAAACCGGCTTAAGTCCCATTAGCGCTATAACTTCAGCTGTGGCTATAAATGTAAATACCGGCGTAATCACCTCATCGCCAGGCTTAAGTTCCAACGCCATAAGAGCTATCTGAAGAGCATCAGTACCATTACCAACAGGCACTACGTGTTTCACACTAAGATATTTTTCAAGATGCTTTGCAAAGTCGGCCACCTTGCTTCCTTTTATAAACATGGTGGAATCAATCACTTCCTGTATTCCGGCATCTATGTCACTTTTGATTTTCTCATACTGACCCTTCAGGTCAACCATTTGTATCTTATTCATTTACGATATACTATTACACTAACGGACAAAAAATATTGATCCTTATTTAGCTTCTCTGATATATTCTACCTCCAGAGGGTCAATGCGAATATTGGATATGTATGATGCTGAATTCAGCGTCTTTAGTCTGTATTTTGTGGTATTTTCGTGCAAGTCGTTGTAGTCGAGCACTACTTTAAAATCATTAGTACTTACAGATTTAAAGTAACTCATAGCTACATTAAAGGTTGCTTCTACATTAGCCGGAAAAGTTTTGATAATTACATCCGACGGACAATTGATTACCGTAACGGGTATAACCAGTTTTTTTTCGGTAAACATTTCGGCAAAAATGCTCACTTTAGTTTCGTAAGCTGCAAAACGCAAACCCTTTATATGTTTCAACTTCACTGTTTTGATTACCGTATCGCTCACATTGTTCAGTTCAAACCTGTCAGTCAGCACTTTATCAGTTTTATCTAAAAGTCGCTTAGGGCCAAAAGCAGTAATATGAGACGGCGAAAGACTAATTTTATCGCTCAGCGTATATTGTTGAGCTAAGCTTATGCGCGCATCTAATTGTATTGGTAATACTTTTGAACTTAGCTTTTCGTAGCGCAAAACGATAGAATCGGGCTTCATGCTTAAAATTACGGTGGTAGGCCTTAAGTATCTCGACAGACGACCCCGTATCTGGTCAGTACCATATACGATTTTTCCTTTTTCGTAAAAAGTGTGATTTAGCTCAAAAATAATGGGTGTATTATTCCTGCCCAGATAAGCAAACAAATTGATTCCCTGATCCTTAACAGTAACAACTATATTTCTGTCGAGGTTACCGGTTATCGTTACGTTTTGAGGAATGCCACTGAACTCAACCGGGATAGACACGCGCATTTCGCGTTCTTTATCAAGCGAGTTGACAAACCAAAATCCGGCCGAAATAGCCAAAAAGAGCAAAAAGCTTAAAACATCCTTAGAAAAAAAGAATGATTTAAGCTTTAAAAGATAATATGCGAATAATTTTTTTACGCTGTTGTCAGCCATAATTTGCCATTTTTATTTGGCCGTATTCTGTATGTCTTCTGTTGATACAAAAACAGAATTTTTATCCACTTTGATACGTACATTTTCAGCAATTTCGATAATTACTGTAGTATCTTTTATTTCCTTCACCTTACCGTAAATGCCACCTGAAGTAACTACTTTGTCGCCGGCTTGCATGGCTTCACGTTGTTTCTTAATTTCTTTCTGACGCTTGGTCTGAGGGCGAATCATAAAAAAGTAAAACACCACAAAAATCAGGACCATCATCAATATTCCGGAAAAACCACCCATTCCGCCCTGTGCGGGTGCAGCTGCTTGCAATAAAATGCTTAACAAGTTCATATCTTTTATAAATTAATAGTTATATATGTCTGCAAATATAGAAAATTAAAATGTTATATTTTTAGTCTAAATGCCAATTATTCAATAATTTTCATCTTTTTAAATAAAAAGCAATTACTTTTTATCGCTAAACATAACTACTTTAATCAGTTTATTGTCTTTGCGTAACTGATTTACAATATTATCAAGTACGCCATTAATGAAAGTTCCACTTTTATCAGTACTGTAATTTTTGGCTATTTCAATATATTCATTGAGCGTAACATTAACCGGAATGGTGGGGAAATCCATAATTTCGGAAAGTGCAACCTGCATAATCAGGATATCCATATAGGCAATACGGTCAATCTCCCAATTTTTGGCATGTTGGTCAATCAGCTCACGGTATTGTTCGCCATTGGTAAGTACGCCTCTGATAAGTTTGCGGGCAAAGTCTGCATCTTCATCATCCTTAAACATCGGGAGTAATGGCTGAAAAGCTCCCTGCTCCTCTTCAAATTTTTTGATGGTTTTAATCACAAAACTCACCACAATCTCTACATTATCAACCCAGTAGATGCTCTGATCTTCAATAGAATTATCAAAATCTTCGCTTTCGAGGATTATTTTTTTGAAAATTTTTCTCCAAATATCTTTATCAGCTGCGTAGTTACTTTCTTCGGCTTTCATGTACTGGGCATAAAAGTCGGATGCTATTATTTCTTCATACAAGCCCTTGATAACTTCGGGTTCGTTTACCCAGGAAAGCTTTTGCTTGGTAAGATAAGCATTAAACTGCTCATTGGAAGATAATTGGCGCACAAATCTGTTTTCCAGAAATCGCGTATTGGGGTTCAGATCTTCGGAAGTTGGACGCAGTTTGTTTCGCTTATTTTCTATCCGGGTAGCCGCATAATTGGTTATTTCAACTGTAAGCAATAACAAATGAAAGTAAAGGTCGTAAGTCCTTTCGATGCTGTGGAACAACTCCTTTTCGGCCGAAGGAACAGACTTGCCATCTCCCTTGTAAAATGAATACAAGATTTGAACAATCTTGATTCTTAATAAAACTCGGTTAATCATATAAAATTTCAGAACGCATTTCAAATTTCAATGCAAAGTTACATTTTTTTCCTTTACCAATAAACATAATAGTGGCTTAAATCTAAAAACCGCCATATTTCACTGCTTTGTACATCAAAAACTGTAAGCGCTATTGCGCATTTACTTCTTGGTTAGTGGAACTTAATATACCTCAGAAGCCCCTGAATCATTCAAAAAAAACACAAAAAATTAAAATTGATTTGCAAAAATAGTAATATTAACCATAAAATGTAAAAAAATCACAGAGAATTTGATAGTATGAAAAAAAATACTGAAATTTGGGGACTAAACACAGATTTGATATAATTTTTTGTGTGCAAAAGTGTTTTATTGTTTATACAAAAACAAAAGGCTATTTATGGAAGCAGAGAAAAGAAAATTTGAGACAGAAAAAAAAGACACCGAAATTATTTATTCTAAAGCGATTAAGGCGGGCAAAAGAATTTATTATCTCGATGTAAAGAAAAGCCGAAACGAAGATTTGTTTCTGGCTATTACCGAGAGTAAGAAAAAGGTTACAGGATATGATGAGGATGCGCAGGTAACTTACGAAAAACATAAGATTTTCTTATACAAAGAAGATTTTGATAAATTTATCGAAGGACTTGAAGATGTGGTAGGATTTATCAAACGTGAGCAGGGTGAAGCCCCTCAACGCGAGGAAAGAACTTATTCCGAAACAGAAAAACCCAAACAGGAAGATACCGAAGAAAGTAAACCCCGTAGTTTTTTTGATAAATTTAAATTCTGATTAACGGGGATAATGTTCCGCTAAAGATACGTTATCCCACCTGTTTTTTTAAACAACTCTCAATGAAAAGCTTTGCCAGCGATAACTATTCAGGTATTCACCCCGAAATACTTGAAGCCATTGTAAGTGCCAATACTCAACACGAAATTTCGTATGGTGATGACTCGCTTACTATAAAAACCGGGGAATTATTCCGCCAAATTTTTGGAGATGTAAAAGTACTCTATGCTTTCAACGGTACCGGAGCCAACGTTATTAGTCTCAAATGCTGCCTCCTGCCCTTTCAGTCGGTAGTGTGTGCCGATACTGCTCATATTAATGCTGACGAATGTGGCGCACCGGTACAAAGCACCGGTAGTTCGCTGATTACGATAGCTACCCCCGACGGCAAACTAACCCCTGAACTGATAAAACCGCTACTCACCCGGATAGGCAATGTGCACAACACTCAACCCAAAGTGGTATCTATTAGCCAAAGTACCGAACTGGGCACTGTTTATACTTTGACCGAACTGAAAAACCTGTGCAACTTTGCTCATGCCAACCAAATGTTTGTACACATGGATGGAGCCCGTATATCTAATGCCGTAGCTGCTTTAGGGGTAAGTCTGAAAGAAGCTACAATAGATTGTGGCGTGGATATTATGAGCTTTGGTGGCACAAAAAACGGACTAATGATAGGCGAAGCAGTGCTTGTATTTAACGATACGCTGAAAGAAAATGCTCATTTTTATCAAAAACAAACGGCACAACTTTTCTCAAAAAACCGTTTTATTGCTGCTCAGTTCAACGCCTTGCTTACTAATGATTTATGGTTAAGAATGGCTAAACATTCGAATGCTATGGCTGCCCTGCTTGCCAACGAGGTAAGTAAAATTCCCGGCGTTAACATAACCCGGCCTGTAGATGCAAATGCTGTTTTTGCTATTATTCCGGCTCAGGCGATTGAGCCACTTCGCCAGAAATATCGTTTTTACACCTGGGATGAACAAACAACGGAGCTGCGCTGGATGTGCTCTTACGATACTACCAAAGATGAAGTTCTTGATTTTGCAGCTACATTAAAAGCTTTGGTTACCGCTTAAGTTAGTTTGTATCCCTACCTGTAAAGCATTAGTTACATGCTTTTATTGCTTATTTCAGAGCTGTGGTGGCATTTTGCCTTTTCCCTTTTTTTGACTACTTTTGCACCCGCAATTCAAGTGCGAAAGTAATTGTCAATAATCACAACGATCAACTAAATTCATGTCTTTAGAATCTGAAATAAAGCGCAGACGTACCTTTGCCATTATCAGTCACCCGGATGCGGGAAAAACCACGCTAACCGAAAAACTTTTGTTGTTCGGAGGTGCTATTCATGTAGCTGGCGCTGTAAAATCGAATAAAATTAAAAAAACCGCCACCTCCGACTGGATGGAAATTGAAAAGCAACGCGGAATATCGGTTGCCACATCGGTAATGGGCTTTGAATACCGCGACTATAAAATCAACATCCTTGACACTCCCGGCCACCAGGACTTTGCCGAAGATACATACCGCACGCTTACGGCTGTTGATAGCGTAATTATAGTAGTGGACACGGCCAAAGGCGTGGAGGCACAAACCCGGAAACTGATGAATGTATGCCGCATGCGAAATACACCGGTGATGATATTTGTAAACAAAATGGACCGCGAAGGTAAAGAACCATTTGACTTACTGGATGAACTTGAGGCCGAATTAGGTATTGCCGTACGCCCCTTAAGCTGGCCAATCAATCAGGGATTTTCGTTTAAAGGGGTTTATAATATTTACAAAGACAACCTGGAACTGTATACCCCAAACAAGCAAACCGTAAGCGAAACTGTAAAGGTAGATGTGGATAGCACCGAACTTGATGAACTTGTAGGTGAGAAAGATGCCGCAAAACTACGTGAAGATATGGAGCTAATTAATGGTGTTTACAACGAGTTTAACATACAGCAATACCTTGACGGACAACTGGCTCCGGTATTTTTTGGTAGTGCCTTAAATACTTTTGGGGTAAAGGAACTGCTGGATTGCTTTGTAGAAATAGCTCCCTCGCCCCGCCCCATCCAAACTCAGGAACGCGAAATAAATCCTTTTGAAGAAGCTTTTTCGGGTTTTATATTTAAGATACACGCCAATATGGATCCGAATCACAGAAGCTGTATCGCGTTTGTGAAAGTATGCTCGGGTAAGTTTGAGCGCAACGTGAACTACAAGCATGTACGTCATGGCAAAATGATACGTTTCTCAGCTCCCACTGCTTTTATGGCTCAGAAAAAAGAAACGGTGGACGAGGCTTTTGCCGGTGATATTGTGGGCTTACCTGATACCGGAACTTTTAAAATTGGGGATACGCTTACTTCTGGTGAAAACCTCCACTTTAAAGGGATTCCCAGTTTTTCGCCTGAAATGTTTAAGTACATTGAGAATGCCGACCCTATGAAGACCAAACAGTTGGAAAAAGGCATTAACCAGTTGATGGATGAAGGCGTGGCTCAGTTATTTGTAAATCAGTTCAATAACCGAAAAATCATAGGCACTGTTGGTCAGCTCCAGTTTGAAGTTATCCAATATCGCCTGCTTCATGAGTATGGAGCGCAGTGTAGATGGGAACCAATAAATTTGTACAAAGCGTGTTGGATAGAGAGTGACGATCCTGCTGAACTGGATAGTTTCAAAAAACGGAAAGCTCAATACATGGCTGTTGACAAGGAAGGACGCGATGTGTTTTTGGCTGACTCCGGCTATGTTTTGCAAATGGCTCAAAACGATTTTAAAAATATCAGATTCCATTTCACATCAGAATTCTGATTATAAGTAAACTTCAACAGAAATGCGAAGCAGCTGATTATCAGCAAGCTTCGCATTTTTATTGTTTTAAATATTGGTTTCTGCAGAATAATTAGGTGTTTTAAAAACGGCTTTTCAGCATTTCTTCCAGTTTAACAAGTTCGTCCCGGTACTGAGCAGCTTCCAAAAATTCAAGTTTTTTCGCAGCCTCCTGCATTGCTTTTTTAGTTTTGGCTATGGCTTTTTCCAAAGCAGGTTTGGTCATATACTGTACTACAGGGTCGGCAGCAATTCCTCTGTTGTTTTCCGGTTCTATGTAAGCATTCGGTTCAACCTTACCCAGTGAATTACGTTCACCTTTAACAATAGCCTGAGGTGTAATCCCATGAGCCTCGTTATAAGCCAACTGCTTCTCTCGCCTGCGATTGGTTTCCTGTATGGTTTTGTCCATACTATCTGTTATTTTATCGGCATACATAATTACGCGACCATTCAGATTACGGGCAGCACGCCCGGCAGTTTGTGTGAGCGAACGGTGCGAACGCAAAAAGCCTTCCTTGTCAGCATCGAGAATAGCCACCAGCGAAACTTCAGGTAAGTCCAATCCCTCACGCAAGAGGTTGACACCCACCAATACATCGTAAATACCCCGGCGCAGGTCTTCCATAATCTGCACTCTGTCCAGCGTATCCACATCAGAGTGTATATAGTTACAGCGTACCCCCATTTTGGATAAATAATCGGTAAGCTCTTCGGCCATGCGCTTGGTAAGTGTAGTTACAAGCACTCTTTCGTCTTTTTCAACCCGCTGTTGTATTTCTTCCAATAAATCGTCAATTTGATTGAGACTTGGGCGAACGTCAATAATCGGATCGAGCAAACCTGTAGGACGTATAAGCTGATCGATAACAACGCCTTCGCTTTTTTCGAGCTCGTAGTCGGCCGGAGTGGCGCTTACATAGATGGTTTGCGGATTAAGCGTTTCAAATTCTTCGAAACGTAAAGGCCGGTTGTCCTTGGCCGAAGGTAGGCGAAAGCCATATTCTACCAAATTCTGTTTACGGGCTGCGTCGCCACCAAACATGGCGCGTATCTGCGGAATGGTCACATGACTTTCGTCGATTACCATCAGATAATCTTTAGGAAAATAATCCAGCAAACAGAATGGGCGGCTTCCTGGCTCCCGACCATCAAAATAACGCGAATAGTTCTCAATACCAGAGCAATACCCTAATTCTTTTATCATTTCCAAATCGTAATTCACCCGTTCGTAAATACGCTTGGCTTCGTAGTCTTTTCCTTGCGCCTTAAACATCTCAACCTGTAGTTGCAAATCTCTCTCAATATATCCAAATGCCTGTGCTATACGCTCTTTGGTAGTTACAAAAATGCTGGCCGGATAAATTTTATAGGCGTCAAAGTGTTCAATTACATGGTAGTTAGCCGGGTCAATGGTAAGTATTTCATCAATTTCGTCGCCCCAAAAAACAATGCGAAGCACAAAATCGGTGTAAGCCGGGAAAATATCAACCGTATCTCCCTTCACCCTGAAATTTCCACGGTTAAGCTCTATCTCGTTGCGCGAGTAAAGACTGTCAACCAGACTTCTCAAAAAAACATTACGCACAATTTTTTGTCCGCGCTGAATTTCTATCACATTGCTTGTAAAGTCGTCAGGATTACCAATACCATACAAACAGGAAACCGATGAAACTACCAGCACATCGCGCCTTCCCGAAAGTAATGAAGAGGTGGTAGATAATCTTAGCTTCTCAATTTCCTGATTGATAGATAAATCTTTTTCGATATACACATCAGATACCGGAAGATAGGCTTCGGGCTGGTAATAATCATAGTACGAAACAAAATACTCGACAGCATTATTTGGAAAAAAGGCTTTAAACTCGCTATAAAGCTGAGCTGCCAGAGTTTTATTATGGCTTAGCACCAAGGTAGGCCTGTTGATTTGATTCACCACATTGGCAATAGTAAAGGTTTTTCCCGATCCGGTAACTCCCAGCAAAGTCTGGAATGGTATATCGTCATTCAGACCACTTACTAACTGACGTATGGCTTCGGGCTGGTCACCGGTAGGTTTATATGATGAAGTAAGTTGGAACGACATTTTCAGCAATTGTTTAATTCAATAATAACAGGATTTCCTATAATAATCTGATAGGCAATAAAATGGTATTTTAAAAATTTAATTTAAATAATAAGTTACTGCTTATCAATGCTGCAAACTATTTTACAAATAAAACTTTTCGTAAATACGCTTTTTTAAGGCTTTCTTGTTGCAAACAAGTCAGAAATTAAATATCCTGAGGCATAATAATCATCAGAATAATATATACCAGTATTCCCGGAAAACCTGCTGAAAAAATTGAAAGAAGCACGTAAGCTACTCTTATCAAAGTAGGATCAACGTTGAGATACTCTGCAATACCGGCACACACGCCTGCAAGCATTTTGTTATTGGAACGGCGAAGTTTCTTTTCCATAATGTTTACATTTTTTTTTGATTCATGCAAAGTAACAAAAAAAGACTCAATTTACATAGTGCTTCAAAAATATTTGGTTGAGAAGATAATAACAACAAGCCGAAATATAATTTACTATACCCGATTAGTGAACAGATAATAAAACTTTTGCACAAACCGGAACTAAAAAAATCAAAAAAGGGACAACCATCAAGTTATCCCTTTTCTAAATTATTTTGAAAATTATTTTTCTCGTTTACTACTTCCTGAAGTAGGTTTGGCAATGCTTTCACGCATCGAAGTATCCGCTTCAATATTTTTCATTTTATAATAATCCATGATACCCAGATTACCACTACGGAAAGCTTCGGCCATCGCTTGTGGCACCTGAGCTTCGGCTTCAATCACCTTGGCGCGCATTTCCTGCGATCTGGCTTTCATTTCCTGTTCGGTAGCCACAGCCATTGCACGACGTTCTTCGGCCTTGGCCTGTGCAATGTTTTTATCAGCCTCAGCCTGATCCATTTGCAACTGAGCTCCAATATTTTTACCTATATCAATATCAGCTATATCAATAGATAGAATTTCGAAAGCTGTACCGGCATCCAAACCTTTACGAAGTACAAGTTTTGATATAGAATCAGGATTTTCGAGTACACTTTTGTGCGACTCCGACGAGCCGATAGACGACACAATACCCTCGCCAACACGCGCAAGAATAGTTTCCTCGCCGGCCCCACCTACCAACTGCTTGATATTGGCACGAACAGTAACACGGGCTTTAGCAATAAGCTGAATACCGTCCTTGGCAACCGCAGCAACCGGAGGAGTGTCAATAACTTTTGGATTTACCGACATTTGTACCGCCTGAAACACATCACGTCCGGCAAGGTCAATGGCTGTAGCCATTTTAAACGTCAGGTCGATATTGGCTTTCGAAGCCGATACTAACGCGTGTACAACCCTTTCGATATGTCCTCCAGCCAGATAATGCGCTTCCAGTCCGTCGCGCTTTACTTCCTGAAGATCAGCCTTGTGAGCCTCAATCATACAAGCTACAATGGTATGAGGCGGAACTTTTCGTATGCGCATCAGGAACAACTGTATAAGCGATATGTTTACGCCTGATACCTTGGCAGATATCCAGAGCAGAAACGGAACGTAATAAAAGAAAAGCAATACAAGTACCCCAAGCACCGCTAATCCTACAATTTCGATTATTTGCATATTTGATTAAATTTAAAAAAAATGTATTTGGTTTTTATTTAATTTCTCACAAACGATTATTCTTCAAGTTTTTTTACCAGAACGTTGGTCGAATACACTTCAACGACCTCTACAGCCGTATTTTGATCTACAAAATCATCACTTGTTTTAGCTTCGATGGTATGTCCGTTGATTCTGACTTTGCCCATAGGAGCAAGTCTCGATACTGTAAGTCCTTTGTCTCCTATCTTTATTTCGGTATCTTTCAAAGGATCAATCTTACCATCAATTTCAGCTTTTAACGACATTTTATCAAGCGCTTTCGATCGTAAAAAAATCCAGATAGCCACGCCTAATAATACAAGACTTCCGGCTAATGTAAGATGTCCCGCTACACTCCCCAACTGCGAGTATGCAAAAAATATGGCTCCTGCCAAAAATAATGTGCCAGCCACACCGGCAATAGAAACTCCGGGAATAAGGAATAGTTCTATCAGAAAGAAAATAATGCCGGCCAGTAGTAAAACAACAACAACAGTAATTTCCATAACTATAAATTTTTTGGTAAATATATAATATAAATTTTGCAATACAAAAAATGAACAGCTAAAAAATTATAATCCTGCTTTATAACACGAGATAATTTAAAGTTAACTTTTTTAGAAACTGTTATTTTATTTTCGTATTCAGAAATTTAATCTCTTCGTTGCAGATTTCTGTAAATTTATTTTTTTCGGTACTTTCCAAACTTTCAATTTTACGTTCGAGCGTAATAATTGTGCGAGCTATTGTTTCTTTATCTTCAGCTTTTTCGGTTGCTGCATATTGTTTGCGCTTTTGGTCAAGTTCGACTTTGGCAACTTTCAGGTCTTCTTTGAGTTTAGTCCATTCTTTAAACCGGGTTACAGCTATCGGATTTTTGAAGTCAGACACATTCCTGTATACAGTTGTGTCGTTGATGATAATTTCAAATGCGCCATCAGGCTCTACTAAGGCATCTAAATCAGCAATATACTGCTTCTTAGGCTTCACTCCTGACTTTCGGTAGGTTTTCAGCATGGCCGACTTTCTGAGGAGTTCACTGTCCTCAGTCTTAACCAGAGTAACCACATCATTCGGTACGAAGGTATATATAATCACCTTGCCCGTAGGTTGATTGCGGTCTGTTGCAAAATAGCCCAACCCATTGGGTTCATCTATAGCCAGCATATAATCATTAGCCATAGAATTAAATGGCATTCCCACGTTTTCAGGCGCCAGAAATCCTTTGTTAGCCGGTGAGTACCGGGTTATAAAAATATCGTAACCTCCAAGAGCGTTATCGCCATCGGAAGCAAAATACAAGGTAATACCATCGAGCATGAGAAATGGGTAATTTTCATTGGCCGGGGTATTTACAGTTGCCGGAAGCGCCACGGGTGCAGCCCAGTCATCAAGCAGTTTGATGGCGCTGAAAAGGTTTATATTGCCTTTAAGCGAATCGGACTGGAATCGTCGGTCGCCACGCTCGGTAGTGTATATAATTTTATCCCAGGATTGTTTGCTGTCGGGCTTAATTCGCTGTTGCTCTAAAGTTCCGGCTTCGGCGCTAAGCTTATAATACTTCAAAAAATCATTTTTATTCACTACCACGCTATCCACAATGGCAATATCTTCAACCCTGTTTAAAAGTTTAACTCCCAGCTCTGCCTTTTTGATTTTTTGCTCAAGTTCCGCCAGGCTTTTATCGTCGGGCTTAAGTGTGGCTACATAGGCCTGATAAGCCGTTACCGACTGCTCAAAACGATAAGTAACATAATACATTTCACCCAGATACAAATCTTTAAGCGGGTATTTATTTCCCGAAAGTTCAAAATGTTTTATCGCTGATTCATAGTCTTTCAACTCATAATAACAACGCGCCAAACGGTAATTATTCAGCGCATCAGCAGGTTTTTTCCTGAGCAACATCTCATAGGCCGCACCGGCTTTGGCATATTGTTTTTTATTAAACAAAACCTCGGCTTCCGATGCTGTTTGAGCTGTAGCACCCGCCACCGAAAAAATCATCCCTATTAAAAAAATCTTTATCTTCATCAACAAAATAATTATATGTCATCATTAAGGTATTATTGTACATCATGTTCTGAATATAACAATAAACTGTTTTATCATGTTCTTCAAATTTTGCACCAAAAACTCTGCCAGCCATGCAAACGGACTATTTGTCCAGCGTTGCGGGTGTGTTGTTATCATAATCTTGTCAGGTAAAGTACCATTTTCGGCAGCTACCATAACATCACGGGTACTATGAAAGCTTTGCCTGAAATCCGATTTTACTTTATCCCTTACGCTGTATTTAGCCCCGTCCCAACAGCGACCGGTATCCGTCAGATAAAAAATCTCATTAAAATTCATATCGAAATATGGCTCGCCAATTATACCAAAATCGTGGTAATTGTAGCTTTTCCATAAATCACGATTGTCGTAAGATGATGCCGGACTACCATGCATGCAAATTGTAACTACCGGATAGAACCGGCGGAAATAATCTAACTGTCTTTCAAAATGTTTGATAGCCTCGTTTATATTACCCTGTGTAATGCTCAAATCTTCATAATGATATCCTATCTCGTGCCCTAACGATACAATATTCTGAATAATGTCAGGCTTATTACTCTGACTAACTACCCTGAAATAGTACGAAGCACGTATTCCCAGCTCCGACTCAATTTTTGCCGTTTCATTTGCCAAAGCAGCCTTCAAATCTACATCGTGCCTTAAGATAATATATTTACTTGTAGCTTTCCCTTCGCAATACTCCTGAAAAGTATAAAAGCTATATTCTTGCCTGAGCAACGATTCAAGAAGCTTTTTGTATATTGTTAGCGTGAAATCTCTCATTCTGAAATTCTCAAAATTCAAAAAAGATGAAATAAATATCCCAAGTTTAAAACCGGACTTTGAAATTAATCATTTTCTTTTGACTCAAGTAACTCTACAATGCGTTTAGCAGTGTCGCCATCCCAAAATTTTGGACGGTTACCTGTTTTCCCATTGCCACTCAGAATTAAATTTACTTCTTCAGCTATTTCATCTACCTTAATAAGCTTATTACTACCCTCCCAAACGGTTACCGGCCGTTCTGTATTTGGCCTTACAGTAAGACAAGGAATGTTCATGTACGTAGTTTCTTCTTGTATCCCACCGGAATCAGTTAGTGCAAACATTGACCTACTTACCAAATTGATAAACTGCATATATCCCAATGGTTCAATAAAATACAGATGAGGATAGTTATCAATTACCTGCTGTAGTCCGAATTGCTGAATGTTTTTGTATGTACGTGGATGTACAGGAAAAATAAGCGGAACATGCTTGGATATTTCGCCCCAAATATGCACCAACTTGCTCAGGCTTTCGGGGTCGTCCACATTACCGGGACGATGAAAAGTCATTACTCCATAAGCTTTTTCTTTGAAATCAGTACCGAGTTCTATTCCCGATTCGCGGTTCAAAAGGTTGAATTTCAGCTCCGTTAACAGAGCCTTTGGCAACTGAGCCACCAACGAATCAATCATCAGGTTACCCAACATAAAAATCTTCTCTGCCGGTATGTTTTCCTTTAACAGATTTTCGTCGGCATCTACACTGGTAGTTATAAAAACATCGCTGATGGCATCCGTTACCAATCGGTTTATTTCTTCGGGCATGGTACGGTCGTTGCTACGCAAGCCAGCTTCGTAATGGATGGTTTTAATGCCTAATTTGGCCGCCACCAGCGTACAGGCAGCCGTGCTGTTTACATCGCCCACCACAAGTACAAAATCAGGTTTCTCATCCACACATACTTTCTCGAAACCTTCCATAATACGGGCTGTTTGCACAGCATGACTGGCCGACCCTACTTCCAGATTAATATCAGGTGCAGGTATGTTTAACTCCTCAAAAAATTGCCCGGACATTTTCACATCGTAATGTTGCCCCGTATGTACCAACACCGCATGTATCGACTTATGCCCTTTCAGCGCGTGCATAAGCGGTGCTATTTTCATAAAATTTGGCCGTGCTCCGGCCACAATAATAATCTTCATTTAGTTCAATATTTCGTTCAAACGTTATTTTTTCATCACACGTAAAGCATAAAAATTCTTATCTGAATTTATTTTGAAAATCCGTATTTTCTCTCATAATCCGGATACTTTCAGGATAATTTTCAATAAACCATATAAAAAATGAGCTTACATCAATTTTATCGGCAAGCATCTTTTCTCTTTTTTGTTGCCAGGTAGCTTTCAAACCAGGATTTGCAAGGAGCATGTTTATTTTGTCAAACATTTTTTCTACATCATCAGGTCTGAATCCGTAGGTAAGATCATAAAGATGCTCCTCTTCTTCAAGATAAGATATTTTACCAACAAAAGTATTACATCGTATGGCCGGTGTGCCTAAAACCGCAGCCTCAGAAGTCATAGTCTGACTATCGCCAACCAACATGGTGGCGTAGTAAATCAATGAGTGTATCTTTTCAGGCGAAACTACCAGCTGGTATTTTCTGAATTCTTCATCAATATTTCTTTCGGTAGTAATAAACACTTTACCTTTTTGCTCCAGCAATTTAATCAACCGACGTTTATCATCGATTGACAGTCCCTGTACTCCTACATCGTGATGCGCCTTAAATGCATTAAATCTCAATATAAAAAATTGTTCCCCATGAGCTATTCCCGCCTCTTGAAGCACACGCTTATCAGGACTAAAACGGTTGGGGTGTAAATAAGCCAACTCATGATACCCTGAGTAAGCAATCATTTTAGTGGTAACACGCTTAACACATGCCGGACTGAGAATCACATCCGCAGCCGGATGGGCATATTTAACAAAAAGAGGCTCTACATCATCATCATCATCATCAAGTATAATCGATTTAAGCCTGCTATATTTAGATAATTGAGCCAAAGTAAGCGATGAGCCAAAGCCAATGTCTATTCTGTGTTTTCGGACAATGTTCCAAAGCTTATAGTTATATTTAAGTTGCAGTAAAGCTTTACCAACTAAATTATCGCTTTTACCTCCTAAATATACAAATGGGATATTGTACCTTTTAAGCAGGTCTACGGCCGAAGGTATATCTTTCACCGTAACAATTACCTTGTGTCCACGCGCTATCAGTTCAGCGTATGTATTTCGGGTTAAATGTACATGAGCAGGGTGAGCAATATCTATCAGAACATTCATCAACGAATCAGTTTTTTATAATGTATACCTTCAGTTTTTTGAGCAAAGTAAATAAAAAGCGAACTTATTGTTTATTTTTTCTTTTTTAAATACGCAACAGCTTTTTTCCCAATAGAATAAAGCAACGGTTGATTAATTCTGACAAATCTGCCGTGCTCAACTAACTGTCCGCCAAATTTTGCTTTAAAGTCGCGCACACCATATCCTTCATCCGGCTTGCCGGCACCCATCATATCAAACAAACGATAACCGTTTTCAGAAGCATATTCTATGGCTGCCCAGGTGGCAAGTGTTGATGGAAAAATATTCTTAAACCTACCATCTTGTCCGCAAACAAACCACTCGTACAATATCTCATTTCCGAGCGATACACAAAAACTACCACCAATTACTTCATTCTGATATTTAATCAAGAAAAGTCGAGCTTCTTTGCATGCCGACAATTGATCGAAAAATTCTTTTGGGAAGAGCGGCGTCTTAATTTTCAACCGGTATAAATCGGATAATATTTTGTAAAATGAATCAACATCATCTTGATTATTAGCATTTTCAATTACAGCACCATTTTTAAGAGATAACTTTACATCTCGGCGTTTGGTGGAACTTAATCGCGATAGCGCTACGTTAACACTTTCAGTTGATACATGAAAATTTAAGTGAGGATGATAATCAAAACCATGGAGTATGAAAGTTTCTTTTTGGTTGCTATAATCGTGATAATTTCTTAATTCAGTATAAATGGCCCTATGCTTCAACTCTTCTGATAAGGTAGAAAGTAAAGCCTCTAATGAATCGTTAAGGCAATCATCAGCAATCAGTATACCTCCGGGTATGATGGCTCGTTTGCTAAAAAAACGCTTTAATACACTACCTTCGGCTATCAGGTAACCGCAAACTAACCCAGTGAGTACTCCTTGCTTGGATACTCCGTATAAGAAAGGCTGTAAAAATGTGAGTTTTTTGTAGAACTGATAACACTCAGGACTCTGAAAAAAAGTAGCTTTTCCGGAATTTTTCAGCAAATTCCTCCAAGCTGTATCATCAATCTCTTTTTCGTTGAGAACCTTTATCATGGATATATTTATCGGTTTTGGGTAGTAAAGATAATCGTTTCGTACAATTTTTTAATTTTCAGAGCTACTGTTTCGGCATCTAATCCAAGCTCGAATATTCGCTCTCTGCCGTTCGATCTTTTGTTGGCAGTCAATATTTTTTTTATTGCTTCTGCAATTTCAGTTTGATTGTACGAAGTTACAAAACATCTTTCAACCTGCGAAATATTTTCAGAAACATCGCCCACATCCACCGATACAACCGGACAATTGCAAGCCATAGCTTCTTTGATAAACTGAGGCGATCCTTCGGTAAAACTTGTCATCAAACACACATCGGCCACGTTCATAAGCATGGCCACTTCCTGACGTGTATACCCTTTTAATTCAATCAATTTTACATCATCGAGCATATTGGTTACCTGGATGGCAAGATGCGGATTTTTCACAGAATTCTCCAAAGATCCGGCAAATAGAATCAGCTTATCGTGGGGAGAAAAACCGGTTGCTAAACGTGCCGATTCTTTTTCAACAGGCTTGAAAATACAGGTATCAACGCCGCATGGAATCAGCGAAAAATGCTTGCGTACGCCAGCAGTTTGGATATTTTTTTGCGAAACAAATATATTATGCCTACTGAGCAGTATGCTGATACGCGACAACTGACGTACATAAAAAAGATTGATATCGCTTCCGTGGTACGTGGTAACGACAGGTACTTTCCGCTGAAGGTTAGCCAATAACCCCGAAAGCCCGTAATGAGCATGAATAAGATCAGGCTTAAATTCTTCAAGTTTCTTTATCAGCAGCTTTCTGTTACTCAGATAACCGGTAATTCCGCCACCTACTATCCCAAAGTACCGGACTTCAATACCCGTCAGTTCCAAAGCCCTACCCTGATCCTCAATAAAAGGAGAAAAACGGCCTTTATTGTAAGCAGCAACTATCAGGATTTTCATTGAATTTTTCTGGATTTAATAACCCGTGCCGGATTACCCCCAACAATTGTATAATCTGCAATGTCTTTTGTAACAACTGCTCCTGCCGCAATAATCACTCCCTTACCAATATTTTTACACCCAGGCAGAATAATTACACGTGCACCAATCCATACATCATCATCAATATTAAGGGGTGTTTTTTCTTCTTTAGTTCCCTGATGCCCCATGGGAATATCTAAACGATTATAATTATGACTTCCACCAAGAAACAATACGTCCTCTCCCATCATAAGATAATTTCCAATGGTTAGACAACGGTTGATGATTTTAAAATTAGAACCGAAACCCACCTCATTACCAACCCGAATATCATGTCCATTTCCAAAATATACATTATTTTCAACCACTAATCCATAACCGGAAGCAGCAAAAATTCGTTTACAAAGAAAACGCCTGAAATGACCATTTAATTTACCGAAGACCGGAGCTGTTGTTTTAGGTAAGTATTTTGCAAAACAATAATACAACAACAAATACAGTGTTTTCACTTTAGCAATGTTTTAATTTTTTTCAAAAAGATTTCCTTTGATACAAAAAAATACTACGCCAAACCCCGCCCGGCAAGTTTAAACCAACTCCAGGCTATAATTGCTAAAAACAAAACTGCGATATACCACATGTAGTATTTTTTAGTAGCGTTAGTAACCTGACTGATGCCGTAAGCAGCAAAAATCATCAGAAATGGCATAGCTGGTTGATGAAAACGCTCGGAATGAGCAAACGAACTAAGTGCTATAACAATTAAATAGCTTATTGTAAATGAGCCAATCAGAACATAATCCCGCCATTTACCGGTTTTAATTATTATAAGCATGGCAAACATCACAAAGAATGCCAATATATTTTTATCAAAATTGCCTCCATGTATCAGTTGTTGGTTTTCCTGACCGGGCGTATTTACCATGCTAGGGAATGGTATTACAAATATTAATGGAGCAAAAACAGAAGCTGAGGCATATTTAGCAAACTGATTTCCACCTTCACGCTCTGATCTCCACTCCAGTGATGTTTTCTGATTCTCTTTTCGGGCTTCCCATATTTCTTCTACTTCAAGTGCTATTCGTCCACCCGCAAAATAGGCTATTGCCACCATAACCCAGGTAGCTAACACAACTCTTTTTGCAGTTTTCTTTAAAACCTGCGAAGATGACAATAATAGGGTAGTCATAAAAGAAAAAAGCGTAGCTGCCCCAAGTACAGTTCGGAATGTAAAAAGTATACCAGCTAATAAAAGAGGTAAAACGAAATTAATGAATCCATACTTTTGTGATCTTATAATATAATCAGCTCTATCTATAAATGCGACAGTAAGAAACACCATTTCAGTTTCCTTCAAGTGCAGACCTGTATAATAAATCAGATTAGGCATAAGCATTGTAAATATTCCTGCCATTTTACCCACGTCTTCTCCAAAAGTCCTTGAGGATAGCTTATAAACTAATAAAGCAGTAAAAGCTCCAAGTAATGCTTTTATTAACCGGGGAATAAGCACTCCATCCCCAACAAACATATACAAAACTCCAAGATAAGTCCCGTAACCCCGGTCTGCAAGTCCGGTACCCATAAATATTTTTTCATAATTATCAAATCCATACTTCGCTAACCCGCTTCCCATTGCCTGATAGTTTAATGCGTCGGCAGACTGAAATTCATATGGTTGCCCTGTCATTATTACGTAAAAAGCATAACTAAACAACACCCATAATACTCGTATTATCAGCGCAGTAGTAAATATTTTTTTTGTAAAAAGCCGTTCGGTGTATACGCTCCACTTTTTCGTCAACAAATTTGAAAAATAAAAGAACCCTACCACTTCGGCCAATCCAAACATAATCCAGATAAATGGAAGAGATTTGGAAAAGAAAATAATACTTACCACTACAAGAGCGGCAAGATAAAGTACTATAGCTTTAGATGTAAAATACTTTGGAAAATAATCCAGCATGATTAAATTGATACGGCTAACGGGAGATAGATGAGGTAAATAAAAAATGCTCTCGCAACTAAACCGTTTTGAATATTTTTTTTAACTCTTCAATATGATTCTCAATTGAATACTTTTCTTTGACTATGGCCGAAGCCGACTGTGCTTTACCTTTGTATAGATCTCTGTTTTGTATAAAATGGAGAAAACTACCAAGCAGGCTTTTAATATCTTTGGTTTTATATAAAGTGGCTAATTCTCCATTGGCTGTAACTTCTTTCATCACCACCCAGTCGTTAACAAACACCGGTATACCAGCTGCTACGGCCTCAATTACCGCTATTCCAAACGTATCATGCTCAGTAGCATATACAAAAGCATCCAGCTCTTTCAATATATTTGGTACGTCATTTCGGGAACCCAAAAATGTCACTTTATTATCAATGCTTTTCTTGGTACAATATTTCACACATTCGTCATAACGTTTTTCCTGACCTTCTACTCTTTTTCCAACGAATACAAAATGAAAATCAGGATATTGCCAATAAAGCAGTTTAAGAAATCGACATATAGTAAATTGATCACGTCCTTGATTAAAGTTTCCAACCATACCAAGCAACAATGTATCGTTTCCTATCTGGAGTTCTTTGCGCAAACTTATGTCTGAAACAGAGCCGGCATTAAATTTTTCAAAAGCTATTCCGTTGGGTACCACCTTTTGCAGCGTAGGATTCAATCTATATTTGTTAATATAATAACTCCGTTGACTTTCACTCACGAATATATTGGCATCGGTCCGCTTAATAATGTACGACAATATCCACTTAGCTATTTTGTCCACATAATCGTAACCATGCAAGGTAAGTAACACGCGTGTTTGTTTTCCGGAAAATAAGCGCGCCAGTAAGGCGTCTAAGGGTTGCTGAGCATGAACAACAGTTATTGAATGTTTACGGAGTAATTTTCGAAGAATGAATGGATAAAATATCGGATTTTTTATAAAAGATAATCTATAAAGCGGAGCATCTGTTTTCCTAAATTCATTTTCCAGCATCCCTCCTTTTCTGTAAATACCAATTACACCCAAATCATTGGCCGCCGCATGTTTAAATACATCCAAAACCAAAGTTTCAGCTCCACCGCGATTCAGTGAACCTAACAAATAAGCTGCTTTTATTTGCGGAGTGCTCCTATCCATTATCTGCCCGAATTTTTTACAAACAAACTATTCTTTTTTTGAAAAGAACATACCGTTGTCTATGATTAATATAATATACCTTTTTAACCTTGAAGCAAGTTTGATTATCCCAAACCAAAACTTAACCACTAAACGTGGTAATATTCGATAATATAATCTATACTTTAACGGATGCGCTTTCCAGTTTATTGTTTTAAGTACTGCCTTTACATTATTTATATTCTTATTAGCAATATAATAAGGTAACAAACCATACAAGGCTAAAGTTTCAAATAAGTATAAAAAATCTTTATTCTGACGATACTGACTATAATCTGAGAACAACATATGTTCCTCCGGTTGATATAATTTATCGCCTATCGCCCGGTTTTCCTGTTCTACATCCTGATTATAATACGCTAAAGGTTTATTCAAGAAAACAACAGGATATTTCATAGCAATCCGAACCCATAAGTCGAAATCTTCGCCAAGTTTAAGAGCGGGCTTAAATCCCTGTAATTCAGAAAATAACGTTTTTTTTACAATTACAGAGCCTGTCCATACAGGTTGATACATAGTTCGGGCATAGGTTTGAAAATAATTGATTATACCTAATTTAAAACCGGATTCAACTCCAATATTGGCGGGAGTATAATTTCCATCTTTAACCTTAAAATAACTACTAGAATAAATACCAGCATTAGCGTATAGTTCAATCAACATGCTCATTTCCTCCAAATAGGAAGAATCCCACCAATCATCAGCATCCAAAAAAGCTATATAGTCGTATTGCGCCTGCTTTACACCATTATTTCTAGCCACTGATACTCCTTGATTGGCCTGCTCCACTATTTTAACTCTTACCTTACCAATATCCAATTTCCTTAACACAGACCGTACAACCTCCAATGAATCATCCGCAGAACCATCATCAACAATGATCAACTCAAAATCATTGTAGGTTTGAGCAAAGACCGATTCTATAGCTTTGCATATATATGGCGCTTTATTATATAACGGAATAATTACTGAAAACATTCAAAAGAAAAATTTTATATATCTTTCAAAATTCAAGTACAACCTCAAAAGAAAAGGGTTAATCTTCAACAACCAAAAAATTCTTTTATGCCTCGGATAAGTACTTACAACCTTAAAACTCTCCCACTGAATTCTCTCAACTAACTCTTTATCGTTTTTCCCATATTTTTTAATTTCATCAGGCATAAATCCTTTGAAATACTCACCAGCTATCTCACGAAATATTACATCTTTTTTCAGATTGGTTTTGGGTATAAAAAAGCTTGCTAAGCTATTAGCCACCTCAACAATATCATAAATTCTCTTCTTGTTCGATGTTTGAGTTATACTACCTTCTCTAATACGATATACATAAAGAGTATTCGGAATAATTTTTACTGATTTTGCGTAATAACATGCAATAGGTGTAAATAGATTATCTTCGTGGTAAATACCTTCAGTGAAGAACAAGCTGTTACGAAGCAGAAATTCTCTTCTATAAATGCGTAAAACCGCGCATACAAAATGAAAATTTCTTGAAACTAAAGCATATTTATTGTAATACTCCCAGCCTGTAAGATTATTTTCTTCTATTCCTTTATCCGGATATTCTTCAGTTCCATTTTCAAAATACCGTCGTCCATTAAAACAAATAATATCTTCTCCTGATTGATTTTCAACTAATATTTTCAGCGCATCAGGTTCAAGCCAATCGTCACTATCTAAAAAAAACACATATTCGCCTTTAGCTGCCCTTATCCCTGCATTGCGTGCAGCGCTCAATCCTTTGTTTTCCTGATTAATTATTTTTATTCGATTATCTATCAACGAATAATTATTAAGAACAGATAAGCTACTATCCGTAGAACCATCATTGATACATATAATTTCAAAATCAGTAACAGACTGAGTAGTTACAGAGTTTAAACAGTCCCTAAGAAAATTTTCTACATTATATACCGGGATGATAATTGAAAGCATATTATCAAAAAGGAAAATTGCGAGAAAAAACTAAATTACTTATTTTTTTTGCTATATTCATTGCTGGCTTTTCTACTATAAACCATGAAAACGCCCCTAATAAAATACTAATAACTAAAGCTATGAGCATATGCTCGTACATACCTAAATGCGGAAACAGTTTATATAAGGATTGCTGAATTACAAAACCCCATAAATAAACTCCATATGATACATCATTTTTTAAAGATAGTTTCTTTAATAGCTTAGTAGTAGTTAACCATAAAAAAAACAGACACCAAAAAACCAAAAAAAACAAGCTATTATATGGTAATGGTAAAAAATAACCGGATACCATCAAAATAAATGTAATTCCGAATAAAGATAAATTTAATTTAACTCTATCTGAATGCAAAGCCAAGATTCCACCAAAAAAGAAGTAAAATGGATAATAGGGTTCAGTGGTTAATTCTGAAAATACAAGCTGATTGAAAAAAAGAATTTGAATACATAATATCATAAAAAAAAATGTACCCACCCATTTAAAATATTTCTTGAACGAAATTAGATAAACTATATAAGTAATAATATAACACTTGAATTCCCAAAAAAGCGACCACAGAGAGCCATTTACAACTTTAGGATAGGCATTTGTAATAAATACCCCTGGAAGATAGTAACGTGTATTAAATATTATGTTTTTTTCTAAATATTTATACACTTCTTTATTTACAAAATATAAGTCGTAGTTCAAACTGGTAAATAACGGTCCAATTATAAACGCCGATACAAAAAGAACTAAAAAGAGTCCTGGAAATATTCGCATCATCCTATGAGACCAATAGTGAATCGTATTTTGATGCTGATATAAGCTATTTACAATTAACAAACCACTAAAAAAAAAGAATATTTTTACTGCAAAACTTCCCGTATATTCGAATGGAGCAATATTTTGAATTTCATATATAATTTGTTGGTTGGTCGGATTAATAGCGTATGTATGCCCAATTATTACAAATGACGCAAGTATCAAACGTAGTAATGTAATATTATTTGATTGTGGGCTTAATGATTCTTTTATAGTCATGAACTGCACAAAATGAAAAATTTAATTTTCAGAAAACTTGATCAATTCAAATTTTTGTTGATTCAAAAACTTTTTGTATCATTCAGCAAGTTGAAAAAAACTACTCTTTTCAATCGTTTAATATTTTTGAATAAAGCCTTACGAAATTGCTCAAATCTTAATTGCAGCTCGGTTACCTCTTTCTTATGATTATAATGATGATTCAACGGTATTGTCACCATATCAATCATTGCTGAATAAATTCCTATATATCGTTCCATCATACCTCCCTGAAAACGGTAATTATGATTAGTATCAAAGTAATTTAGATATCCTTTTTCAATTACATTTTTATAAAAGGGCATTAAATCCTCAAAAACAACTCTGTTTACAAGAAAAGCTGAACAAAGATTAATCTGCCTATTGAAAATTGTTTGAATCAAAACATCCTTGTCATAAAATAAATTATACTCCGCTAAAATTTCATCAAAACAGTTTCTACCTTCAGTTCCGTAACACTGATTTGGAAAATCGATATCAAGCATTATATTCAGATTATAAGCATACTCAAAATCAAATGTTGAAAACGAAATAAACGGTGTACCCTTATTTATTTCATTTGAAATAGCTTTACATACTTTGTATCCAATTGATTCATCAAAACTTCTCAATTCATAATCCCAATGAACAAAACCAATATAATCCAATTCTTTATATAAATTGCATATATATAGATTATAAATGACCTCAGATTCAGCATACCATTTCCCGAGTGTTTTATAACCACTCATTTCATTTGCATTAATAATGCTGAATTTTGAATGAAATATCGGTGTATCTGAAACATTAAATAACACAAAATTATCGTACGAAAAATCAGGATCATTTACATAATAATCATCTCTTACCGGTCCATGCGTAATAATAAATATCTTCCAGTTCATTTTTGATTTTTTTTACAATTTCCTCCATCTGATCATTAACAATATTTATTTTCAGGTATATAAAACTTTTTCAGTTAGTCACCTATCATTGAGTCTATTTAATTCACATTTAATTAAAAACATGAGGAACTAAAAAATCTAACAACTCATTTTACTTTTACCCTTCAATTTTCGCTTAAGACAACATATTATCTCCACTTACATATTCTTTAACAGTTTATTTAAACTATTATGTAACTGGGTATAATAAGTCCAAATAATTTCACTGGCATTAGGCATTAATCTTTCTTGGAAGAAAAAATCCCTATATACGCTTTCGTTTTCCCAAATATCATTAACTTTTTCAACTAACTCATTCTTACCTGCTTTGTCATTCCAAAAAATAACTGCTTTATTATTTATAATTTCCGGTTCAGGATTATTTCCCGCCCCCCAATATATCGGTATACAACCAGCCTCAATTGCCTGAAATAATTTTTCGGTTACATAGCCTGGTTCATCAGAATTTTCTGGGCATATATTAAATTTGTATTGACTTATAAAGTCACGTTTATTATTATTAAATCTTATTTTTAAATCGTTTGTATTATTTCGAAATGTACCACCTGATGTTATATTATTAACAGCCGACAAATTGTCCATTATTCGCCCCCGAACCCCATTCCAATCATGACTAGCTACTATCGAACAAAACCCAGTTCTGTTGTCTAAACAAGGCCTCGTTAACTGTTGAACTTTTTCTTTTATCGCTATATAATCTGCTTCTGGATCAAATAAAGTAAGTAACCATATAGGAAGTCGCAAATAATTTGTATGATCTTTTTCGAAGCCTAAAGACAAATCAAAAAATCTCTTTTCATAAGCTACTCGATATTCAGAAAAACGATTGGACATTAAGTTCTCACCTGAATAAAACACATTAAGTCCTTTATGATGTCTTTGAAATTGTTCCAATGAGCCTAAAATCGAATAGAAATTAATGCGTCCTTTGTATTTTTCCAATAAGCCGTGATGTTTTATAAATTTTGAAAACCAGATATTTTCTGCGTTTTGGCTTGTCCAAAAATTATAGTAATAAATCCTTTTTTGGTAATTCAATTCGCCATTAACAAAAAAATTCCCAAGTATATTCTTAAAAAGACTTTTGCTAAACATTTATTCTATTTTCTATTAGTAACTAAAATATCTAATGAGTTTATTATTTTTTTTCCAAAGGTTTTACCTGATTTTTCAATCAAATTATACGAAAAAAATGAAATTGTTGATGAAATAGCCAATACCCCTATATAAAATAAAATATAGAATAACCAATGAACAAACTCATTTGAAAAAACAATATATTTAAAATCTAAAACAGTATTCACCCAGTAAAGAACCGCAAAATGAATGAGATAAATACTAAAACTTAAATTACCTATCAACTTAGTAAACCTGTTTACAATAAACAATGGGGCGCTTTTTGTTAACCCCACTAATAAAAAGACAAAAAAAAGACTATATGGAAAATAATAAGGTAAAGGAAGATAACATCCGCCAAGAAAGAGCAAAGCAATAAGCAGATATTCTGTATTTCGAAAGTTTGAAAATCCATCGTAAACTATAAAATAAGCTAGTATACCTAAACAAAACATTGGAAATTGATTTAAGAAATTAAACATTGGAAATCCTCCTCTGTTAAAAAAACTAAGTTTAGTAATATAACTAAACAGAACTGACAAAAGTAAAGCTATAGCAAAAAGATAAACGCTATGACGAATGTTTCTTACTCTTTTAAATAAAAATGGAAGAGTAAGATAAAAAATCATTTCTGTAGCAATAGACCATCCTCCCGGAACAAAACTATTAATTGTTGTTGGATATAATCCATTCACAAACAAAAGCCCTGTGATTAATTTTATTAAAGGTAATTGATGAAGATTATCAGAAACTTTAGTTAAGTCAAAACCCAAATAACGTTCAAAGGCGTAATAAATCGTAACTAAATAATACAAAGGTGCTATTCTGAAGAAACGTCTGATGAAAAACTTTTCTATGAAAAACTTTTCTGTTTCTCTACTTTTGCATGATAGCATCAAAGTAAAAGCGCTTACTAAATAAAATAATTGTACGCCTAATTGTCCATTCTCAAGAAATGTATATATTTTATTTTCAAAAAAGTATTGTTCTGTATGAACTAAAAGAATAAGCATTATAGCAATACCTCTTAAGCTGTCGATAAAAGCATATTTGGGGGACTCCATACTTAATAATATTTCCCGTATTTAAGAAGCCATAATAATTTATAAGCCTGCGATATTTTCTTATAATACTTATGTTGCCATTTGTAGCAAAATAATTTATCTCTTTTGGACAACAAAGGAAATTGATTCATTTTTGTCCAATCCTCAGAATAAGTCTCGTCGGTATAAAGAGTATCAATTCCATACTTTTTCCCTAAAATGGAGAAAATGCTTTGGTCATGCCTATGCGCTTTAAATTCTTTAAACTCCCTAAACGACTGGCTTTCGTCAGTAAACAAAAGAGGAGCCTCATTTAAGGTATTTAACCACTCTCCTATAAAATTAACGGAATAGTTACATTTACGAATAATTATATACGTTGCTTCTATTTGTGTACTGTCCGTATACTGCTTATTATTCTCTACTCTAAAGTAATTCAAAACAGCTCTTTTTGTAAGTTTTTTTTCTACATGAACAGGACTTCTAAATGCAAGAATACCACTCTTGGATTTATTTACTATTTCTAAATATTGTAAAAACCGGCATTTGCCATTAACATTAAGATGCGATCCAGTATCCATATATAGCATAACATCGCCATCCTTCATTAATTCCAAGGTTTGCATTATAACTTGAGGTTTCCAACACCAGTAACCATAACCTTTGGAATATGGACGTAGTAAATACCCAAATCTTTTACGAAAACTTTCTTCTAAATCTGTCTCTGTATAAAGTAGAATTTCATCAAATATTCTAAAAGATGTTGCTTGTTCACGTAATCTTTTAAACCCATTTTTTAAAGGCGAATTTGCAAAAGAACATAATACTATCATAGCAGCATTTTTATTAACCATGTTTTAAGCATATTCATCAATAAATTTAAATCGATTTTAATTAAAAATTAGCGTTGCTCAAGTAAAACTCTTTTAATCAAAAATAAGTTTTTATCCCCTTTTCTTATCTTCCCACCATTGGCTATAACTGCCGACTTATATCCATATTTCATCACAGCGTCAGTTACTCTTTCATCAAAATCTCCATGTGGATAAGCAAAGTGTTCAATAACTCCACCTATGAGTCCTTCCAAAAATATCTTCGATTCGGCAATTTCTGCTTCCATCTGAAAGGACGAAATTTTCGTTAAACGAGGATGGGACACACTGTGCGCGCCAATAGTACATAGTATATCATTTGCAAGTAAAAGTAGTTGATCCCGTTTTAAGATTAAGCTTTCTTGTATTGCTTTTTTATCATTATACCACCAAACTGGAATTTTTCCATCAATAAACCCTGTCGTTACATAAATCGTAAACGGGCAATTGTGTTTCTTTAGAATTGGGTAAGCATACTCAAAGTTATCAGCAAATCCATCGTCAAAAGTGATACATACAAATTTTTTTTCTCTTCTGTTATCTGACAATATCTCAACAACTTGATTTATTGATACAAAAGAGTAGTTTTTCTTTTCATAATTTTTGATTGTTTCCTCAAAAAATTCTGGTGTTATTTCAAGTTGACGGTTAACTGCATCATCACTCCGTGTCTTTACAACTCGGTGCAACATCAATATTTCACCCCGCACAGGATGAAAAAGTTTATGAACTTTGCGTTTAATATCTTGTATAAGCATAATTATTTAAAAAGACATTGTCTAGCGATACTTAAATTTTTTTTAACACTCAGATAAATCCAAACAAAAGAGAAAAAGTATTGTAATAGCGAAATCAGATTCATTTGTTTAAAAAAACGGTCTATATAGTATTGCTTCAAAAAAATTTGTAGGTGATATTTCAAATCTGTTTGCAATATATTTGAATCAATATATCTTCCACTTTTTTCATTTTGCAAACAAATACGATTAACCCATTTTTTAAATTTTTTATAGTCATCGATTGATCTAATTTTTCCGTCTACAAACTGGTTGATATGAAAATCTTTCTCTTCCTGACTGAAGTTTGATGAAATTCGTTCCAGCATTTCCAAACGTATTCTGTTTTGTACCAGAAATTGTTTATGAAAATTTGTTGGCGAACATATTTGTTCATCATGCTGCCGATAAAGCACTAATGGTTCTGGTATGTTATATATTTGAGTCAAATCAATACAATCAATCCACATTTTGTAATCGTCGGCTAAACGATAGTCCTCGTTATACGTAACACCCGTCTGAATTAAAAAAGATTTGCGAAAAACAACGCTTGGATGGCTCATACAACAAAAAAACAAAAAACCCACTTTTAAATGTTCATTAGTCAATGGAAAAATTCTCACTCCCATCTTGTTACCAAACAGTTCAATAGAGGTACCACAAATCCCAATAGCAGGATTAGAATCCATAATTAGCATTTGCTTTTCCAATTTAGTTGGCAACCAAATATCGTCCTGATCGACACGTGCAATATATTCAGACTGACTCATCTTCATTCCTTTGAGTGGAGCACCTATAGACCCCAAATTTGTCTCATTTTTTATATATTTGATGCGAGAATCAGTGAATGACGAAATAACACTCTTACTACCATCAGTTGACGCATCATCTATTATAAGCAACTCATAATCTGTGAATGTTTGTTTCAATATACTTTGTATTGTCTCTGCTACATATTTTTCTCCATTGTAAACTGGTAGTACAATCGTCACCTTATGCATGATTACTTCTTAATTTTATAAATAATACTCCAAAAAAAAACAAATATTAAAAGAGTGAAACTATATTTTTTAAACTTACTCATTATCTCTTTTTGCAACACTAAATTATAATGATATTTAATTTTATCTTTTGCATAGACTTTAGCCCATTTATTTAACATGCAATTAGATATCTTAAAAAAATACGTATTAGCAATATACATAAACACGTCAAAACCTTCTGTGTAATACTTTCCTTGTTTCTTTGATTGGTTTGACACATTCCCATCATGAATACGATAGAAATTAAGTGTTTGTTTAATTTCTATTACATGTGTATAGTTACACATCTGAGCATAAAAAAACCAGTCACCACAATATGTCATTCTTTTATATGAATTGTCTTTTACAAAACGTATTAAATCCTTGCGAAAAACCATTGAACTGGCATTTCCAATCGAATTTGTAAATAAAAACCTTTCTTTTAAGAAATCTATACCTGAGAATAAGATTTTCTCTCCTGAATTATTTTGTTTGTTTTCAAAAGTAACTATACCTTCTGAATCAATTAATTTGGAATGTACATAAGCAATACCGATTTTGTTATCTGATAATATATTCTTTAGAATGGTTTCTAAAAAAAATTTATCTGCCAAATCATCGCTTTCAGCTATCCAAATATATTCTCCTGTTGCTATTTCAATTCCTTTGTCCCATTGACGAAAAGTACTACCACTGTTAACTTCGTTGTAAATAATTTTTAAAACTTTTGGATGTTTTTCATACTGGCTCAGCACTGTACGACTATTGTCTGTACTACAGTCATCTAACAATATAAGTTCAAAATCCTGATAAGTCTGATTTAGAATACTATCTATACGTTGTTTAAGATAATGAACATGATTATAATTTGGAACTATGACTGTAAATTTCGGCATTATTTCCTCAACTTTCTATTGAATTTTATTTTTTATAAATGATAACGGCTTCAACATAAACTTTCCAATTCTATACGCTTTTGATTTTCTAATTCTTATATTTTCAAAAGTAAGTACATCAATTTTATGTGAATCTGCAGCTAAATCTTCTCCAAACCTCAGTATAAAGTCTTCCTTTTCTTTGCCAGTTAATTTTTGCAAGATAATAAGAAAAACTCTAATTGTATTGGTTTTCATCAAAACTATATCCCTTGTTCTACTTTTTGGATTCAGTCTGTAAAAAGCCAGTTCTTCATCAATATATTCAACCTTAGGATTATTTTCTGAAATTTCAATCCAGAAAAACCAATCTTCCTGAGCAAATATATTTTCATTAAATTTCAACTGCCCTATTAGCGTTCTTTTAAATAAGGCAGAATGTATCGGTATTGAAAAGTTTCTGTCCCAACGAAATAATATATCACTCCTAAAGTTATTACTCAATTTGTTATTCCATTTATCTGACGAGGGAAATATGTTATTTTTATCATCAAACATACAATAGTTTGTAATGCTAATTCCCAATTTCTCATTATTTTCAAATGTTGATATCTGTTTTTCAAGCTTTTGGAAGTGAAGCTTATCGTCAGAATCTAATAATTGAATATATTCACCTTTTGATATTTTTAGCCCAGCATTTCGCGCTGAAGAAGGACCTCCATTTTCTTTATAAATATATTTAAATCTTGAATCCTTTTTACAATACATTTCAGCTATTTCATCTGTGTTATCCGGACTACCATCATTTACAATAATACATTCCCAATTTACATAACTTTGAGCTAAGACAGAATCTAAAGTTTCCGGTAAATATTGAGCTTGATTATAACATGCTACAATAATAGACACTAATGAATTTTGTGTACTTTCATTCTCGATTTTATCCATAATAACAGTTTTACAATTAAGGAGAATCTTCCATGTATTAGATTTATATATTCTTGATTACGTTCGCGTAACATAATATTCTCATCGTTTAATTTTTTATAAGAATTATAGACAAATGGAGAAATGGATTTTAACACACATTCACGTTCAGAGTTTTCAACAATCTTCCATTCTGGCTGGCTACTAATTCCCGTTAAATCATAATAAGAAATTACTCTATCGATACGACTATATGAACAATTATTTACAATTAATGCTTTGAAAAAGAATTCCCAATCAGAAACTATCTTGAAATTCTCATTATACATCCCATAAACTGAAAATAGTACCCGTTTAATAAATGTTGATGGGTGGAAAATAGAGTTATCATAAAAAAAAGCATAAGTTAAGTTATCTTTTTCTATTGATTTGTTTAAAATTTCAGTTTCTTGTTTAAAAAAAATAATATTACCCGAAATGATATCTTCGTTTAATTTAGAACGAATAAAATCTTGAACAACGCAATTATCATATAACCAGTCCCCCGAATTCAGAAACAATAAATACTCCCCTTTCGCCTTTAATATCCCTTTATTCATGGCATTGTAAATACCATTATCCGGCTCACTCACCCAATAAGTTATTCTATCTGCATATTCTTTTATTATATCCACACTATAGTCAGTACTTGCTCCATCGATAATGATGTATTCAAAATCGGTGAAGGTCTGCGAGACTACACTTTCGATAGTTTTTCGCAAGCCTTCTGAGTTGTTGCGGTTAATGGTGATGATAGAGAGCTTCATTTCACTTTATATTTGTCAATGAATTCATTTACATTAAAAAACATTTTTTCAACATCATTTAATTTATCTTTATTAAAATTCCACCACTTAATCTTCAGTAAAGCATCAATCTGTTCATCATTAAATCGATATTTAATAATCTGTATTGGAGAACCCACAGCAATAGCATATGGAGGAATATCTTTTGACACAACAGCACCTGCTCCAATTACAGCTCCATCTCCAATAGTTATCCCATCTAAAATTGTAACATTTGCTCCAATAAACACATCATTACCAATTATAATTGGTTTCCTTTCTTTAATTTTATCCACTTTTGAAAGTGTAGTACCATTTTGTTGCATTGTTGAGTAAAACATAGGTGATGTACTTATTCCATTTGTGGGATGAATACCCCAGCCACACAAAAGGTTTGGACCGATAGAACAAAATTTACCAATTTCAGTTTGCGAAATCCATGAATTCACAGAAATGTAAGAATAATCACCTATTGTTGAATATGAAATATGAGCAGGGCTATCTATATTGACCGTTTCACTTATAATGTTTTGATACAATGAATTATCAATATAATCCCAATACAAGTTTCTTCTCAAAATTTTAATTTCCGGAACAATAAACTTAATAAGTTTATAACCATATTTTCTCATCAACTCTTTAACCATATTGGATTTATATTTATTATTCCTAAATCAGGACGATTATAAACAGAATGTATACTACCTGTATCCACAACACGAAAGGTAAGCATATCATCACATTTATCAAGAAATTTTACGTTTGGAATATGAAGAAGAGGTTGGATATAATAGTTACCTGTCAGCAATAATTCAGACGGCAAAAAAGCTGTTATAGTAGAACTATCTTTTTGCAAAGCATAGTGCGTTGTAAAAATGGCATTTAATTTAGAATCCAACAGTGTAAAACTTAAGGTTGAATTCAACTGAAAATTATTTATTCCTAATTCAAACTGGATACCTACTTTCTCATTAAATGCGATGTTATCCGTTTTTTTTCCTTCTTCATTGGTTATTGAAATACTCTTATAATAAATATCGTTTGTTTGATTGTGACCAATATAGGTTGATTCTGTTGTACCATCCGATATATACTGTGAGATACAATTTTCAATGCCACCCATGTATGAAACTGTTCCATCTTTTAAAAATACTCCTCTGTTACAAAGAGTAGAGATACTTCCCATATTATGACTCACAAACAGCACCGTTCTTCCCTCCCCTTTTGATACGTCCTGCATTTTGCCGATGGCTTTTTTCTGGAATTCGGCATCGCCTACGGCAAGTACTTCGTCTACTACCAGTATTTCGGGCTCCAGGTGGGCGGCTATGGCAAAACCAAGACGTACGGTCATACCGCTGGAGTAGCGTTTTACCGGGGTGTCTAAATAGCGCTCTACGCCCGAGAAATCGACTATTTCGTCTAACTTACGGTTTATCTCGGCTTTGGTCATACCCATGATGGCACCGTTCATAAAGATATTTTCGCGCCCGGTCATTTCCGGGTGAAAGCCCGTACCGACTTCCAGCAACGATGCTATGCGCCCACGGGCACGTATTACTCCTGTACTGGGTGCTGTAACTTTGGAAAGTATTTTCAGCAGAGTAGATTTCCCTGCTCCGTTTTTACCAATAATGCCCAATACATCGCCCTGCTCTACCTTAAAATTAATATCGCGCAATGCCCATACATACTCGCTTTCACCTTTGTGGGCGCGGTCGTTCACCTCTCCAATTTTCAGATATGGGTCTTCCTTTCCCTGAATATTCATGGCATACCAGCGCTTCAGGTCGTGACTAAGGGTGCGGGTGGAAACAAGACCGAGGCGGTATTGCTTGGATATATTTTCGAATTCTATAGCTGTTGGCATATTGTTGTTGAGTTGCTAAAGCGTTTAATTGTTTAAGCGTTTAATAAGACTGTGGGTTATTGCATTTAATTTATTGGCAATTTTATCTACCTCCGTTTTAATGGTTTCGAATAATTCTAAGATTAATATAGCCTAAATCCATCGCTATATAACTGTATACTTCCATCAATGATTCATACGCTATTTCAACGAATCGGATTTGTTCTTTCACTGAATTTCGGGATACCTCTTCGGCAATGTTTGAAACTATTGAAACAGAAGCTCTTTGCAACTGTGAACTTAATCCAAATTTTTTCTTTTTCCGGAAAATTACTTGTTATTTTGTAAACTTCCTTCACAAAATATCGCTCATCATTCCACACATCTAATTTCTCAAAACTATATTGATAGCCCATACTAACCAATGAAACAATTATACAGTGTCCATAAAGCTGCGTTGTACTTTATTGAACACCACCACACCGATGAAGAGCAACACTATCATAAAGCCAAAGCTATATCCCAGCATACCCCAACTGAATGTTCCGATGCCCATGGTGGCGTATTTAAAAGTTTCGAGGATGGAGGTTACCGGATTAATGGCCATAATCCATTGTTTTTGAGGCGACATGGTACTTAATGGATAAATTACGGGCGTAGCATACATCCATAGTTGAACAACGAATGTGAACAGAATGGTAAGGTCGCGATATTTTGTAGTAAGAGAAGATATGATGATGCCAAAACCCAAAGCCAGACCAGCCAGCATCAGTACAAGTAAAGGAAGTAATAAAACATATATATTGGGGCTAACAGCTACATCAGTGATAAGATAGTACGCGTATACCACCACAAAAAGCAAAAGCTGAATACCCATACGCACTAAATTAGATGTAACGGTAGATAGTGGTACTATAAGACGCGGAAAATATACTTTGCCGAAAATTCCCTGATTGTTTGTAAAAGTGTTGGAGGTTTTATTCAGGCAATCAGAAAAATACTGCCAGCAAACAATACCAGCCAGATAGAAAAGAGGACCGGGAAGTCCATCGGTGCTTATACCTGCTATCCCGCCAAAAACTATCATGTACATTACCGTGGTAAAAGCAGGCTGAATAAAAAACCAGGCAGGTCCCAGAATTGTTTGTTTGTACTGCGTTATAATATCGCGTTTTACAAACATGGTAAACAAATCTCTGTACTGCCATATTTCTTTGAAATCGACTTCGAAGAGTTTATTCTTCGGCTTAATTACCGTAGTATATTCCATAAAAAAATGTAAGTGGGTAAATTGTAATAAAAGTGAGGTAGTGGATAAAATAATAATTGACCATAAGCAAATTACTTATTTTAGCCCTGAATTATACAACACATCTATCCACAGTAATGCACGTCACTCCCATTGTCAATAGTGAAAGTAACATTTTTCAGATATTAAATAATACGCAAATATAATTACATTTTTTAAATAACATGCTGATTAATTCGACGAAATAGACTATAATTAAACTTCCTGATAGAAAAGTTTTTTATATTTTTGCAAACTCATTGAATGGGTTATTAACGGGGAGCGCTATTCGTCGGTCAATTCATTCACAATTATCTAACTGTTCACCTGTTTTTTTGCTGCTAACATATTGCATGGTTTATAAAATAAATTACTCCCGCTTACTGATTATATTCGTAGTTTTTGTCTTGCAGATAAAAGTAGAAGCTTCTGATTACCGAAAAGTTACGTTCAGGCAAATCAAGGCTGAAGGAAAAATATGGGGTATCGACCTGTCGCATCACCAGAGTACTATCGATTGGGAAAAATTAAAGAAACAAACACCGGATTTTATTTTTTTCAAAGCCACAGAAGGGGCAAGCCATACCGACACCCGGTACAACGATAACTACAAAAAAGCCCGCAAACAAAAAATCATTGTGGGATCGTATCATTTTTTTTCTTACAAAAGTAACGGGCGCGACCAAGCCAACCATTTCCTGAATGTAGCACACCTGAAAGGCGGCGATTTGCCGCCCGTACTTGATGCTGAGTATCGTAAAAACATGCCGGCAGATAAAATTGTAACCCGCGAACTGATAAGCTTCCTTAAAACAGTAACTGCCAAAACCGGAAAACGACCCATCATTTACTGCGATTACGATTATTATAAGCAATATCTTGAAGGTAAGCTCAAGAATGAACACCTGCTGTGGATATGCGATTATAAACATAAACCCCGGTGTGAGTGGACTTTTTGGCAAACAACCGATCGCTTTGTTATTCAGGGTATCAGCGGTAAGGTAGACTTCAACCTGTTTAACGGCACCAAAGTCGAACTTAGACGGCTGTTGTTTTGACAAACTATAAGTATACCCTCCTGTCTTTTTTTGTGCATTCCGGCAGCTCAACAATCAATGATTCGACTCAAATAATTCAACTTTGTAATTTTTATCATTATTTTTTTATCATTGATTAAACCAAAGAATAATTTAAACGTCTATTCATTAGTTTTAAGTAAACGGCTTATTTTAGATTTCATTTTTATAGTATAAAACTGATTTTTTGTAAGAAGGCCTAATGCTTGCTAAAAATACCAAAATACACAATTTAAATTTTTTATGGAACTCAAAAGATTGTTTTTTACCTTATTTGTTGTTACGTTAACATCACTATCTTCTTTTGCCCAACACAGTATACAATCGTCGGTATTTGATGCCAAAAATGGAATGGCTATTGAAATGGCCACGGTAAGATTACTAAAACAAGCCGACTCCACACTGGTTCAGGGCGCGCAAACCAATGAAAAAGGAGGATTTGTACTACCAAGAGTGAGACCCGGAAACTATGTGTTGGTTATAAGCTCGATAGGATATAACGAGATTAAAAGAAATGTAACTGTACAAAACAAAGATCTGATAATGAAAAACTTTCAGATGAATGAAAACGTAAAATTACTTAAAGAGGTGGAAGTTAAAGGTACAGCTGCTCAATTAGTAGTAAAAGGGGATACACTGGAATATAACGCTACAGCCTTTAAAACTGCCGAAAATGCAGTAGTAGAAGATTTGCTAAAAAAATTGCCCGGTGCCGAAATTAGTACTGATGGTAAAATAACAATTAATGGCGAGGAAATTAAAAAGATAAGAATTGACGGTAAAAAATTCTTTGATGGCGATATCGAACAGGCTACTAAAAACCTGCCGGCCGATATGATTGAAAAAATTCAGGTTCTTGATCAAAAATCTGATATGGCTCAACTCACAGGCTTTGAAGATGGTGATACTGAGAGAATTATTAATCTCACTACAAAATCAAACAGACGCTCGGGAGTTTTTGGTAATGTTGCAGGATCTGCCGGAGCCGACATCAACAAAGACTTCAGATATGATGGAAACCTTTCGCTCAACCTGATGAATAAAGATGCACAAACATCTATTAATGCAGCTGCTAATAACCTGAACAATACCCGAAGTAGTCGTGGACGTGGCTCATGGGGCGGTGGTTCGAACTCTGGTATTACCGAGTCTCAAAATCTGGCTGTGAATAACAACACCATAATCGGTGACAAAGTGAAAATTGGTGGTGATGCTTCGTTCAACCATGCCAATAACCTGAATGATAACGAAAGTAAACGAACCAGTTACCTGTCGGATGCTACTTACGATGACAATTCCAAAACCATAAGTTCCAACGACAAATATGATATCAATATGCGTCTGGAAACTGAAATAAAGTTTGATACGCTTAATACCCTGGTTATTCAGCCTAATTTCAACTATAATATTACTGACTCGCGAAGCGTCAGAGAATACTCGTACCTTACCGAGAATGACTCTACAAGCTGGGGAAATTCCGAAAACTGGGGTACCAGCAGCTCTGTATCAGGAGGCTTAAATCTGATTTACAACAAAAAAATCACCTCGAAAAAGGGACGTAATCTTACCGTAAATCTTGGTTTCGACTTCTCGCAATCGGACAATGAATCGTTCAATATATCCAACAAATACACCGATTTGACTACTGACAACATCAACCAACGTACCAATAACGAATCGAACAGATTCAGTTCTAATCTGCGACTTTCATTTGTAGAACCGTTGTGGAACAACAAAAACATGCTGGAATTTGCCCTTTCGGCCACCGCCACTACTACTACTTCTGAGAAGAAACAATACGGTATTGATGAAAACGATAAATATACGCTCTACAACGAAGAATACAGTAATACTTTCGAGAATATGTTTTACCGCGAAACTGCCGAAGTAAATTACCGTTACTCTGATGCTAATTATAAAATAACACTGGGTGTAAACGCTGAACCCTCGCAAACTCATAATATCAGAACTTATGGTGATGGTTTGGTACGCGATACAACTTACGGTGTGTTCAATTTCTCGCCTAATGCCCGGTTACAATATAACTTCGGAAAAAAAGAATTTGCCCGTATCGACTATCGCGGACGCACGCAGCAACCATCTATTGACCAAATGCAACCTGTAAAAAACAACAATGATCTGATGTCGGAAGTTGTTGGTAACCCACTGCTCGACCCAGCATTTAACCATACGCTGCGTTTGATGTACAGCAGATTTAACGATAAAACATTCTCGTCATTCAATACTTTCCTGAATTTTACTGCTACCAAAGATGCTCTGGTATCGAATAAAATTTACGATGAAACGCTAAAGCAATACAACCAAACTGTAAATGCCGATGTGGTTCCGCTAAATTTAAACTGGAATGTAATGTACACTACCCCTATTATTCAGAAACGCCTGCATTTTAGCACCAATACCAATACAGGCTACAGAACGCAATACAGCTACACATCGCGCGGTGTGGATATCGATGACATAGAGATAGACCATCTAATGCTGGGCGATTTGAATAAAACACGCAATTATACAGCCTCCGAAGAATTGTCGCTTACATTCACTCACGATGTAATTGAAATTGGTGTACGTGGTAATCTGGGTTACTCCAATGCGTTGAACAACCAGAAAAACGTGGTTACTGAAGTTTGGAACTGGACAGGAAGAGGTAATATGGTGATTCGGTTCCCTTATAATTTTGTGTTAAGTTCGGATATTGCTTACTCTGACCGGGCCGGCTACTCCAACTTCGACCAAAGCGAAATACTTTGGAATGCTTCGTTAGACAAAACCTTTAAAAGAGCTACCCTATCTTTAAAAGCTAATGATATTCTACGTCAGAGGTTGAATATCAGACAAAATGTAGGCGACAATTACATTCAGTATAACAGTTACAATACGCTGCCTTCTTATTTTTTAGTAAGTTTCTCGTATAGGCTGAATAAATTCGGTGGTAACCGATCGAATAATAATGCCGGACCGAATTTTGGCCCTGGTGGAGGCGGCGGAGGAGGTTTCCGTCGTGGTGGAATGGGTGGAGATATGTTTTGATAAGTTAATAAATATTCACTTTGGTTTAAAAGAAAATGCGGTTGTGTGAATTCACACAACCGCATTTTCTTTTACTATATCTCAGATTTTATTCAAACATATTTCTGAATCTTGAAAAGAAATCGCGCGAAGCCGATGAGTTTGGTTTTACATTTTCCGACTTATCTAATTTCTCTATCATAGTTTTCTCTTCTTTGCTCAAATTCTCAGGTATATAAACACCTACATTTACCAGCAAATCGCCCGTTCCATAGCGGTTCACACTTGGTAGTCCCTTGCCACGTAGCCGCAACACCTTACCCGGTTGAGTTCCGGGATTTATAGTTACTTTTACTTTACCGTCAACTGTAGGAACTTCTACCGAGCCACCTAAAATAGCCGTAGGAACCGTAAGCAGCAGATTGTAAATCAAGTCGTTTTCATCTCTTATCAGCTCCGGATGAGCTTCTTCTTCTATCAGCACCAGCAAGTCGCCGTTAACACCACCACGACGGGCAGCATTACCTTTACCCCCTACCGATAGTTGCATACCTTCCATTACTCCGGCAGGTATGTTGATGCTTATAATCTCGTCCTCGCGCACAATACCTTCGCCTGAGCAATGCGTACACTTGTCTTTCACTATTTTACCGTCGCCTCCACAAGTAGGACAATCGGATGAAGTTTGCATTTGCCCCAGTATTGTTTGCTGTACGCGGGTAACCCGTCCTGTACCGTGGCAGGTAGTACAGGTTACCGGCTGCGAGCCATGCTCTGCTCCCGTACCATTACAGTATGAGCACATCACATATTTTTTAACCTTAATTTTCTTTTCAACTCCGGTTGCAATTTCGGCCAGCGTAAGTTTTACCTTCACACGCAAATCTGAGCCTCGGCGCACTCGTTGTCCGCCTCCTCCACGGCTGCTACCACCAAAGCCGCCGCCAAAACCGCCAAAATGACCACCAAAAATATCTCCAAAATGCGAAAAAATATCGTCCATAGTCATTCCGCCACCGCCGTAGCCACCACCGCTTGCCGCACTGCCCACACCGGCATGGCCAAACTGGTCATAGCGCTGACGTTTTTGCGCATCGCTCAAAACCTCGTAAGCCTCAGCAGCCTCTTTAAACTTTTCTTCAGCCTCTTTATTACCAGGGTTTTTATCCGGGTGAAATTCAATGGCTTTCTTGCGATAAGCTTTTTTTATCTCGTCAGCTGTTGCTGTTTTGGATACTCCTAATATTTCGTAAAAATCTCTTTTGGCCATAATTTTATGTATGCTAATGTGAGAATATGCCAATAAGTCAATGTGCCGGTTTATTGCAGCAACATTGACTTATATTAGTTTTTTATTTTATAATTCTTCTCCCGTTTCTTACTATCGGTGTTCTCTCAAAAAAATTATTCACCTACAACTACTTTTGAAAAACGAATTACCTTTTCGTTGAGCGTATAGCCTTTTGAAACACAGTCAATAATCTTACCCTTCAAAGCTTCATCCTGAGCCGGGAATGTAGTTATTGCTTCGTGCAAATCGGTATTAAAATCCTCATTATCTGTTGGGATAGCTTTCACCCCGTTTTGTAGCAAGAAAGCAATAAATTTATTGTAAATCAAATCAATACCTTCTTTTACAGCGGCTACATCCTGCGAATTTTCCATGGCTTTAAGTGCGCGCTCAAAATCGTCTACCAACGGTAGCATATTGACCAACACGCCCTCACCTGCTGTTTTAATTAAATCAGTACGCTCTTTGAGTGTGCGTTTGCGATAATTATCGAACTCAGCCATCAACCGGAGGTTTTTATCATTCAAATCAGCACATTTCTGGGTAAGATTTTCAATATCACCGGCGATTTGTTCGGCAGCTTGTTCCGAAGTTACTTCCTGTTCCTGATTTTCAGCAGTTTCATTGTTCTCATTAACACTATCCTGTTTTACTTCATTCACTTCGGGATTCTCTTCGGTATGTTTTTCTTTCTTCATAACTGAAAAAATATATCTGATTAAAAATTATTAACTATTTAAACACGATATTCCTTTCAACAATAAGTTTGCCAAAGCCATAGTTAGCCTTTTCCTGACATAAAAAATGGCATAATGGCAGTTTTTGTATGTTTCTTGAACAAAAAAGCTGACAGTTTTAAGCACAAAAAATCCTGAAATATCAGGTCGTGTATTCAGATAAAGGTAAGCCTCAGTAATTATTTTGGAGAAACAGCCTCAATCACATAGCGCATATAAATCGCCACGAGGGTTAACCAACAGAACAGGAACGGAAGAGCGCCTGATAACATGTTGTTCTTTAGGACCAAGAATAATATCATCTAATCCGTAATCGCGCGAAGCTGAAATTATAACCATCCCGGCAGAATCTGAAGTGGCTCTTTCTACGGCATCAAACTCTACCTTAAAGCTATCTTTCGCAGCTTTATCTACGGAGTAGCTGAAATCAAATTTATCAAACAATTCTTTCATTCGGGTCACATTGGTTGCGGCTTTTGAGCCATAATCGTTAGCCTGTAAAAGAAGTATTTCCGAACCGCAAAACCGACCAAAAGCGGCAGCAAACTGAGCTTTTTCAACTTCTTCCTGCAAAAAACTCACGGGGACAATAACTTTTGTCAAATCCAGCTGCGGAAAATCATTCCGGTAAAAAACATAAGGTATGCGTAATTCCCGGCAGCATTTGAGTAGTTTACGAATGTATTTTGACTTATTATCAATTAGTTGTATAAACAAAAAGGAAATTTCATTCGTCTCGCATCTGGCAGTAATATCCTCCAAAACGGTATGTTCAGGTAAAATCAAATCCGGCTTTATTCCAAGCTCACTCAGTTTATCTTTAAGCGCAGAAGTATCATTGTGCTGTAAACTCCCTACAGTCAGTTTTTTACCTAATTGCTCGGCCAATGTAGCCGAACTATAAAGCATATTGCCGGCCGAACCGGCGTTTTGTATCAATGATAAAATCATATTCTGCTATTCCTGATAATATACCCTTTTCACCCTGCGCGACACGCTTGTAAGTATCTCGTAAGGAATGGTTTTGAGCCAGCCGGCCATTTCAGCAATGGTAATATTGCTTCCGAAGATTTCAACAGCATCGCCTTCTTCAGCATCAATACCCGTAATATCTACCGTAATCAAATCCATCGACACATTGCCAATAACCTTAGCCCGTTTTCCGTTTACAAACACCTCTCCCACACCATTACCCAGTTTTCGGTCGTATCCATCGGCATAACCTATGGGCAATATGGCAATACGTTTATCCTTATCCACCACACCCCGGCGACTGTATCCCACCGTTTCACCCTTCCTGATGTTTTTGGTCTGGAGTATAACTGTTTGTAAAGTACATACTTGCTGAAGTTTGGTATCGGTTAATGCGCTGATACCATAATGGCCAATACCAAGACGCACCATATCAAACTGAAAATCGGGGAAGCGTTCGATTCCTGCCGAGTTAAGAATATGGCGCATAATATGATGTGGAAACTCTGCCGAAATTCTGTCGGCACACTGCGAATAAGTGGCTACCTGCTGACGGGTAAATTCATCGAACTGAGATTCGTCGGCACCTGCAAGGTGCGAGAAAACAGATCGTACTTTTACTTGTTTCTGGTTGAGTAATAACGACAAAAGCTCCTCAATATCTTTTAGTTCAAAACCAAGACGATGCATGCCACTATCTATTTTGATATGGATAGGATAATCGGTAATTCCAAGTCGGGCAGCCGCCGCTATAAAAGATTTCAGCAAACGAAAACTGTAGATTTCAGGTTCCAGATTATTATCAAAAATAATCCCGAAACTGCCTTTTTCAGGATTCATAACCATAATCGGGATGCGAATACCTTCGCGGCGAAGTTCTGCCCCTTCGTCGGCTACTGCCACAGCCAGATAGTCCACACGATTATGTTGCAGTGTACGTGCCACCTCTACCGAACCGCTACCGTAAGCAAAAGCTTTTACCATACTCACTACCTTGGTTTGAGGTTTGAGCCGGGAGCGGAAATAATTCAAATTATCTACCAAAGCATTCAGGTTTACCTCTAAGGTAGTTTCATGCGCTATCAGCTCCAGTTTTTCGGAAATATCTTCGAAATGGAAAGCTCTGGATCCTTTCAGCAGAACTACTTCATTTTGAAAATCGAGCACCGTAAGCGATTTCAGAAATTCATCTGTACTATCAAAAAACTCATGCTTTACGCCTTCAAACAAAGCTGCATAATTAGAAATTTGCATGCCAATACCTATAATCCGGTCGATATTCTTACTTTGTACCAATCCGGCCACCGTACTGTAAAGTTCATCGTTTTGCTGTCCGCTCTGGTAAATATCTGAGAGCACGAGCGTACGCGAAAGCTTCTTGGCTTTAGACTGTTGATTCAGGAAATCGAGCGCAATGGACAAAGAATTTAAATCGGAGTTATAACTATCATTTATAATCAGGCAGTTACGCACACCTTCCTTAACTTCCATACGCATAGCCACCGATTCAAGCTGAAGGATACGCGTTGCAATATCCGCTGGCTGTAAACCTACATTGAGCAATACCGCAACACATTGCAGGGCGTTCTCCACCGAGGCATCGTCGGTAAACGGAATAACAACCGAAAACTCCCGCTGCTCATACCGTAGCAGAACTTCTGTTTTATCCTGTAAGCTATCACGGGTTAGTACCTGCATCTTGGCTCCGGCATTTGCACCCCATGAAAAAAGAACACCTTTAAAACCGGACTGCGCAATAGCTATATCTACCAGTTTATTGTCGCTATTAAAAATCAGCACTTTGGCATCCCGAAAAAGCTTTAGCTTTTCTTCGCACTTCTGTTTCAGGCTGTGAAAATTCTCCTGATGTGCGCCGCCCAGATTGGTGAACACACCCAGGGTAGGGTTAATGATTGGTTGAAGCTTTTCCATTTCGCCGGGCTGAGATATGCCGGCCTCAAATATACCAAGTTGCGTACTGTCGTTAATACCCCAAACCGAAAGTGGCACACCTATCTGTGAGTTGTAGCTGCGCGGCGAACGAACAATAGAAAAATCGGCCTGTAAAAGCTGATAAAGCCACTCTTTCACCACTGTTTTTCCATTACTACCAGTAATGCCAATTACAGGCATATTAAAACGCCGCCTATGGGAAGTCACTAACCGCTGCAAGGCCAACAGACTGTCGTCAACACGGAGAAAAACAGCATCGGCCAATTCTTTAAATTCTTCGCGGTATTCGCTGATTACAAAATAGCGAAGCTGCTGACGGTATAGTTCCTGAATATAATTATGCCCATCGTTGCGATGAGATTTTATAGCAAAAAAGATGCTTTCGGCCGGAAAAGACAACGTCCGGCTATCGGTAAGTAACCAACTGATTTCCTGATCTGTAAAATCACCCTTGACTCCTAAAATTTCTGCAATTGCATTTAGTTTCATTGTTGTACTATTTCAAATATCTAAAATTACCCCGGGTAAATTTCAGACATGTTATCTATGAGTAAAAAAGGCCAATAAACCTTATATCATTATTTAAATAATTTCTTTATTCCGAATACTCCTTTACTTCTACCGGCAACGAAAAGAGCAAACGTTCAGGCTCACCGGTAATTTTTTCAAACACACTTATTTTATCTTCGATTTGATAAACTGAGTAGCCACTTTTTTGGTCGCGTCCGCGCAGTACCGAACGATTAACAATACCGGGAATATCAGCAAAGTTGAAAACCGCATTCCGGTGATAATGCCCGCAAAGAACTGCCTGCACATTATATTTTCGTAAAACTGCGGTCATATCATACCAATTGTTTACATCGCCCGTTTGCAAAGGGTAATGTGTAATCATAATTATCGGCATATGAAGCTGAAACCGGTCAAGTTTGGCTTTCACCCAATTGATATCCTGTGCATTAATATGCGCTTCGAGTCCTCTTGTGGCAGGTACTGTGGCAAAACCTATAAATGCAAATCCGCCATAAGTAAAACAAAATTTGTCATCGCCAAAAATCCGGACAAATGATGTTAATCCGCCCGAATAAGTATCGTGATTGCCGGGAGTAATGTAATATGGAGCTTTAAGGTTAACCAAAACAGACTTTGCTTCGGCCAGCGAAACCGAATCGCCCGACTCCGAAATATCGCCCGAAACGAGCACAAAGGCAATATCCTGCAAAGAGTTGAGTTCGCTTATTACTTGCTTCAGGTCGTTAGTTGGGCGGGGATTCCCGGTTTGGATATGAAGATCGGTAATTAGTGCAAAACGAAAAGGCTCAACAGCATAAACAATTGATATATTAACAATAAAAACAATCAAATAAATGATTTTTTTCATGTGTTCATCTTAATTTTTTAGTTAGTTGCAGCATGGAACTCGCAAATGGACATGGTCATTGGATTATACCAGTCCCAAAAAGCTATCGGGATGCTCGTTTCATGTTAAAATCCATTTTCTTAAACAATATGCAAAGATACTATTTTCAAAAAACATAAACCTGTTTTAGTATTATTAAATACAGTTTAAAGTGACAAAAATCGTTAATTGGACTTGACCCGCGCAAAAAAAGCATTGAATAAAAAAACTTAAAGATTAATTCATACTTTTTGCAACAAACTTAGAAAACATTATATTTGCAACAAGAAATTTTAATAAATTTGAGAAAAGCCATTCAAATATTATTTACCTCACTTGCAGTTATAATGCTTCAGGTAGTAATGCTGGTGCCTCACCATCACCACCACGAGGCGGCTTGCATGATTACCGAAAAATGTGAAGAGGATGGCTCTTTTAATGATCAGCACACACACCACGGTAAACAACATGAAGATACAAGTCACTCCACATGTTGTGTTGTAAAAGAAGGTTATATTGCTCCGAATATCAGCAAATTAATCAAATTCAGAAATTCGATTGACGATGACCATCTGCACTTCGAGTTTCCATGCTTAATACTCACATCCAACACTTTATCCATCAGCAAACCGGAGATTATCTGCAACACCGGTTATGGTGGATATATTCCCCTGCATTTGTCGCAGGGAACTGTATGTTCCTCCGGCCTACGCGCCCCTCCCTCTCTGAATATCTGATTTTTACCGTTTTATACAAAACGTATAATCGCTAAGTTACCCATGTGTATATTGAATAATACTTTGGGGCTTTACTGATTTGATATACGTCAGGTTGATATTTCGGTAAAAAAATCACTCCTCTGCTTAATTTTGATTTAATCATTCAATTCTACTTTATTTTCAGGTTATAATTATATCCTGAAACCCTAAAAGTACAAGATATTCAGATATGAAAAAAAATATTTTCCGATTATTTATTATAGCATTTTTAATTATCACAGGATGCAATTCCGAGAACAAAAATCATGGCTGCGATGATCATGAACATACCCAGAATACTGAACATGAACATGGTGAGGACTGCGAACATGGTGAAGAAGCTCACGAACACAACGATGAGCACAAAAACGAGATAGTTTTTAGCAAGCAACAGGCTAAAGCCTCAGGACTAACTCTGGAAACTGTAGTGCCGGGAAATTTTAATCAGGTAATTAAAACCAGTGGACAAATACAGGGAGCTCAAGCCGATGAAGCGGTGATAGCCTCTACTGCCAACGGTATTGTTTCTTTTACCGGACATACACTCACCGAAGGTAGCCCCGTAAAAGCAGGACAAACTCTGGTAAGTGTTTCGGCTCAAAAACTCCCGGACGGAGATCCGGCTACCAAAGCACGTATTGAATACGAAACTGCCGGAAAAGACTACCAACGGGCATCGGAGTTAGTGAAAGATAGAATTATTTCGGCCAAGGAATATGAACAAAAGCGTTCGCGTTACGAACTGGCTAAATCAATATACGAAGCTCAGGGCGCCCACATTAGCGCTACCGGAGTAAAGCTATCGGCACCTATGGGTGGATATATTAAGCAATTATCTGTAAAACAAGGCGATTACGTATCGGTAGGTCAACCCGTGGCAGTAGTATCGCAAAACCGCCGCTTACAACTGAAAGCTGAAGTTTCGGAGAAATACTTCCGATATCTGAACGGCGTTTCGGGTGCCAATTTTAAAACAGCCTATGACAATGCAGTTTACAAACTGGCCGACTTAAATGGCCGGTTACTCTCCTACGGTAAAACAACTAACTGCGAATCGTTCTACGTACCTGTAACTTTTGAATTCGACAACAAAGGAGATATTGTACCAGGCTCATTTGTAGAAGTTTATTTGCTTTCGACACCGCAAAGTAATGTAATTTCCGTACCTCTGTCGGCCCTTACCGAAGAACAGGGACTGTACTTTGTTTATATTCAGGTAGATGAAGAAGGCTACAGGAAACAAGAGGTAACCACCGGACAAAACAACGGAGAGAGAATAGAAATAAAAACCGGTCTGAAAGCTGGAGATAAAGTTGTTACACATGGTGTGTATCAGGTAAAACTGGCAGCTGTTTCTTCAGTAATTCCCGAAGGACACAGCCATAGTCACTAACCGTAGTATTAACCAAAACTTACTGATTTTTTCATATCATTTTTGGTTATTGATTTCTGATTCAAAAAAAAAATAAAATGCTAAATAAAATAATACAATTCTCGCTAAACAACCGGTTAGTTGTTTTGGTGGCGGCCGTACTGCTTATGGTGGCAGGCACATATACTGCTACCAATATGGATGTAGATGTTTTTCCTGACCTCAATGCGCCAACAGTGGTTGTGATGACAGAAGCCAAAGGTATGGCTCCCGAAGAAGTGGAACGTTTGGTAACATTTCCTATCGAAACTTCGTTGAATGGTGCAACTGATGTCAGGCGTGTACGTTCGTCCTCCACCACAGGGTTTTCCATCGTATGGGTAGAATTCAACTGGAATACAGACATTTATCGCGACAGACAAATTGTATCCGAAAAACTATCCACCATAAAAGACGCCCTGCCATCCAATGCAGGAAGTCCCACACTGGGACCGCAATCGTCCATACTTGGCGAATTAATGATTATCGGGCTGACTTCGGACTCAACCTCGTTGCAGGATCTGCGTACGCTGGCCGACTGGAGCATTCGTCCACGACTACTGTCCACAGGGGGTGTAGCTCAGGTAACTGTTATTGGCGGCGATATCAAAGAATATCAGATACAGCTCAGCCCCGAAAAAATGAAACATTATAACATTGGCTTAGACGAAGTGCTAAATGCCGTACGTAATATGAATCAAAACGCTTCGGGTGGTATTTTGTACGAGTTTGGAAACGAGTATATTATTCGTGGCATTGTAGCATCGAACAATACTGAGCTGATGGGAAAAACAGTAATTAAAACCGTAAATAACATACCACTCCTGCTCGAAAATATTGCCGATGTTAAAATTGGAAATAAATCACCCCGTTTGGGCATTGCATCCAATAAGGGCAAACCTGCAGTACTTATTACGGTAACCAAACAACCGGCTACAAGCACGATTGAACTCACTAAAAAGATAGACCAGTCGCTCACCGATCTGCAAAAAACACTGCCAACTGATGTAAAAGTGTCAACTGATATTTTCAGGCAGTCGCACTTTATCGATAGCTCTATAAGCAATGTACAAAAATCGTTGTACGAAGGAGGTATTTTTGTAATTATCGTACTGTTTATATTCCTGATGAATGTACGCACTACAGTTATTTCGTTAGTCACTATCCCACTATCGCTTGTATGCTCCATATTGGCACTAAAAATGATGGGGTTAACCATCAATACCATGAGTCTTGGAGGTATGGCTATTGCCATAGGGTCGCTGGTGGACGATGCGATTGTAGATGTTGAAAATGTATTTAAACGATTGCGCGAAAACAGGCACAAGCCTACAGAGGAGCAAAAAAGTGTGCTAAGCGTGGTGTTCGAAGCTTCAAAAGAAGTACGTATGCCCATTTTCAATTCTACACTAATTATAATCGTTAGTTTTATTCCTTTGTTTTTTCTTACAGGAATGGAAGGACGAATGCTGGCGCCTCTTGGTATTTCGTTTATTGTAGCTCTAATAGCTTCTACAGTAGTAGCGCTTACACTTACTCCGGTATTATGCAGTTACCTGCTGGGTAAAAATCCTAAAAACGATAAAGACGAAAAAGACCCTTTCGTGGTTCGGAAACTGAAAAGCGTTTACGAAAAAGCATTGCATTGGTCACTGAATCATAAAAAATGGGTACTTGGTGCTACAGGTGGTATGTTGCTTGCTTCATTGATTGTTTTCTTTAGTCTCGGACGTAGTTTTCTTCCATCGTTCAACGAAGGCTCGTTTACTATCAATCTAAGTACTTTGCCCGGAATATCGATAGATGAATCGGATAAGATTGGGCGGATGGCCGAAGATATACTGCTTACTATACCCGAAATACAAACCGTAGGGCGAAAAACCGGTCGTGCTGAGCTGGATGAGCATGCTTTGGGGGTAAATGTATCGGAAATAGAGGCTCCTTTTGTTCTTAAAGAGCGCTCTAAAGATGAAGTTATGGCTGAAATACGCGATAAGATGAAGCTAATACCCGGAGCTAATATCGAAATCGGACAGCCCATTTCGCACCGCATCGATGCTATGCTTTCAGGCACAAGAGCCAATATCGCCATCAAACTCTTCGGTACCGACCTCAATCAAATGTTTGCTATTGGTAATCAGATTAAAGGTTCTATCCAAAACATCGAAGGGATAGCCGACCTGAATGTGGAGCAACAGGTAGAACGTCCGCAGCTGAAGATTGTTCCCAAACGTGAATTACTGGCTAAATACGGCGTAACATGGCCGGAATTTACCGAGATGATAAACGTACTGCTGGCTGGTGAGGTTGTATCGCAGGTATATGAAAACAACCGGTCGTTTGACCTTACTCTGAAAGTAAATGACCAAAGCCGCGAAAGTATGGAACAAATCAAAAACCTGATGATAGATGCTAATGGACATAAAATTCCGCTTGAGTATATCGCAGAAGTCAGTTCATCGACCGGCCCGAATACTATTAACCGCGAAAATGCCGTTCGTAAAATCGTAATTTCGGCCAATGTGGCCGGTCGCGACCTGCGCGGTGTTGTTAACGATATTCAGGATCGCGTCAGCAAAAATATTCAACTACCCGAAGGGTATCATATCGAATATGGTGGTCAGTTTGAGAGCGAACAGGCTGCTTCGCGCACCCTATTCATTACTTCGTTTGCCGCTATTCTGATAATATTTCTATTGCTATTCAATCAGTTTAAAGACCTCAGGCAAGCGGCAATAGTATTGCTCAATTTACCATTGGCGCTTATTGGTGGTGTGTTTGCCAATTTTTTTACCGGTGGTGTTATCAGCATCCCGGTTATTATCGGTTTCATCTCACTTTTTGGTATTGCCACACGTAATGGAATGCTACTTATTTCAAGATACAACGATCTCCGTCATGAAGGTTATTCATTGAAAGAAAGCGTATTACGAGGATCATTAGACAGGTTGAATCCTATTTTGATGACTGCATTGTCATCAGGACTGGCATTAATTCCGTTGGCATTGGGAGGTGATTTACCCGGTAATGAGATACAAAGCCCAATGGCAAAAGTAATTCTGGGCGGATTGCTAACGTCTACTTTTCTCAATGGATTTATAATCCCGATGATGTATCTGTTGACCAACAGATCGCAAAAGACCAAAGAAATAGTAATTAACGAGTATAAAACGAACGCATGAAAACAAAAATTTTTATCATAGTAATAATCCTGGGTTATGGCTCTTTAGTAGCTCAGAAAGGTTCGTTGCAGGAAGTTCTATCTGAAATAGAAAAAAACAACACAACCCTGAAGGCTTTGCGCGAGGATGGTAAAGCGCAAAAGCTATCCAACAAATCGGGCATTTACCTCACCGGGCCTGAAGCTGAAATAGCATATTTGTGGGGCAATCCATCTGCTATCGGTAGTCGAACCGACATAAGCATAAAGCAAAGCTTTGATATTCCTACAATTACCGGAATAAAAAGCAAACTGGCCAAAGATCAGAATAATCTGGTAGATATACAGTTGGAAGCCGATAGAGCTGCAATTTTGCTTGAGGCTAAGCAGTTGTATATAAAGCTTATATACTACAATGCGTTGCAACTGCAAACTAAGACCAGACTTCAACATGCCGAAACTATAGCACAATCCACCAAGATGCGTTTGGATAAAGGCGATGCAAGTATTTTGGAATACAACAAAAGTCAGCTGTATCAATCGTCGGTACAGGCCGAGGCTGAACGGGTGGAAATAGAGCGAAATGAAATAATAGCCGAGCTGAAGAGGCTGAACGGTGGTACTGAAATAGTAACCGGAATGACTCAATACGATAGAGCCGCCCTACCGCCTGACTTTAAAAACTGGTTTAACGAAGTGGCCATTAAAAACCCGGCTTTACTGTATGCCAACAAAGCGGTAGACGTGAACAAAAAACAGCTAACCCTTCATAAAACGGCCAATTTGCCTTCATTATCGGCCGGATATATGAGCGAAAAAGTAGTTGGTCAGCAATACCGTGGATTTACCGTAGGTGTGTCGGTTCCGTTGTGGGAGCATAAAAACCGGGTGAAACAGGCTCAGGCAGCTTTGTTAGCTTCGGAAACCCACCGCGACGATAATAAGTTGCAGGTTTATAACCAATATCAGTTGCTTTACAACAAAGCGGTTGGCTTATTGGCAAGAGTCGAACGTGTTCGTAAATCGGTAAGTGTGCTCAACAATACTGAATTATTGAAAAAAGCGCTGGATAAGGGCGAAATTTCGTTGGTGGAATATGTGCTGGAGATGGGCTTGTATTACGAATATGTGAATAATATGCTGGAGGCAGAACGGGATTATGAACTAACGGTGGCTGAGCTTAGGGCTGCTGAGCTTTAAGCTTTGAAATATTGCTAAGATGAAGTACGCATAAGGCTGTAGTGCTGCGTGGGTGAGGGATAGTAGTGGAAAGGACATGACGGAAGGCTAAGCCCGAAACGTAGTTGAGAGCTTAGCCTGAGGGCATGTACTTGTAACGGATAGCCCGACCCGAGCGCAGGGAGGGGCACCCCCAAAGGATACTGAAAATATGGGATGTGGTGTAAAAATAAAAAGGTCGTCCGGCATATTTACCGGACGACCTTTTATATATTGATTAACAACCAATTAAGCTTCAGGAGCAGCTTCTTCGGCAGCTTTTTCGGCTACTTCCTCAGCAACGGGTGCTTCAGGGGCAACTTCTTCAGCTGGTTTAGCTTTTTTGGCAGCTTTAGCGGCCGATTTGGCAGCGGCTTCTACCATCTGTTCCTTAAGGTCAGCTAATTGCTGGATATCGCCAAGCGTGGTTTTTTCCATTGAGCTTGCAGGGGCAGATTCTTCTTTTTTGGCTTTTTTGGCCTTTTTAGGAGCAGCTACTTCACCCGAAGCGGCAGCGGCTTCAGCTTTTTCAGCACGTTTTACATCTTCGTGTATGCGGCTGTGCGATACGATGATACGTTTTGCATCTTTGTTGAATTCGATTACTTTGAAAGTAAGTTTTTCGTCAACCTGAGCTTGCGAACCGTCTTCTTTGATGAGGTGTTTAGGAGTTGCAAATCCTTCAACGCCATAAGGCAATGAAATTACAGCGCCTTTGTCCATCATTTCAACGATTACGCCTTCGTGGATGCTGTCAACAGTAAACATGGTTTCGAGAACGTCCCAAGGATTTTCTTCCAACTGTTTGTGTCCTAAGCTTAAACGACGATTGGCTTTGTCGATTTCAAGTACCTGAACATCAATTTCGGCACCGATTTGAGTAAATTCAGATGGGTGTTTGATTTTCTTGGTCCACGAAAGGTCAGAGATGTGAATTAATCCGTCAACGCCTTCTTCGATTTCAACAAATACACCAAAGTTAGTGAAGTTACGAACTTTAGCAGTGTGTTTGCTGCCTACAGCGTAACGTTCTTCGATGTTTTCCCATGGGTCTGATTTCAGTTGTTTGATACCCAGAGACATTTTGCGTTCGTCGCGGTCGAGGGTAAGAATAACGGTTTCTACCTCGTCGCCCACTTTCAGGAAGTCCTGAGCCGAGCGCAGGTGCTGTGACCAGCTCATTTCTGATACGTGAATCAGACCTTCGACACCCGGAGCTATTTCGACAAATGCACCGTAATCGGCCATAACTACTACTTTACCTTTCACTTTGTCGCCAACTTTCAGGTTTGCATCTAAAGCATCCCATGGGTGAGCGTTCAACTGTTTCAGACCAAGAGCGATACGTTTCTTTTCGTCGTCGAAATCGAGGATAACCACGTTGAGTTTCTGATCCAATGAAACGATTTCTTCAGGGTGTGTAACACGTCCCCATGACAGGTCGGTGATGTGAATCAAACCGTCTACGCCGCCAAGGTCGATGAATACCCCATAAGAAGTGATGTTTTTAACCACACCTTCGAGTACTTGTCCTTTTTGGAGTTTGCTGATAATATCTTTTTTCTGATTTTCGAGTTCAGCTTCGATAAGCGCTTTGTGCGAAACAACAACGTTTTTGAATTCGTGGTTGATTTTGATAACCTTGAATTCCATTGTTTTGTTTACGAATACGTCGTAATCGCGAATAGGTTTCACGTCGATTTGTGAACCCGGCAAGAAAGCTTCGATACCGAATACATCTACGATCATACCACCTTTGGTGCGGCATTTTACAAAACCTTTTACAATTTCCTGCGATTCGAGAGCCGCATTTACACGATCCCAAGAGCGGGTAGCGCGTGCTTGTTTGTGAGAAAGGAGCAATTGTCCTTTTTTATCTTCCTGGCTTTCGATGTAAACTTCTACTTTGTCGCCAATTTTCAAATCAGGGTTGTAGCGGAACTCGCTCATAGGAACGATACCGTCTGATTTGTAGCCAACGTTTACAACTACTTCGCGTTTATTAATAGAGATTACAGTTCCTTCAACAACTTCTTTGTCTTTGATGGCATTAAGCGTGTTGTCATAAATGCTTTTCAGGTTTTCTTTTTCCTTAGCGGTGAGGATGTCGCCTTTTTCATAGGCATCCCAGTCAAAATCTTCGGCAGCAGGCGCTGCAACTACTACGGGTTTTTCTTTTTTTGCAGCAGGAGCTTCTTCAATTACTTCGGCTACAGGTGCTGCTTCTTCAGTTACTTCGGCTACAGGAGCTGCTTCAACTACTTCGGTTGCAGGTGTTTGTTCTACTGTTTCTTCTACCGGAGCAGTAGTTTTTTCTACTGTTGGAACTACTTCCTCCTGAATGTTCTGGTTTTCTTCCATTACAGAATTTTTGTTTTTTTTAATTACTAATAAATTAGTAGGTTAGACATTATGTTGACTTAAAAAATATAGCGCGCAAAGATACAAAATCTTAGTGGATTATGAAACAGATAGCTTGATTTTTTTAAATACGTGAGTTTTTTAAACATCGCCGCTGTGATGTTTTTGTTTGATTGAGTAAGTGCCTATAGTCCTCAAGACGGATTTTTTAGTGCCTGAGCGTTGAAGTTTCAGAGCTTGTATTTACTTGTTTTCAGAAAGCTTTGTGTGTTCGCTTTTAAATTTTTTGTAAAAACTCAGAAACGTAATTGTAGTAACTACTGAAGCTAACCCATCGGAGACAGGCATAGAAGCCCAGGCACCTGATAAACCGTAAAATCCGGGGAGTATAAAAATAGCAGGTATCAGAAATATAAACTGGCGCGTAAGACTTAAAAATATGGACACTTTGGCTTTTCCTATGGATTGAAAAAAATTGGTAATTACTATCTGAAATCCAATGATAGGAAACATCATCACCGCGACATTAAGTGCATGCGATGACATTTGTTTTAAACTTTCGTCGGTAGTGAAAAGCGATACCGAAATATCTGAAAAAAAGGTACCTATAATAAAACCTACGGTTGAAAAAACGGTGCCTGTCCAGGCTGCATATTTCAAGGTTGTGAACATGCGTGGATAGTTCTTAGCACCGTAATTAAAGCCTACAATGGGTTGCGCACCCTGATTGAGTCCGATTATAAACATCACCACAAGCATCATAATACTATTGAGTATGCCGTAGGCACCTATGGCCAAATCGCCACCATATTTCAATAAAGTGGTATTGATAATTACTACAACTAAACTGGCTCCCATTTGCATACTAAAAGGCGATAGACCGATGCTAAGAATAGAGCGTACTATATCTTTCTCAAGTTTAAAATACTTCCAGTGAAAACGCAGGTTCGACTTTTTTGAGAAAAAATGAGCCCCTACACTGATCGTGCCTATAAAGTACGAAATAACAGTGGCTATAGCTGCTCCCTGTATGCCCCAATCGAAAACAAAGATAAACAGGGGGTCGAGTATTACATTGATAATGGCTCCCAGTAAGATGTTGTACATGGCCTTTTGCGGGTAGCCCGATGAACGTAGAATATTATTCAACCCAAAGTATAAAGCCGTAAATATGCCTCCGGGAACTATAATTATCATGTAGTCGTAGGCATATTTCACTGTATTTTGAGTGCCTCCGAACATCAGCAGCAGCTCTTTCATAAATACAAGCGACAGAACGATAGCCACGCCCGAAATAAGAAAAGTAAGTATAACAGCATTAGCCAGAATTTTTTCAGCTTTTACTTTGTCGTTTTGACCCAGCGTAATGGATATACGCGATGCCGAACCGGCTCCGATAAGCATACCGAATGCAAGCAACACATTCATAAAAGGAAAAGTAAGTGCCAGACCCGAAATAGCAAGCGGACCTACCCCCTGCCCTATAAATATACGGTCGACAATGTTGTATAACGACATTACTACCGTGCCAACAATGGCGGGTAAGGAGTATGACCAAAGTAACTTAGCTATGTTTTCGGTAGCTAACTTACCGGAAGTTGATGATAACTGAGACATATAAAAAAAAATCGATGGAAAGAAAATAGTTAATTTGGGCTAATTGCATTTTATTAAAAAAATCACAAATAAACTCATCAGAGTAAATTACTTGCAAGTTCAGACAAATAGCTTCTCTCTCCTTTTACCAGATTAACATGTGCAAAGATGTTTTGCCCCCTCATACGGTCAATCATATAAACAAGCCCGTTGGAGAACATATCAAGATAAGGAGAATCAATCTGCTGAATATCACCTGTAAATACAATTTTAGTACCCTCGCCGGCACGGGTAATGATGGTTTTAATTTCGTGAGGAGTTAGATTCTGTGCTTCATCAACAATAAAAAAGGTTTCGCTCAGACTACGTCCACGTATATAGGCAAGTGCTTCGATAACCAGCTGGCCGTTTTTTTGCATATCTTCTATCTGGCGGATTTCTTTTCCCTGATACGAAAAATTATGTTTTATAACGTTCAGATTATCAAATAATGGTTGCATATAAGGTGCGATTTTCTGCTTCTCGTCACCGGGCAGAAAACCAAGATCTTTATTGGCAAGCGCCACTATGGGACGAGCCAGCAATATTTGCTTATAAGTGTCGCTTTTGTGTAGTGCCGATGCCAGTGCCAGCAAAGTTTTACCCGTACCCGATTTACCTGTAAGAGCCACCAGTTTCACATCATCGTCAAGCAACACATTGATAGCAAAAGCCTGTTCGGCATTGCGCGGTTCGATACCAAAACACCGCTCCTTTTCAATCCGCTTCACCACACCAAGCTCCTGATTATACCGAGCCAACACACTTGAACGAATACTTTTGAGCACAAAACAGTCCTGAGGCTCCACATCCGAAGCAATATTCAACTCTTCGACAGGCACTGTTCCACCATTGGTATAAAGCCTGTCAATAATCTCCTGTGGAATATGGTTGTAAATTTCGTGATTTTTTTCAAACACATTGATATTAGTCACCTTATCGTTGATGTAATCTTCAGCTTCGATACCCAGCGAAAGCGCTTTCATTCTCAGATTTACATCTTTGGTAACCAATATGGTTTTATTCGCTTTTTTATCTTCGCGAAGCCGATAAGTTGCAGCCAGTATTCTGTGATCGGGAGTACGCTCTACAAACGATTTTGCTATAATATCAGGATAATCGCCTCCGGTAAGTATAAACAGCCGTCCTTTGCCTTTGCCCAGACTGGCACCTTTCTTAAAAAGGCTTTCATTAGCTATCAAATCAAGTTCCCGTGAAAACTCCCGTGCGTTAAAATTTATTTGTTCGTTACCTTTTTTAAAATGATCCAGCTCCTCGAGTACCACAATGGGTAAATAAATATCGTTTTCTTCAAAGTTGTGAATGCATTTATAATCGTGAAGTATTACATTAGTGTCTAATACAAAATTCTTTTTTACACCCATATACAAATTTCGCTTTATTTGTTAGTTCAATCCGATTAAACAACCGTTTTTCGAGTGTAAATATACTTATTTTATCAAAAACTAAACCCCAATTTGAAAATAATATAAATTATTAACATATTCTGATGTCATAACTATAACAAGCTCCAAACATAAATGATTATATTTGCAGCCGAAAAGAACCGCACCGTTTTTTGGGGGTTTAGGTTCGTTTCCTTTCTTTTTTTGAAATATAAACATGAATACAAATGAGAAGTAAATTTTTTTCAATCGCATTATTCGTTTTTATCATCGCCACTGTGATAAGTTGCAGCGATAATGTTGTACCTGACTTTACTTATTCGCCCGAAATGCCTAAACGCGGACAAAAAGTAACTTTCACTAACACTACTACCGCCGATGACGATTGGGAAGTTGATAACTGGGGATGGAATTTTGGCGATGGTTATAAATCTACGGCTAAAAGTCCGGTACATACTTTCAAAACATCGGGTAAGTTTAAAGTAACTCTTATGGTAGACTCCAACAAACATTGGCGGAAAAGTCAGACTATAACCGTCTACGATACTATTCCCCAAATATATACCGATGAAGATTCTTTGGTATATTACCAAAAAGCCACCTTTAGCGTTTTGGCCTACAATCCTAATTCCGAAGACGTTACTTATTACTGGACTTTCTCAAAAAATGCGGTAAGCGATAGTATTGATGAAGATGGACATTCGACTTCGGCCGAATTTGAAGTTTATTTTACAAAACACGACGTTTATGAAACTGTGCAATTACATATTGAAATAGGAGATACCGTTAAGGATGTTGATTCAACTTTTTACATCCATAATTTCAATGCCCGAAGCATTATCATGGCTGATAAAGACGGGTCGTTGTGGCGCCAGAGAATTATAGATAACGGACTTGAAGAACGTACCAATATGGGCATCGCTTCGGGAAAACATCCATTCTCGCTTCAGACCGATGATAACAAACTATATATTTTTGATGCCGGCACTTCTACCGGATACAAAAGCAATTGGCTTACCGACACTTCGGGCGACGGAAGCATACGTGTTGTTGATATGGGTAATAACAATGCAGTGTCGGAGTTTGCTCACAACAGAGGCACGAGCAGTCATTTTGGGTTTAATAATGGATTTGTTGATAAAAACTATTTGTACTGGACCGATTTTAGCGAGTTTGTATACCGCACCCCTAAAGCTCAATCGATTGGGGCTTTTGATTGGAAAGGAAGTAAAGATGCGCAAACCGCTGTACCTTATTACCTTGTAAAAACCGACAGATTGGGGTATTATGGCAATGGACTGGCTGAAAACCAAATGAGTGGAGGTTTTTATGTTTATGATAATGTATATTTCTGGGCTAAAGGTGGAACCGGAAAAGGAATTTACCGCTTCGATGCCAACGACATACTCAGTTCGAACTCAACGGGTAACGTTGCAGCACCTGCTTACGGAGCCATACTTACCGATTACGCCATCAGAGCCTTTACCGTTGATGAAATCAACCAGAAAATTTACTTCTCAGTTACGGCTCCTGCAGATAAGGTAGGACTTTGGGTATCCAATTTATCGGGTAGCGGAGCAACCAGAATAGATGATTCTCCAATGGGAGATGCCTCAGAGTATATTACAGGTATTGCTGTAGACAATGTATCGAATAAAGTATATTGGGCATATACAAGTCCTTATGCTGAAGGTTCTGCTTATTTCAACAGCAACCCTGCAACACATCGTACCGGTATAAAAATGGCAACTTTAGCCACCTTGTATAAACCTGCCGGAGCTATTCAGTATTTCTCGTTAGGTGTATCGGCTTATGGTCTGGTGCTCGACGAGGTTGGTAAAAAATAAGAATCTAAGATTTTGACATTCCTGACAAAAAAGTCCGACACTGCAAAAATGAGTGCCGGACTTTTTTATTTATATAATATAAAAATACAAGGACGTTTGTTGAGATCGGGATGCTGCTTTTTCCAGTCCCTGATACTTTTGGTTTTTATAAATTCGGTTTCCAGAGTAATATCAGCGGCTATGCAAAGCTTGGTAGCAGGCTGGCATGTTTGCAAAATATCTTCAAACAGTTTCATATTCCTGTAAGGCGTTTCAATAAAAATCTGCGACTGACTTTCGCTGTACACCCTACCTTCAAGTTTCTTCAAAGTTTTCGCTCTATCGTTTTGCGGAATGGGCAGATAGCCTGTAAATGCAAAACTTTGCCCGTTGAAGCCCGAAGCCATTAAAGCCATCAGTATTGACGACGGGCCTACCAGCGGAACTACCGTATATCCGTATTCCTGCGCCAAAGCAGCAACATCGGCACCCGGATCGGCAATGGCAGGACAACCAGCTTCGGAAATTACACCTACATCGCTACCTCCGTGCATGGGTTTTAAAAAAGAACTAATTTCGGATTGTTGCGTATGCCGGTTGAGTTCAAAAAACACCAATTCATCAATAATGATTTCCGGATTGGTTTTTTTGAGAAAGCGCCTTGCAGACCGTATATCTTCCACAATAAAAAACTTCAAAGCCGACACTACAGCAGTATTATAGGATGGCAAAATGCGTTCAAATGCAGTGTCGCCGAGCGATGTTGGAATCAGATAAAGACTTGGCATAAATAAATTTCGTCAGTTTAATTCATTTTTTAAATTTTCGAGCTCTTCCGACAGTATTTCCCATTCATACATCTTATGTTCCAGCTCACGTTGCTTTCTCTGATAATCCAGAATAAATCCGTTGTCGGAAGCATATTCGGGCTGTTCGAGCAATTTGTTCATATCGGCCAGCTCAGTTTCATAGCCGGCAATCATTTTTTCTATTTCCTCTACTTCTTTTTCTGCCTTACGTATTTTCCGGCTCTGCTCCTTTCTGGCTTCGTAGCTGAGTTTATTTTCCGAAACCGGTTTATCGGCATTTATAATTACTGCTTTTGAATTGTTAATTTCAAGCTCGCGCAAGCTATCCATCTGCTTGTGTTGCAAAAAATCATAAATACCTCCCAAATGCTCCCGTATTTTCCTGTTCGAAAATTCATATACCTTATTCACCAGTCCATCCAGGAACTCGCGGTCGTGCGAAACCACTATTACTGTTCCGTCAAAAGCTTTAATAGCTTCTTTCAGCACATCTTTTGACCGCATATCCAAGTGGTTGGTAGGTTCGTCCAGTATTAGCAAATTCACGGGTTCGAGCAACAGACGTATCATAGCCAAACGGCTACGTTCACCTCCCGAAAGCACTTTTACTTTTTTGTCCGAAGCTTCACCCCCAAACATAAATGCTCCGAGGATATCCCTGATGCGTGTTCGGATATCGCCCACGGCTACATAATCTATCGTTTCAAATACTGTTTTTTCTTCGTCGAGCAACGAAGCCTGATTTTGGGCAAAATAACCGATTTTCACGTTGTGGCCAAGTTTCAGTTTACCTGAGAAATCAATTTCGCCCATAATACATTTCACAAGCGTAGATTTTCCTTCGCCATTTTTGCCCACAAAAGCTACCTTCTCTCCTCTGTTGATGATTAGATTTGTATTTTCCAACACCACATGTTCGCCATAAGCTTTGGTTAGTTGCTCAATTTCAACCGGAATAATGCCCGAGTGAACCGCAGGCTGAAATTTCAGACTCAGGCGTGAGTTATCTTCCACATCTACCTCCAAACGCTCAAGTTTTTCGAGTTGTTTGATGCGCGATTGCACTTGAACCGATTTGGTGGCTTTATATCTGAAACGTTCGATAAACTCTTCGGTATCCTGAATCATTTTTTGCTGATTATCATAAGCTCTGAGCTGTTGCTCATGGCGCTCTTTACGTAATTCAACGTATTTGGAGTAATTTACATTGTAATCGTAAATACGACCCAAAGAAATTTCGATGGTACGCTGAGTTACCGCATCGATAAATGCTCTGTCGTGCGAAACAAGTATTACTGCGCTTCCCGAAGTAATTAAGAAGTTCTCAAGCCACTGAATAGATTCTATATCAAGGTGATTGGTAGGCTCATCAAGCAACAATAAGTCAGGACGTTGAAGCAAGATCTTAGCCAGTTCAATACGCATGCGCCACCCACCGCTGAACTCAGAACAAAGCCTGTCGAAGTCCGACCTGAGAAATCCCAAACCTAAGAGCGTTTTTTCTATTTCGGCATAAAAATTACCATTACCAATTATTTGCAGATGTTCAGTCGTGTGAGTGAGTTTATCTATTAACAAATGATATTCGGCACTTTCATAATCAGTTCTGTTGGCCAACTCAGCGCTCATACGCTCAATAGCTTCCTGCAAATCCGTTATGTGCTCAAAAGCTTTTTCGGCCTCCTGCATCACCGTTGTGCCTTCGTCATGTATCATGTGCTGAGGCAAATAACCGATGGTAAGATCTTTAGGGATACTTACTCTTCCCCGGGTAGGTAATTGTTTACCTGCAAATATCTTTAAAAGAGTAGTTTTTCCGGCTCCGTTTTTACCTACAAGAGCAATTCTATCACGCGCATTCACCAAAAAACTTATCTCATCAAATAGCGGTGAGCCTCCAAATTCTACGGTGAGTTGTTCAACTGAAATCATAAAAAGTAAAAGTATATTTTTTTGCATTAACCGGTTATGCCGGTTTAGACATCAAGACGTTCGTAATGTGAATTTTTGCTTCTGAATTCAGGTAAGATTTTCTTCATTTGCGATACTGTAAGAAAATCTTTACATTGAAAACTATAAGAAATCAGCTCATCAATTTCTCTGGACACAATATCATAATCGTACTCCTGAACTTTGGCTATCATTATCTTAGGATGATAGGTTTTGGTAGTAATTTCTTTATTATTAAGCAATTCCTCGTAAAGCTTCTCTCCGGGACGCAGTCCTGTATATTCAATTTTAATATCCACCTCGGGAGTAAATCCTGCAAGGCGAATCATTTTACGGGCAAGGTCAATTATTTTAACAGGGCTACCCATGTCAAAAATAAAAATCTCGCCACCATTGCCCATCAATCCCGCTTCGAGCACCAATCGGCATGCTTCAGGAATTGTCATAAAAAACCGGATAATTTCGGGGTGAGTTACAGTTACGGGACCTCCTTTTTCTATCTGACTTTTAAATAAAGGTATGACTGAGCCATTGGAGCCCAACACATTACCAAACCGGGTGGTAATAAACTTGGTTGTATCCCTACCCTCGGCACTGAGTTTACGATTGAGCGACTGCACGTAAATTTCGGCAATACGCTTGGATGCTCCCATTACGTTGGTCGGGTTTACTGCCTTGTCTGTCGAGACCATCACAAAGCGTTGTACATTGTATTTTACAGCAAGATTTGCCATAATTTTTGTTCCCAGCACATTGGCCTGAATACTTTCAACCGGATTGTCCTCCATCATGGGTACATGTTTATAAGCAGCTGCATGATAAATCAAATCAGGCCTAAACATGTCCATCATATATTCCATGCGCTCTTTATTGCGTACATCACCCAAAAAAGCTGTGAAATTCTGATCCGGATATTTTTCTTCCATTTCAAGTTTCAGCGCATGCATGGGCGACTCGGCCTGGTCCAACAACACAAGCAAGCGGGGCGAGTAGCTTGTTATCTGTCGAACAATTTCACTGCCTATAGACCCGGCCGCACCAGTAATAAGTATTACTTTAAATTTAAGCTGTTCGTTTAATCCATTGTTATTTATCTCAATCTCTGGCCTTTCAAGCAAATCCTCAATCTGAATAGATTTAATCTGCGTTATATTAGGCATATCGTTGTTCCATATACCTACCGGTGGCGATGTCAGAATAGAGATATTGTTATTCAGAAACACATCAAGATGTTTGTCTGGATTAATTTGTTTCATTTTCAGCGGACTAACAATTACGGCTTTCGCTTTTTTAATTATTACACGCTTAATTGTATGTTCATCAAAATGGTATACACGTACGCCAACAATCATTTTCTCATTGGCCTCTTTGTTATCGTCAATAAATCCTACAAGTTTGTATTTCAAATCTTCTCTTCCCGACCGCAGCATTTTAGCAATACCAACAGCATCAGAACCGGTACCGTATATCATAACCGGAGTAATAGAACCAGTATTTTGAGTTACAAAATCAAAAAAAACTTTTACAATCATTCTTAACATGAACAAAAGTAAAAACGACAATATACCGTATATAATTAGTTCGCTAAAAAAAAATATCTTGATATTGTAAAAACGATACACAACGAAAGCAAGCACTGACGCAGAAACAATATTGGCTAAAACGGCAAATAATAATTTCACAGCATCAACATAACTTGAATATCTTAGCACCCCCGAATAGGTATGGAAAAACCAAAAGAAAACGATTTGAATGCTTACAATGGCTATAACTTGCTTCATCACACCCATATCAGGCGACTCGCGTGGATAAAGAAAACCGGCAAAGTAAGAAGCCAGTATGAATGATAAAACACATAAAAAAATATCCATGGCTAACACCAACCAACGTGGCATATAACCCATACTGGTAACATGACTAAAAATATCGGTGTTTTTTACTATTTTAAATTCTACTTTCATTTATTTTTCAAGCTCATTTTTAAGTCATAAAAAAAATCAGCGTCGTACAGCGTCCCGTTTGCTTAATAAAAACACGACATTATATTTTACCAATTGTTTAATTCAGAAAAAACGTACAAAGATATGCTTTTATTACGAAACAATGAATATTCTGAATTACAGGCAAAGCCCTTTTGACGAAACATTATAAAAAAAACATCTTCACAATCAACGCTTCTATCAACAGCTCCGTTTAAGTGTTAATTACCTGTTCTGTTTTAAAATATAATACATATCTTTGCATGCTCTAAAAAAACACATCAGATTAAAAATGTCAGTACATAACGAAAACTTACGCAGAGTAACTACACACAGGTTGCTCGAAATGAAAAAAAGAGGCGAAAAGATAAGTATGCTTACCGCTTATGATTTTACCATGGGTACCATTGTGGATAATGCAGGTGTCGATGTAATTCTGGTAGGTGACTCAGCTTCGAATGTGATGTGTGGTAACACTACTACACTACCCATTACGCTTGATCAAATGATTTTCATGGCTAAATCAGTAGTACGGGGAGTTAAGCGTGCTTTGGTGGTTATTGATATGCCCTTCGGCACATATCAGGGAAACTCCAAAGAAGCGCTTGCATCGGCCATTCGCATTATGAAAGAAACCCATGGCGATTGTCTGAAACTGGAAGGTGGCGAAGAAATCATTGAGTCGGTCAAAAGAATTCTCACCGCCGGCATTCCGGTTATGGGGCATTTGGGACTTATGCCGCAATCTATTAACAAGTACGGATCCTATACTGTGAGAGCTCAGGAAGAAGCCGAAGCCGAAAAGCTAATCCGGGACGCTCATCTGCTCGAAGATGCAGGGTGCTTTGCTATTGTGCTTGAAAAAATCCCGGCAAAACTGGCCGAACGAGTTGCCAGTGAGCTAACCATTCCGGTAATTGGAATTGGTGCTGGCGGAGGAGTAGATGGTCAGGTGCTGGTATTGCATGATATGATTGGGCTTACGCAAGATTTTTCGCCCCGCTTTCTGCGCAGATATGCCAACTTGCAGGAAATTATGAATGGTGCTATCCAGAATTACGTAGACGATGTAAAATCGGGCGATTTTCCGAACGACTCTGAACAGTACTAAATCATTTTATTGAATATCGTTCAAAATAAAAAAATCTTTCGACATAAAGCCGAAAGATTTTTTTATTTCATTCAAAGTGCGTAGGATGAGACTCGAACTCACACGCCGTTGCCGGCACTACCCCCTCAAAGTAGCGTGTATACCAATTTCACCACCTACGCTTAAAAAATGTGCCCAGAACAGGACTCGAACCTGCACAGCCTTGCGGCCACTAGTCCCTGAAACTAGCGTGTCTACCAATTTCACCATCTGGGCGATGGCTCTGAATGTTCAGAGAAAAAAAGCGAAACCTCGCGTTTCGCTTTGTAAAGTTTTAGAGCGAAAAACGGGACTCGAACCCGCGACCCTAACCTTGGCAAGGTTATGCTCTACCAACTGAGCTATTTTCGCAAATGCGGTGCAAAGATAGTGTATTTCGATTATATTACAAATGTTTTTTGAAAAAAATTGTTCTATTTTGTCATTAAAAAATTATCTGCAAATTATCGTTTTGATTAATAGTTATTTGTACATACACCCTGTTTATCATTTTTTTTAAATCAAGGAGATTAAACTTAAAAATCCTTTTGTAATTTTGTACGCCCTGAAAAAAAAAGATATTATCTGTAGCTCATCATAAGTTAATATAATAAATGAAAGTAGTTAGCACTATCGTATTACTGATTATCTCCAATGTTTTTATGACGTTGGCCTGGTACGGACACTTAAAATTAAAAGAATTTAAGTGGTTTGACTCGCTCCCACTCCTTTTGGTGGTTTTATTCAGCTGGGGAATTGCTTTATTCGAGTATTTTTTTCAGGTACCGGCCAACCGCATTGGGTTTAAAGACAATGGCGGTCCGTTTACTCTGTTGCAGCTTAAAGTCATTCAAGAAGTAATAACCCTGATAGTTTTCACGGTGTTTTCTCTTATTGCTTTTAAAAACGAAACTTTCAGATGGAATCATTTTGTCGGTTTTATTTTTTTAATTCTGGCTGTTTATTTTATCTTCAAAAAGTAGGTTTTAACTTATCTACAAAAACTTTTTCAAATTATAGGAGTTTAATAAGTATAAAATCTTACGATAATCCCTATATTTGCACTTTAAACTCATCTTTATGAAACAAAGTTGTATCAAATTTACCGTTTTATTAATTTGCCTGACTTTAGCAAAATTAAGTTTTTCAATACCTGCCACTCCTTACCCTGTAAAAGTGACTCAACCTGATGGTTCTGAACTGACAATACGCATAAAGGGCGATGAGTTTTTCCGCTACAAAACTACTCTTGATAATTATTTAATTGTCAACGATGAAGATGGTTTCTATTCTTACGCTTTGAAGAATGATGACGGAACGCTGAGAAGTTCAAAAGTCAGGGTTAGCAATATTGAAAGCAGAACCCAAGAGGAAAAAAATATTATTGCAAGCGTTCCTCAAACTATTGATTACCGTAAGATAAATGATGAACGTCGCGCATCCAAGGTAGCTGCTTTATCCACTGAAACTACTCTGAAAAAAGCATTTCCTTTGAATGGAACGCCCAAATCTCTGGTTATACTGGTTGAATTTAAAGATAAAGGATTTACTGTTTCAAATCCGAAGACGGCGTTTTCTGATTTATTGAACAAAAACGGATATAGCGACAATAATGGAACAGGCTCGGCTCGAGATTATTTCCGTAGTGCTTCAAACGGAGTTTTCGATCCTGAATTTGATGTTGTAGGCCCATTTACCTTACCTAATAATATGGCATATTATGGTGGTAATGACTCAAGTGGCGACGACACAAATCCCCGTCAGATGATTATTGACGCTTGTAATCTGGCCTCAACGCAAGGCGGTGTTGACTTTTCGAACTACGATGTTGACAACGATGGTTATGTTGACAATATTTTTGTTTATTATGCCGGCCACAATGAAGCTGAAAATGCCTCAGCCAACACAATATGGCCACACAGATGGGTACTGGCAAATAGCAATACGGTACTGAATGGTAAAATTATTTACGATTATGCCTGCACCTCCGAACTTAAGGGATCGTCGGGCAGCAATATGTGCGGTATTGGTACATTTTGCCATGAATTTGGTCATGTCCTTGGTTTGCCTGACTATTACATCACTTCAGGTACAGGTACTCATTATACTCCATCGTACTGGAATATAATGGATTACGGAGCTTATCTAAATGGAGGTAAAACTCCGCCTACCTACTCTGCTTTCGACAGATTTTTTCTGGATTGGCTCACGCCCATAGAACTTAGTTCGGCAGCTAATGGTTATTTACCGGCACTAAACACCTCTAACAAAGCTTATCTTGTAAGCCAAAACGGGAATCATAATTTGATCGGTTCCAATCCTAATCCTGTAGAGTTTTTTATGTTCGAAAACAGACAACAAACCGGCTGGGACAGCTACTTACCCGGTCATGGCATGCTTATCACACATATTTATTACAACAAGACTAACTGGTGGTATAATACTGTAAATAATACAGCCTCGGCTATGGGTTACGATATTGTTGAAGCCGATAATATTGCTACGGATAATTCCCTAACCGGCGACCCCTTCCCGGGAACTTCAAACGTCACTTCTTATAATCCCGTATTACGCTCGGGCGTTGACATTGGCAAGCCCATTACGTTTATTAACGAAACCACTGATGGAATCATTAAATTCAGATTTATGGGTGGTAAAGACGTACCGGTAATTATGGTTGATGGCACCTTCAATCAATTTAGCACCGAGCAGGGAACTCCTTCTGATTATCAAACTATTAAAATTAGCGGTGAAAAACTTCAAGAACCTATTTTGATTAAATTCACGACTAACCTGAATTACGAGTTACAACAAGAAGGTGACGCCACGTGGAGCAAAAGCATTTCGCTAAATCCGGTGAACTCCATTGTAGCTTCTGTAAATGTATTTGTGCGCTACAATCCAACATCACCGTCATTCGCATCCATTCATTCCGATAAAATTACCCTGTCGAGCTATGATGCTGAATCGGTACAACTTACCGTAAATGGTAAATCTACGCGTAAAGTTTATGTCGTACCGCCGATAGCCGCCGAAGCCACCAGTGTAACCCAGCAAGCTTTTATTGCAAACTGGGAAAAGGTACTTGACAATGACCGCGATGCTGCTGGATATTACCTCACAGTATATGGTGTTGGAAATGGTGATGCACAACAGACTGAGGGATTTGATGCGGGGCTTACTGCGCCTATGGACTGGAAAATAACTGCAACCGGAATTACCTCAACGGCAGCTTATAGCGGAAAAAGCAAACCTGCAATTCAATTCAAAAATTCTGATGAATACATTGAAACTGAAAAATATGTCTTACCTGTTTCAGGGTTGTCGTTTTTTGCCAGATCAATGTCCGAAACAAGTGGTAAACTGGTCATTGATGCCTGGAGTGACGAGTCCAACTCCTGGACAAATGTGTACAACCTGAATGTAACAGCCTCTTTAAATGATACGATTGTATATAATTTCAACAGTTCACTGGGATATAATAAATTTAAGCTGAGCTATGTAAAAGGAGCAGGATATCTTGCTGTAGACGACGTAAGAGCAAAGTTTGATAAAAAACTTAATCTGATTGAAAAGAATAAATGGATTACTGAGCTTAATGATACCATCAACAATTTATTGCCCGAATATGATTATTACTACAAGTTAAGAGCCAGCGACAAAACCCTGAACTCTGATAAATCTGTAAAGTATGAAAACATTACGGATTATTCCAATGTCGTTCAGGTAAAGACCTTGAGCGAAACTCAAAACAAATTGCTCAGAACAAAGGTTGAGAACGATGGAAGTGTAGCAGTGATTTTGCCTGATGAAACACAAACTATTTTTGTGTACAATGTAATGGGACAAAAAATCAAAGAAATTAATGGTGGAAGTAATGTAGTGTATGTTTACGGACTTCCCAAAAATCAGATATATATTTTTAAAGCAGGTAATAAAATAGCTAAAATTGTTTATTAAAAAGCTTTTATCTCTTTCTTACAAATCACTTTCCGCCTTCGACAGTTTTATGCCGTATGGCGGAAAGTTTTTTTATTGACAACAAGATTCTTAATTATTTTTCATATAAAATTCAAGTTATGTTATCAGTCGACGGATTAGCCGTAGAATTCAGTGGTAAAACACTTTTCGAAGATATTTCATTTGTAATAAACGAAAAAGACCGAATAGCCCTGATGGGGAAAAACGGCGCAGGAAAATCAACCTTATTAAAAATCCTGGCCGGATTCAGAGAACCCACACGTGGTTCAATTTCGTACCCTAAAGAAACGGTAGTGGCATATTTGCCACAGCATTTACTTACACAAGATACCAGAACCGTTTTTGAAGAAACTGCACAGGCATTCTCGGCCATTACCGAAATGGAGGCTATGATTGAGGCTATGAACGAAGAGCTGAGTACTCGTACCGATTACGAATCGGACAGTTACATGGAACTGATTGAAAAAGTATCGGCTTTGAGTGAACAATTTTACAGTATAGAGGAAATAAACTACGATGCTGATATTGAAAAAACTCTGCTTGGACTTGGTTTTAAACGTGAAGACTTCGGGCGCATGACCTCTGAATTTAGCGGTGGTTGGCGCATGCGCATTGAACTGGCCAAAATACTGCTAAGACGCCCCGACATAATTCTGCTGGATGAGCCCACCAACCACCTGGATATTGAATCTATTCAGTGGCTTGAGGATTTCCTGATTAACTCAGCCAAAGCAGTAGTGGTAATCAGTCACGACCGAGCCTTTGTCGACAATATCACCACACGAACCATAGAGGTTACAATGGGTAGAATTTACGATTACAAGGCCAAATACTCGCATTACCTTGAACTGAGAAAAGAACGCAGAGAGCAACAACAGAAACAGTACGACGAACAACAAAAGATGATTGCTGAAACTACTGAATTTATTGAACGTTTCAAAGGTACATATTCGAAGACTTTGCAAGTACAATCGCGCGTAAAAATGCTCGAGAAGCTCGTTATGGTTGAGGTTGACGAGGAGGATACCTCAAGATTAAGACTAAAATTTCCTCCTTCACCCCGTTCGGGAAATTATCCGGTAACTGCCGAGAATGTAGGTAAATGCTACGATGAAAAAAGAATTTTTGCCAATGCCAATTTTATGATTGAGCGGGGAGAAAAAATTGCATTTGTGGGGAAAAACGGTGAAGGAAAATCTACGCTTGTAAAAGCTATTATGGGCGAAATTGAGCACGAAGGTGTTCTCACACTCGGTCATAATGTAAAAATAAGTTACTTTGCCCAGAACCAAGCCTCCCTTCTCGACGAAAACCTAACGGTTTTCCAAACCATAGATGATATTGCCGTAGGTGATATACGTACAAAAATTAAAGATCTGCTCGGAGCTTTCATGTTTGGCGGCGAAGAGTCACTCAAAAAAGTAAAAGTACTATCGGGAGGTGAACGAACCCGATTGGCATTGCTCAAGTTATTGCTCGAACCAGTGAACCTGCTCATTCTTGACGAACCGACTAATCATCTAGATATGAGAACCAAAGACATCCTCAAACAGGCTCTGAACGATTTCGACGGAACATTAATCGTTGTGTCGCACGACCGCGATTTTCTGGATGGACTTGCAACCAAAATATATGAATTTGGTAATCAGAAAGTTACCGAGCATCTGGAAGATATTTATGGATTTATTAAAAAGAAAAAACTGGAAAGTCTGAGAGATATTGAACGGTCGCAATCATAAAAAAACATTGTATCAAAAGAAATTCCGGATGTGTTTTGCTTACAAATGAGTTTGAAGTGCTGTTTTTTATGAAATAAAATTCTTAAATTTGCATTTAGTTAAATAAGTGTAATGAGTAAGTTTCGCTTCAAAATCTTTATTTGTCTGATATTAAGCATTTCTGCGCTAAGCTGCTCGGTAATGCCTGATGAACTGAAAAGTGCTGAACATTTGATGGAAAATCATCCGGATTCAGCATTGATGCTTCTTAAGCAGGTGGATAAGTACCGACTGCTTAAAAAGTCTGACAAAGCGCTATATGCGTTACTACTCAGTCAGGCATATGATAAAAATGATGTTTATATCGAATCAGACTCGCTTATTTCCATTGCTACCGAATACTATACCGACACAGAGCCTTTGAGAGCCAGTTGGGCCTGGTTTTATTTCTCGCGTTGTGCCCGCAACAGAGATGATGAAAAAACTCAGGCTCAGGCTCTGATTAAAGCGCAGGAATATGCCGAAATGACCGACAAGTACAAGCTTAGAGCTCTTATAGCTTCGGACGAAGCAGATATGTACGAATCGCAGGGACAAAAGGACAGCGCATTAGTATTTAACAAAAAAGCGCTCCACTGGTTTCAAATAGAAAACGATCATTATAACGCATCCCTTGCTGCTATTAGTATTGGCGACCTTTGTACAAGAGTTAACCAGCTTGACAGCGCTATGAAATACCTCAGAATAGCGCAAATAGAAGCAGCGCCACTTAACAACATAAGCATATATACCACTATCTACAAAGTTCTTGGTACTGCTTATTATTATGCAAAAGATTATAAAAATACCTTATACCACTACCACAAAGCTCCCCTTACCGGCGACAATCATTACGATGATAACAAATGGTATTTATTGGCTTTTACGTTTGTAAAAACGCAAAGATTTGATTCTGCCAAATATTATTTAAAAAAAATCAAATCGCCTGATTCAATGTCTTCGCAGTATTATGAATTATGGGAAAGCGTATACCTGAGCCAAAACGATTACGTTAATGCCTTTAAGTCTGCAACTAAAATTAATCAGGTAAAAGACTCTATATACAATTACAAACTCAATGAAAGCTTTGCAAGTGTAGAACGTAAATACAAATACGAACATCTGGCTCTTGAAAACAAAACACTGATTATCGAAAACAAACAGCGGGGAATTACCATACTTGTATCCTTACTTATATTAAGCCTTATTATGTTTGCTTTTCTGAGCATGCGTTTCAGGAGCAAAAAAAGAGAGGTGGAAATACTGTTGCAACTAAGCGACCGTGAAAAAGCCCTGTTGGATAAAGCGAATGAGTACAATGCTTTACTTAAAAACCAAACTAAAATGCAACAGATTCTTTTGCAAAACGTAGAGCAATATAAAACCGAATCGCTGAAAGGGAAATATGCCCTGAAAACTCAAAAAGAATCTACTGTGGTACACAATGTACACGACGATATAATTAAGCACATCGACGGAGTATATCCCGATTTCTCGCAACGGATATTAACCGCTTACCCCCAACTCACCATGCGCGATGTTTTTATTTGTTGTATGCTTTTAGGTGGGTTCGATACCGGCACTATTGCTACATTATTGGACGTACAATACGAATCGATGAACATACACCGCAGCCGCCTTCGCAAGAAATTAAATATCGATAGTAGTACAAATCTTATCGACTTCCTTCGTAATTTTTAGCCCATTTCAGAGCCATCCACATTGCCTGTTTCAACTGTGTATATACTACTTTGGATGTATACAAACATAAAATACTTATAATCAGTAAATTATATATTAACTTATAAAAAAGTGTATATATAATAAATATTGCATTTTTCTTGAAAAATTCATTTTAAACAATTTACTTTGCTTAAGTATATTATATTTATAAACTCTAAAAATGTTGGATATGAAAACTACAGATTTTTTCAATTTATCGAAAGAAGTTTTCGGTATATCTCGGTTTCAAAATTTTGAAGTTTTATCTGAAAAACCTGATGGAGATGGCTCTCCTGATCCGGGTAATGATGGACCAGATGATCCAATTATTGTTAAGCCACCTAAGAAGTAACATTTTCCCCAATTTAAAGGGGATACTTAATATATGATATAAATTATTTGTAAATTTATCTATTTCGAAAAATTACACTGTTTTAAAATTTTGCCCGAATACTATGATTTTTTGTTTGTTTTCAATAAAGTGATAGTGAAAATGCCTGACCTTACCCGGTAAGCAGTTCTAACCAAACGCTTACCGGTTAACTTTTTAAAACCTGTTTCAAGCTACTTAACCGAAAAGTTTTTTTGTATTTTTCCTCACCGAAAGCACGTTCTGAAACCTTCTGCGTTTTGGGGCGTGCTTTTATCTTGGCATTTTTTTGAGATGGAAAAGTCTGCTGGACGAGAACGCGCGCTATCAAAGCACAAAAACGAGATTCGAATTATTGTCATCACACTACTCCGCATACAAAGTATTTTCCAGTTTAAACCTAATTCTAAGCTTACCATCATTATAATCAGAACTGATTATTTTAAAGCGTCCTATTTCTGAAGTATTATTAACATGGTCGCCTATACAGGCACAAACATCGTAATCTCCAATAGTAACCAGCCTTAAGGTATCACTAACATTATCCGGAAGCTTGCTCAAATCAACACCAACCGGTACATTATTTTTATCAACAAAAAGCACGCTTACAGGTAAATTTTGCTCAATCTGATGATTAACTGCTGATTCAATGTCGGCAATCTGCTCAAATGTCAGGTTCTCCTTTAGAAAATAATCGCACTTGCTTTTTTTACGTTCAATATGGCTGCTTTTCGACCTCTCGCACCCAAACATTCTCACCATAGTTTGATTCAGCAAATGCTCAGCTGTGTGCATTGGCGGATACTCTTTTTTATTGTGTTCGTTTAATTCCATTTTGTATATTTCTTTTAGTTAAATCAATAAGCAAAGGTAGCAATTATAAACTTAAAATCCGGATAGTAATGACACCGTTTTTTTTATGAGAGTGAAAACCTCATCGGCAATATTACATATAAAAAAACTTCCGGAAACTATCCGGAAGTTTTTTTGAGAACATATAATGACGTTTATCAGATAAAGATATACTTCAGGATAAACAGTACCGCCAAAATATACATAGGTATTGATAACTTCTTAAAATTGCCTGCAAACAGGTTGATAAGTACGTAACACAATACGCCAAGCGTAATACCTTCGGCAATGCTATAGGTAAGCGGCATAGCAATAATGCAAACAAACGCTGGTATCGACTCGGAAAAATCGACCAAATCGAGATCTTTGATGGGAGTTAACATAAACAAGCCCACCAGAATAAGCGCAGGTGCTGTAGCTGCTCCGGGAACCGCCAAAAAAATCGGAGCAAAAAACAATGCTATAACAAAACAAAGAGCTGTGATAAGTGAGGTAAGACCGGTACGCCCGCCTTCGGAAACTCCGGCGGCACTCTCTACGTAAGTAGTTACAGTACTTGTGCCAAGCATAGCTCCTACTGTGGTACCAATAGCATCGGCCATAAAAGCCTTCTTCACGTTAGGAATATTTCCGTTCTTGTCAAGCATATTGGCTTTGCTTGTTACACCAACCAAAGTACCTAAGGTATCAAATATATCAACAAATAAGAATGTAAAAACGATCACTAACATATCAAGTGTAAATATGTTGTGAAACTCAAATTTAAAAAATATTGGTTCGATAGACGGAGGTGTACTTACCAATCCTCCAAAGTGGGTAATACCCATGGGGATACCAATAACGGTAGTAGCAATAATACCAATAAGCAAATCGCCTTTTATTTTTTTGACAATAAGTACCGATGTTATGAGTAAGCCGATTAGCGCTAATAAAGCCGAACCTGAAGTAATTTCGCCCAAATGTACCAGAGTAGCATCGCTGTTAACAATAATTCCAGCATTCTGCAAGCCAATAAATGCTATAAACAAACCAATACCTGCACTAATTGCGGTTTTAATTGTTTTGGGAATAGCATCTACTATAGCCTCGCGTACATTGAACAAAGTAAGCAATATAAAAACAACTCCCTCAATAAGCACTGCTGTAAGAGCAAATTGCCAGGAATAACCCATACCAAGTACTACTGAAAATGCAAAAAAAGCATTAAGTCCCATACCCGGAGCTAATGCAAATGGGAGTTTTGCCCATAAAGCCATCACAAGCGTACCAACAATAGCAGCTATAGCTGTAGTAGTGAACAAAGCGTTGGAATCCATTCCGGTGGCCGAAAGGATATTGGGATTTACAGCAAGTATATATGCCATTGTAAGAAACGTGGTAATACCTGCTACAACCTCAGTTTTGATGCTTGTCCCGTTTTCCTTAAGTTTAAAATATTTTTCGAACATATTTTCTGATTTATTTTTTTTTGTTTAAAAATTCCATTTTGCTGCCAGTGTAGGGCATACTTTAAGTCCGTTGACTGAACCAAAGTTACTGGCCACTTCTATTTCGCTACCCAACGACAGATTAGGAGTTACATTATACCAAAACTGAGGTTCTGAAATAAATACAAACTTGGTGCTGGTGGGGGTAATTGGGTCGCCTTGCGCGTTAGTGAAATTCACATTATCCTCTCTCCAAAAATCTGCAAATCCTGAAAGAGTCAGCTTGTTTTTGAAAAAATTCAGTGTCCAAACCCCGGTTATCTGAAACGATGCGTCGTTCTTATCCTGAATGGTTTTGTATAATAATTTTAAATTCAAGAATTTGGTAAATGACTTATCATGCCATCCGTAATCAACACCTGCGAGCCAAGCATTATTAATAGGTAAATACGAGCTACCCAAACCAAATAAACCGCCATTGTACTCTACATGGGCACTGAAAGGAGCATCCCAGAATTTCAAACAGCGTGCTATTTCCATGTAGGCAAGCGAAGGATGATTTTTGGTACCTCCGTTATAATCTACATCAACAAAGAAGAATGTATTACCCCATTTGTCCGGTTTAAACATTTCTAATGTTGTGGTTACGTAATCACGCCCCTTACCTAAATCATAATGAACCTGAAGGTTGGTTTGCGCCTGCGAAGCAACTGAAACAAAAAAAAGCAATGCAATTACAACTTTTTTCATAAATGAACTTTTTTAATTATTAGACAATAAAAAATTGAATGAAATATATTTGTGTTTTTCTTTGGAGAACTAAATACTTCATTAAAATAATAAACAAATCAGGCAGAATATTCAGGTCGTTTTGTTATTAAAACTAAAAATGTATCAAAATTGGAAATATATAAAAGGCTGTATTTCAGATGACTTAACCTGAATTACGATAAAAATAATGACCGACAAATATACAACTTTTAATATTAATGGCGAAGCTGTAATCTTATTTTCTATAAATTGTGCCGAACTATGGGGCATAAAGTGCATAGTAAAACCTAAAAGCATTAACACAAATACCCATGGATAACCACGTACAAAATCGACAAAAACTTCAGGGTGAAAAGCGGTGAAAATTTGTTTCAGCACCTGACCAACAGCTTCCATACTATCGGCTCTGAAAAAAATCCAGCAAAAACAAACAAAGTGAAATGTGAGCAAAATTCCTGCAATTTTGGTAAATCTGCTTGAAGGAATTTTTACAACGGATTTGAAAAATTTTTCGATGGCCAGCATTGCTCCGTGTAAACCTCCCCAGACAATAAATCTCAGGGCTGCACCATGCCACAAGCCTCCCAGCAACATCGTGATCATCAGATTAGTATACGTGCGAATACGACCTTTGCGATTGCCTCCGAGCGAAATATATAAATAATCGCGCAACCACGACGATAGAGAAATATGCCAGCGACGCCAAAATTCGGTTATACTCGACGACTTATATGGTGAATTGAAATTTATATTCAACTGGTATCCAAGCAATAAAGCTATGCCAATAGCCATATCTGAGTATCCCGAAAAATCACAATATATCTGCAAAGCATAGCCATAAACCCCTGCCAGGTTTTCAAAACCGGTGTAAAGTGTTGGATTTTCAAATATGCGGTCAACAAAGTTCAGGCTTATATAGTCCGATATAACAGCTTTTTTGAAAAGCCCGATACAAATCAGGAAAACGGCACGACCAAAATCGGCCTGCGAAACAAATGGAGTACGATGAATCTGAGGAATAAAGTCGGCTGCACGAACAATAGGGCCGGCTACCATTTGTGGAAAAAATGTAAGGTAAAATGCGTAATCGGACAAGCGTTTTAATGGTTCTATATTTTTTCTGTATACATCGATGGTGTAGCTCAAACTCTGAAACGTAAAGAAGGAAATTCCTATTGGAAGAAAAATATTGAAAGGGTCGAACGGTTTATTCAACAGCTCATAAAATGATGAAAATATGAAATTAGTATACTTAAAATAAGCCAGCAATCCCAAATTAAGCAGTAAGCTGATTATCAGCAGAACCACCCGTTCTTCTTTTTTATCATGCTTCGACATCAGTTTGGCAAGGCAAAAATCGGAAACAGTAAGCAGCAATAAAAGTAGAAAATACCAGCCACTCGATTTGTAATAAAAATAAACCGAGAATGCCACAACATAATAAATTCTGACCCGCTCATGCTTGTATACCAGCATGTAAACCGCCAGAAAAGCCAGAAACAAGAAAAGAAACACTCCGCTATTAAAAATAATAGGAGCTTGCGGCTGATAGGTTAATTGCTGAAAAATTCTGTCGAAATCAATGGGTAACATAGATGAATTTCATATATTAATGTTCAGCCGAAACAGATTGGCTGCACCATTTATTAAAGCTATTAATAAGTCCCTGATAAAGAATATTACCCTGCAAACGATAGCCCGCTTGCGTATAATGTACCCTGTCTCTACCAAACATACCGTTGCGACGCCAGCTGGCTGCTGAGCCGTATCCTCCGGTAATTTGATACGCATCCAGATAGGCCAGACCATTTTTCTTCGCGGCATCTATTAAACCGGTATTTACGGTTTTCAGATATTTATTAAAGCTTTTACGACGATAATAATTGTCGAACGGAGTAACAAGCAGTACGGGACAAAAAACACCTTGATCAGCGAGCGATTTCAAAAGCTTATCTACCTCATTTACAATCATCTGACTTGTAATCCGATAGCTAACCCCTTCATTAGTGCCCAACGATACAATTATTAAATCGGGAGTTAGAACCGGCATTTGTTTAAAAAATACGGACGAGCGATTAAAATCTGAAAAATGTGCGCCATTTACACCTGCTGTATGATAAACTATTCCTGAGTTTTGGTTGCGTAAAACGAAACCATCTATAATAGCCCGTGAATTAAATTCTAAATCCAACTGGTTAGTGGCAGCATTCAGATTGACAGGATAAACAGTATCGCTTGTAATTTTTAACGAACTACAAATGTGATGGGTTGAATCTGAAATATTAACCTCAAAAGGGGTAGAATCGTTACGGCAAAATAATGTAATCTTAGAAAAAGAATAATCCAAAGAGTCTTTATTCTGAGTCTTAATGGTAATTTTACCGGGCATAGTATCTGATTTTCTCACACTTACACCCGCAAGTCCCGGCTCAAACGGCCGTGTTAAGCTTTTGACGTATATTTTTTGCCATGTATTTGCAGAGCTTATCCGGTAGTTAAACGGTTCGTTAGTTCCTGCCAGTCGCAATGGCGCAACAAGTCCCCTACCCGCATTACCGAAACTTTTCTGAAGGTTTGTACGGATTTCACCTGTCAGAAAGTCGGCTTGCGTATGCGAATCGCCTATGTGTACAATATTGATTACCTCTGCCTTACCATCGCTTAATAATTTCAGTTTTGCGAAAAAAGCGTCCAAAACTCCTGCGTTAGTGATTGTATCCCGCTGTAAATTGATAAATGAAAATGCAGATAAACTGGTAGCAGCAGAACCCTGAGCACAAACATGCAAGTTTGTTCCCACTAAGAAATAAATCAGGCAACTGATAACAATTATTTTACTGCTTTTCATCATATCTCTTTTGCTCGTATATAAATGTTTTGGCAAGTGATAAGCCTATTTTTCGGCCTCCTTTGAAATTAAGATGCGTATAATCTTTGTTAGCCAATGGTGGATTGGCAGCTACAAATGCCGCCATAGAGTTTTCGCCCCCCATGGCCTCAAACAAATTCCAGAATAGCAATTTATTTTCGCTGGCGAATGCTTTTTGAGCTTGTACAAGCCCGTCAATGGACTTCATAGTAATATATTCACCATTCAGCCGTTCACTTCTATCCGACACCGAAAGCATCAGAATAGGAACATCCGGGAAAGCTTTCCTCAATTTATGAATAATCTTTTTCATGGAGAGCATATAGCCATCGTACTTTCGGGTCGACGAGGTAACCGCATTCAATCCATATTGCAGTACAATAAGATCATAATTGAGCAGGCTGTCGAATGCCGCGATGTTGGCAGCAGGTATAGCCAGCAACCCGATGCCGGAATTGCCTTTAATTGAGAAATTATCTATATAAATACCAGTATCATCTTCGAGCGAAGCTCCAAAAACGGAAACACCCGGATTGTACGGAATGCGTATTTTCACTTTAGAAATTCCCGTTTGTTTCATCTTGAAAACTGATGGAAGGGCCGACTCAGCAAGCATGATATTTTCTTTTATCGTATCGTTGAGCGTCACCCGGACTTCAAAAGGGGCTTTCGATTGGTAAAACAGACTAAAATTATCAAAACGCCTGGTATGTCGGAATTTTCGCGTTCCTGAGTATTGAACGTAATTGGCCGAATCGGGCTGATAGACATATCCGTTGATACCAAAATTTCGCATACCTTTAGGTGAAACCACCGAGCTTGTTTTCCATCCGTAAAAGGAATGAAGCACCGTTTGTCTGAAACCCGGAGCTTCCGAAGTCATGGGAACGAAACCCACCCCATTGCCTCCGTATACCGATTGTAAGGTGTCGCGTAAATCACTTACCACCAAATCGGCATCGGTAAACGAATCGCCAAACCATGCAATACGCACTTTGGCTTGTTGCCTGCGGGCCGATTTAAGTTTATTGAAAAACGATTCCAAAGGATACCGTTTGTCCGAGAAATTATCAATACCCACTATCCCTGACGGATATTTTACCCGCAACGAATCGGGCTGTAGATGAACTTTTTTTACAATTGCCGGTTTTTCGTTTCTCTGAATATCCGAAAAAACATTTACGGGCTTTATATTAAATGCAGACAGTGTTTTGTCTATTTTTGATATTGACAAAACACTGAATAACATTACTATCAGAAAAACAAGAAGTAAAGACTTATGTAACTGATTCTTCTCCATTAACAAAGATTGGAAATAAAAAAATAAGGATACAAAAGTAGCAAAAAAAAGCGATATTAACGGTTTCTGCCTCCTTTGCTTCTTCTGTCGTTTCGGTCATTGCGATCTCTACTTCGCCAGGGTTTATCCGCCCCATCCTGTTTGCGCGCTGAGCCACGGCTGCTACCGTCTTTGTAGCTACCGGAACCATATTTACTATTATCCCTTTTAGCTCCTTCGTAAGGTTTTCCCTCGTACGATTTTCCGCCTTTGGCTTCACTCACAATCATATCCGGTTCAGAAGCGAATGCTTTCAATACCTGATCAGACTGATCTTCAAACACATCGAAGAAAGTGAACTTATTGGTAATTTCGATACTGCCGATACTAATAGATTTATCTCCGGTAACATCGTTGATAATACCTAAAAACCTTTTTGGGTTAAGCCCTTCGCGGTCGCCAAGGTTAATTTTCAGACGCACTTTTCTTCCTCCTTTTTTCTGCCTGTCGCCACCTGACTTGCTATCTCTGCCTGCCCTGTCAGACCGTTCAGATCTGTCTGATGATCTGTCTGACCGTTCATGATAATTGAGATCCTCGGCATCTTTGTAATATTCAAGGAATCTGTTAAACTCAAGCGATACAAAGCGTTTCAGCACTTCTTCTTTATTCAGATAATCGAGCTGCTTCATAATCTGCTCAATATAAGGAGCTATCTGATCTTCGTTTACCTCTACGTTTTGCATTTTATCAATCATAAAAAACAATTGTTTTTTACAAACTTCAAGGCCATTAGGAATTTGTTGTTGCTGAAATTGTTTTTTCAGCATGCGCTCAATATCTTTGATTTTAAACTTTTCCTTAGAATGGATAATCGATACCGAAACCCCTTTTTTGTTAGCTCTCCCGGTTCGTCCACTACGGTGTGTATATACCTCAACATCATCGGGGAGGTTATAATTAATCACGTGAGTAAGGTCGCTTACGTCTAATCCGCGGGCAGCCACATCCGTAGCAACCAGCAACTGTATGTTCCGTATGCGGAATTTCTGCATTACCGTGTCGCGTTGAGCTTGCGAAAGGTCGCCATGCAAAGCATCAGCGCTGTACCCATCCTTCATCAGGTGATCGGCTACCTCCTTAGTTTCCTGGCGTGTACGACAAAAAACGATTCCATAAATATCCGGATTTAAATCCACAATACGCTTCAGCACCAAATAACGTTGCTTGGCCTGCGACACGTAGTAAATGTGTTCAACGTTTTCCGATCCGGAGTTTTTCACACCTACCGTTATTTCCTCATAATCTTTCATGTAACGCTTGGCTATCGATGCAATTTCTTTAGGCATGGTAGCCGAGAAAAGCATTGTACGACGAGTATCTGGTGTTTTTTGCAGGATAGTTTCAATATCTTCCTTGAAACCCATATTCAGCATCTCATCGGCCTCGTCAAGCACCAAAAAGTCGATAGCGCCCAGGTTAATTTTACCTCTTTCGAGCAAGTCAATAAGTCGACCCGGAGTAGCTACAATAATTTGAGGCGTACCATCGAGTTGTTTGAGCTGTTTACGAATATCTTCGCCACCATACACAGCCACAATGCGCAATCCGCGCAGGTATTTTGAGTAATTATTCAGGTCATTAGCAATCTGTATACAAAGCTCACGCGTGGGAGCCAGCACCAGGGCTTGTACCTGCTTGCGCGAAACGTCTATCATATTCAGCACCGGTAGTCCGAATGCCGCTGTTTTACCAGTTCCTGTCTGAGCAAGAGCAACAAGATCGGCGTTTTTTTCGAGCATAAAAGGGATGGTTTGTTCCTGTACGGGCATAGGTTGCTCGTAACCAAGTTCACTGATAGCCGATAAAATATCGGGCTTCAGATTAAGTTCTTGAAATGTCATTGATTTGTTATAAAAATTTTAAGTACACGCTTTGGGCATTTATCCGGCGATTAATTCCATTTATTGATAAAACGTGTACCCTCTGATAAGCATACCGCAAGGTTAATGCAGTGTATATCGGATGTTTACCCCTAACGCGTTGTTGTTATTTAATTCGGGTGCAAAGATACGGAAAAATTATGACTTACAAAGCATTACTACTTTCTTAGTTGAAATTATCTGATAATGAGCATATCAAGCACTCTTTGGCAAGAATAATTATCATCATCGGCTTCATGGCTACTGCTGTGGTGCTTTTTTAATCTGTTACTGAGCATTAATGCAAAGTCTTACATATTGGAAGTGTATCCCGATTTTTACTTGCATTATTGATTTTTTTCATTAATTTTGTATGCGTTTTTTCAAACATAAAGTATATTGAATATCAAACTATTACAAAACTATTATAAAACAATTATCATGAAACCAATGACTAAAAGTCCCTTGCAGATTGCGCGCGCATCTTACCAACCGAAGCTACCCGCTGCTTTAAAGGGTCATGTAGTGCTAAAAGAAGGTACTGCCACCCAATCGGTAGCTAATCAGGCTGAAATCAAAGAGCTGTTTCCTAACACTTATGGCATGCCGCTCATTACTTTTGAAGCTGGTGAAGCTGGCGCTAACCCTCAGGTAGCTGTGGGGGTAATCCTCTCAGGCGGACAAGCTCCCGGTGGACACAACGTAATTTCGGGTATTTATGACGGCCTCAAAGCCTTAAACCCGGCAAACAAACTGTATGGCTTTCTGGGCGGACCCAGCGGACTTGTTGACCACAAGTATATTGAACTTACTCAGGAAATTGTGGATGAGTACCGCAATACAGGTGGGTTTGATATTATTGGATCTGGTCGTACCAAACTGGAAGAAGAAGAACAATATGAAAAAGGTGCCGAAATTTGCCATAAGTTAGGTATCAACGCTATCGTTATTATTGGTGGCGACGACTCCAACACGAATGCCTGCGTATTGGCCGAATATTATGTTCAGAAAAACAAAGGTATTCAGGTAATTGGCTGCCCTAAAACCATTGATGGAGACCTTAAAAACGAAATGATTGAAACTTCGTTTGGGTTTGACACTGCCTGCAAAGTATATTCTGAACTTATCGGTAACATCCAACGCGATGCCAACTCAGCTAAAAAATACTGGCACTTTATCCGCTTAATGGGTCGTTCGGCTTCGCATATTGCTCTGGAGTGTGCATTGCAAAGTCAACCAAATATCTGCTTAATTTCTGAAGAAGTTGAAGCTAAAAACATGACTTTATCGGAAATTGTTGAAGACATTGTAAAAGTGATTGTAAACCGCTCTAATCATGACTTGAACTTTGGAACAATATTGATACCGGAGGGACTTATTGAATTTATTCCTGCCATGAAAAAGCTTATTGCAGAGCTTAACGATCTTTTGGCGCACAACGAAGACTTCAATGCACTGGAAACTGATGATGAAAAACGCCAATATGTAAAGGGTTTGCTTACTCCCGAAAGCAGCCACGTATACCGCGATTTGCCTAAAGGCATTGCGCGCCAGCTTACTTTGGACCGCGACCCGCACGGTAACGTTCAGGTTTCGCTTATCGAAACAGAAAAACTATTGATAGAAATGGTAGCTAAACGTTTAGCCCAACTGAAAGCTGAAGGCAAGTTTAAAGGTAAATTCTCGGCGCTGAACCACTTCTTTGGTTACGAAGGACGTTGTGCTATCCCATCAAATTTTGATGCTGACTACACATATTCTCTCGGATATACAGCTTCGTTGCTTATTTCTGCCGGAAAAACCGGATATATGTCGTCGGTACGCAACCTCACCGCTCCTGCTGCCGAATGGATTGCAGGTGGTGTGCCCATTACCATGATGATGAATATGGAAAAACGCCACGGAAAAATGAAACCGGTAATTCAAAAAGCTTTGGTGCTTTTAGATGGCGCTCCATTCAAATACTTTGCCGCAAACCGCGAAAACTGGGCCGACGAAAAATCGAGCTACGTTTATCCGGGACCTATTCAGTATTACGGCCCAACAGAGGTTTGCGACCAGCCTACAAGAACGCTACAGTTGGAAAAAGAATAATTTTACCTTCTGGAAATATTACATCAAAAATGGATTTGCTATAAAAGCAAATCCATTTTTATTTTGAACATTTCAGTAAAAATTTGTAGTTTTGATTGTTCAAAAAAAAAACGCCTATATGCTTATAACAATATCGCCCGCAAAAATACAGAATTTCAAGCCTCAAACCGCCACTCAGCGGTATACGCTCCCTGAATACATGAAAGAAGCCGAACACTTGGTTCAGCTTGTCAGAGAACTAACTCCAACTGAGTTGAGTAAGTTACTTGAAATAAACTCGGGACTGACGCAGTTGAACTTCGACCGGTACTTTAACTGGCATAAGCCCTTTACTCCTGACAATGCCAAGCAAGCTGCACTGGCATTTGACGGTGAGGTATTCAGAGGTTTGGATGCCAAAACGTTTACTGATGACGATTACGTGTATGCACAGCAGCATTTGCGCATTTTATCCGGCTTGTATGGTGTGTTGCGCCCGTTGGATCTTATACAGCCTTACAGGCTCGAAGTGAGCTCTAAGTTATCAAATGAACGGGGTAACGACCTGTACGATTTCTGGCGTGATAAAATTACGAGTTCCATCGTAAAAGCCCTGAAAGCAAGTGGCAATCCACAGATACTGATAAATCTGACTTCGGGCGAATATTTTAAATCTATTGACCTTAAAAAAAGCAAGATAAAGGTAATTAGTATCGAGTTCTATGAGTTTAAATATGAAAAATTAAAACAAATTGTTATCTATACCAAGAAAGCACGCGGGCTTATGGCTCGTTATATTATCGAAAACCGGATAGAGGACGTAGAAGATTTGAAAGGATTCGATAAAGCCGGATATTGGTTTCACCCACAACTATCAGACGAACAAAAGTTTGTGTTTGTAAGATCTTAGCTAAAACCATTAAAAAAAACTCCCCATAAATAGCAATAAGCCTTTCATTACTTTTCACTTAGGATTTCCACCGAAAATGTATTATGCTGATTCAGGCTTCTTACCTCGACCCTTTTTTATAATAATTATTGCTACATTTATGACATAATTTCTGCGATAAAAAACGTGTTTTGCATTCTCATAATCAATCTAAAATTATTAATTAAAGTTAATTTATGTGTATAGATATTAATTTAAATATCTCAAAAAAGTGTTTCAATAAAAAATTTTCAGGAGTTAGGTTGATTCTGCAAAATATTTTTCACAATTTTCATTAAACGAGTTTTTAAATTCAAAGCATTTTTGTATAAAAATTTCCAAATCCCGTCTATTTGTAATAATTTAAGCGACAAAGTCGATTAAAATAACTACAAAAAGGAAAATTATACAACCAGAAAGTATTTATATACATTTGTAATGTAAAAATTAATAAAAACAATCAAAGATATAAGAATATGAACAGAGCAATAACTTCACAACCCGAAATAAAACTGCAACTTGTTTTCGTAGGTATATTTGCAGCGATGCTTGTGTTAGCACTGGCTGCAAGTCTTTTTTAATGGTATTAGCTTATATAATAGTCAACAAAAAAGGAATTTCAAAAATGAAATTCCTTTTTTTATTGATTGAAAATCAGGTTAATTACTTACAGCAACAACATGGCATCGCCATATACACCAAAGCGATATCCTTCTTTCAGAGCTACTTCGTAAGCGTTCATAACATGGTCGTAGTCGCCAAAAGCAGCTGTGAGCATAAGTAAAGTAGAATATGGCAAATGGAAATTTGTTATCATCGAGTTTGCCACGGTAAAATCGTAAGGAGGAAATATAAATTTATTTGTCCATCCGTCATAAGGTTTTATTTTCCCTTCAGTGCCCACCACAGTTTCGAGCGCGCGCATCACAGTTACACCTACAGCACAGATATTCCGGCTTTCGTCCTGAGCTTTATTCACTTTTTCGGCAGTAAGCAAAGACACCGACATCTGCTCCGAGTCCATTTTGTGTTTGGTAAGGTCTTCCACATCAATCTCACGGAAATTACCCAAACTCATGTGCGAAGTCAGGAATGCAGTATCAATACCCTTAATTTCCATCCGTTTCAGCAACTCCCGGCTAAAGTGTGTACCTGCTGCAGGAGCTGAAACCGCACCTTCATTTTTGGCAAATATTGTCTGAAAACGATCGGCATCTTCCGGCTCTACAGGTCGGGTTATATTGCGGGGTAGCGGAGTTTCGCCCAGGTTGAACAAACTCTTTTTAAATTCATCGTGCGTACCGTCAAACAAAAAACGCAATGTCCTGCCTCTTGAGGTAGTATTATCAATCACCTCGGCTACTACAGAGTCGTCATCGCCAAAGTAAAGCTTGTTTCCTATGCGTATTTTGCGTGCCGGTTCTACCAATACATCCCATAAACGCATATCATGATTGAGTTCGCGCAGCAAGAAAACTTCAATTTGCGCACCTGTTTTCTCCTTATTACCATACAGACGAGCCGGGAATACTTTAGTATCGTTGAAGATAAACAAGTCATCTTCATTGAAATAGTCAAGTACATCTTTAAAAACCTTGTGTTCAATTTCCCCGGTTTTACGTCTTATTACCATAAGCCGCGATTCATCTCTGTGTTTTGTCGGATACTGAGCTATTTGCTCATCCGGCAGTTTAAACTTAAACTTTGATAGTTTCATATGTTTTTCTTTTGTCTGTTTCCTTTTTTATATAGCTCACCAATACCCGGTGCAAATATTACAACGTTTCCGCCGCCTGATCAATAATTACTTTCTCAACATGATTTACCAAATCATCAATTTCCCAACAATCGCTCAATTTCACATCGCCAATGCGGGTACGTTCGAGGGCTGTAAGATGCGCTCCGCTCCCAAGCGCAATGCCAATATCCCGAGCCAGCGCTCTGATATAAGTTCCTTTGCTGCAAACTACTCTAATCTTTAACACTGGAAGCGAAAAATCAAGCACCTCTATCTCATCTATAACCAACAACTTGGGTTTAAGTTCTACTTCCTGCCCATCGCGGGCATAATCGTAAGCTCGTTTGCCATCTACCTTGACTGCTGAATATACGGGTGGAATCTGCCATATTTCGCCCGTAAAGCGGGGAATTACCTCATCTACAAGCTGTCTGGTAATATGTTCGGTAGGAAATGTGGCATCTACCGGCAACTCCAAATCAAAACAAGGCGTAGTTGCTCCCAGCTCAAGGGTGGCAATATATTCTTTGGTCTGATACTGAAAGCTCTCTATCAGTCGGGTTGATTTTCCGGTGCATAATATCATAACCCCGGTAGCAAGCGGATCCAGTGTACCGGCATGTCCTACCTTCAGATTCTTAATATGCAGTGTTTTCCTAAGTTTCCATCGCAGCTTATTCACTAAGCTAAACGATGTCCAGTGTAACGGTTTATTTACGTAAAGAACTTCTCCTTGAATAAAATCCATTTAAAATATTTTATATCTAATTTTTCGGTCAGATTTTTTCCTGAATCCGGAAATTTACATCACATTCAAATCAACATTGGCAGCCAGTAGCACAAGCAATATCACCCCAACTACAATCCGGTAATATCCAAAGGCCTTAAAGCCATATTTAGTAAGAAAGTCGATAAAAAATTTGATAGCTAATAAAGCCACCGCAAAAGCCACCACATTACCTATGAGTAAGATTACTAAATTATCTTTCAACATATCAAGTCTGACAGGGTCTGTAAGCAGTTTCATCAATTTATAGCCCGATGCTGCTGCCATGGTAGGTACAGCCAGAAAGAAAGAAAATTCAGCTGCGTTTTTGCGGGATAATCTGGTAGTCATACCCCCAACAATGGTGGCCATGGAACGCGACACTCCCGGAATCATAGCTATACACTGAAAAAAACCTATTCTGAGTGCTTTTCGCCAGGTAATTTCCTGATTGTCATTCGGTTTATTAAACCATTTATCCACAAAAAGCATAAATACTCCGCCTATTACCAGCATTAAAGCTACCACAAACACGCTTTCGAGCATAGCATCCACATAATCATTGGCCAAAAAGCCAATTACGGCTGCCGGTACAAAAGCGATAAACAACTTCCAGTAAAAGTCATACTTCTGCAGTAAACGCAGAAAATAAACTTTCAGCCGCCGAAGCAGACTTAAACCAACTACGGCATTTTTATCAAAAACTACTATAGAGTTTACTTTAAAAAATCGTTTCCAGTATAATACAATAACCGAAAGTATAGCTCCGAACTGAATGATAACCGTAAAAGCTTTTACAAATTCGGTACTCTCCACTCCCAGCAAACTCTGAGCAATAATCATATGGCCGGTAGAAGATACCGGCAGAAACTCTGTTAACCCCTCAACTATAGCAATAATTATTGCTTCTAATACCGACATGCTTATTTACTTTTAGGCTTAAAGAGTATTGCAAATATTACAAACAAAAAACCAAAAAATGCAACCATCGGGCCAACAGTAATACGGCGTGTACTGAATATATCAGGGTTGAAGTCTACTTCGGTAGCCGAACCTGTCATTAGTATAAATCCGATTATGATTATAGCAAAACCAACTGCAATCAATACAAGATTAACCTTGGGGAGCGTAAGCTTTTTATTATTTTCCATATTTTTATATATTGTATCTGTTTTTTTAATATTCTTATTTGCTGAAATTTTAAATATAATACATATCGTTAGCTTTCATTTTCAGATAACGTCCCACAGCAATGTACGATGAAAAAACCGTAAGCAGAACACCCGACAACACAACGATACTAATGACATATACAGTTGTAAGTGGCTGTAGTGCCAAAGCTGTCATTCCAAATTCGTAAATCACATAATATACAGCACCAGCCAACAGCGCCAAGGCTATAAAAGCCGACACCAATCCATTGATTACCCCACGGATAAGATAGGGCTTGCGGATAAAGCTTTTGCTGGCTCCTACCAGTTTCATGGTGTTTATTAAAAACCGGTTTGAATACACAGATATTCTCACCGTATTGTGAATCAGCGTTACCGATACCAGCAATAAAGCTATCGCTAAACCAAGTAATACGTAACTTACTTTTCTGATGTTTTCGTTAACCAGGCTCACCAAATCTTTTTGATAGGCGGTTTGGTTGATATTGCTGAATGTTTTCAGTTTGTTCTCGATTACAGCCACACTATCCGGATTGGCATAAGCTGCTTTCAGCTTTACTTCGAGCGACGCTTTCAGCGGGTTGTAACCCAAAAACTCCTTAGGATTTTCGCCAAGCGAAGCGATATGATCCTTCAGAGCATCGTCCTTGGATACATATTCAACCGATTTGGTATAAATAGCGCCCTCAAGATATTTTTGTATTCTTATGCGGTCGGTAGGGGTAGTTTCATCGCTCAAAATTACCGAAAGATTAATATTCTCCTTGACATACACACCCATATCGCGCGCCACAAAAAGCAACAGGCTTACCAAGCCAATAAGGAACAATACCAACGACATGCTTATCGTTGAAGTAGCATGTATACTTTTTATCTTTCGGGGTTTAGTCGTTCTGTTTTTACTCATAGTAATTAACCGAATATTTATTCTTTTGTTTGTTTTTCTTTACGTGTTCTGATTACAACAAAACCAGCCAGCGCCAGTATCAGCAACACCGATGAAACCAACGCAATGGTATTACCTGTACTGTACGATTTAGGTTCAAATTTGAATTCCACGTCATAATTACCAGCCTTCAATGGCATAGCACGTAACAGATAGTTAGCCCTTACGTAAGGAACTTTATTGCCGTTAATGTAAGCATTCCAGCCTTTATCATAATATATCTCAGAAAATACTGCCAATTGATCTGTTTTAGAATTTACGGTATAAATCAAATGATTAGGTTCGTACGATTTCAGCGCTATGCGAGCTGTAGTGTCAACAACGGTACTCAAGGGCACTTCTTTTTCAAAGGCTTTGTCTACAACCAAATCGTGTTTGGTATCTATTTCGCCAACCAGCTTCATTTCTTCGTCAGCATTGGCAGCCACCCTTACTTTATTTACAAACCACGCATTACCATTGGCATAAGGATTTACAAGAGGCGCTGCATCTTTATTGTAGATAACATACTTCATATTAAGCATATTAAGTACTCCAAGCGAATCAAGCACCGGAGCTATCTCTTCAAAAGTTTTAGCACGCCCGAAAGCTCCAAACAGCTGCCCAATCTCTCCTTCTATCTGCATATTAATAAGTTCCTGATAACGACGCAGTTTTGCCGCATGGTATCCTCCAATATTTTTATGGAAATAAGACGGTTTTGAGTCGTTGAATATGCTTACGGTAGCATCAAGCACCCGGTAATCAGATTTATCCTGTAAAACCATCTTATCGGCATTAGTCGGCTCTACCAAAGTTTCAAATTTGCGTTTGCGTTCAAAGTTATTGTCATTCAGGTAACGTTTGGCAACCGGAACAAGATCGGCCAGAAATAGAATTCCAAACAACGCTATGGTGGCCGCAGGCTTTAATTTATTTTTAATATACAACCATATTACCAAAGCAGCTACAATAATGAAGCCTACTGAACGTAAAGCATCAGAACGGAGCATTGCTTCGCGGTCGAGCGGAAGTGTTTCTTTCAGAAAGGCGTAATCGCCCTGCAATTGAGCATCTGACGGAGCAACAAAACTTCCTGCCAACGAAGGTATCACTGCAAAAATCAAAGCAAGACCCGCCGTAATGCCGGCACTAATCAGGAGCGGTTTCAGAAGCTTGGTTTTATCAGTTTTTGGATCAAGCAGTTCTTTAAGCGCAAGCAGTGCGATAAGCGTAATGCCAAATCCCGTAGCTACCAAGGTCATTGATACGGTGCGGAATTTATTATAAAGTGGCACATAATCAATAAATAAGTCGGTAAGCCACATAAAATTTCGACCCCACGAAAGCATCAGAGTAAGTGCTATGGCCGGTAAGAGCCACCAAAGGGTTCTGCGCTCAACTATAAAGAGCCCCAGCACGAAAAGAAAAATTACCACCGCACCCAAATAAACCGGCCCTGAAGTTCCGGGCTGATCGCCCCAATAAAGCGGCAACTGCATATCTTTCATCACTTTTTCAACATTGGGTACACCATATCCTTTAAGCTTTGCAGCTGTATGGCTATCGCTTTCCAGATAACCTCCACTGGCACCTCCCATAAAATTGGGAATTAGAAGGGTCATTGTTTCTGCCTTTCCGTAACTCCATTGAGTTATATAGTCTTTATTTAGCCCGTGCTGCGAATTCTGACTGTCGGTTGTTAGTCCGTTGGACTTGCCGCGCATGGTATACTGGCTATATTCGTAAGTTGTTAGCAGCGAAGTGGCATTCATCCCCACAGCTATAAGCGCAGCCACAATAAGCACCGCCGACGATTGCAAAAAGGATTTAATTTCTTTGTTTTTCAGGCTGTAAACCAGTTCTACAACACCAAAGAACAATAGTAGTATTAAGGTATAATACAGAATCTGAACATGGTTAGCCCGTATTGCCAGGCTCAAGGCCAGAGCTGTAACTAAGCCTCCCACAAGTTTATTGCGCCTGAAAGCCATAAAAACACCACCTATAACCGGTGCCATGTAAGCTATGGTTACAGCCTTGGAATTGTGCCCGGCGGCAATAATTATCAGGTTGTACGAAGCAAAGGCAAAGGCAATGGCTCCCACTATGGCCAGCCATGGATTGAGCCTGAATGATAATAGTAAAACGTAGAAGCCTATAAAATAGAGCATTAGAAAATATACCGCATTGGGGTACATGTGAAACACATCTTCAACGTACTTAATCAGATTGTAGGGTTGTGATGACGATATCTGATAAGTCGGCATTCCGCCAAACATCGAATTGGTCCAAAGTGTTATATCATCGTGCGATTTGTTATAGTCAACCGATTCTTTAGCCATACACATCCAGCTTTCAGTATCATGACCTATAAGCTGTTTTCCTTCGATAACCGGCTTGAAATAAAAGAAAGCTATCACTGTAAACAACAGAATTGCAACAACATGCGGTGTAATTTTGGAGAGAATTGTTTTATTCATGGAGATATAACGTTTGTATAAGAGCAGTTTTTGGCAAAAATCACACAAAAATACATCATTTTTTCGCGGATTGGTTCATTTTAATTATTAAAAAATAAAAATATCTGATGAAATTTTTATCATTATGGTTAATTTCGGAATTATATCACTTCTTACTTTTTAAATATCTCTGTGTATAGATAATGTAGTGATTTGTAAAAGTCAGGCACTCAATGCAGATGTAATGAGCATTTTTTAGTTCTGATAAAACTATGTTGGATTAAAAAAAACTTCAGATACTATAGATAAAAAAAAATATAAGCCTGAATAAACATCATACTTTTAGGCATATAACAAACTATTCTGAATAAACGCAATAAACGAACTATCGTAAATAATCTCTGATGATAAAAAAAGAACATTGTTAGCCGCTAAGCCTAACAATGTTCCATTCAAAAAAAAGTATGCTTTACCTGCTTCAATGTTTTCAGAGCATTATTCCTCTGGCGAAAGGTATTTGTAAACCAGGCCTGCAAGAACAGCTCCAACCAACGGCGCTAACCAGAACAACCACAATTGACCAAGATAGTCGCCACCGGCAAAAATCGCCTGGCTTGTACTGCGTGCAGGATTCACCGATGTATTTGACACCGGAATAGATATAAGATGAATTAGTGTAAGAGCCAAACCGATAGCAATCCCGGCAAAGCCTTTGGGTGCCTTTGAGTGTGTAGCACCTAAAATAACCATCAAAAATATAAAAGTCATCACTACTTCAGTAATTAACACTGCTATCAGGCTGTATCCCCCGGGCGAATGCTCGCCATAACCGTTAGATGCAAAACCGGCGGTAACATCAAAACCAGACTTACCACTGGCAATAAGGTATAAAACAAATGCTGCTAATAACCCTCCTAAAACCTGAGAAATTATATAAGGTAAAAGTTCCTTCTTATCAAAACGACCTGCTATTACAAGACCTAATGACACAGCCGGATTAAGGTGACACCCCGATATATGACCTATGGCATAAGCCATAGTCAGAACAGTAAGACCAAATGCAAGTGAAACACCTGCAAACCCAATACCCAATTCAGGGTAACCTGCTGCTAACACAGCACTTCCACATCCGCCCAGTACGAGCCAAAATGTACCAATAAATTCTGCTACTAATTTTTTCATTAAGGATTTTTTTAAAGTAAATAATTCTAAAATAAGTCTTACGAAACAGATTGCATATTGTATTTTTTTGAATATGACAAAGATAGTTGCGTTGATGTATTTATAAAAATTTTCTTAGGGTACATTTAGGGTACATAAAGAGTTAATGTATGTTATTTTTTAAACGGCAAGTAAATGAATATGCATTTTTTCGCTCTTTTTTAACCGCCCTGATTATTAACACGTCAAAAAATCGCAACAAAAAAAGCGTCGGTTCATAAAAAACCAGACGCTCTCTTTGATTAAAATATAATAGTTTGATAATTCTTTGTTATGCTCCGAAATCGTCGAACATAAGCATTTCGCGGGGTACACCAAGCTCCCAAAGCATTTTTTCTACAGCTTTGGCCATAGGACCAGGACCACACATGTAGTATTCGATATCTTCAGGGGCATCGTGTTTGCTTAAATATTCGTCATGAATAACCTGATGTATGAATCCAACATAACCTGTCCAGTTATCTTCCGGTTGAGGCTCACTTAATGCAATATTGAATTGGAAGTTCGGAAATTCTCTTTCTAATTCTCTGAAATCCTCTTCGTAGAAAATTTCTTTTTTAGAACGGGCTCCGTACCAATAAGTAATCTTACGATCGGTAATTTTCAGGGTTTTCAGCAAGTGGAGTACATGCGAGCGTAAAGGAGCCATACCAGCACCACCACCAACGTAAAGCATTTCGCGCTTAGTGTTAAGTATGGGGTGAAACTCACCAAACGGACCGGATACCATTACTTTGTCGCCCGGCTTGAGATTGAAAATGTACGACGATGAGATACCCGGTTTTACATCCATCCAGCCACCTTTATTTCTATCGAACGGTGGAGTGGCTATACGTACGTTAAGCATAACAATATCGCCCTCGGCCGGATAGTTGGCCATAGAGTAGGCACGCATGGTTTCATCATCGTTTTTGCATACCAGATCCCACATTTTAAACTTATCCCAGTCGTCGCGGAATTGTTCTTCAATAGCAAAGTCGGTGAATTTCAAGTCGTATTTTGGAATATCTATCTGGATATATCCACCCGATACGAAATTGAGGTGTTCGCCTTCGGGTAATTTTACAACAAACTCCTTGATAAAGGTAGCTACATTCTTGTTCGATACCACTTCGCATTCCCATTTCTTCACACCAAGAATTGACTCATCCATCTTAATCGACAAGTCGTTTTTTACTTTCACCTGACATCCTAAGCGCCAGTTGTCTTTGATTTCCTTGCGGCTAAAGTGTACGGTTTCGGTAGGCAATATCTCACCTCCGCCCTCTACTACCTGACAACGACACTGGGCACAAGAACCACCGCCTCCGCAAGCCGATGGCAGAAAGATGCTCTGCGTCGACAAGGTATTCAGCAGCGTACTGCCTGCTTCGGCCACTACCTGTTTCTCACCGTTTATGGTTATTGTTACGTCACCCGAAGCTACCAGATAACGTTTTGCTACAATTAGAACAATAACCAACAGAAGAATAACCACTAAGAATACCACCAGACTTGTGATAATCATTGCTGTATTAATTGCTGATAACATAATTTTTTGAAGCCTTTAAAAAAACGGAATTTTCAAAGAAAACAGTATTTAAAGGACTTTTATTTTAATAATTTATAATACAAGTTTAATTTACACTCTTCAACCGGCAGTGATTAAATTTTAAGCCCTGAGAAACTCATAAAGGCAATACCCATAAGAGCCACAGTGATAAAAGTAATACCCAAACCTTTCAACGGAGCAGGCACATCGGAGTACTCCATCTTTTCGCGAATTGCCGCAAGACCTACGATGGCAAGCATCCAACCCACTCCCGAGCCTAATGCGTACGAAGTAGCTTCGGCTACGTTATTGAAAGCCCGTTGCTGCATAAACAACGAACCACCCATAATGGCACAGTTTACAGCAATAAGTGGCAAAAATATACCTAACGAGGCATACAATGACGGACTGAATTTTTCGACAACCATTTCGACCAACTGGGTCATGGCTGCAATTACTGCGATAAAGAGTATAAAGGCCAGATAGCTTAAATCGAGCGATTTAAAACTATCGCCAAGCCATGCAAGCGCACCTTCTTTAAGCACATAATTTTCGAGCAGGTAGTTTACAGGTAAAGTAATGCCTAACACAAAAACTACGGCAACTCCTAATCCTAATGATGTTTTTACATTTTTCGATACAGCAAGATAAGAGCACATACCGAGGAAAAATGCAAAAATCATATTATCGACAAAAATCGATTTTACAAATATACTGGCTAAGTTTTCCATATTATTTCTTTAATTAAGTAAATTAGTAGCAGCACGTTACTTATTATATAGTAACCGGCAACCAATTTACCCGTTTATTTTTCCTGTAATTCTTTATTTCGTGCACGGTGAACCCATATAATACATGCCACAAGCACAAGTGCCATCGGAGGCAAAATCATTAATCCATTATTGGAGTAACCGGCATCGTAAAGAGCCTGAGGAATTACCCTAAAGCCAAGCAGAGTGCCGGAACCCAAAAGCTCGCGGAAAAACGCTACAACAACCAATATCCAGGCATATCCGAAACCGTTTCCAAGTCCGTCGATAAACGACTCCCAGGGTTTGTTACCCATGGCAAAAGCTTCCAGACGTCCCATCAGGATACAGTTGGTAATAATTAGTCCGATATAAACCGAAAGCTGTACGCTTACGTCGTATGCAAAGGCTTTCAGAATTTCGCTCACGATGGTAACCAGTGCGGCCACCACAACCAACTGTACAATAATACGTATACGGTTAGGGATGGTATTGCGAAGAAGTGAAATAATTACGTTGGAAAAAGCAACAATGATTGTTACCGATAATCCCATTACAAGAGCTGGTTCAAGTTTGGCCGTAACAGCCAACGCCGAACAAATACCCAATACCTGAACAGTAATCGGATTATTTTTGCTTAAAGGGCCTAAGAAAACCGCTTTGGTTTTTTCTGAAATTAATTTACTCATATTCCTGTGCCTCCTTTATTTTTGTTTGAAATATTCTTTGTACTGACCAATGCTTTTAAGCAACATGGCCTCTACCCCTTTACTGGTGATCGTACCACCCGAAATGGCGTCAATTTGTTCCTGACCTTCGGCAAATTTACCTGTTTTCATCACTGCTATCGACACAAAGTCACCGGCATCATTCAGAATGTGTTTTCCGATAAATCTATTCTGAAAGTCTGGTAACGCTATTTCGGCACCCAGGCCCGGAGTTTCGCTGGCATGCGAGAAGAATGTACCATATACGGTATTTTTGTCGTCGTCAAGCGCCACATAACCCCAAATCGGACCCCAAAGACCAGCACCACGTACGGTGATAATGTATTTTGTTTTACCATCAACATTAGCCACATAAACCGGAAGCTGGCGTTCTTCAAGAGGTTTGGCATTTTCTTTTATTACATCAATCTCGAATGCTTTTCCTTTCTCTTCAGAAATTACTTCAGCTTTTGAATTAATAACAAGCTCTTTTACAATATATTTATCGTAAAGTGTAGCTGCATTCTGATCGGCAAGATTTATTCTGAGCGAACTCAGTATCTGTTTCTTTTTATCAAGAGCTACGTTTTCGTTTTGCTTGTTTTTTAGTCCACTCGAAACCAGAGCAAGTAACAGGGCTACAATCACCACCATTACAATAGCATATATCAGCGTATAACTATTCTTATTTGTATTCATTGTTAGTCCCCTCCGTTATTTAATTTGTTTGGCTCGTTTCATACGGCGTTTGATATTGCCTTCTACCACATAGTAGTCGATAAGCGGAGCAAAAATATTCATCAGCAGAATGGCAAGCATCATACCTTCGGGATATCCGGGATTGAGTACACGGATAATGATGGCCATGGCTCCGATAAGTAATCCGTAAATATACTTTCCTGTTTCGGTACGTGCCGAAGTTACAGGATCGGTAGCCATAAAAACAGCTCCAAATGCAAATCCACCAAATACAAGATGGTTGTACCAGGGGAAGTGTGCTGCAGCTGTATCAGGTCCCCAGAGGTTGAATACAAGCGCCATTAAAGCCCCACCTGCAACCACCGAAAACATTGTTTTCCAACTGGCTACACCTGTAACTAACAACAGTACAGCTCCAATAAGAATAGCCAGCGCCGAAGTTTCGCCGATAGAACCCGGTATTAAACCCAGAAAACCATCTATAAAACTAATGGGATGACCAACAGTATCGACCAAACTGGCATGGTTGGTAGTGGCTGTAGCTACCTGGCCAAGAGGAGTAGCTCCCGCATAACCATCGATTACAGAACCTGCACCTAACCCAAAAGTAGTTCCTGTGCGTACCCATACCACATCGCCCGACATAAAAGTTGGATATGCAAAGAATAGGAAAGCACGGGTTACAAGCGCCACGTTAAAGATATTCATTCCGGTACCGCCAAATACTTCTTTGGCAAAAATTACTGCAAAGGCAGTAGCTACTGCCACCATCCAAAGCGGAGTGTCAACCGGAACAATAAGCGGTATCAGGAAGCCCGATACAAGAAACCCTTCCTGAATTTCGTGTCCTTTGATTTGAGCTACAATAAATTCGATACCCAAACCTACCGCGTATGATACTACAACCAAAGGTAATACGGCTAACAAGCCGAAAACAAATGTTTCCCAGAAACCAACCTGCTGACCTAAAGCCAGAAAATGCTGATAACCTACGTTGTACATACCGAAGAGCATAGCCGGAATCAAAGCTATTACCACAATAATCATGGTACGTTTTGAGTCAACAGCATCGTGTATATGAGTTCCGTTTTTCGAGGTAGTATTCGGAACGAATAAAAACGTTTCGAAACCATCGAAAACCGAGTGGAACTTTTCAAGCTTACCGCCTTTTTCAAATTGCGGTTTCACTTTATCTACTAATTTTCTTAATGCATTCATATATATTATAGTCCCTTCCGGGGTATGGGTTATTATTCAAGTTCTTTCTTCATATTATCCAGTGCATCACGTACTATTTGCTGCAATGGCAATTTAGAAGTACATACAAATTCGCATAATGCCACATCTTCGGGTGCTATTTCGTAAGCTCCGAGCGCTTCCATTTTATCGATATTTCCGGCTATCATGGCCTTGAAAAGAAATTCGGGCAATACATCCATAGGCAACACCTTATCGTATTCCCCCGACATGATAATGGCACGTTTACCTCCCAATAAGCGGGCATCGTAACGATATTTGATGTTGCCGAATATTCCTTTGAAAAGCTTGTTTTCAAACAATCCGGTAAAATATGTCCGGCTTGCACTGAATTTATTGAAACGTGGCAACGCCCAACCAAACATCTCGTGAGTTTCAGCGCCATCGTCGATTACCGTAACCATATTGGCATAAGGATTAAGCCATTCCGACACCGTAACCTGATTCCCGCTGAGTACGTTACCTGCAATATACCGTAGCGGCACATTGGCGCTGGTCTTTCCCTGAACCAAATTTTCAATCTGAACTCCTATTAAAGTATTGTAATACTGAGGTTCTGTGACTTCGGGGCCGGCAAGTGCTATAGTGCGCGTAAGGTCAACAATGCCTTTGTTATAAAGACGTCCGATAAACAAAACATCTTCGGCACCCACTGTCCATACTACTTCGCCTTTATTTACAGGGCTTATTTTTCCTATTTGTATCCCTACATTTCCTACAGGGTGAGGACCCTGAAACTGAGTTATCTCAGCATTTTTCACCGAATTGAAAACCGAACCCGGTTTTACTCCAAGATAAACTTTGCCTTCGGTTAGTTTAGCCAAAGCATCGATACCTGTCTGAAAATCGGCAATTTGATTCCCAATCACAAAGTCGTAATCCGGCGCAAGAGGCGCTGAGTCGAAAGCAGAAATAAAAATAGCTTTCGGAGCCTTGTCGGGGTTTGCAATCAGGTCGTAAGGACGCTGCTTTACAAACGGCCACAATCCGGCGCTCAAAAGCTGTTGTTTTACTTCATCACCTGTAGATTGAGCAAGCGCTTTTACGGTGAATTTTTCGTAAGAAATTTCCTTGTCAGCCTGTACGGTAATACTTAATACCTTGCGGCGTTCACCTCTGTTGACTGCTATAACTGTTCCACTTACCGGTGAAACAAAGTTCATTGTATCGAAAGCCTTGTCGTGAAACAGGGGCGAACCTGCCAGCACTTTATCTCCTTCCTTTACAACTACTTTAGGCGTGATTCCGTGGAAATAATCCGGAACAAGAGCGTAAACAGAAGAAACAACCGCCCCCGCGATTACTTCTTTAGCCTTACCCTCAACAGGAATATCCAATCCACGTTTCGTTTTAATCAGGTTAGCCATAAAAATTGTATATATTAGTTTATGTTTATTACAAAACAATGTGCGTTTTCCGAATCATATCTTATCAGCATTTCAACAACTCCAGAATCATATCTATCAGTATATCAAAATATTAGATTGCACAAATATTTTTTATGCGTATTTTTCAAAAAACGTAACAAAAATACAACATTTTTATCGTATTTATGTACGAATTAAAGAAAAATTTCGTTAATTTATAAATATCTGATTTACAATGGAATAAATAGTATTATTTGTAATAATTCTAAATTTACTACCATAACATTTAAATTTTTATTTCCAATAAGTATAATAAATTTGTTTATATTGGTGTTTTATCAGATTATAAACACTTATTTTGTGGCAAGATATTTGACTTGAATGCCAAACTGACAAAGATGAATATGATGAATAAAAAAATACCCTGCCTGTTGCTGCTACTATCATTAACAGTACATACGTTTTCCCAAACGGTATATCGTACAAAAATTTTTGATCCGGAAGTAAAAACCCTTCAGGTAAAAGTAAATGACGATAATTATCTCATCCCAGTAATAGAATTAAACAGTGGAGATTACATACGCATTAGCTTTGACCAGATGTCGCACGAAGCTCATTCTTATAGCTATACGCTTATTCATTGCAACGCCAACTGGACTCCTTCGGGCTTGTCCTCCAACGAATACCTGACCGGTTTTACTACCGGCGATATTACTAACTTTAAACTGTCGCAGGTTACTACCTTTCTTTATACTCATTATTCTTTTGATGTACCTAACAGCGATACCGGCCTGAAAATATCGGGCAACTACGTAATAATCATTTACGAGGACAATAATCAGGACAAACCCGTGGCTCAGGCTTGTTTTTCGGTAGCGGAACCCAAAGTGAGTATTACCGCCAATGTGCGTGGAAATACTGACACTGAACTGAACAGGAGAATGCAGCAACTTGACTTTGACATTAACCTGAACGGCTATAACGTAAGAGATGTAAACAGCGAACTGAAAATTACAGTAAGACAAAACAACCGTTTTGACAACGAAGTAAGCAACATCCCTCCTACCTTTATTTCGGGACAAAAACTAAGCTACACCAACAACAAAGCATTGATTTTTGAAGGCGGGAATGAATATCACCGATTTGACATCTCGTCGGTACATGCTGCAAGCGAAGGTATCGACAGAATAGTATTCCGTCAGCCTCACTACGAAGCAATGTTAGTGGCTGATAAAATTCAAACATCCCGAAGTTACAGTCACAACTTTGACGTAAATGGTCGGTTTATCATCAATTATCAGGAGGTATTTGAAGATGTAAATACCGAAGGCGACTATATATATGTGAATTTTATTCTACCAACTAAAAATCCCTTTTTCGATGGGCAAATTTATCTTGGAGGCGATTTTTGTTACAACCTGACCAACGACAACTCAAGGCTTGAGTATGACTTCAACAATGGCGCTTACTACAAAACATTACTACTGAAACAAGGAGGATATAATTATCAATACTGGTTTTTGCCCAAGGGACAAAGCACTGCTAATGTAGAAAGGGTAGACGGCAGCTACTGGCAAACGGCCAATGAGTACGTCATATACGTTTATCACAGACCATGGGGAGAAAGATACGACAGACTTATAGGAGTTAAAAACATCCAGTGACCCGATAGCGTACTGCAAGGAGCGCAACAAAAAAAATCTTCCTGTTATGCAGGAAGATTTTTTTTGTTGATGCCCCGTATTTATATTTTTCAAAAGATTCTTTATTGAAACATCGGCTCAAAATAATTTCGGACACAAATCAACGAGATTATTACTTCAGCAATATCTTGTTGTAACCGGAGCCCTGATCGTTTACAGTATGAATAATGTAAGGTGTATGCAAAACTCCCTGAGTAGTTATCAACTCATCGGCAGCAATTTCCTTGGTAAGTACAGCTCTTCCGCTTACATCAAAAACATTTACTTTGGTTTTTAATCCTGAGATATTTCTTATATGAATGGTGTTACCCTCATTATAAACAGCCACATTCATAACATTACCTTCCTTAGTTTCGGGCTTAGCAATAATGCGGAAACGTTGCGCAGCAGTCACCGTATTGTCGGCCGTAAAGGTATAATTAGTAGTATCGGATGTTATATCTATCAGCTTATTTTCCAGCTCGTCGTACAAATACAATGTAGAGTATTTTTCGCCAAGATTATAATTCCTTAGTCGCAATGTATACTCAGTATCAGTTCCTGCTCTGAAATAAATTCGGGTATTATCTATGTCGTCGGTGCTTTTAATCTGATAATTTCCATCGCTCGTTACCGAATAAATGCTCGACTGCGTGGCCGAGGCTTCAAATTTCAAACCATCATAACCGTTGTCGAACTTCTCGCTACATGCATCGTCGGCTATGAGCCACATCTTGTCCGATGTTTGCTTACCTTCTACTGCAATAAGTAGCAATGTGGCAGAAGTATTTGTTGCCGACAAAGCCGATTTGTTGACCGAGGGGGCACGCTGTTTGTCGGTATTACGTACCACTACTTCGCTATAGTCAAACTTAACGTAGGCATTGGCTGTAGCGCTGTTAGCTTTTACCAGCATAGAACTCATCGATGGTACCTGCGATGGTATAGAGCCCGTTCCGGCTACATTCTGCGGAATTGCAATATATTGCCCGGGCAAATCACCATAAACATCGGCCGAAGTTTGCCAGTCATTGAACGTTCCGGTATTGTACAGATAAACTGTTTTCTCCATATCGTTGCCAAATTCTATCTTGCGTACATCGATGGCAGCCGTATACGGATTAGCCAACAAATGCTGACCGGGATACAGAGCGCCCGAAGTAATAGCAAACGGAGCACCAAGGGTTTTATCACCGTTTTCGAGCTGACCACTGAACAAGTAGGTAGTTGGGGCAGCCTGGCAAATTTCGTAACCTTTAAACGCAACAACGACTGAAGAATTACCCAATTGTAACCAGTGATTATTAATGGCAGTTCCCGACTCAAGCATCTCTCTGACATAAGCGCCATAGAAAGTGGGGTCAGCCACAACCGATTTAACCGGAATACCAAAGTATTGCCACTTGTATTTTTGGTTGACACCAGCGGATAAATTCCAGGATGCTTTGGAATACATTTCGACCGAAGCATATACCGGATTGGTGGTATTGAATATCAAAGATCCATTGGCCGCAGTAGGCGATGATTGGATGTAAATAAGTGATGGATTGTCATTCTGACTAATTATTGTGTCAGAAACCACCAATACCTTCTCGGTTGGGATAATTAACTTTGTTCCGTTAGTGGCTTTATTAATTAACTTTCCGATAGTTCTATTCGTATCTAAAATCAAATTTCTTTGCGCGTTTGTACCATAAGAGTTATTAACAGAAGCAAAAACTACATCTTCACCGGTTTGAGGTACACCAACAGTCCAGTTAGAGGCAGTACCCCAGTCTGTACTAATGCCACCCACCCAATAATTGATGAGAACAGTCATTGTAATAGAATTTGAAGTTGCCTGTACACCATTAGAACATGTACTATTAGAAGTAATGATACAAGTTACAACATCGCCATGCTTAGGTTCATACGTATAGGTTTGCCCCGTAGCTCCAATAATATTTTCGCCATTAACCTGCCATTGATACGTAGGATTTGTACCCGCATTGGCAGGTGTAGCAGTATAAGTAACCTCAGTTCCTGTTATTACTGTAGTTGCTGTTGAGGTAATAGAAACTGAAGGCGTTGCTCCTCCAACAATCACATCAACAGAAGCTGTTACCTGATAAGCTGCCTGAAAAACGATATCATCAATTGCAAAGTCATTACCACCACTGGCCGTATTCATATTTCTTAACTCTAACACCACCGAAGTAGCCGAAGCAGAGTTGAAATTATACATATATTGCGAAAAAGAACATGTACTTGCAGAAGCTACATAAATAGGCCCAACAGCCACTCCGTTAGCATAAAGCTGAAGGCGCGATGGCTCTTCAGGACGTACGCTTTGCAACCAATAAGTGAACTGATAATCGGTATTGGCCTGTACAGCTACAGTTTGCGACCAAATAGGAACATTCGCTGTAGTAGCACCATTGATAATCATTTGCAGGCCCGACGGAGTTGAACCACCAACAGTATGGTCAGGACAAGCTGAGAAATTTGAATGAACCGCATTTGGATTGGCGGCTATAGTATATGTACTTTCGGACCATAAAGTATAACCCCCATTAGGTGTCTGATACGCATAACTACTTGTAAATCCAGTATTTCCGGCTTGAAAATCGCCATTGGCAATCAGATTCACCCCGGAAAGCATACTACCATATACCGTATACGTTCCTGAGTTTAAGGTTGTAGGACTTGAAATAGTGGGGTCTTCAGAGGTGGAATAATAGGAATTAGGCCCACTCCAGTACAATTTAGTTATATTACTCGATGGCGTACTATTTAACAGGATATTTCCGGTTGCACAATCATAACCACCAGACGCTGTAATAGTTGGAGGTATATTCGTTACAAAACCATTACAATAAACAATTTTTGAAGTAGCACCCGAAGAGCTGATTGTAATCATCTGGTTATTGTAATTACCTACCGTTAAACCTGCCTTAAGGCGTACATACAAAGTTGTATTGGCTACACTGGTGCCAGATTTATTTATAACTATAGAAGGCACAAAACCGGCGCCCGAGACTTCGGATATTTCATAATTTGTACCTGCTGTAACAGTTATATTGTCAGTCAGTTTTATACCATTTATTGAGAATGTTTGCTCAGCCGAAGGACCTCCGTCAGAATACACATAAGTAAATCCGTTGAGAGCAGTAGTGGAAGCAGTAATTTGTGGAACTGATGCCGATTTTGATCCTAAAAGCAAATAAATTGTTTGATTACTTCTCACATCTGAGTCGCTAATTTTATACATATCAAGAGTTCCGTTTATCGACGCATAACTTCCTGACTGAGTAGCTGAATAAGCTATGGCATCGTACGGAAATACTCCGGTACCCTTACCAAGGCTAAACGAACCACTTGAATAGTTCCACGCATTTGCTGTTACTTGCATTTGCCAGTATTCAGCGCTACTAATTTCACTCATGTTAGTCCCTACCGACCCTCCACTTGATGTTGTAAAAGCCTCAGCTCTAATATTTATTGTATTGTAAGTGTTTGTATTCACCGGATTATTGAGTGTAAAAGGCAGATATGAAGTACCTTTACCAATGGGGTATTCAAAAGACTTTCCGGTTAATACACCGGGCAATACTCTTTCAAGCGGTCCATTTACAAATGAACTGACTGATCCTCCATTAATAGCCACAGTATTCTGATTGGTTATGGTCAGGAGATTTGCAGTTGTGGTGGTTAATCTTCCGTTTGTCAAAAACAATATACCTGAAACACCTGTAGCCTGTGATAACGTTACCCCGGCTGAGTTTGAATTGTTTATGGTCAAATTGCCTGTCAAAGCAGTTGGAAGACCATTACCTGTTACCTGTCCAACAGTTCCATTATAGGTATAATTGGCTCCTGCGCTATAAGTTTTGACACCTGTAACCTGAACACTACCTGTAACTGCCGTAGTAGAAAGTCCCTGAGCATGAGCGGTAATAATACTTGCACCGGAATTCAAATTGAAAGTTCCGGAGCTACCATTTATAACACTTGTACCCATATCCAGCGTTGCTCCACTATTCACATTAAAATTAATTGTATTGCTTATAGTTCCCGCAGTTTTGGTATATGTTTGCACAGAAGTACCTGCAAAAATGATATTTCCATTACCTGCCCCAGACTCAGTAAGAGAACCCGATGACATAGTCATATTTCCATATAAATAAATATTCGAGGTATAAGATGTTCCTGAGTTTGTATTCAGCGTAAGCGTCCCACCATTAATCAACAAATCACCGTTAACAGTATGAGTTCTGTTTGAGCCATAAGCAATTCTGTAAATACCTCCACTAACTATTAAGTCTCTTCCAATAGTTATGTTTTGTTCTATTGCAAAATCATAAGTTGTTGCCGTACCAGTCCGTTTTATTTCGAGGTTTCCCTGAATCACCATCGATGTAGGGGATATACTTACATAGTTCGTTTGTGGGCTATCCCATGTAAAATTTCCGAAAGTCTGATTTACATTACCGGGGGCATTAGAGGTTACACCGGTAATATTACAATTTGAGTTCGAATTCCAGGTAGCTGTAGGTATCGTGCCACCATCAAGATTGTGGAGATATTTTCCTCCCGACATAAAAAAAAGATTAGATGTAGTAGATGTTATTGTTCCAGCAGTTCCCCCACCACTTCCATCATTTTCAATCGTTCCAGATACTGTGGTTAAAGTATTTGTGGCATTATATCTCCCTCCACCACCTACAGCATTTAATTTCAGAACTCCTTCAATAAGCATCGTACGATTGGTTCCAGTAAAGACGACTTCTAAATATCTTGTTGTTGTTGATTGACCTTGTAAAGTCAAAGTACTCCCTAAACCAATACTACTTCCTGTGTTATCAATGGTTATAGTCCTATTATTATTTCCAGATGCAGATAAAACAACGGATGCATTACCATTTACTACCAGACTATTGATAGTAGGAGAAGCATTTACATTAATATTAACAGAACTATTTATAACAACATCATCACCAGCCCCTGGAACACCGGAAGGATTCCAATTTGAGCTTGTATTCCACATATTACTAGTAGCTCCAGTCCACGTTTTAGTCGCTGCCGCAATATTGGCAGACAACAAAACAGATATAATAACAAAACAGAATTTATTTTTTCTGGAGAAAAGAACATCGTTCATGGTTTGTGCTTTTTTGTACAATGACATTACAAAGCTTGAACGATAAAAGATATTGAATTTTCTAATATCCATAACGCAATCTATCAAAAGATTTTTATATATAATATACAGTTTTAATGTAACAATTTAAACCACAGATTAGTTTAATTGTACCCTTAAGAATCAAAGCATTATTTAAATAAAGCTTCGTGAACATGAATAAATTTGCATCGGCAAAGGTAATAAATTATACTACAATATTAAAATGTTATAATTTTTAAATTGAAATATTTAGTAATTAAGATTGAAATCAATATAAAAAATGGTATAAAATAATAAATTATTGCTAAAAAAAATCCGCAAATCATGTAAGTTTTGCGGATTCTTTTTCGTATAATTAATGTAAGCGCTTAGCGAATAATAACTTTTACATTATCGGTATTGGCATCGGTAGCAGATTGAATGATGTAAGATTTTTGAAACTCAAGCCCCACACTTATCAACTCATCGGCCTCTGCCTTTCCTGTATACACCAGCCTACCCAAAACATCAAAGATATTAATATGCGACTGAACACCTGAAGTATTTTTGACATATACCTGATTACCATCATTGTAAACAAACATATTCTGAACTTTTACCTTAGCTTGATCGGCCGAGCGGGCAATTATCCTGAATCGCTGCATGCCTGTACTATTATTCGCCGTAAACGTGTAACTTGCCGAATCCGAAGTAATATCAATCAATTTCTTTTCCTGCTCATCCAACAAATACAAAATGGGATATTTTTCGCCAAGATTGTAATTCTTTATGCGCAATGTATATTCAGCATCAACTCCTGCTCTGAAAAATATCTTTGCGTTATCAATATTCCCGGTACTATTGATTTGATAAGCACCATCGTCGGTTACCGAGTATATGCTCGACTGCGATGCAGAGGCTTCGAACTTCAATCCATCATAACCGTTGTCAAATTGGTCGGTACATGCGTCGTTGGAGATAAGCCACATTTTATCAGATGTATTTTGGCTTTGCACAGCCACAAGCAACACATTAGCCGATGTTACTGAAGCAGCTGAAGTAGTTGAAGTTTCAGAAGCTACTTTATTGGCCGAAGGTGCGCGCTGCTTATCAACATTACGTACCACCACATCGCCATAACTAAACTTAACATAGGCATTAGCCGTAGAGCTTAGCGCTTTTACCAGCATGGTACTCATCGATGGTACCTGCGATGGTATAGAGCCTGTTCCGGCTACATTCTGCGGAATTGCAATATACTGCCCGGGCAAATCGCCATAAACATCGGCCGAAGTTTGCCAGTCAGTGAAAGTTCCTGTATTATACAGATAAACTGTTTTCTCCATGGCACTTCCAAACTCAATTTTCCGAACATCTATAGCAGCCGTATACGGATTAGCCAACAAGTGCTGACCGGGATAGAGAGCACCCGAAGTGACGGCAAATGGAGCACCAAGGGTTTTATCACTGTTTTCGAGCTGACCTTGGAATGTATAAGTTACAGGAGCTTGCTGACAAATTTCGTAACCGGTAAATGATGTTAGTATAGAAGAGTTATTTAACTGTTCCCAGTGGTTGTTAGTCGTAGTTCCGTGTTCTAACATGCGCCGTACATACGCACCGTACAAAGTTGGATCAGGCACAATTGATTTCAATGGAATCCCGAAATACTGCCATTTGTATTTTTGATTGATCGGATTCAATAGATTATACGAAGCCTTAGAGTACATCTCAACAGTTGCATACACCGGATTTGATGTATAGAAAATAAATGATCCGTTAGGCAAAGTAGCCGAAGACTTGATATGAATTAATTCCGGATTATTATTCAACATTGTAATGTTTCCACTGACTTCAAGCATTTTCTCCACTGGTATTTCCAACCTGACTCCACTTGTAGAAAGATTAATTAAATTTCCAATTGTACGATTGGCATCTAAAACCAAATTTCTTTGAGCCTGCGAGGTATATCCGCTTGCTGTTGAAGCAAAAACCACATCCTCATTCGTGAGTGGTACGTGATCTGTCCAGTTAAGCGGATTAGCCCAATCGGTACTTGTACTTCCCAGCCAAAAATTCGACCTTACAGTCACTGTCATTGTCAGGGCATTAGAAGTAGCTGTTGTAGGCGAAGAACAAGTATTACTTGAAGTTATCACGCAAGTCACAACGTCACCGTTCTGAGGCACATAAGTAAAAGTTTTATCCGTTTCGCCGGGCACATTTACTCCGTTTACTCTCCATTGGTATGTAGGCGTTGCGCCAGCATTTGTAGGATTGGCTGTAAACGAAACAGCTGTACCTGCCGGTACATTGTTGGCCGAGCTCACAATCGACACAGAAGGAACTGTAGAATTGACAACAACATTCACTGATGAAGTAACCTGATACGCAGACTGGAAAACTATATCATCAATCGCAAAGTCGTTGCCTCCACCCTCTGTATTCATGTTTTTCAATTCAAGCAGAACCGATGTTGATGTTCCTGAATTCCAGTTATAAATATATTGTTTATAAGAACAAAGCGTTAGGTTGGCCGTATAAACAGGCCCAACACTACTTCCATTTGCAAATAATTGCAAACGGGATGCACTATTACTAACCACACTTTGTAACCAGTAAGTAAGCTGATAATAAGTATTAGGGGTGCAATTAACTGTTTGCGACCAAATAGTTACATTTGGTGCTGTTGCCCCATTTATAACCATTTGATAACCAGATCCTGTTGTGTGATCTCCACAGTTTGTAAATCCGCTATGTACTGAATTTGGATTCTGTACTATCGCATAAGTACTTTCCGCCTGCAAACTTGTCTGATTATTTGTATAAGCACTTGTAAATCCGGTATTACCAGATTCAAAGTTTCCATTGGTCAATAAATTAATGCCGCTCAACACACTTCCATATACGGTATAAGTACCATTGTTGGCAGCAGTTGGTGAAGTTATAACCGGATTTTGAGCAGTTGAATAAAAACTATTGGGCCCTTCCCAATACAGAAGTGAGTCAATATTAGTTAATGTGCTATACAATCGTATACTTCCTGTTGCACAATCGTATCCTCCCGAGGCAGTTATAACAGGCAAAGTGGCAGTTACAGTTCCATTACATGTTACCGTTTTGCTCGATACATTTGTACTACTTACAGTTATAGATTGCCCGTTATAAGAATTTACACTTAAACCTGCTCTCAGTCGCACATAAATAGTTGTAGCAGGAAGTAAAACACCTTGTTTTGGCAAAGTCAGCGATGTAGTAAAACCAACTCCCGGAGTTGTAGATATTTCATAATAAATTCCGGAGTTTATCGTAACATCGTTAGTAAGACCAGTAGCGCTTACAGTAAAGGTTTGTTCTGCCGAAGGTCCATGATCATAAGCATATGTAAACCAGTTTAGAGTAGGCGTTGATACAGTTATTTCACGATTAACTACTGTAAGTGTGGCTGCGTTTGATACATTGGTTGCCACATACGGATCAGGGGTTACATTATTTGCACTGCTTAGTATAGCGTACCGGTATAAATAATAGGTTCCGCCGGTATTGAAAGGAGCTGAAGTGGTGGTGGGTGTATAAGTAGCACCCGTAGCACCCGATATAGCAACTTTAGTCCCTGAGGGGGATGTGCTGTAATACCACTGATAACCAGTACCACTCTTAGTTATTCCTGTGGGTAAAGATCCGTATATATCCCCACTGATAGTTGCACCTGAACTGCCAATCGTCACTGTTTGGTCTGTATTCTGACTAAGTTGGTTAGCAAGCAAAAGTCTGAGATTTTGAAAGCCAACGACATTTGCCCCTCCTCCTTCATAAAAATCATAGACTAACGAACTGGAACCTGTCAGGCTCATTAAAACGTTGGGTCTTGATGAATATGCTTGTCCAAACCAGATATTAAAAATCTCTGTTCCATCTACCGAAAGTCTTGAGCCATCGTCCGAACCAAGGTCAACCACATACAGTCCCTTTCTGGTCGAATTCATCCGATAACGTACCGAAAAATTCTCTGTAGTAATAGTTGAACTATTTGAAGTTACGGTAAAATTCACATTATCACCTCCAAAGCCTTGAGTAAATATCTCGGGTTCATTGTAATACCCTTTGTAAGTATTAAAACTCGTCCCGGTAAATACATGTCCTATCCATGCGTCGTCGCCGGCTACCACAGTACCATCCTGCTTTAACGCGAACATGATTCCGGCTCTGTACGAATTCGGGTTTGACAACGTAATGGTTGCATCGCCCGTATTTCCGGGTGTTACCATCGCTTTTCGGGCTCCACCAAGCGACGTTTTACTTCCGGGACCATTATCATAAGTTTCGGTATAGCCAGCAGTCCATGTATATGTTGCCGGGGTAGTGTTAGTTCCCGACCTGTAATTCATGCCCAATAGTACCACCAATGAATTAGAAGTTGTAGTGGTGATAGAGGGTAAAGTTATTGTAGAACCAGATGTAGCGGTTGGTGAAGTTATTGCTCCTACAACATCAAAAGGATTGTTTTTATCTATCCCTGTGTAAGCAATAATACTTACCTGAAAATATTCAGGATAAGGATACCACACACCAGGTACTACCTGATAAGAAGTAGGTTCCCAATCAACAGAAACAACTTTGTACAGCACCGTAGCTCTATAATTGGAATTGCCGGCCAAACCAGTTGAAGCAAGCACAGTCCATCCTCCACCCGCATTATCATTTACCCATGTATTATCAGCGTTTCCTGCAATGTACTTTATAGCCGTCATTATCATAATATCACCTACCTGCACACCTGTAGGTTTATTGATAGTTAGCGACTGTACGCCAGCACCATATGCCGACGTAGCTGTTCCAACCTGAGTGATCTGAGCAGTCAGCTTTGGAATTAATGCCAAAAACAACAATAATAATATACACTCTTTAAATTTCAAACAAATGACAGAGCGTGGTACAAAATCTACTCTATTTTCCGCAATGTTTATTGACATTTTTAAGAATTTAAGTGTGTGTGAATTACAAAAACTTTCCACAATATTATTAATATAACATACCTAAACAGAATTTGTTTCAACAAATCTAATATAGACAATTACACATATTCATTTTATTTACTATAGAATGAGCACCTCAATGTAAAAAAAAATCACACAAAATTAATATTTTTCCGCTAAAAATCAAAACTATTTTTTTAATAATGAATAAATTAGATTATCCATTAACAGTAACTATATAAAAAATATATATAAGAAACGGAGAAAACACATCAAAAAAGGGAATATAGTTTAAATAAAACCACATTCCCTTTTTTAAAACTTATTCTGAGAAGAAATATCAACTTGGAATAGTCAACTTACTACTATCAACTTACAAGCTTATTATCAATAGCATAGTGAGTAAGTTCAACGTTATTCTTCACATTGAGTTTTTCAAAAATACGTAACCTGTATGTGAATACAGTGCTTATACTTAAGCCCAGCTCCTCTGCTATATCTTTGGCTTTTATGCCAGATGCTATTTTCACCATAATTTCTCTTTCGCGGTTCGATAGCTGTTCGTACAATGGGGTTTCATTTTCAGGTATTACATCAAATGCCAGTTGTTCGGCCAATGTAGTACTTATATAGCGTCCTTTGCTGTAAATTTTACGGATAGCTATTACAAGTTCTTCAAGAGCTGTATCTTTGCACAGATAGCCCGAAGCGCCTGCCTTAAGCGTTTTCAGTGCAAATTTATCTTCAGGGTGAATAGTGAGCACCAACACATGTAGCTTGGGTTTTAGTGCCTTAATGTCCGACAACAACTCAATACCGCTTCTGCCAGGCATATTCATATCTAACAGAACTATATCACACTCGGTAGTTCTGAGTTTTCGCAATGCTTCAGCTCCATCCTGAGCTTCATCTACAACCACTAAGTCTGTAGCTTCCTTGAGAATCATTTTGAGCCCTTCACGTATTATTTCGTGATCGTCTACTATAAATACTTTAATCATACTCTTTGAAAATAATGTGTTAAAAACAGATATTGATTTTATTAAAAAAACAGGTAAAAGAAAAACAAAGTTTATTAACTTGTTTAATTTTACATAATTTAAATAATTTACATATAATACACATTACAAATATAGTTTGATTTTTTATAAGTTCAGGCAAAATACTTTGTCGTACATCCTCCTTTAAAACGTAAGATTTATTACTACCATATCAATAAAAAAGGCTATTCGCAAAGAAAAGTCTCTTTACTATTTTTGTAGCGGACAAAGTTGTTTGTCAGCATATTAATTGACATATCAAATTTTAGCATACTTAATAGGTGATGTCTTATCTACACATTTACTCCACTTACGTGCATAAACTACAAGCTCAATAACAATAAAACCTTTAAATTTAAATCTTATCGACACACCCTTATAAGTTAATTTTAATTACATTTAACTTATTATAACATAAAAATAAGATTTATTTGCCGGATAAGTTCAGTTCCAACACAGGTTTTACGACGCCTTGTAGTATTTTACACTACAAAATACTCATAAAACAAACTATACTAACTTATTAGTACAATATCTTTTTGTTCGGGTAGTGGTAGAGTTATGCTTACTGTGGTGCCATTCCCGGGTTTGCTTTGTATATTCATTTGAGCGTCTAACAAATATGCTCGCTCCTTCATACCAATAAGACCATACGAATTTGTTCGCCTGCGTACATTTTTATCAAAACCAATTCCATCATCCCTGATTTCGAGATAAATGGTGTTCTCGGCCGTGGCGATAAGCTTTACTTCAACCAGATTAGCCTGAGCATGTTTGGCTACGTTATTGAGCGATTCTTGCAGTATGCGGTATAATGCTACAGAACGTTGCGAGTCAATTTCAAGTTTTTCGACATTGGTAATTAACGTGCAACGAACCTTATAGCGCTCTTCGAAAGCTATTATAAATTTGCGAAATGCCTCAACAAATCCTAAAACATCAAGCACTTCCGGTCGCAAATTATCCATAAAACGACGAGAGGTCTCAATGGTATTTTCGACCAATTTCACTAACCGTTGGTATTGCAACATAAAATCATCCAAAGAGTCTTCATTTAAACTCATCTGGACTTTTTTGCCTAACATGCCAAGTTCAATTTTTACGGCAACAAGAATCTGACCCAAATCATCGTGGATGTCGCGAGCCAGAATGATTCGTTCTTCTTCGCGAACGCTCTGTAAGTGAGCGGCAAAGCTTTTAAGCTGCTCCTGCGACTCGTGTAACGCTTTTTGAGCTACTTTCTTTTCGGTAATATCTATATTGAAACCTGCTATTCCGATTACTTCATTATTTATTTTGATAGGGAATATTACCTGATGATATTCGGTTTTTACGTCATCTAACACAAATTCTATTTCTTCGTCAATTAACTCGCCGCTCAACACCCTCTGGTTATTGCTCTCCCACAAAGCTGTTATTTCGTTGCGAATATCTTTCCTGTCGGTTGGTTTAGTTCCTAAAATACTACCAAAGCGCTCAACAAGCATTTTATTCTCCAGGATACCAACATTGTTCTTATCGCGGGCCCAAATCTCAAAAGGAGCATTATCGATAAATGTACGAAGAAACATTTCGCTTTTCTGAAGCGCTTTCTCAGCCTCTTTTCGTGAGGTTATATCATAAAGACAGAGCAGTATTTTCTTAGAACCTTTGCTTCGGATAACCGACGAAGAACCAAGTAAATATACAGCTTTGGGCACTCCACCGATGCTAAGCATTGAATGATACTCGATATTTCGATGCTCAACCTCGTATGTATAAGTTGACTCGATAGCATGGCGCAACGGGCATTTATTGCAAAAGCGGCCGGTACCGCACCCGTCTTGCGAGCTCATCGAATCGGCACACTTGAGTAAGTTACCGAGCAATTCGCCTTTTATGTTGGTATCAGATTGTTTTATAAACTCCTCAAACTCATTGTTCTGAAAAAGTACAGCTCCACGTTCATCCAACACACACATCATAACGGGTGCATTGTCGTAAATAGTTTTAAGCTCTTGTCGGCTTTCTTCCAGCTCGTCTTGCGATTTTTTACGTTCGGTAATGTCGTGTCTTATTCCACCAATGCCAAATTTTCCTCCTTTGAGGCGCATTCTGAACTTGGTTGTTTCAAATATACGGTCGCCAATGGTTTCGATAACCGTTACAGGAGCCTCAGAACTAATAGCGAGCGCATCGGTATCAAAAGATTGAATCTGATAGTGTCTCGAAGGTATTTCGTCGTCGGTTTTGAACAGAATATCTTGTTTATCAACACTCAAAAAGCTGGCCATAGCATCATTAGCAATCAGATAACGCAGCCTGTCATCTTTTACGAAAATCATGTCAACGTTGTTGTTGATAAATGTATTGTACCGATCTTCGCTTTCAATAAGTGCCTCTTCGGCTTGCTTGCGGGTGTGTTCGGCTTCAATGGCATTCAGAGCATAATTAATATCTTCGCCAATTTCCTGAATCAGAGCCTGAACTTCTAAATTGAAAAAACCATCTTCGGCAGCATAGAAATTAACTACCCCATAAAGCTCATTACGGACTTTCAGCGGTATTACGGCCAATGATTTGTAACCATACTCCGATGCCAAAGTTACCAGTGCAGCCATATTGGCATCACTTATAATGCTGTTGCTACAATATATTTTTTGCGAGCGTATTGCCTGCCGGGTAGGTGTGTAATTTATTTCATCGCTGTTAATGGTGTCAATGATTTTGTTGATGTAATCAAAGTCATGTTCGGACGAAAACTCAGGAATTATTTTGTCGGCAATGCTGTCGTACCTACCAACCCATGCCAACTTGAACTCGCCATATTTAATTGCTATATCGCATATCTTCTGCAGCAATTTGCCGGCCTCATGTGTGCGTACCACTGCTTGATTTACTTGTCCCAGCAAAGCATACAAACGGCTTATATACTTCACTTTATCCTCAGCATGCTTGCGTTTAGTGGTTTCATTGATAATACCAAGCATCAATGATTTTTCTCCTTCAATATCCAGATAAGTACTTTCAACCTGCACCCATTTTTGAACTCCATCGCCGTACTTGTATCCAATTTCCTGATTGGTTGTAAGTCTGTTGGTAAAGATATTCTTATATTGTTTCACAATATCGTTAAACTGGTCATTCTCAGATAGCTCATATATTGTTTTTCCGATAAGAGTTTCTTCGCTCACATTAAAAATGGCGCAGATAGATTTATTTATCCTTAAAATTCGTCCATCTTCATCAAGTAAAATAAGACCATTGGTTGAATTTTGCCAAACAGTACGAAACTGGGTTTCCGATTTCAGTATCAATTTTTCAGCTGTTTTCCTGTCGGTAATATCTCTGCCCGAGAGCAGTACAGCATCATACCCGTCAAACAGGATTCTCATCGGCTTAATTTCTACATTATAGCTTGAGCCATCTAATCTTACATATTCTTCCTCAACAATAGGCAGCGAGGTGTATAACGGAGCCTGCGCCACAAATTCCATACGCGACAAAACCAATTCACGGTTATCAGGATGTATAAACCGGATAAAATCATTATCGAGCAAATCATCTTTGGACGAGGCATGCATCAAGTGTACCGCCTCATTATTAACATATACAATTTTGCCCTTTGCATATATCATAATGGCATCCGGCGAATTGTTAATCAGGTTTTTATATTTAGCTTCGCTGGCTTCCAAATCTGCTTCGGCTCTCTTACGGTCGGTAATATCCCGCAGAATGAAAACCAACTGCGATACCGTTCCTTCGGCATTTCTGATAATTCCACCTTTAACCTCCACATCAAACACATCACCATCTTTGCGGTGGCATTTATATTCGTAAGTTCCTGAATTTTTACCTTTCAGCAACATTTCGAGTTCGTGCAGAATTTTGTTCCTATCATCCGAAGCAATTATCTGAGTTATATTCAGCCCAACAATTTCGCGCTCATTATCATAACCATAGGTTTTCAGGGTTGAAGGCGATAACATCTGAATATTGCCATTCGGGTCTACGATGATAATATTATCGGGCGAAGCATTAAGAATAGCCCGATACAATTCTTCACTTTCCTTAATTTTCTTCTGCTCGGCTTTTCTTTCGGTTATATCCCTTATAACCAACACAACACCTTTCAGCGCTCCGTCGAAATTTTTTATTACTTCGGCATTTATCTCAACATCTACAATACGTTCCGAAGCGCCTTGTATTCTGCATTCCAGCGGTTTATAACTACTTTCGTCGATAAGAACCCGAAAATTTTCCTCAGTTCTTAATCTATCATCGGGGTGGATATAATCAAACACACAGGTACCGATAACCTGATTGTGGTTACTGGTACCGAGAAGCGAAAGCCCGGCATCCGAAATCATAACGATGTTCCCTTTGGTATCGGTCACCGTAATATCGTCGGGCGAAGCCTGCAAAATAGATCGGTACAAAGCTTCGCTTTCGCTCAGCGCCTGCTCGGTGATGCTTCGGGCTTCGTTTTCTTTCTGCAGGTCGTCGAGCAGGTTCAGGGTAGCTACATGAAGCTCCTCCAACTCCCGGGTCCTTTCGGCTACTAAAGCGGCGAGTTTTTTATTTTCTTCTTTACGGGCAATGTTGCCGAATTTTATTTTCACCATGGCTCTTATTTGAGCCACCAGTTCGCTTTCGTCAATAGGCTTGGCTAAAAAAGCCTCGGCACCTACCTCTAAAGCCTTTATTCTGCTATCCTTATCGCCCTTGAGCGCTGTAACAAATACAACCGGTATGTCCCGCAATGTTTCGTTGTTTTTTAGCCTGCGACACACCTCGAAACCATCCATACCGGGCATAACAACATCAAGCAATACAACATCCGGATTATGTTCGAGAGCAAGCTTTAAACCAAGCTCGCCCGACAAAGCAGTGTAAATATGAACATCGGTAAAAGCCTCTTGTATAAGAGCTTTCATCGTTATCAGATTATCAGCATTATCGTCGATAACCAGTATTTTTATTTTATCAGCATTCATCATTTAACTTGTTACTATACGAAACAGAGTAATAAACCCGGCAATATTCCTAAATAATAAATCATACATTGTGAACCATTGAGTAAACTATTTTCAAAAGTTCTTCCCTATTTACATCACCTTTTTGTATGAGTTGATAAATGTGGTTACTCTTGAGGAAACTTAGCTCCTCTTTAGTGATATGCTTTGCAGTAAGTATAAGCACCGGCAAATGCTGGATCGACTCCTCGCCTCTGATTTCTTTGAGTACGCTAAAACCATCCATGCCGGGTAACATCAGGTCAAGAATAACCGCATCAACGCTGTTATTCATAAGTATACCAAGAGCTGTATCTCCCGAATTTGCAACAAATGTTTTGTAACCCGCATTATGCAAAAAATCATTGAGCTGTACTATGGCCGGTTCACTGTCCTCAACCAAAAGAATTGTTTTTCCGTGGATGTCGGTTTGATGAGTTGGCGATACTTTTATTTCGCTCTCCGGCTTACTTTCCTGAATCTCCTCGCTGCTTATTTCAGTTGACGGTGGCAACCTGAGCGTAAACACAGAACCTACAGAGGGAGTGCTGCTTACAGTTACATCGCCCCCCAGCATGCGAGCGTATTTACGGGCGATAGCAAGTCCCAACCCTGTACCTCCATATCTGCGCGAGGTGCTGCCATCGGCCTGTCTGAATTCATCAAATATTCGTTCAAGATGCTCATTTTCGATACCTATACCAGTATCTTCAATATGGATAAATATTCCTTTTTCATCTACCAAAACTGTGAGCTCGACCTTACCAACTTCCGTAAATTTTATTGCATTGGATAACAGATTTTGAAGTATGTGCCGAATTTTCACTTCGTCGGAATTTACATAATAGTTTTTTTCTGTATGAATATATACCAGTTCAATATTCTTTTGTTCGGTTTGCGGTTTAATCATTTCAATGGTTTCGTAAAGCAAATTACTCAGACTAAACGACGAAACATTAACTTCTTCCCTACCGGCTTCGATACGTGATAAATCGAGAATATCATTGATAAGTTGTAGCAATTGTTTCCCATTGCGTGTTATTACTTCGAGGTAACTATACTCTTCTTCAGAGATTTTGGTACTAAGCCTGCGCGATAGTACTCCCGATAATGCAATAACCGAATTGAGCGGAGTGCGCAGTTCGTGACTCATATTTGACAGGAAATTGGTTTTAATCCTGTTCATTTCGTTCAGTTGCACTTTTTGCATTTCGAGTTCCGAGTTTTGCTGAATAAGCTCAACGGATTGTGCCGAGAGCTCTTTCTTTTGCTCTTCCAGTTCGGCAGCAAGTTGCTTCAATCGCATATAAGTTAACACACCGTCTATTCTTGCATTCATCACATCGTAAATCCTGGTTACAAGCTTATTCGACTGCTCGGAATACTTCCGCACGCTGGCCATAGATATAACCGCTACTACCCGGCTCGAACTTATGATAGGAATAGTTATTATCTCGCGGGGTATTATATTACCGCTTACAGTGTTAAATACAAATTTTGTGTCGAGCGGGATATTTTTTATGAACTGAATTTTTTGAGATTTAATGGCATTACCAAACTCCCCATCGAACTCGCTCGAAGAAAATGAAACACGTGCAATTTCGGCTAAGCCAATCGACTCAAAATGCTCATAAGCTCTTCTTTTTCTGGATAATATATAAATAGCTGCCATTTGTGAGTTAGTAGACTCAGCCAGCTTATTCAGTAGATTGATGAAAAATTTATGGGCATCATCATCTCTTAACATAACTGAAATTAAGCTGGTTTCCAACTCCTTTAAAATCATGTCTTCTTGTATTTTATCGGCCATATCGTTAAATCCTGCCGATAAGATACCCAGCTCATTTCTTGCCTTAACGTCGCTCCGGGCGCTAAAATCGCCCTGACGAAGACGAAGTGCCGTATTAGTCAACATAGCAACCGGACGCCTGATGTTATTCAGCAAATAAGAATTGATTAAAACGATAAGAATTAGTAAAGCTGCAACCAAAAAGAGCATCTCAATATGCAAATCCTGTTTCAGCTTATTGGAATAATTGTAGAGCCAGCTTGCTTTATTATAAGCAAAAGTATCTATTATTTTGAGCTTGTTCAGCATATCTTTCCGCAACAACCCGATGTTTCCGGATTCTGAAACGCTCGACTTGATAGCGCTAAAATTTCCTTCGAGCGCTCTTTGTTTATTTTCTTGCCGGGTAACGCTCCATGCGTGAAAGGCAGCCCGGGCTTCGTCTACATCTTTTTCAGGCCCAAGATAGGCTTCACGAATAACAAGAAATTGATCTTCGGCCTGTATCGCAGCATAATCAACCATAGTAACTGCGCGGTTTACCTCTTCGGTATTCGTAGACAGCATCAAATCGCGGGTACCAAGACGCATTGTCAGGATTGCTGCCTCAACTTTCTGAATAGCTGTTCTCACTTTTAGAGGATGATTGTACAGTATTTCAGTTTGAGTATGAAGTTTTTCGGACTGCTGGTAAGCAACAGCGCCTAAAATAACTACAATAAACAGCATTAATACAAAGCTGATTACTAATTGATTTCTTAATTTTAATGTATTTTTTGTCATTAAATCGTTATATTATTTTCACGTTTTACAAAAACTGGTAAAAAAGGATATAGCTTTCTGAAATTATCAGAAACAACATCGGTTTCGGTTTCGCTGGTTATTAAAAAACCATTACTATTCAGCACTTTATGCAGCTTGTTAAGTATGCCAATACGCGCTTCGGCCGAATAATAAAACAACACATTGGAACAGAAGATAATATCAAAATCGCCAAAAATACTTTCGGGCGGGCATAAATGTATTTCGGATAGCAAATCAAAAGCCGAAAAGCTGATATTTTTCTTGAGCTCAGGTTTCACCTCATAATACTGATCTCTGGCAATGAACCAGTCTTTCATCTGTTTTGTAGTTACATTATTGAGCGACGACTGATTATAAATGCCTTTTCCGGCCTTAGCTACTTGTTTTACATCTATATCTGTAGCAAAAATACGAAAATCAACTTTCCTTTGACTTATTTTTATAAAATCGTTAATAAGTATGGCTAAACTATAGCTTTCCTGACCTGCTGAGCAGGCGGCCGACCAAATTCTGACTTCTTTATTTTTCCTGCTAAATAAGTGCGGTAGCAAATGCTGATAAATAAAATTTGCAACCATTGGGTTTCTGAAAAATTCGCTATATGAAACAAGCAAAGAGCTTTCCAGTGCATGCACTTCTTTTTTGCTTTTCTGTAGCAGTAAACAATAGTCGTACAAAGATAAAATTTCATTTACAGACATTCTTTCGGTCAGAACACCTTTCAGAAAATGCGGTTCAAATTCTGTAACATCCTTTTTCAGAATATCGGAAATGATATTCAGATAGTTGTCTTTATATAATTGTCTGGTTGTCATTAATGTTCGGTTACGATGGAATATTTAATCACTTTACCAGCGTCAGTTAATAAATCATTTACTTCTTTTTTAAGCTCTATCATAGCCAGTTCCCGGCCTACGGTTATACGCTGAAAACGAATTAACTCTTCCATTTTCTGACGCAGTTGTTCATCTGTTTTTTTTCGTTCAGTTACATTTCTGAAATTAATGACAATACCCTGAATATTTTCATTGTGAAGCATATTCGAAAAACGACTTTCAATCCAGATCCAGTCACCGTTTCCGGCCAGAAAACGGTATTCAATAGTAGGCGAATACAGCGGATTTTTAAACATTTCGGTCATCGTGTATTGCATCATATCCCTGTCGTCGGGGTGTGTCATTTCCATCGGTTTAAGCCGTTTTACATCCTGTTCGGTATAACTAAACATTTTATATGCTGAAGGACTAACGAAAATGAAGTTTCCTTCGGCACTTACAACTACCACTCCGTCAGGAGCATTCTCTATCACCGATTGATAAAAATCGCTGATTTTTCTTATTTGCATCTCAGCTTTTACACGAGCTGTAATATCGTGGTGCAGTATCTGCACCCCTAAGGTCTGACCATTGCTTCCTTTTACCGGGGTGTAGTTAGACATGTACCACAATACCTCTTTATTTTTCTTCTCAACAAAATCAGTATATTCATGCGATTTATCTTTAGTCAATGTTTCGAAAATCCGCCGCTGTATTAAATCCGATTTTTCATTATGCAATACTTCACCCGAGTTTTTACCAATAGCGTCTTTAACATCCACTCCTATAAATGATGATGCTTTGGAATTCAGAAAAAGTATCTTACCCTCACTATCGAATAAACTTACACCCATACCTGAATTTTCGACAAGTAAACGATATTTTACCTCTTCTTCTTTAAGTGCTGCTTCTATTTGCTTAAGCTTAGCCTCATTCTCTATTTCTACTTTTACTCGCTTAACAATTTCGGGCAAACGATCCAAAAACAAACCATCCTTTATCAAATAGTCTCTGGCCCCAAGTTTCATCAAACTTACGGCTACCCGCTCGTCGCCCTGTCCGGTGGAGATGATAAAAGGTGGTATTGGCTTTCCGTGTTTTACTCTTTGTGTGAGCCAACCTTCGGCTGTATCGGTATATCCAATCCTGTAATCAACAATCATAAGTTCCGGCACAACTTCTTCTATGCAGACATCCGCACTATCAAAGTTTTCGGCCCAAACAACAGGATAGCTGTCTTCAAGGCATTCTTTTACAAGCATTGCTATGCCCTGATCATCTTCAATCAATAAAATATTCATTAAGTTTTAATAAAGTTGAACATAATTATATACTGATAATCTGAAGAAATAGACCTATACGCTTAAGGGTATCTGTAAATTTCAGAAAATCAACAGGTTTCGTAATATAAACATTGCATCCCAGATGGTAGCATTTCTCTACTTCCCGTGGGTCGTCCGTTGTAGTCAGCATGATTACGGGAATATCTTTCAAAGATTCACTATTCTTAATTTTTTCGAGTACCTCGGTACCATCCATTCTGGGCATATTGATATCGAGCATGATAAGATAGCTTTCATTTATACCAAAATCTTCATCGGCCGATAATCCCTTCAGGTAGTTCCATAACTCAAGGCCATCTGCAAAGCGAATAATATCGTTTCGCAAACCCGATTCATGCAATGCTTCAATTATCAATTCGGCATGGCCATCGTCGTCTTCGGCTATCAGCACCCTAACTTCTTTGTATGAATTCATAATACTTAGTAATTTAAGATTTACATATTGTTGATTTATTCACTAAACTCAGAATCCTGTAACTCTACAAAGAAAACTGTTCCGCTACTTCCATCAGATTCAACCCATATCTTTCCTTTATGCTTATCAACTATTTGCTTAGCAAGGCTTAACCCTATGCCGTCGCCCGAAACCGTTTTAATATCGATGCGGAAAAACACATTCCATATTTTATCCTGATATTGCGGTGCAATGCCTATTCCATTATCTGATATGCGGTAAATAACTTTTCGTTGTTCTGTTTTGGCACTTATCGATATTTGTAACTGTCGGTCGGGGTGCTTATACTTTATAGCATTTACAATCAGGTTAGTAAACAACTGGCTCAACATATTCTCATCACCGTAACATTCTGGCAGATTATCTACCATCACATTTGCATCCAACTCAGTTATCTGATAATTCAACGATTTTACTACCTTTTCCAACAAAGCATTCATATCCAGACACTGAATATTCATAGCTAATCGTCCGGTACGAGATATCTGAAGCAATGCGTTGAGCATTTTATCCATTTTGGATACATTGTTGAATATATAGTCGAGCGTGCCCGGTATTCGAACCTGTAAAATTTCATCCAACTGGGCTATACCGGCTTCACCATCTGTAAACGTACCAAGTATATCCGACATTTGCTGCGTTTGTTTTCTGAGCCGGGCACTAAATCCCTGTATATTAACAAGCGGCGACCGCAAGTCGTGAGATGTTATATACACATATCCTTCAAGTTCTTTGTTTTTTTCCAAAAGTGCCTGACTGTAAGCCTTACTTTCGGTTATATCAGTAGCTATAATGGCAAAAACATCTTTATATAAATAAACTATCGAAGCATGGAAATAACTATTGAGAATACTGGAACGAACCTCAAACTCGATGGAATTACCGGTTTGAATCACAAGCATAATTTCGTTGATAAAAGGAGGATTTACCTTTAAAACCTCTGATACTTTTTTTCCTAAATATTCCGGCATCACGCCTTTAAGCCTTTCTACCACAGAATTATTGCAGTCCAGCATAGCGTAATCAATGATGTTACCTTCTTCATCACGAATTGCATTGCATAAGGCTACAAGCTCTGTCATCTGCATAAACAGTTTTCTGAGTTTGAGCTCACTTTCAAAAAACGCCTCCTCGGCTTTTTTTCTGTCCGTTATCTCTGTTACAAATCCTTCGAGATGATGCAATTCCCCATGCTCATCGTACACCCCTCTACCCTGCTCCCATACCCAGCGTATTTCACCATCGGCATCAATAATTGGGTATTCTTCGGTAAATACTTCTTTGCGAGGAAGTTTTTTATTCCATTTTTCGGCAATTGGTTGCTGGTAATCAGGATGAATTAAATCGTTGAATGCAATGCGCTTGTTCATCAGCAAATCATCGGGGCTATAGCCGGTTACCGACTTGCAACCTTCGCTGATATACCACATCGTCCACTCTGTATCGAACGCACATTTATATACAAAACCCGGCAAATTACTAATAATGGTTCCCAGATTCCGTTCGGCTTCTTTCAACTGTATCTCGGCCTGCTTACGGGCAGTAATATCAAACTGAATACCCTGCGAACCAATTATATCACCATCAAATCCGTATACCGGAGATTTTATTACTTCATAGTACAGTTTTATTCCATCAATATTGGTGTATACCTCTTCAGCCTTTATCGTTTTACCTGTACTCACAATAATCTTGTGATGATCAGCCCCTTCCAGTAAAGTCCGCTGACTGAATTGGTCCGGCTTTGTGCGCGAAACAACTGTTTTTTCTTCATATTCGTAAAGTTCTTCAGGCATTTTTCCCAGGATTTCTTCGGGTTCCATCGCTTTCATCTTGCAAAATACTGAATTGACAAAAATATAACGCCCTTCTTTATCTTTACGAAATACTGCCCCGGGAATATGTTCTACAAACGAATGATACAGTTTTTTGGATTCAAACAAGGCTATTTCATACCTTTTTCTTTCGTCGATATCCTGAAATGAACCCTGAACTTTATAGATACGTCCTTTTTCGTCTCTCACGGCTTCGCCCGTTGTTCTAACCCATACGCGTCTTCCTTTGGCTGTTATTATTTGCAGTTCAAGATCATAGGGCGTACCCGAGCTTACACATCCTGAAAATGCTTCGATAATTGCCTGCCTGAACTCCGGTGCATAGAATTTTAATCCCTCCTCTACATTGGGTTTATAGCCAGCTGGCAGTTCATGAATCTCAGTTACTACATCCGACCACGAACTTTCATTCATATCCAGCATAAAGTCCCATCCTCCGAACCGGGCAGTTTTTCCTGCTATTTGCAGAAGAGACAAATGAGTTCTTAAATCTTCCTCAGCATTTTTCTGTTCTGTAAGATCATGTATTATCGAATGAACAAAAAATCTTCCGGCTATCTCTATCTTACTACTGTAAACAGCCACATCCGTTATTGTACCATCTTTATGTTTGTGCTTAAATTCAAAATGTTTTTCTTTACCCGATTTTATCAAATCCATCTTTTCCTGTATATCACAGGGTGATAGAGTATTAATGTCCGATATTTTCATCTGCATTAACTCATCACGCGACCAACCGTAATATTGCTCAGCCGATAAATTGGCATCTACAATCCTCTTAGTTTCTGCATCTATCAGTAGTATCACTGCCGAATGTTCTTCAAACATGCGCTTAAACTTCAGATTACCTTCAGAAACTTCATCCTTGTTTGCATACAGATGATTGTTAACGCTCTCATATAAAACTTTCTGCTGATTATCCGCATGCTCAACACTTTGTTCGCAAGGGGTAAACAGCATAGAGAAAGTTTCATCGCTTGTCTTATCAACAACTATAGTGTAATGTTTAGCATCGGCATTATTATACCAACTTTTTCTGATATTGCCCTCAGAAGCAGTTAATCGGGTTATATCGTCACCATCAAACAACCGATTAAGCACGGGTATTTCGGAGAAAAACCTGCCGCATATATCCTCAGCACCGGCACCCAACAAATTTGCAAAAACAGCGTTTATATCAAAAATTCTAAAGTCATGTCCTCTATTATCGCGTACAATTTCAAAAAGAATCATCCCCAATGGGTAGTTGTTAAAAACTGTGCGATAACTCTCAATCTGATTTTTTTGCATCTGGCTGACCTTATGGTTAATTTTACTTTTACGCATAGATGTTTTTCTTAATTTTTTCAGAATTTAAGGCAGTCATAAGAGTTGAAAATATCATTTGTATAATAACAGTTATTTATTAACTTAAATATACGCTTATTTGACAATGTAAATCACAAAACACATTGTTAACTATGCCGTCAAAATTATTAAAACTATCGCAATTTTTGTGTCATATTTTTTACGTCATATTTTTTACGTCATATCTTCAAAGTTTTAAATAACATAACTTTTTAAAAATTGACATAAATATTTAACCCTACAAATATAAGATATTTTTAAAATAAACACACTCATGATGAAAAAATTATTCGATTTAACATACTTATAATTGATATATTTTATTTTTGCTCAAATGTTTTAGCCCCAAAATGTATAATAATACGGTTTGTGTTTTAATTATAATTATGTATTTATCCCATTTATCAATTTTAAATATCATAATTTATGCTACAAAATCTACAAGCAGTGAAACACTTAATTTACTCATTAGAAGTGCAAGTATAATGCAAGCCATCAACATGTTTACTTTAAATGTATTCACGCAGATATTTTATACCAGATACAGACAGGTTTTTCAAATATGATTTTAAGAAAAATTCTGATTTTCAGCTTGAAAATGTATGAAAAAGTTTTACATTTTCAAGCATTACTGATGATTTAAAATTGGATCTAATGAGTGAGTTTACTCCATCCAAAATGAAAAAAATATTTTTAATCAAAAAAAAAGAGGCTTACGCCTCTCTTTTTTAAAACTTTGTAAAAAAATATTTACGGTAAAGGTTTTAAACCTTCCCAGCGAACTTTCCATTTGCCATCTTTTGGAAATCCGGGATTAACTTCTTTACACCCGTCCCAACCGGCACACATCATAGCAACAGCTGTTAGCAAACCTCCGTTGCCTGGAAGATAAACGCGTAAGCGGGTATCTCTGTAATTATGGCCGTTAGGCAAATAGGTATTGGTTCTTTTCTCCATAAGCAAAGCGCCTACAGCCTTCTCTCTATCGCCAAGGCGGGCAGCATTCATGGCTGTCATCGGGAAGTCCCAACCCCAGGTTCGCCCCCAGTTCCAGTTATCCCACACCCAGTTAAGGGTGTTTTGCATATAATCTTTACGTACCAGCTGGCATTGAGGCAGTACTCCCAAAGCACCTAAAACAGCCATGTGGTCGGATGTAAAACGAATATCTTTATAAGTATCCGGAGCAGTTTCGGCTGCCAGATATAAGCCATCCTGATATGCCAGTGGCGACAGGTTATCAATCACCTCATCCCATTGCAGATTGCGTTTTTGCCCCAGCCGTTCGCGCCACTTTTGGGCTACGTTCAAAGCAAAGTGCCAGTACGAGAGTTCAAATGGCGGATTAACAGTTTCATCAGCACGCAAGGTTTCCTGAGCTGGTATAATTCCTTTCAGTTCATAACGCCCTTCCATCATATCATGATTGGTAAATGAAATCATAAATCGGGCAGTTTCGTCAATAAGCGGAGCGTATTTTTTAAGAAACTCCAACGAAGGATTAGCCCTGTAAATAAGTTCGGCCATATATATAATGTGGGGTTGCTGCCATATCAGGAACGAACCTACTTTAGAAGGAGCTTCCATGGCCGATGGGTCGGTCATTTTCATCCACCGGGCACCTGCAAACCCTTGCCGGCGAGCTATTTCCCGGGCTTCGGGCAAAGCTTTAAAGTACCATTCAAGCGTATGTTCAAGCATTTGAGGCCTGTTCCATAATGCAAACTGCGCCTGATGCCACCAAATCATTTCGAGGTGAAATTTTCCGTACCAAGAGTTATAAGTAAGCCCGGTTTCCTGAGGAGGTACTGAACCAGCACACTGAATAGCAAGCAAGTACTGCGAAAGCACAACTCGGCGTTCCAGCTCCGGTGCACGCTTATCGGTGCATTGCGAAAAATCAACCGCAGCACCCGTGTTCCAGAAAGTACTCCAGAATTCTGTGGCTTTAACACGCGAACTATCAAAATCAACCGGAACTTCCTGTGGTTCTGATTCAGTGAATTCGGCTGTGAAAGAAAAATCGTCGGTTTCAGGTTTGAGTAAAAAGTTATTTTTCCCACTGGCGGTTAATGAAGCTTTACCTTTCCATGCAATGCGGATATAATATATTGTTGCATCGATAGTACGTTTGAGGATGGCCGAGTTGGCTGTTTGCAACAAAATATCCGTCTGGTGTTTATCGTTGCTATTCCAGTCGCAGGCATCGTCGGTATGATTTCCGGTAGGATAAGGCATGCGGAAACGTATTGCAGGCCGTAGCGCCGAAACTATGTGTGCACACACAGCATCTTTACGTGGATGCACAAGAGTGGTTACATTTACCGGTTTACCCTGATAGGTGAAACTACTCTCTATTTCACCTTTCCAAAGGTTCAGTTTTTGGTCAATGTTGCTTATAGCATAAAAATCTGTTTCAGCAAAATCAAATCCAATAATACCCAAATGCAGCCTGTGCGGATTTACCCTGAACCACTCGGCGGCATTCTTGCTACGCTCGGGTTTATCAAACTGTACAGAATAAAGTTCTTCTTTGCCTCTGAAATTGTAGCTTTTCAGAGTTTCGGCATGTATGTAATGTTCGGGATTGGCAAAACTATGCCAACCCCATTGGCTTTGAGTACCCAGAGGGATGGCTTCCGTATATCTTGAAGGGAAAGTTTGCAAACCGGTAATATCAGCCGTATACGCAAACTCACCATTTCCAACCGAAAAAGCCGCCAGAGAATCAAATGCCGTAACATGAGGATTGTTACGGTTTACGAGCGCCTTACGGTCGATGGGTGACTGCTTAAAGCTGCTCCCTATAAACCCGCCTGCAATGAGAAGAATATATACAAGTCTTTTCATGATTTTTTCTTTAATAGATTATTAGTTGATAGCAAAAATAAACGCTATATCCATCCTTTGGTGTACATGGTATGACACTAATGCTGTATTTTTTGATTTTAGAATTTAACCCGTTTTGTTTTCTGAAGCTAATTATCAAAAAAAGAGGAATCTTCTATCTTGAAAACTCCTCTTTTACAACATTTTATCATCTTACCAATTAATTCTTATCCAAAGAACCATTTGTGCAATTCGCCATAATGTTTTTTATACAATTTATAGCTATCTTCCAGAATTTGCAAAGCCGTAGCTTTGTCGAAAAACTTTTCTACAACCACCGTTTTGTTTTCAAGCTTTGTATAGTCTTCAAAAAAACTCATAATTTCGGTAGTCATATGCAACGGAAGCTCCGATATATCTTCGTAATGATTCACGCTGGGGTCGCCGGCAGCTACCGCCACTATTTTATCGTCAGCCTCACCATTGTCGAGCATTCGCATTACACCTATCACTTTAGCTTCTACAATACAGAGCGGTTCTACTTCTATCTGCGATAGAATAAGAATATCCAGCGGGTCATGGTCATCGCAAAAACTCTGCGGAATAAATCCGTAGTTGTGAGGGTAGTACATCGACGAATACAACACTCTGTCCAATCTTAGCAAACCGCTTTCTTTATCTAATTCGTACTTTGCTCTGTTTCCTTTGGGTATCTCTATAATGCCCTTTACGATATCCTCCCTCTCGGTTTGCGGCACTACCTGATGCCACGGATTAAAATTATTTCGCATTTACAAATAAATTTTTTTTCTTGAATAAATATATAAAAAATAATTGTCTTTTTGTATCAATAAAAATCAAAGTATCTGAGCTGAATGGTTTTTCGTATTGATTTCTTTTGGCGTTATAATTCGTTGAATAACACCGTTTTCGTCAATAATAAACGTAGTACGAAACATGCCCATATAAGTGCGGCCGTACATCGATTTTTCGCCCCAGGTACCAAACTCTTCAGCTAATTTGGTTTGGCTATCAGCTATAAGCTGAAACGGCAAATTTTGCTTTTCAATAAACTTCCGATGCGATGCTTCGCTGTCGGCGCTTACGCCTACAACCTCGTAACCTGCTTTGCGCAAGTCTTCGTAACCGTCGCGTAAACTACAGGCCTGCGCTGTACATCCGGGGGTACTATCTTTGGGATAAAAATACAATACCAATTTTTTTCCGGCAAAATCAGACAAGCGAATTTCTTTTCCGTCCTGATTTACTCCCAATACTTCAGGAGCCTTATCTCCTACTTTTAAAGCCATACGGGTAAATTTTTAGAGTTATACATTGTACAAAAACATTAACGAAAATCGTTTGCGTAACCCTTGCTTACGATGTGCAAAGTTATTGAATAAAAATCGACTTTCGTTTGCTATAAACAATATTTTGGAGCTATTGTTTTGGAATTTCAACTCCTTATAAGTAATACATTCAGGATAGTAATCACTAAACCAATATATTAGCATCAGAATTTACAAGAGATATGCCTGCATTATTTTTTAATTACAACTTATAATTTATAACCAACTAATATATTGGATAGCAAGTTCAATAAATTTTCGGCTCAGTTTCATTCGGAAAAAACGTATCTTTGCACTTGCATTTATCTCTAAAAAACCAAAATTGCTTATGTTAGACTTTCTCAATCAGCGTCGCACTATCCGCAAATACAGCAACGAGCCCATACCCAATCAATTAATGACTGAACTGCTGCAAGCTGCTGCTCAGTCATCAAACACAGGCAACATGCAGGCATACAGCGTAGTAGTTACGTCAAATGTTGATATAAAAAACCAACTGGCTCCGGCACATTTCAATCAGCCCATGGTAAAAGCCGCTCCGGCAGTACTTACTTTCTGTGCTGACTTTAACAGATTTAGTCAGTGGTGCCAACTGCGCAATGCCAGTCCGGGTTACGATAATTTTCAGTCGTTTATGGCATCTGCCATCGACGCGCTGATTTTTGCTCAAACATTTGCTGTAGCCGCCGAAAGTCAGGGACTCGGAATCTGCTATCTGGGAACCACTACTTACAATGCGGGCGAAATTATCGATGCGCTGCAACTGCCAAAACTGGTTGTGCCGGTTACCACTATAACTGTTGGTTACCCCGACGAAACGCCGAAGCTCACCGACCGGCTGCCACTCGAAGCGGTGGTACATTACGAAATGTATCACGATTATTCCCCGAAAGATATTGACAACCTTTATGCCGAAAAAGAAAACAGTGACTTTTATAAAAACTTTGTTGCAGAAAACAATAAAGAAACTCTTGCTCAGGTTTTTACCGATGTAAGATATAGTCGTAAAAACAATGAATTTTTCAGCGATAGATTCATCAATGTACTTCAACAACAGGGATTTATGTAAACAAAAAACTTCTGGTAGGTTCTGTCTTTTCCAATATTTATCTTATTTTTAAAAATGAACATATTCTGTGATTAATTCGTTAAATCTGAAATATAAAAAATACGTTATCAGATGATTAAAGGTTCTTTTTACATTCTGCTTTTTTATTTTCTGGGCGAATTGCTAAGTATGCTTTTGCACGGATTTATACCGGGTAGTGTATTGGGAATGGTACTGCTTTTTCTGGCACTTTTTTTCAAAATACTTAACCCTGAGAATGTTCGCTCGGCAGCCACCACCATAACAAAAAATATGGCTGTGTTTTTTGTGCCAGCCGGAGTGGGACTGATGGTGTATGCCGAGCTGGTATCCAAATCGCTGTTGGCCATAACCTTAGCCATAGCCGGAAGCACTGTACTTACCATCGTTGTAGTGGCTCTGGTTCAGGAACATATGGAAAAACGCAAAGTGAAAGGAAAAACAACTCATGAATAATATACTGGAACAAATAAAACCTTACCTGAGTACCGAAGTGTTTTTACTTGGTTTGGTTATGGGAACTTTTTTGCTTGGAGTACTTATATACAAAAAAACAAAGATTACCCTGTTGCAACCACTATTGATTTCTATCCTGATTATCATCCCTTTTCTTAAGGTTACAGGAATTAGCTACCAAACTTTCAACACCCAAACTCATTTTCTGAATTTCATGCTTGGCCCCAGTGTTGTGGCGCTCGGGTATGTACTTTACGAGCAAATTGAATATATCAAAGGCAATGTTATCTCTATTCTGACAGCTGTATTTGTAGGCAGTGTGGTGGGCATTGTAAGTGTAGTAGTGATAGCAAAACTGTTAGGCGCCGACAAAGTACTGATGGCCTCGCTGGCACCTAAGTCTGTAACCACACCTATAGCTATTAGTTTGGCCGAAAAAACAGGTGGCGTACCTGCTTTGGCAGCTGCATTCGTAGTAATTTGTGGTATTTTCGGGGGGTTGGTGGGTCCGATAATTTTACGCAAAGTAGGCATTAAAAGTAAAATAGCGAAAGGATTGGCTATGGGTTCGGCATCGCATGCGCTTGGCACTGCCCGCGCTATGGAAATGGGAGCGCTGGAAGGTGCTATCAGTGGACTTGCAATAGGCATCATGGGTATCATGACTGCTCTGCTTATCCCCTTTGCCGATATATTATTCTGATAAAGAATAATACCTTACTCAATCAAGTCTTCCAGACTGCTATCTTTTTTATTCATAAAGATATGATTGTGAAAGTTTTCGAGCTTACGTAGCATATAAGCCAAGGTGGTTTTTTCTGTTTCGGTAAGATTTCCGCTCACAACCTGCGATACAGTTTGCATCTGCGGGAGTATTTTCATCAACTCTATGCGCCCGGCCGGAGTAACACGAACTCTGATGCTTCGTTTATCTTCCACATCGTTAAACTGCTCAATCAAACCGAACTTAAGCAAGCGGTTAATAATTTCAATCCCCGAGGTTTTTTCCATAATTTGCTTCTGTATCAGTTCCGTTTTGCTCAGGCTTTCGTAGGTTATCAGCGTTATCAGAAACGAAAACTCATCAGCCGTTTTTATAACGCTATCTTTTAAAGCTTTTTTTATATAACCCTTGGCGTAACGAAACAGCAAAACTATCAGCAAAGAAATATCAGTAGCCGGTCCTTTCTGCTCTTTAAACTCATAACCCTCATGATTTCCCCTGAGTTCATGAGTTTTTACGTTCCGTACTTCATAATTACTATTCAAAAAACCCACAAAGTCACTCATATTCAGCACTGCATTGGGGTTCTGAAGCAATGCTTCCTCCTCGTACCTGTTAAGATGCTCAATCAGTTCTATTAATAAATTCTTTGTTTTCATACACTTATTCTTACCCAATACTTCAAAAGTACATATTTTTTTTTAATAAACAGACAAATACAATAAAGGCATGTTCAAAAAAAAGGCTTGCAAAAGGTTTTGACATATAACAAAAAAAACAAGCCTGAGTTTTACAACAGGCTTGCTATGTCAAGAAAAAATAAAATATTTTTCACTAAAAGATGTGCATTGAAGATAAGCTACACACAGGCTTCAACTTAAACACCACTAAATGTGCTAAAACCGCCATCAACAGCCAGCACCACTCCCGTTACAAAAGATGCGGCCGGCGAACAAAGAAACTGTACCGCCCCGTTCAGCTCAGTAATATCGCCAAACCTGCGCATAGGTGTATTGGCTATCACCTTCAAACTACGGTCGGTAAGCGAGCCATCGGGATGGAGCAATACGGCCCGGTTTTGCTCTCCGATAAAGAACCCGGGCGCAATGGCATTAACACGGATACCATCGCCGTATTTCATGGCCATTTCCATAGCCAGCCATTGAGTAAAATTACTCACGGCAGCTTTAGAGGCCGAGTATCCGGGCACCCTTGTCATGGATTGCAGTGCAGCCATGGAAGATACATTGACAATACTACCGGATTTTTGCTCTGCCATAATTTTCCCAAAAACGTAGCTCGGAAAAACGGTTCCATTCATATTCAAATCCGTTACCTGATTCCATTTATCAAGATCCATCTCAAAAAAGCTCTGATCGGGCATCAGCGTAGCTCCGGGTATATTACCGCCTGCTATATTGAGTAAAATATCTACCCGTCCCCATTTTTCCAGTACGGCTTGAGCAATGGTTTCTAAACCCTGAATATCCAATACATTGCCAACAAACCCTATAACGTCTCCCCCAAGCTCTTTGAGTTCGGATACCGTTTTATCTAATTTTTCCTGCTTAGTGCCAAGCGCAACTACCTTAGCTCCCTGTTGCACAAAACTGCGGGCAATACTACCACCTAAAACCCCACTGGCTCCGGTAATTACAGCCACTTTCCCTTCGATACTAAAGATATTTTCCATAAATTCCATTTATTTTGTAATTATTTTATCTTTTTGATAATAAGCTTATTTGCATCCGGAACTACCCCGAAACAAATATATCTGGCATTAGCTCCCGTTACTATTTCTGTTCTTTACTACGAGTTTTCAATTGCAGCCATAATACCTGATACCTGTGCCAACGCGTACATGCGCCCGAGAAATGAGTAACCCGGGTTATAGGACTTCTCAGCATCGCCAAGCATTAGCTTACCATGATCTACCCGCATAGGCAAGCCGGGCTTTTGCTGCTGAAAAATACGCACAAGTTCTACCAGATGACCGCGTCCTTCCAGATGAGAAGCTTCCATGAAATTACCATTTTCAGCCACATCGGTACTACGTAAATGTACAAAGTGTGTACGCGAAGCAAAACGACTTGCCAGCTCGGGCACGTTATTATGTAGCCCTGAACTGAGCGAACCTGCACAAAATGTCAAGCCGTTGTTGGGGCTATCTACCGCTTGAAGTATCCAGTCAATATCATTCTCGTCGGTTACAATACGTGGTAAGCCAAGTACCGCCATAGGAGGGTCGTCAGGATGAATACAGAGATTTATACCTGCCTCTTCGGCTACCGGTATTACTCTTTGGAGGAAATACCGAAGATTTTCGCGCAACTGAGTCTTGTCGATACCATCAAATTTGGCTAACAAGGCTTTGAAAAGCGCTACCGGTTTCTGAATATCACCCTTAAAACTATCGTTCACAAAACCTTGAGTCTTAACTATAATTGTCTGAATCAGTGCTTCTTTCTCGTCGGCAGTAATCACTTCTGCCAGCTTATTCACCTGCTCCAGTTCAGCATCGGTATAATCAAAAGAAGCTCCCCGGCGTTCCAAAATATGTATATCAAAATACGCAAAACGTGTCTTATCAAAGTACAGCGTACTGGTTCCATCGGGTAAAACATAATTCAACTCCGTACGAATCCAGTCAATTACAGGCATAAAATTATAACATACAGTGCCAATGCCTGCTTTTCCCAGATTTTTAAGGCTTTGGCAATAATTCTGTATCAACTGATCTCTGTCAGCCCCAGCAAATTTGATGCTCTCGGAAACAGGCAGGCTTTCTACCACCGACCAGCGCAATCCATAACTTTCGATAAAGCGTTTCAATTCCGCAATCTCTTCGTACGACCACACATTGCCGTTAGGAATATGATGTAAAGCTGTAACAACTCCTTCTACCCCTATTTGCTTAAGCATATCTAATGTTATAGAATCGGATTTACCGAACCAACGCCATGTTTTTTCCATTGTAAAATTCGTTTGTTTTTCCTTTCAAGAATATCTGTAATAAATTCTGTATTTAATATCCGTCAGTAAATTATTATAAGAAATTTTTGTTTTTTTGATTTAATTATGATGTCCCATATTCAATTTAATCTTTTTCAAATCGTCCAGTTCATGTACCGGACGCTCCAGATTATAAGGTATAGGTTGCTTTGAAAAAGTCTGGAAATAGAGCAAACAAGCATCTTTCCACCACACAGCATCGCGCGACTGAGTTCGCAGTTTTGATTGCACTTCAGCAAATCGCTGTGCATCAATGCAGTTTTCCGACTTATCCCATATTTTTTGATATTCGCGTACTTGTTGTACTCCGTTGTCGTATCGGTAGCAAAGTTCGTCCCACAGCGTACGCCCACTCTTCATCCGGTAGTTCCATGGCACATGATGAAACCACAGCAAATATTTTTCAGGACAAGAAGACAGGCCGTTAAACTCCTCATTTAATGGAGTATAATACTGACTTACGGCATTGCTTCCCGTAGTAGTTCGATTGTAGCCCAACCCTACAGAATCGGCCCGATGATAATAAACCGGAAGCCAGTCGGGTCGCGCACCGGGAATATCGCACCAAGGTTCGGGTCCATAATGATGAGTCCATGCAAAAATATGGTGCAGTCCGAGCGGCATCATATAATCTACAGCCGTTTCGTGCGAGCTTAACATCATTTTTTTAATGGGTAACCAACAGTTTTTGTCCGACGGCCGTTTGTTTTTATTTTGAAACGTTTGCGTAATCCATTCATCGGCTATTTGTTCCGACGAAATTTGATTATTCCAGGCTAACCGCCCAAATGCGTACCAGTTGGCCTGAGCAAAATGATGCCCGCACCAGTTGGCATCTTCGCCAATATTAGCCACCCCTGCAATAGCTGTAAACTTTTGCGGATATATATTACCTGTAGTAACTTTGGCTATAAACGATCCCTTTCCCCGGGCAAAAGTATCGTCTTCAAAAAACTCCTGCCACATTGGAGCCAGAAAAACCAAATGAGTTCCCTGCCCCAGATATTCCTGGGTAATTTGCAATTCTGGCATCAATGGCGTTTTCTTCATGGCACCAAACAACGGACTAAATGGTTCACGGGGCTGAAAATCTATCGGTCCGTTTTTTACCTGAATAATCACGTTGTCTCTGAACATGCCATCGAACTTATGAAATTCGTTGTAGGCTAACTTCACACGGTCGTCGCCGGGTTCGTACACGAAAGCGCGCCACATAACAATTCCACCAAATGGTTTCAAAGCATCGGCCAACATATTGGCTCCATCTACATGCGTACGACCGTAATCCATAGGCCCGGGCAGCCCTTCCGAATTGGCCTTCACAAGAAACCCGCCAAAGTCAGGTATCAGTTTATAAATTTCTTTAGCTTTATCCGACCACCATTTTTTTACGTTTTTATCCAGTGGATCCGAAGTTGGAAGTCCTCCGATTTCTTTAGGTGACGAAAAATTGATTGATAAAAATACACGGATATGATACGGCCGCAGCACATTGGCAATAGCCTGAACTTTTTGAATATACTCCTTTGTCAGCATCTGAGGCGAAGCATTCACATTGTTGAGTACTGTTGCATTAATCCCAACTGATGCATTAGCACGGGCATATTCCTCATATCTGGGTGAAATTTTACCCGGTAGCTCGTTCCACTTCCAAATAGAATGACCGGCATAACCACGTTCTATTGTGCCATCCAGATTATCCCAATGATTCAGAAGTCGAACATCGTACAGGGGTTTTTCTTTGATATTCAGCTGATAAGAAAACTTTTCGGTTTGAATAAGCCGCAGTAAGTGAAAAACGCCGTACAATAATCCCGCCTCTGTATTAGCTGCCACTACTGTAACTGAGTCGCCTTTTAATGAACGAATGATATACCCTTCTGCTCCTGAATTTTTTAAATCGGAAACAATGCCCGTTTGTTTGATATGCTTATCGTTAACAGTTCCGACAATCAATGATTTGGATGATGGTGCAGCTTGTCTTTTCAGTTCAGAGCCAGTCATTTCGTTCCAGGCCATGCCGAATTCTTTTGCGGGAAGGGCATCTGTTTTACTTACTATTCCTGAAAAAAGTGTTTTATCAACCTTTGCTTCGGAGAAACGAAGCCAAAGCCGGCTACCATCTTCGGCATAAGCCCCTGTTAACAACAAGGTAAGCCATAAAATCAATCCTGTTTTTTTTGTTCCTGACATGTGTTTTTACGTTATTAGTTCATCAAAAAAAGTCATCCTTTAAACTCAGGGTACTATGTACTTTTCACCCACCACATTTACAATAGCCTGTACTACCTGTTTTTTGGCAATAGATTTATTATCAGGCTGCTTTCCTCCTACCGACAACTGAACTTTACCCGGTTCTACCGTCTCGGTATTGTTGATATCCCGGGCTGAGAACTGTTCCGGCTTTAGTTCAAAATCTACTGTTTTTGTTTCGCCAGCTTTAAGATTAATACGGCTGAAGCCCTGCAATTCGCGTACAGGTTTGCGTAATTTACTGTCGGGTAACGATACATAGAGCTGCACTACCTCATCGCCATCTTTTTTTCCGGTATTAGTTACATCAACCGAAACTTTTATCTTATCTCCGGCTTTTATTTCAGAGGATACATCTTTTAACTTATATTCAAAATTTGTATAACTCAGTCCGTAACCAAACTCGTACAAAGGTTCACCCTCAAAATATCGATAAGTTTTGCCTTTCATGCTATAATCCTCTATATCAGAAATCTGATCTATACTCTTGTAAAATGTAAGCGGCAATCGTCCTGCCGGGTTATAATCACCAAAAATAACATCCGCTATGGCAGTACCGCCAGCCTGACCGGGATACCAGGCCTCAACAATAGCCGGAATATTTTCGGCTTCCCAGTTAAAGGCCACTGCACTTCCATTTAACAGCACCAATACAGTAGGTTTTCCTAAAGCATGAATGGCACGTATCAACTCTGTCTGACTTTGTGGTAAACTAATATCCAGACGGTCGCCGCCTTTAAAACCCGGTACTTTTACTTTCATTTCCTCACCTTCGAGCATCGGGCTCAGTCCCATACATAGTACTACCAAATCAGATTTTTTGGCCAAATCCACAGCTTTTTTCATTAACTGATTATCTGGCATATCCCAAATTAACTTTGCAACGCCATATTCAGTATCGTTTTTTAAATACTCAAAACGAATTTTGTATTTCTGACCTGCAACTAACTCAGCAAATTCATAATCTTTACTTGGATGATGTCCGTTAGGCTTGCCTGTAACCAACAAAGAATCATTCAAATAGATATTAAATCCGGCAAAGGCTTCACCTCCTAAAGCATAGTTACCCGTAACAGGTGGTACCAGCACTCCTTCCCAACATGCAGAATATTTGCCGGTTTTCATATCCTCAAACGGAGCATTTGTCCACCACAAAAAGTCAATATTCTTATCTATTCTACTGTGTTTAGGCTTTCCTGCCAACTTATGCGTATCATAATAAGAAGCCTTTAGACCCTTTTTCTTCAGCGAATTATCTGTATAAAAATACTCGGCCGGTATAGGCGAAAGATAAGGAAGTTCGGCTGCTACCCTGCAACCTTGCGCATATTCTACTCTGGCTTGAGGTAGTTTCTCGATAATACCTGCCAGCGGAGTAATATCCCGCGATGGATAGCCATTGTAGTTGCCCAGCAAAATTTCGGGATTATCGGCATTAGGACCAATTACAGCAACCCGCTTCACATTTTTGGAAAACGGAAGTATGTTATTTTTGTTTTCGAGCAACACGATAGATTTCCGGGCAGCCTCCAAAGCCATCTGCTTATGTTCCTTGCTATCAACAACCGAAAGAGGTATTTTGCTATAGGCTACCATTCCATCAGGATCGAACTGTCCCAACTTCATGCGAGCCAGCAGTAAGCGACCCACCGAAGCATTAATTTCAGCTTCGGACACATAACCGGCTTTTACAGCATTGAGCAAATATTTTGCATAAGTATCGCCACAGTTCAGGTCGGTTCCTGCTTTTATAGCCATGGCCGATGCTTTTTCGCCGGTTTCGGTGATATGATGTGCCTCACGAACAAAAAAATCGTCGATAGCTCCACAGTCCGAAACAATATAACCATTAAATTTCCAGTCGTTTCTCAGAATATTTTCAAGAAACTTGCTACCGCAACATGGCGCACCATTCAAACGCTGGTAAGCGCACATAACCGAATAAGCATGCGCTTCGGTAATGGTTCTTTTGAAATGAGGAAGATAAGTTTCGGCCAAATCATAATCGGCAGGCCATACATCAAACGAGTGTCTATTATATTCAGGTCCACTGTGTACAACAAAATGCTTTACTGTAGCCACCAGTTTGAGATAACGGGGGTCATCGCCCTGCAACCCTTTGATAAACGGAATAGCCATCTCGGCGGTAAGAAAAGGATCTTCGCCATAGGTTTCCATGCCTCGTCCCCAACGCGGGTCGCGAAAGATATTGATATTGGGTGTCCAGAATGTCAATCCCTTGTACATACCATATTTACCCTGGCGCTGATACTCGTTGTATTTGGCACGAGCCTCGTCCGATATAACATTAGCTATATTGTACATTGCGTTGTTATCCCACATTGCTCCCATGCCAATAGCCTGCGGAAAAACAGTGGCCAAACCGGTACGTGCCACCCCATGCAAACATTCATTCCACCAGTTATACTCAAGAATTCCCAATCGCGGTATAGCCGGCGATTCGTAGCTCATCAAGTTGATTTTTTCTTCGAGAGTAAGTTTTGAAACCAGATCGTTGGTTCTTTCTTCAAAGCTTAAACTGGTGTTTTGATAGGGTTCAACAGCTTTTATCGATGGCAAAACCACCATCAACAAAGCGATTGAAATACTTTTTGCGTTGAAAAAAACACGCTTTTTTAAAATGTTGTTTTGAGAAATCATGTCAATTGTATCAGATTTTTGTTGATTATATAATAATATTTTAATTCTAAAAAAAACAAACACCGCAGGGCATTAGAAAAAAAAAATCGCAGAAATACTACTTCTTATTTACAAGATATATTCCTGTAAGCACTACAAAGGCTCCAACTATTTCGTGTAATGCAAGCACTTCGCCAAGTACAGGCAACGAAAACAAAGCAGTAAATACCGACTGGCTGAGCAAACTTACCGACGCCACTGTAGGTCGGATATGTCCTAATGCCTGATTAATAGCCAACCACCCAAGCGTTTGAGGAACTACACCGAGTATAATCAAAGCTATCCAGCTGGTATTGCTATAACCGCCCATCTTCACTCCACTTACCAAACAGATAAGCCCTAAAACCACTACGCTGGAAATAGTAGAAATAGTGGTAAACGAAAAAGTATCGAGCGTATTCCTCCCCTTACGAACCGTGAGTAAATACGCACCATAAAATACACTGGCTCCTATGGCAAGCATATTGCCCAAAGTAAGGCTCATGCCGCTTATCTCTTTCACACCAATAATTACAGCCACTCCTGCCAGCGATATCACTGTACCTACCCAGAATATCTTATTGGGTTTTTCTTTCAGAAAAAAAAGTCCTCCTAAACCAACCCATACCGGAGCCAGATTGGCTAACAAAGTTGCAATTGATGCTTTGGATAAAAGTATTGAGCTATTCCAAAGGGCAATATCACAAGCAAAAAGTACTCCGCAGATTGCGGCTATTTTTACGCCACGACGGTCGGTAATTGGTTTACGAAAATACAGCCATATCGGCAAAATACTGACAGCCCCGAAAAGTAAACGATAGAAGCCTGACGCCAAACCACTTACGTTGGCTATCTTAACAAGTATAGCCGACCACGAAATACAAAGAACTCCGAATAATAAAAGTAAATAGTGTGTTAATGGCAGGTTGAAATATTTTTTTTCCATAAAATAAGTTTATCGTATTCAGCTGCAAAAGTAAAATAATTATTGCAACCTGAGTA